>Ga0068712_1000425_pt1 | contig 82877 bp, 98 predicted proteins | sample MTBAKSrepl1MetaG_FD_62987 | JGI IMG/M metagenome (GOLD analysis project Ga0068712, IMG submission 62987) | Enrichment culture microbial communities from Arthur Kill intertidal strait, New Jersey, USA, that are MTBE-degrading - MTBE-AKS1... | ecosystem: Environmental > Aquatic > Marine >... | reverse complement strand
GGCCTGGTTAGAGGATCATTAATTAAGGAGGTGAAAGCGATACTACTAAACTAAAATTCCCCACCGGTGCCTGGGGAAAAAGTTTTGCAATAGTGGGGAATTCCCACTTGCAAAAAACAAGAATTAGGAAACCGCTGTTAGCTACGTTCTTTTCTCCCTGGGAAGCGGAAAAGCAGAAATCACTTTATGGCAGAAACCACACCAAAGCATCCAGACATTATATTTACCATAATCTGTCCTCTCTGCTTGATATGTTGGTATATCCCCTTGATCAATAAGCATTGCACCACAGTGTGGGCAGAGAGGATGGTAACTCTTTGTTGGCCTATTGTTTTCTGATTCCATAGTATTTGCTCTCCTCCTCGCCTTATTCCAATATGGCGAATGACATTTAGGGCATTGCTTTGGTGGGGCTTCTTGTTTGCTGACCCACTGATGGCTACATCTCAGGCAACGATTTATTTTTACCATGATTAACATTATATGATTACTAAACATATATTGTCAATAATATAATACTACTAATCCACTCGCTATAGTTGGCACTAATTTGGCACTAATTTTTTAAAACTCGGCCCTGGAAATCATCTTTTTAAAGCTAAAATAGGGGCGAGTACAAAACAGTAAATTAGCTTTAAAACCGGTAAAAAACAGGCTTTAGGAGCAGTTTACACGCAGGGGGTCATAGGTTCGAGTCCTATACCGCCCACCACTTTTTAAAGCTAAAATAGCCCTTGTGAGTTGGTTTTTTGTAAGGGTTCTTCCTTTCAACGGAACCAGCATACTTCAAGGTAAGTTGAGTTGATTTGCCATTCGAATCTCAAACCACGTGGAGAATCAATCGAAAGAACTCCTGCTCAGCCTGATGAAATTGTGGGCTGGACACGGGCTGGAAAGAAATTGCAGAACGAAACGGATAACGTTATTGCCGGTATGTTAGTTTAGTCAGGATGTGGCCCGGCATATTTGATGACAACCTTGTTATTCTTTTTATCGACGGCGTACCATACCCTATAGTCGTCTTTTGTTATATCGTATTGAAGTATGCCTTTGAAAGGCCCCTTCAACTTTTTTAATAGTCCGAGAGCCTTGCTTCTATCCTCTGGGTTTTTTCGTAAAAAAAGCTCACAATCTCGCATTTTCTCAGGAAACTGACTCTTGAGCAACTCCCAACTCTTAGTTATTTTATTGCTTTCTAAAACAATTTCGTATGTAGGCTTAGAGTCGGACATGCTCAGCGGGGTCCCCCTTGCTTAAAAGAGCCTCGACAAGCTTGGGATGGCTTTTTACTTCAGCAGTTGCTATCCAATCTTCTATCAATTCTTCTAGAGTGTTCCATTCTTTAGTCTGTACGACTTCAAGAAATGAAGTAAGTAATTCGTTGGTAAATTCCATAGTTTCGTTATCATCCAGATACTTGATCCAGGGAAACATCTTGCTCTCATTGTTTTTTCCTGATTTTTGTTCCTGGCAAAATTGAATAACCATAGAAGCATAGTGGTTATATGCAAAAATATCTTTTGCAGTGTCCCTATTTATCAATACCAGTTGTTTTTCTCCGCTGAGTATTGATATTGGTTTGATTAAAGCCTTGTCCAGCCAACGTTTCTGCTGAGTTCTTAATTGAGTAGAATTGATCAGCTCATCTGAAAATACGGTAGCGGTCATAATAAATCACCATAAATTATTTATATTGGTAACACATAATGTACGATATAGTGTGTGATATAGTACATGAGAAATTGTACATATAATTTGCATCGGTGTCAATATCACATTACTGCACCATCTAACTATTATTGCAGTAATTCAACATGGATGCTTTTATACAGGATTCGAACTCCATGTCTTCTCATTCCTGTCTTGGGTTATAAGCCAACAATAGTTGCAGTTCGGAATCTGTCAACCTAGGCCCGCCATTTTTCAAAGCTGAAACAGCCCTTTTGGCTTTTGCAGATTCTATCTGCGGAACGCTACAGCTGTCATCTTTGCTGTAACCGGGTTGTCTTCTGCTTTCGGTAATGCCGGTCCTTCCAGCGGCGAGCCGTCGTAACCGGTGCCGGTATTGCCGGGAGGTTCTCCCGGACCTGCTTCATCATTTTTCCCCGGCGGGTTGTCTGCTGTGCCACCGGCGGCTGGAGGCGTGCTGTTATTATCATTGCCACCCTCCGCTCCCGTGGACCCGCTGCCTCCATCTGGGGGTTTCTGGTTATCTGCACCGCTGGCGGGGTTATCCGCAGATCCGCTTCCGCTGCCGTTGTCAGTCGTGCCTGTACCACCTGGGGTCTGCGGTTTCGCCTGGCCATCCTGTTGTGGGTTCTGGCCATTGTCGTTTCTAGCATCCGGGGAGCCGGAACCCTCACCCGGCTGGTTTGAGTTTCCATCCCCTGCCGAAATCTGTTCCTGCAACTGCGACGTAGCCTGACGGCTGGCTTCGATAGAGTTGCGGTGTTCTTCCGCGGCCTGTTGTGCCATATCATCCAGGATATTCTGGAATTGCAGGGCTGCCTGCAGGTTAAGGCTCTCTATTTCGGATTTCTGGCTGTCCCCGGCCTGAACCTTCAGAATTAAATCCCGGGCAAACCGGTTCAGCTGCTGATATTGTAACAGAGCCGCCTGCATGGCCGGATAATTCTGCCTGTCGGCCATATCACTGGCTCTTTCCAGCCGGCCTTGCATGGCATCCAGGTTGATTTGCGCAGCTGACAGCAGGTCATATTGCGCCAGTATGTCCATAAATTCGATGTGTGCATTCAACCCGGCTGTTGTGGCAGGGCCGATCTGTTGCGCATAACCGGGATCGGAATCCGTAATCTGATCCATGTATTCTATTTGAGAACGGAAATGATCCGGAGCGGATTCCGCAAGGCTGTAAAAGTCAGCAGAACCGGAAATTCCGGTGGCATATCGAATGAACGCATCAAGATTGTTCCGGTATCCTTCCAGCGCCAGGCCGACTTCCGTTGCGGCGCCGGATTCAAGCTCATCCAGTTCCAGCAGGCGCGTCATGGCGAAATCAAGGCTCAACTCGGCTTTAGCCAGATTCCCCCCGGCTATAAACAGGCGCAGGCTTTCAGTGCCGGTTTTGGCCGGGTAGAGCATTTCCCCCGGCAGGCTGGATCGGGCTGCATAAGCCGTCCCGCCGGCGAGCGATGCAAACAATAGTATAACTGCCAGGAAAGATACGGCCACCCTGCAAAGGGCCGGCTGTTTGAATATGTTGAACATGCTGACCAGAGGCCCGCCTGCCGGCTGGCGGTGCTCGGCCTGTCCAGCGGTTTGGATTTCTTCCAGCAAGCGGGCTTTTGCTATCCGCTTGTATGCCGGTTCCATGCCGACCGGCTTAAGCGGCTCAATGTTTGCACCCAGCTTCAGCAGTGGCTCCAGTTCCCTGCCGTGGCCCTGGCACTGTCGCAGGCTTTCCTCGACAGTGGCTTCCCCCGACCTGACGGCTTCGATACACCGGGTTAAGACTGCTTCCTTCCTAGTCATTCCGGTATCCCGTCGCCGCCAGAATCTGCTGCATTTTCTTCAGTGCCCGGTGAACGATAACCCGGATATTGGTCTCACTTTTTTGCACAGCGCTGGAGATTTCAGAGTATTCAAAACCTTCGATAAATTTCATCAAGATCACCTGCTGCTGTTCGGGAGGCAGCTTAAGAATAGCTTTCCTGACCTCCAGCTGAGTAAAGTTTTGCTCGGCGAGCTTTTCGGGAGTCCCCGCCATCGAGATAATGATCGATTCATCCTCGATATAGTCACAATCTTTCCTGGTCCGGTAGTGATCGATAACCCGGTTATGGGCAATGGTAAACAGCCATCCTGCGAAAGGGGTCCGGGTCGGGTTATACCTGGGCAGCCCTTTCCATGCCTTGATAAATACCTCCTGCATCAGATCCCGGGCGTCTTCCATATTGCCAGTCCGGTACAAAATATGCCGGTAAATACGGTCGGCATAATAATCATAAATCTGACCAAAAGCTGAGGTATCTCCTTTGCGGGCCCGCTCCACCAGTTCAGCTATTTCAATTTCTGGTTGTGGCACGTTGCCATCGCAGTTGTCCAATCGGTCTCCGTATCCTGTATAACGAATAAAGTGAATAAATGTTACAGTTAAGACCGGCCGGATGCAATTCCAATGTTCCATCTCCTTCTAAAACAACAACTCCAACCTGCGCGAGCAAAATCTTACTGCCAGGTGTAACATTACCGGGACTCTTTCGTATATATCTGTTGGAAAAGATACTTACCCGGGAGGAGCGCGATGAAAAGAATTCCCAGGATTTTAGGTATAATCCTGGCTACCGGGGCCCTTGTCGGATTGTCCGTATCTGGAGCTGTGCTGGCAGGCAACCTGTCAACCGGCGACAACGGCAATGCAGGCGAATGCCTCGAAGAGAATTGCATTGGCCAGGATTTATCCAGCGATTACACCTACGACTGCAGTTACACCGAACCCGGTCCGCATGGGACTCCGGATGGGCAAAATACTGACAATGAAGAATCAGCCGGTGTAGTTACGAATTCCGGGGAAGGCACCGGCAACCTGTATGCTTACGCCTACGACTACAACTATGATTACAACTATGCTGAACCGGGCCCTCATGGCACCCGGAACGGTCAGACGTCAGCCAACGGTGGCGAAAACGGCAACGGTACTCCAAATCAGGGCGAGCAAGTCTCACCGGGCGAAGCTGCCGGCAACCTGTATGCTTATGCCTTTGACTACAACTATGATTACAATTACGACTACAACTATTCTGAACCCGGCCCGCATGGCTTCCAGAACGGTCAGGACGATACCATCCTTCCCGACACTATCGTAGCAGCCACCGGCGAAACAGCCAGCAGCAGTTCGGGCCCTGTGGGGCCCGCGCCGAACGCCGGTGACGGGATATCCGACGGCAGCGGTATGGAAGAACCGAACGGGGCAAACGGTGATGTCGGATCGGGGTCAGGCCCGGCAGGCCCAGCCCCTAATTCAGGTGATGGTATTCCCGACGGCAGCGGTTTCTAAATAATTCCGGCGAGCTCCCTGATATGGCAACAGGAGTGATCCAGTAATAAGGGGGCTCGTCGTTTAATCTGATTTATAAATAAGTACCTGGCTGTTTGGGCCAGCCGGTTATGATAATTGTGCTTATACCACCTTCGCCATCATAGTATTCAGATGGTAATGCTTGTCAATGCGCTGCTGCGCTTATTTCAAGTTATCGTGTGGCGTGCCGGGCGCTTGTTTTTCTTACATGCCGATGGATTCGATCAAGCTGTTGGATAACTCTACCAGGTAGTTGTTCATCTTGATTTTTGCTTCACGGCTTGGAGGCGAATACAGAATGTCATACCAGGTATTGTTTCCGAGGCCAACCAGTGCAAAGTACTGCAAATCGCTTTGCGTCCCGTCTTCATAGTTGATGGTAATACCGGTTATGTTTTTTTCAATTTTCTGGCTCATTCAGGTCTCCTTTCTGGAATACATCCAATCTCTCCCGTCATCAGAATGTATTCAAAATTATTTTAGCCCCTCCAAAATGTCAAGCCTGCTTTTTCAAACTGTTAAGAATTTCGGGTGCGGCATCGTCCGGCCATTTTAGGTAAGTCACCCTGACCGGGTAGTTTATATTGATATTTTCTTGCTGGAAACGTTCGTGCAAACGGATGATCAGCTCACTTTTAAGATTGAATGAAGACAACCTGTCTTTAGCCTGTATCCATACCCAGAACACCACATTGGAATCCCCGAAGTTGTCGAAGCCCACCCCGGGCTCGAATGTCTTGACAGCTTCGTCTCGACTCTGAATGATTTCGTTGGCAACTTCCAGCGCCAGTTCTCTTACGCGTGACAGGTTGCTGGAGTAACTTACGCCGCAATCGACTTGTACTGCAACGGCAGTATTCGGCAGGTTGTAGTTGGTTACCTGGCTGTTTGCAAGTACCGAATTTGGAATTATAACAATGTTATTGTAAGGCGTTCTTATTTTGGTGCTGCGCCAGCCTATATCGGTGACATATCCCCTGGTTTTATCATCCAGCTCTATGAAATCACCCGTGCGGGCTACGCGATCCGAAATTACCTGTGTGCCGGCAAAGAAGTTGCTCAGAGTAGGCTGTAAAGCCAGAGCTACCGCCAGGCCGCCGATGCCAAGGCTGGCGATCAACGGGCTGATGGGTATGCCGAGGTAATCCAGGAGCAATAACAGGCCGATAACGTATATTACAATCCGGATAATCCGATTGAAGAACATCGCAACGCCGAGGTCAACGGGTTTGGCGGAGCGTTCCTTGAGCCTGATCAGGTGCCGTGTAATCAAAGAGCTGGAAATCTGAGCCAATACATAGGTAGCGGCGATGATAACAGTTCCTATAGCTGCTTTTTGCAGGCCCTCCTGCCATGAATCCAGGTAACTTACGGACATCAGGGCGAGGATGATGCCCTCAACGATAATCAGGACGACTACGGGTATGATTACATTGTCGATTGCGACCGAAAGTGTACCGGTTCCTTTTTTGGCCGGCAGCCTTCTTTTTATCATGCGCGAGGCATGACTAATAAGCCACGCCAGAATAATAGCCGATACGACGATTGCGACGGCCCACAGAATTTCTATCAACAGATTTCTATCGAACATAAGCCACCTGCACCATCAATATATTAACACAACCCAAATTGACGTGCTTAAAAAAGGCCGTAAAATGCCACACCGGTTCTTTCTGTATGCTACAATTCCGACATGAAAACAGCGGATAACTTCACACGCGGGGGTGATAGTATGCAGCATCTTAATATTACTGAGCGAATAAATGCGAAGGCGTTTGAGTTGCTGGAACAGCATCCTGAAGGACTGCGTTTTTCGGAATTGCGTGCGAGAATCGAGGAATCGGACCGAACCCTGCATCCGAAAACGGTAAACGGCAGTGTCTGGAAGCTCCCCCAGAAATTTCCTGACAGGGTTTACAAACCATCCAGAGGCCTTTTCCGCCTGCTGAAATATAAATCCGATTAATACCCGGATAACATTATTATCATTGTAAGGCTTCATCTCTCCGGCGGATTGTAAATTCAATTCTGTACCGCCCGCCATCACACCCGGCGAAGCTGGCGTTGGTTATTTCAGGTTTCGAAATGCAGACGTAAATGCATTGCAATACCACGCCCCGTATGGTCAAAAGTATTACCATTTTCTTGATTTTCAACTGTTGCGGGGTACTTATTCCCTATTTACGGGGAGTATAATTTAGATAAGATTAGTACAGCAGGCAAGCGGACAGGAATGCGTTAGACGGCATTTTTATTGTCCCGAACTATGCCGGGTCTAGTAAACAGTTTGGTACTGTCGAAGGAGGTTGTAATGCAAAGCTTATTTCGTTTGTTGAGTTTGGTTGTGTGTATTACATTGCTTTCAACGCTGGCGGCAGCCTGTGCCGGTCCACAGGGTGATCAGGGTGTTCCCGGGCCGATGGGCCCACAGGGCCCGGTGGGGCCGCAGGGGCCGATCGGGCCCCAGGGAGAACAGGGGCCACCCGGCCCGCAGGGTATACAGGGTTTACAGGGGCCCCAGGGAGAACCGGGGATGCCCGGACCCCAGGGCGAACAGGGTCCGAAAGGGGATACAGGAGACACGGGACCGGCAGGGCCCGGATATGGAATTCATTACCTCAACCTGACGGCATCTGATTTTCTGCCCGGATATTCCGATATTGGATCGCAGCGTTACTACCGGTACGATGCATGTGGTTCGGCCGAGATCAACGGGGAGTTCTACTTCGAAGCCAGCCTGCACCTGCCGGACGATGCGGTTATCCTGGAAATGTCTATCTGGTACCAGGGGACGGTTACGGCGGCTTTGTCAGCTGCTAAACTGAGTTGTGGCTGGGAAGAGATGGCAACAGTCGGTTCGATCACCGACATAATAATTCTCCGGCCGGGGGAACCTTTTGCTGCCAGGACGGTTACTGTACCCTTGAGTACCGTAAACCCTGTAGACAACCAGAATTATTTCTACGTCGTAAGCCTGAAAACTCATAAACCCGGCTGGCATTTCGTACAGGCGGTGCAAATCAAATACGAGCTGCCGGTAGCCTGAAACCGGAGAGTCTGCAGCGCTGGCAGAGACCATTAGCGGGTTCTGCCAGCGCTGCAATCCTAGTTCATTACAACCGCGCTGACCGAAACGACAACCGAGCCGCCACCCCAGGAATATGTATTGTCTTTTATGTTGTGAATATCGATGATAACCTCGTAGCCGAAGGATGCCATCCCCCGGCCGTCGGGCGCCAGAGTTATCGTCGTCGAGTTCGATTCAATTTCTCCGGCCGGGGTAGCCCAGTACTGGCGTTTGATAACCGGCTCGAAATCGGGGCCGTAACCCACTGAATCGGTGAAGCTCAGGTTGGTGACCAACGCTTCTACATCGATATTGATGTCCTTGTCGTATCTTTCGAACTGGATTTGAAGGGCCAGCGTATCGCCCACGACGACTTCCCGGGTAATCAGGAAGGGGCGGTTGGCGTGCAAATTAAAGGATATATCGGCATTGAAGTAGTTGTTATACAATTTGGCGGACCTGGTGTTGGTGTATGGCTCCGCCTGGGCTTCCTTGCCGATTACTACCGTTACGGAACCGCTGGCCGGAGCGAAGTTGGTGACGAGAAAATATAGATAATCGCCATCCCCGACGAATATCTCGACCGGGTCGTGTGCCAGGTAGCCGCTTTCCCTCGCATCCAATTTGCCGGGCCCGCCGGCTACCACGTATTGCACCCGGATACCGGAAGTCGGCTCGATGGCGCTTATCGAAACCGGCACAGATTCATCCTTTTGACTGGCAAACTTTACACCGCAAAGGCTGGCAGCGTAACTGGAGCCGGTTGTTACCATCTGGTTGACGCTGCCGCCGGCATCCAGGTTGAACTCAAGCTGTTGTGTGGCGAGGCTGGTGTATACATCACCCTCCATCTCCTGCATACCGATGCCGCTGTTAAACAGAACACTGTAAGCAAACCTGTCATACATCTGTGAAAGCGAACTGCCCCTGGAATTGAGGTAGCTGTTGAGGTTGGCAAGGGCATCACCGCTGCCTGTCATCACGCTTTCGAACAGGTCCTTGAAACCAAATCCGTTGTCTACCAGGAATTTGATGAAATGCGCGGTCTGATACATGTGGAACGTCTGGCTGCTGTTGACGCCAGATTTAAGATAACTGTACGGCAGCTTGTCCTTCAGGCCGTAGGAAGTGGCCACATGTGCCGCGGCGTAGTCTGCAGTTGCTTCCATAAACCAGCGGTTGGATGACATGGTGACGAAGGTGACATACTGGTTCTGAACGGCATGGAAGAGTTCATGGGCCGAAACCATGTGCAGTTCCTGCTCGTCTATGTAGGTGAGCGGTATTTCGATATTTTTGGAAAACCAGCCCCATTCGGCTTCTTTGTCGGCGTCCCACTGGTCTATGTATACCTTGGTATGCTCCGGCAATTTCAATTTCAGGTCGCTGTAAGCCTTGCTGGCATCGTACAGGCCGGTCCTTACTATGGATGCATACTCGTAAATCGGGTCCCCTGAAGCGACACTGCCGATGACGGGAGCGCTGGCCTCCTTGTTGAAATAGATAGTGAAACCAGGCAGGGTCGATGTAATGTACTTGTCATCCTGGAAGAAGATGGACCAGAGGCTTAAATGGCGGGTCTTGACGATTATTTTGGAGGCAGTTTCATCTGTTTCGAAGTCTGTTTCCTGCCAGGCATCATATTCTTCGTCAAAATAAGCGACTGCCATCTGGCTGGAAGCATCCTCTGTTCCATCCAGTATGGCGGGATTGTAGTCGAATTCAAGAGTTATCTCGCCGCCGAGTTCTCCGCCCTGGGACGTGGTAATTTCAAACAGCCTGTCCGGCTTGAAACCATTGAAGGTATGGTCAATCAACTGGGCTACCTCGGCAACAGTAACCGTGGTTCCAGCCGGCAGCGTAGCGGGAGGGATAATAACGGTTGCCTTGTTTTCCAGCTCTACCCTGTACTGCTGGTTCCCGGCGGCAATGGTTACCGAAGCTTCGCCGGAAGACGGGCCAGTGCTGGTTGTGGAAGGTGTTGTAATAGCCGGCCCGGTAGTAGCGGCCGGCGTATTATGGGTTGTGGTGGATGAAGGGTCGCCGCCCCCGCAGGAGCCCAGAATCAGACTGGTGATAAGGAGCGCGGTTGCCACGACTGAAAAAAGGCAATTTCTTTTCAACATTATTACCCTCTACTTTAAGATTGGCAGACAGTTTTCTTTACGGCTGGATTTAAAAAACCGCTCGGGCTGTGCAAACCCAAAACGGCCGGCAAATAGAAAATGTTGTTCAAATCAGTGATTTATTATACTCAATTCTGCCTGAAATGTCTCCAAATCCTTGAAATCCGGCCTGCGGTTTTCCGGAGAACATCGCCAGGGCGGTGGCATGCTCTTTGAGTCCAAAAGCGATAATCGCGCCGGATATCCGGCGCGATTATCAGGGCATTCAAGATTGGCCTCTTTTACTTGAGAGCGTTTTCTAGAACTTCAATACCGAGCTTGGAAAACTCAACCGAACGGGTGAGCGATTCCCTGGCCTGGTCGGGATTGTGGAAACCTCCGCTGTTGCCTGCTGTCCACCACTCCCAGAGAATGTGTGCCTGTGAATGATACTCACGGGCCTCATCGAGTATATCCTCGCTGACTCCGGCTCTTATGGCAACTTCGAAAGTATCGATAAGCCTGCCCAGCCAGTATTCAGCTTTGGAAAGTTTGCCTTTGATGTAATTCTGGATGGAATCGATGCGGTACTCGGCTTCCTGTTCTGTCCACTCGGTGTGGCAGCTCAGGCAGGTTTTATCGATATAGGTCCTGGGGCTGGTCTGCCAGTGTGAGGTATAGGTTTCACCGGCTGCATTGGTAAGCTTGGGCATATGGCAGTCGCTGCATTCGACGCCGTTGGTCTGGTGCAGGGAACCCCAGTTGGTTTCGGCATCCGGATGCTGCAGTTTGACCAGGGTAGCTCCGGTTATGGCATGTTTAAAATCCCGGAAGCCGAGTTCCTGGTAGTGTTCGTAAACATCGAAAACATTTACCCAGGGGAAATGGTTTGTCCGCGAGTCTGCCATTGTAATATATTCACCCGTTGCGGTGTCGATACCCGGGTTGCACACGTATTCGACATGGCACTGGGCACACATCACGTTGGCTACCGGTTCATCCAGAAGGCCGATTTTGCGAAATCCCCTGAATTCTACCACTTCCAGGTCGACCAGGCTTTCACCGCCGTCACTCATATATGGAAAAGCGCCGTTTTCTTCAACGGCTTCGATAAGGCCGTCCCTGACAACCCGGTGGCTGGTGGTATGCGGATCGTGGCACATGATACAGCCCATAGCCGGGCTTTCGAGAGCTTGAACGAACTCGACAACATTTGAAGTGCGGTCCCAGTCGGCAAACATGTTTTCATTGCCGAGGTAAGCCCATTCCAGAATGTGGTCGGTCGTTTTACAGTTGAGGCATACCGGGTTGGCCGCCTTGGCGGTTTCGGGTAAGGTATACTGGGCACCCATGTCTACCAGGATATCCCAGACATTGCCCGAGGCAAGAATATCCTGCCAGTTTTCCAATTGGAAACGGGCACCGTAGGCACGGTCTACGGTAAGGTGATCGATAACCATAAACGCGTGGGAACGGGGTTCATCGTGCTCTTTAGTAAAACCATACGGAGCCAGCAGCTTGTCGAACAGGGGTGAAACCCCGGTAGGGGTGGCTTTTTCCAGTTTGGCTTCCGACTCCAGATTGATGGTCAGAAAACTCTGGTACTGGTCCGGGTGGCAGCCGCCGCACAGTTCGTGGCTCGTGTTGACGACAGATTCATTGAGCAGGGGGTTGTCAGGATGGTTGCCGGGTGTGTGGCATTGAGCGCAGTCATGCACGGCATGATTGGAGCTTTCTATCATCTGCACGTTAACCGGATGGCACCCGGTGCATATTTCCTTCACCGGTTCACCCGCCGGGGTGACATCGGGAGCGTCGGGGATGATAGCCATCAGGGGCAGGGAGTCTTCGGGTTCCGGTTCCGGTTCTGCGTTGTTGCAGGCGGTAATGCCGGCTGCCAGCAGGATGATGCAGAGGGCGGATACGATAAGAACGCCTGGTGCAATTTTCATAAGCCGACTCCTTTTCAGGTCATTTGACCGTTATTGCCACCGGGTCTTATTTTACGGCTGACATTATACCTTGACGCGTGGTTTAAGACAATACCCTCCAGCGTGTGCGGCGCCTGCATGCACCCGGGCGGCTGCAGCCCCGCCGGCGCAGTTTACCGGTTTAAACAGTTGTTGTAAACTGGTGCGGTAATTCACGTTTTTGGAGGTCAACCTTGGCCGACTGGGTTGCCGGTGCGCTGGGCGCGTCGGTGCTTTTCGGGTTTATCAACAATCTCGACAGCCACCTGATAAGCCGGAGGATGCCCGGGCTCAGGGCTTTTCTGGTTATCACCTGCCTGGTGATACTGGTTATAATTCAACCTTTCATATTTCTTTTCCCGGTACCGGCAGGAGTCCAGGTTGATATAGTGGCGGCCGCCCTGGTTTCAACCCTGGTGCGCGCCGGCGCGGTTATCATCATGCTTTTTTCTTTCAAGAGCGAAGAAGTGGTGGGTGTTGTTCCTTTGGTTTATACCTACCCTGTATTCGTGGCTTTGACTGCGGTGCCCCTGCTGGGTGAATCCCTGAACGCGTGGCAGTGGCTGGCAGTGCTTATCGTGGCTGCCGCGGCAGTACTGGTTGCGCTGCGCCCGAAAAACAATGGAGCCGGCCGCTGGCTGGGGAAGAACTTCCCGATTCTGGTAGTGGCGGCCCTGCTGTTTGCCGGAGCCGATATCAGCGGGAAATACGCTTTGCAGGAACTTGATTCGTTCACTCTTTACTGGATCAGCATGCTGACCCTGGTAATTTTAAGCCTGGGTTTTTCTCTGCGCCCGAAGGTAATCCGCATCTTGAAAACCATCACCCGGCCCTGGGCGACGGCAGGCCTGGTAATGGTAAACGAGACCCTGGTCGTATGCGCGGCCATGCTGAGTTTCTGGGCGATGAAGAACGGCCCGATTTCCCTGGTTTCTACCATTCTGGCGTCAAGGCCGGTTTTTGTTTTTATCACCGCAATAGTATTGAGCCGGGTGTTTCCGGGTTTTGTTTACTGGCAGTCCGGAGGCAGGGCTCTGAGATATAAATTCGGGGCAACCCTGGCAATAATCACCGGGATAGCCATAATATACCTGGTTGATAATTAGCCCCGGCGGTTCGGAGGCGCGTTGCCAGGGCAGATTCAGCAGTTCTTTTACAACTTGATGGATGTTATAATTATCCATGGAGGCCTTTGATGCACGAGGCTATGTTATTTGACCGGCTGGACCAGTCCAGGGCAGGTTGTAACATCTGCCGCTGGCGCTGCCGTATCAACCCGGGCAAGACCGGGGTATGCCGGATGTACAAAAACCTTGACGGCAGCCTGTATAGCTTGAACTATGCCATGCCTTCTTCCATGGCAGTCGATCCAATTGAGAAAAAACCGCTGTATCATTTCTTCCCCGGCTCGAAGGTGTTTTCCATGGGCAGCTTGGGATGCAATTTCAGGTGTCAGGACTGCCAGAACTGGCAGATATCGACTGCCGGCGAACCCGTGTCAACCGGAAACGGGGAGGTTTCTCCACAGCAGGCGGTCTCCCTTGCCCGGCAGTACGGATGCGAGGGGATTGCCTGGACTTACAACGAACCGACGGTCTGGTTTGAATATACTTACGATACTGCCAGGCTGGCCCGCAACGAAGGATTGTACACCGTTTATGTCACTAACGGCTACATGACTATCGAAGCCCTCGATACCCTGGGGCCCTATCTGAATGCATGGAGGGTGGATGTCAAGGGCTTCACGGATGATTTCTACCTGAAATGGAGCGGAATCCGAAACTGGCGAGGGATACTCCAGACCGCCGAACATGCTCTCAAGCACTGGGGTATGCATGTAGAGGTGGTTACCAATATCATTCCGTCGATGAATGACGATGAGCAGCAGCTGCGCGGCATAGCCGGCTGGATAGCCGGCAGCCTGGGAGTGCTTACTCCCTGGCATGTCACCCGGTTTCATCCTTATGAACAGATGGCGTCGGTTGGGCCTACCCCGATTGAGACCCTGGAAAAGGCGGTGGCAATCGGCCGCCAGGCCGGCCTCAAGTTCGTGTATGTAGGGAATGTGCCGGGCAGCGGCAATGCGGATACGGTGTGCTTCAACTGTTCCGGAACACTAGTGGAAAGGAACGGTTACCGGGTGAAATTGACCGGCAGCGCCGGTTCGAAATGTCGCTACTGCGGCACGGAACTGAACTTAAGGACAGGCCAAGGAGGTGGGTAATGATTAGAAAACCGGCCGTAGCCGGACGTTTTTACCCGGAGTCCAGGCAGGAACTCACCAGGCTTATCAAGAGCCTGGTCGATTTGAAAGCTGTGCGTGAAGATGTCCTGGGAGCGGTACTGCCGCACGCCGGTTATGTTTATTCCGGCTCCGTGGCTGCAGCCACCCTGTCACGTATGAAACTTACTGATACCATTGTGATTATCGGCCCCAATCATACCGGCATGGGCAGGCCGTTCGCCATTATGACGGAGGGCGCATGGCAGACGCCGCTCGGCGAGGTGCCGATCGATACTCAGTTAGCCCGGCATTTGTTGAACCTTTCACGGTACCTGGAAGATGATGCAGGGGCGCATCAATACGAACATTCAATAGAGGTAGAATTACCGCTGCTCCAATACCTCAAACCGGATATCCGGATTGTACCCATCGTAGTAGCCGGCACGGGCGCAACCGTTTACCGGGAGATCGGCCAGGCGATTGCCAAAGCCATCCAGGCCGGTTCCGGAGCGGCAGTGATTATAGCTTCCTCCGACATGACGCATTATGAACCGCAGGAAGCCGCCCGCGAAAAGGATCAGGCGGTTATCGATGCCATACTGGCAATGGACGAAGACCGGATGCTCGAAGTGGTCAGGGCACGGCGGATATCCATGTGCGGTTATGGACCGGTGGCATGCCTTATGCGGGCTGCCCGCGAACTGGGGGGCAACCGGGCTGAACTGGTCAAATATCAGACCAGCGCCGAAGCATCCGGGGATTATTCCAGCGTAGTGGGTTACAGCGGCATTATAATCAAAGCCGGGCAGCTGCCGCCGCTGGTTTCCCTGGCCCGGAAGGCAGTAGAAACCTATATAACGGAAGGTAAAATTATCAAACCGCCTGCCGGGCTTGCCCCCGAGATGAAAACCAGGGCAGGAGTATTCGTCAGCCTGCACAAGGGCCATGAGCTGCGGGGCTGCATCGGCACCTTTTACCCGGCACGTTCCAATGTAGCCGAGGAGGTAATCACCAATGCCATTCATTCTGCTACCCAGGATCCCCGCTTTTCTCCGGTCGGCGCTCATGAACTGGCCGACCTGGACTACAGCGTGGACGTGCTTTCCCCGCCAGAGCCGGTAAACGATACAAGCGAACTGGATTCGGTAAAATACGGAGTAATTGTCGAAGCCGGTTTGCGCCGGGGCTTGCTGCTGCCGGATCTCGAAGGTGTGGAAAGCGCCCGCCAGCAGATAGATATCTGCCGGTTAAAAGCCGGCATAGGGCCGGAAGAACCTGTAAATCTTTACCGGTTCGAAGTAAAACGGTATAAGTAGCCGGTGCGGCGGGTTACATTTGCAGGAATTATCCGGTTGTTATCAGGTGTTTGAAACTAGTGAGACTGGTCCGGTAGAGCAGAACCCGTCCGCACCGGCCAAATCCGGATGCCCGGTGAACCACCAGCCAGTGTATGTTTGAAAGGAGGCGGGAGGCCCATTGAGCGATACGATTGTCTACCGCAACGTGATTTACGAAGAAAAGGTGCCCTTTACCTGGTTTGCATGGCTGGCACTGCTTATGTTCAGCGTGACCGCCCTTTTCCTGGGGTTTTTGATCTACAGCCTGCAACACCCGCAGAACCTGGTTGATCAAACACCGGCCTGGTTCTGGTTGATTATGGCTGTGGTTTTTGCCTTTGTCAGCTGGCTCATCCTAAATTTCAAAGAGCTGGTCATTACCATAACGGATGAGGGTGTGACTGCCCGCTACGGAAAATTCAAACAGTTTCAACCGTGGTCAAACGTTGCCGGTTCTGAAGTCGACCGGCACCCGGGTTTAAGATACGGCGGCTTTGGTATTCGTTTAGGCTGGTCCGGGGGCAGGCAGCATATCGTGTACAATACTTACGGTGTTCCTGTGGTGGAACTCAGGCTGAAGGAGGGTAAATACTCCAGGCTGGTATTTTCCACCCGCAACCCTGAAGAGATCGCCGGAATCGTCGGCCGGTATATACGTTAATCCCATGCAGGACATGTTTTCCGAGAGGGCGAAAGAAATGAAATCCAGGGAAGCTCCCCTGGCAGCACGCATGCGGCCGGCAAGCTTTGAAGAATTCGTCGGCCAGGACGATGTTACCGGTCCCGGTAAAGCCTTGCGGCAGGCAATCGAGGCCGATAAATTACCCTCGGTAATATTGTGGGGGCCTCCCGGCAGCGGCAAGACGACCCTGGCCAGCATTATCGCCGGTACCACCCGTTCATTTTTCTCCCCGGTTTCGGCTGTCAGCGCCGGAGTGGCGGAACTCAGAAAAGCGGTAGAGGAGGCCGGTAAACGCCTGGGGCTCCATGGCCAGCGCACCGTTCTTTTCATCGATGAAATCCACCGGTTCAACAAAGCCCAGCAGGACGCCATACTTCCGTATGTCGAAGATGGTACGGTTATATTAATCGGCGCAACCACCGAAAACCCTTCATTCGAGGTCATTACCCCACTTCTTTCCCGTACCCAGGTAGTGCTGTTGAAGCCTTTAAGCGAAAACGATATACGGGCCATTGTCAACCGGGCCTTAACCGATAAGGTGCGCGGACTGGGCAGCATGAACGTGGTTATCGACGATGAAGCGCTGGAGCATCTGGTTATTGTGGCGGACCATGATGCCCGGCGGGCTCTGAATTACCTTGAAACGGCGGCTTCGATTACCCGGCCGGGCGAGAATGGCCAACGCCTGATTACGCTGGCAATATTGAAAGGGGCTGTCGGGCACCGGGCGCTTAAATATGATAAATCCGGGGAAGGCCATTTCGATGCTATTTCCGCCCTGCACAAGACTTTGCGGGGTTCGGACCCGGATGCCGCGCTGTACTGGCTGGGACGGATGGTAGAAGCCGGAGAAGATCCGCTCTACATCGCCCGGCGCCTTATCCGGTTTGCTACCGAGGATGTCGGGATGGCTGATCCTCAAGCCCTGCTCGTTGCCATGGCAGCCCAGCAGGCAGTGCATTTTGTCGGCATGCCGGAAGCCAACCTGGCGCTGGCGGAAGCTGTGGTTTACCTGGCAACCGCTCCCAAGAGTAATTCGCTTTACAGCGCTTACAGCAAGGTTCAGCAGGATATCGCTTCCACCTCCAACGAGCCGGTACCTCTTCATCTGAGAAATGCCGTTACGGGGCTCATGAAAGAGGTTGGTTACGGTAAAGATTATAAATACGCCCACGAATACGAAGGCCATTTCGTGCGCCAGCAGAACCTGCCGGAATCTCTCAAAGGGAAGCTGTATTACCGGCCGGGAAAGCTGGGGTATGAAAAAGAAGTTACCGAGCGCATGCGCTCCTGGTGGCCGGAACGGTTCAGGGAAAATACCTAGTTGCCTTTTATGAGCGCGTGGTGATGTGATCTGGATATGGTGTATAATCGTTTGCAAAGATGCACAATCAAAAGCATAGTATGTCGATAGTGGCTAAATGCCCGGTTTGTAACGGTACCGGCAAGGTTCTTAAAAATATCCCTATGGGGGCTAACCCCAGAGCATCGCTTACCCGCCCGGAAAAAATGGGATGCAAACCCTGTACAAGGTGCAATGGTACCGGCAGCATAGGTATAAAATAAAACCGCTCCGATTTTTCGGAGCGGTTTTATTTACCGCTTGTGCAGATTCGGCCGGTTTCATTCATTCAATTCCCCCCTTCGGGCTGATAAAGGCCGCAGGAAGATTTACCGTTGGAAACGGTTGACAATATATCATCGGGATTAAGCCCTGGCCCTGGATGGAGCGGTATAGAGGCTTTGCCGGGTTCTTTCCCAGAGGTAGGCATAGCGCTTCTCGGCGCTCATCATGCGCCATTTAGCGCGGGAAATCAGTTTCCGGCCTACCGGGGAAACCACAAAGCCGCCGACTACCAGTGCTCCGGTCAATACCATCAGACTGTTTTTGGCTTTGGTATCCACTTTTTCCTCCCTGGAAAGTATTGTTGCTCCTGTATTATACACGGTTTTTGGTCCTGTTCCACAAATAAACGTAACGCTTCTCCGGAGACATGAAAGTCCAGGAGATATTAAATACTACTTTGTGCCACAGTTCGATTATGTTTACCATTGCTTTATTCTCCTTTCCGACTGGCTGATTAATATAACGCCGCGGACATGAAAAAGGTTAGCCGGCCGGAAAAGGAAAATGAAAAACGTCTGGTACTAATCCAGGCTGATGGTCAGTTGCAGCCGGTAATCCTCCCTTCCTATATCGATTCCAAGCTCGGGGTACGGAATCACTTTGTAGCTTATTTTGTAGTCCTTGTACGTTTCAACAGCATATTCGTCCGACAAACCGGATTGGACAAGGGCCATTTCGTAACTGCCGTCGCTATCCTTTATTTCGACCTTCACACTCACTCTGCCTGCCCAGATACAGGTAGCGCCGGTCGGACAGCGCGAGTCCTCCATCACATCAATAAATTTTATTTCCAGGTTCTCGCCGGCAATAACCGCTTTCTGGCCGATAGCCAGGGGGAAACCATAATCCAGGTGAGCGCCTACATCGCCACTGTTACTGCCGCAGCTTGTCAGACAGATGGCAAGCATCGGCGCCATGCAGACCGCAACTACAAGTTTCTTCATCACAAAGCCTCCAATTTAACCGATACGGGTATCCAGGGTAATATCGAGCACCCAGGTCTCACCGCTGTTTATCTGTATCACCGCAGGTACGTCCGTTGACCTGCCGACCGAACCCATGCGGTACAAATCGACTACATAGCTGCCGGGGCGGATCTTGGTGGAATAATTGCCTTCGCTGTCAACGCCCACTACGTGTGAAAGCTGGCCGGTTTGAGTGTCATAAATTATTATCTGGCATGCGGAAAACACCAGCGCCGGGCTGCCTCCCTCGCCGGCAGCCGGCAGGATTGTCACCTGGCCTTCGATATACGAAGGCTGGCCCAGCGTGCATGAAGAAGCCAGTAGAATAATCCCTGCTGCCAGCGCGGTCAACAGCAGGCGGTGCATCGATTTTTTCATTAAACCTTCTCCCGGAATTGCATGTTTTTCAGCCGTTTTCATTATCAGCCGTAAAAGCAAAAACTGTTATTGCTATTCTAGTTTGGCATTATTCATAAAGTCAATAAATGCACCGGACTATTGTTAATCCGGCTGGTAATATGCGGTTTATAAGGCTATAATCTGTTTAATTTTCACAGAAGGTGTTAAAGTGCCTTTCCAGCTTTTGACCGCATCCAATATGGGTTTTTGCCAGGGAGTTAGGCGGGCCGTAGAGCGGGTTATGGATGTAGCCCGGCACGAGACCGGTGTTGAGACTCTGGGGGCGCTGGTTCATAACCGCCAGGTGCAATCCAGGTTGGAGCGAAGCGGGGTACGGGCAGTCGAGTCGATTGAAGCTATCACCGGTGAAACTGTGGTAATCAGCGCTCACGGGGTAAGCCCGGCGGTGGTGGATGCCATAAAAACCCGGGGAGTGAATATTATCGATACCACCTGTGGGTACGTCAGCCGTGCTCAGCAGGCAGCTCTGAAATTACATCAGGCTGGTTTTTACGTCATAGTATTCGGAGATGCCAGCCATGTAGAAGTAAAGGGAATACTCGGCTGGGTTGGTGGTGAAGGCATCGCCACTGTAAGCGTTGAAGAGTTGACCGCTGCAGCCGCTTTACCGGCTAAACTGGGGGTTGTATCCCAGACAACACAGATTCCTTCCAGATTTGCCTCGTTCGTGGCTGACTTGATCAACTCCGACCTGTTCAGGGACGCTGAACTTAGAATTGTGGATACAATCTGCCATGATTCCCGCAAGCGGCAGATGGAAACGCTGGAGATGGCCAGGCAGTGCGACCTGGTTTTTGTGATTGGCGGGCGCCACAGTGCCAATACGCGCCATCTTAAGGAGATGTGCGCCGCGGTGACGGATACGCAGTTGATCGAAACGGCTGACGAAATCGATACTTCTATCCTGGAAGGCAAGCATAAAGTGGGAGTGACCGCCGGCGCCTCTACCGATGACGAGACTATACAACAGGTCATAGACAGGCTGGCTCACCTTGGCCGTATCTAGCGATTTGCTGCTAAAATTTGGATTGTGATAGACTTAAAACCCACCCCCGTCAGAGGAGAAGCATGAAAAAACGTATATTTTCCGGTATGCGCCCCACGGGCAGACTGCATATAGGTAATTATCTCGGAGCATTACAGAACTGGGTTCACCTGCAGGATGAGTTCGATTGCGTCTACTGCGTGGTAGACATCCATGCCCTGACCTCACTGGAGGATACTTCCCAGTTGAAAAGCCTGACCCGCGAGATGGTGCTGGACATAATGGCTGGCGGGGTGGACCCTGAAAAAAGCATTCTTTTCGTTCAGTCCCAGGTGCCGGAAGTGGCTGAACTTTCTACATATCTTTCCATGGTTACGCCGCTGAGCTGGCTGCTGCGAGTGCCGACTTTCAAAGAAAAAGCCAAGCTGCAGCCCCACAATGTCAATTACGGCCTGGTAGGATACCCGGTGCTGATGACAGCCGACATACTGTTGTACAAAGCCCAGGTCGTACCGGTGGGGCAGGACCAGATGCCGCACCTGGAGCTGGCCCGTGAAATAGTAAGGCGTTTCAATTCACAGTACAGCCCCACCTTCCCGGAACCGGAAGGCCGTTTGACACGATTCCCTATGGTTTTGGGGCTTGACGGTGAAAAGATGAGCAAGCAGACCGGCAACTTGATCGAACTGGCTATTACAGCCGAAGAAACCACCAAAAAAATTATGAGCGCCATTACCGATCCTTCGCGCAAGTTCCGTTCCGATCCGGGTAATCCGGAAGTGTGCAACGTTTACCGGTTGCACGGCTATTTCAATGCTGCCGAAACAGAAGGTATCGGCCAGGCCTGCCGTACGGCAAAAATCGGCTGTGTCGACTGCAAGAAGCTGCTGGCTGAGAGGATGAACTGCCAGCTCGAACCTATCCGCCAGCGCCGGCGCGATCTTGAATCCCGGCCAGGTTACGTAGATGAGGTGCTGCAGGCAGGTGCTCAAAAAGCCCGGACTATTGCCAGCCGGACAATGGCGGAAGTGCGCAGTAGGATCGGCCTGGATTAAGCGGGGCGATCGTGTCCGCTGGAGGTTATTTGCCGATGCCGCGCCGGTTCAGAAAACGCTTCATCCTTTCCAACGCTTCGTAAAGCTCTTTCAAGGATGTGGCATAGCAGCAGCGCACGTATCCCTCGCCGCATTTGCCGAAAGCGTTCCCGGGCACAACGGCTACCTTTTCTTCTTTGAGCAGATTATGTGCGAACTGCTCGCTCGTCATGCCCGTATTATGAATGGACGGGAAAGCGTAAAAAGCTCCCTGGGGATTGAAGCAGGACAGGCCGATATCACACAGCCCCTTCACCATCACCAGCCGGCGGCGGTTGTAATCTGCTACCATTTCCCTGGCGCTCTCGTCGCCGTTTTTCAGAGCTTCGACAGCGGCCACCTGGCTCATAGTAGGCGCACTCATTATGGTGTACTGATGGATTTTTGTCATGGCGGCGATAATTTCGGCAGGCGCCGCCACATAACCGATACGCCAGCCGGTCATGGCATAAGCCTTGGAGAAACCCCCCAGGAAAACAGTGCGCTCCTGCATATCCGGTAGAGCAGCTACGCAGGTATGTTCGCGGTCATATATCAACTGGGAATAGATTTCATCGGAAATCATTACCAGGTTATAACGTTTGGCCAGTTCGGCAATCTGAATTAATTTTTCCCGGGGCATCACCGCTCCGGTCGGATTAGCCGGGTATCCGATTAAAATTGCCTTTGTTTTTGGGGTAATAAGTGCTTCGGCTGCTTCGGCAGAGATTTCAAACCGCGTTTCTTCGCTGGTGGGAATCATGACGGGTTTGCCCCCGGCCAGGATCACGCAGGCCGAATAGGAAACATAGGATGGGTCAGGTATCAGCACTTCGTCGCCGGGATTGATGAGGGCTCGGGCCGCCAGGTCCATGCCTTCGCTAACTCCTACCGTAATGAGGACCTGGGTGTTTGGGTCATAGTATAAACCCGTGGTGCGCTTCAGGTACTGTGACAGCTCCGTTCGGAGTTCGGCAATGCCGGTGTTCGGAGTGTACATGGTATACCCGCGTTCGATCGAGGCGATGGCGGCTTCGCGGATATGGTAAGGTGTGGCAAAATCAGGTTCGCCTATACCCAGGGATATTACCCCCTCCATGGAAGCCAGCAGGTCGAAAAATTTACGTATTCCGGAGGGCGCTATGCTGTTTACCCTCTGTGATAAAAGGCTGGCTTTATCCAATTGGTGAGTCTTGGTTCTCAAAATAAAAGAGTCCTCTCCATGGATCCAAGTCCTTTACAGTACAACCTGCTGGCGGCGGCCGTTATTCTTGCCATCCAGTATGACACCGTCTTCCTTGTAGCGTTTGAGCAGGAAGTGGGTGGTTGTCCCCTGAACTCCTTCGATGGGAGCCAGTTTATGAGTGACGAAGCCGGCCACCTCGTGTACATTGCGGGCGGTGACGATTATCGCCAGGTCATAGGTTCCGGAAACAAGCATCACGGTGCGGGCCTCGGGGAACTGGTAAATGCGTTCTGCAATGGCGTCGAAACCGGCTTTCATCTGAGGCGTAACCCTTACTTCGATAATGGCCCAGATCTGGTCTTCAGCCAGTTTATCCCAGTTTACAACCGCCTTGTATTTAACGATTACCCCGTCCTTTTCAGCTTTGGCAATCAGATTTTCCACCTTTTTCTCATCAGCTCCCAGCATGGTGGCAATCTGAGACGAGGTCAACCGGCCGTCATCTTCAAGCAGTCTTAATATCTTGTTTAACATTGCTTCACCTCAAATCAAACAGGCAGGAAAATTTACTTAATTGTAACAGAAATTATCCCGGAGTTGTAATTAATTTTCTGTGACCTTGCCGCTGTTTGGTTCACATGTGGTGCCAGCAGTCAGGGTTTACGGTTTTCAGCGCGATGACCCCGGTTTGACGGTGTGGTTTATCTTGAGACACCGGTGCGGTTATTTAGAATCGATTTCGGCAGTCTTGTTATGCCAGCCGGTAACCTGCTCATGGGCATAAGCAATTCTGAACAGGGTTTCTTCGTCGAAAGGTTTGGCCATAATCTGAAGCCCTACCGGCATACCCTCGGAAAAACCGCCGGGGATTGAAATTGCCGGAATGCCGGCGATGTTGATCGGCAGTGTGCACACATCGGTAAGATACATCTGTAAGGGGTCCTCGGTCCTTTCACCTATTTTGAAGGCTATCCCAGGTGAAGTAGGTGCTACCAGGGCATCGTATTTGCTGAAAGCGCGGGTAAACTCGCGGCAGATGAGGGTGCGCACTTTCTGGGCTTTAAGATAATAGGCATCATAATAGCCGGCGCTCAGCGCATAAGTGCCCAGCATTATGCGCCTTTTAACTTCCGTTCCGAAACCCATCTGGCGCGTTTTCTCCATTACTTCCCACATGTTTTGGGAACCGGTATATGAATATCCGTATTTCACACCGTCATAGCGGGCCAGGTTGGCCGACGCTTCGGAAGGAGCCAGGATGTAATACACTGCCAGCGCATAAGGCGTGGAAGGCAGGCTGACGTTTCTGTCAACGACCGCACCCAGTTCTTCCAGTTTCCTTATGGAATCTTCGACCGCCTGCTTCACTCCCGTCTGCATACCTTCGACAAAATATTCGGCCGGGACACCTATTTTCATACCTCGAATGTCGCCGTTCAGGCTGCGGGTGAAATCGGGTACTTCTGCCTTGACTGAGGTAGAATCTCTTTCATCGTAGCCAGCGATGACCGAAAAAACCAGGGCGGCATCGGTTACGTTTCTGGCAAAGGGCCCGATCTGGTCCAGTGAACTGGCAAAAGCCACCAGCCCGTAGCGGCTGACCCGGCCGTAAGTCGGTTTCAATCCTACCAGGTTGCAGAAGCTGGCCGGCAGGCGGATGGAACCGCCGGTATCCGAGCCCAGCGAAAACATGCCTTCCAGGGCAGCCACGGAAGCAGCTGAACCACCGCTGGAACCGCCGGGAACCCTTGCCAGGTCCCACGGATTGCGGGTAGGAAAGAATGCGGAATTTTCGGTGGAGGAGCCCATGGCAAACTCGTCCATGTTGGCTTTGCCCAGCATTACCATGCCGGCGCTGTTCAGTTTTTCCATTACCGAAGCCTCGTAAGGCGGGATAAAGTTCTGCAGCATTCTGGAACCACAGGTAGTAGGCACCCCCCGGGTGCAGATGACATCTTTAATTATACCCGGAATGCCGGTAAGGGGGCCGGCTTCTCCCCTGGCCAGGCGTTTATCGGCTTCGGCAGCCTGCTTCAGGGCAAGCTCGCCGGTCCGGGTGATAAGGGCACATACCCCGGGTTCGACTTTTTCAATTCTTTCCAGGTGGGCCCGGGTCAGTTCAGAAGAGGTGACCTCCCGGTTTGAGAGCATTTTCCGGGCCTGTTGAATTGTAAGTTTTATCAATTGATTCAAAGAGTTTCCCCCTCTAGTACTTGAAACCTGTTGTTATGATATACAGCGGTGATTCGCCTTTTATTAAGCCAAGCAATTCAGCCAGCTGGATGTCCCGAAAAGCTCCGATGACCACGCTGCCGAAGCCGGCAGCTTCTGCCTGCAGGCACACGTTTTGTGCGGCGTGCCCGGCTTCCATGTGAACGTAGCGGATACCGCGTTCACCATAAATGGCAGTCGTGCGCTCATATTGAGCGGTTATGACCAGGCTTGCCGGGGCTTCCTCCACCCAGCTCTGCCCCATGGCCAACCGGCACAGTTCCCACCGGAAATCCCCCGGTTTGACCAGGGAGAGATTGTGCGCCTCCGGCTCGTAATGGTAAATACCGGCTTCCAGGCCGGATATACTGCCGGCAACCAGGTATACCTCCAGCGGATAGGAAGAACCGGCCGAAGGAGCTGTCCGAAGGCCTTCCGGGCTGGATGTGCCCTGGGCTGCCCACAGCAGACCGGCTACCTCCCCGATGCTCAGTGCTTCATCCCGGTAGGCTCTGACCGAACGGCGGCTCTGGATCACCTGTTCAACGGCTGTTTGCCCTTCACGACCGGGCCGGGGCAGTTGTATCATGGCGGCTACTTGTCCAGTACCGGACGGATCCTGAAGAAATCCCCATCTCTGCACGGTGCATTGGCAAGCACGTCCTCCCGGTCCATGGAGGGCTTGACAGTATCTTCCGACATAACCGTACTGAGGGGGTTGGGTTGGGCGGTCGGCGGCACGCCTTCGGTGTCTACCTGGTTTAAAACTTCAAAGTTTTCCAGAATGTTGGAAAGCTGAATGGAAAACCGGTCTATTTCATCTTCGCTGAGGCCGACTCTGGCCAGCCTGGCAATATGCAGTACTTCATCTCTTGTTAGTTTCACCGCAGACCTCCGGATTTGCATAAAGTATATCATCCGTAATGAGGAGCGGCAACCGGGTGGCAGCATCACTGCAGTGTGGTAAAAAGCCTTAACGGCGGGAATCCGCCTGGCTTCGCCTGATGACCAGCGGCACCAGTGCGAGCGTTACCGACCAGAGAGCCACCAGCACTATTACCGCCATACCGGCCGCCCATGTACTCGGCGGAATGGCCAGCATCGTCCTGGCCATTACGGCAAACATGTTATAACCATACATGAAATCAAACGTCAGATAGCCTGACAGGACCAGCAAAGACATCAATACCGCAGGTGAGATAAAAAGGATAACCTGCCGGGCGGGCAGCCATTTGGCCGGGATTCTGGGCCGGGCAAAGACATAATGACGGCGGCGTAATTTCAGAGCTATGCGCCAGATGAACAACCCCAGGCCGGTCAGAAGGACAGCGCACAGACTCAACCCGCCGAAAGAGAAAGAATCGATGGTTTTCCAGTAAGCCCACCACGGGGAAGCCATTTGTTCAAGCTCTGTGCCCAGGTAAATGCCCGCGATACCCGGGGCAATCTGATGCCCGTGTGTACCGGTCTGGCTGTTGACCATGACGGTAACACCGATTCCGTATTCCGGCAGGAGCATCATGTCGGCTAGAAAGCTGGGCGTGTCGCCGCCATGCCATATCCTCTTTATACCGTTCGAGTCGGTAGCTATCAGCCAGCCCATTCCGTACCCCGTCATGCGGCCTTCTTTTTCGAAAAAGACTCCCGGTGTGAGCATTTCATCTATTGTTTCCGGGCTTACCAGCCGTTCACCATCGATCTCACCCCGGTTGAGGAAAAGGCGCAGCCAGCGGCCCATGTCGACGGCGTTGCTCATTACCCATCCGGCGGGAGCAGCGCTTCGATAGAAAGGCATGCTGCGCTCGACTACCTGGCCGAAGACCGGCTGGTGCCCGTAAGCCCTGCCCCATTCTTCGGCTTGCTGAGGGTACAGGGTTGTGTGCTCGAGCCCCAGTGGCTGGAAAACATTTTCGGCCATATACTGTTCGAAAGGCATGGCGCTTACCGCTTCGACCAGTGCTCCGAGCAGAAAATAGTTAAGGTTGGAGTATTCAAAAATTTCTCCCGGGGGGTTGTTAAGCCTGAGGCCTCTCAGGTCTGCCACCATTTCTTGCATCGCGGCCGGCCCGTTGAAATAACCCTGGGGTTCCGCCAGGGTGCCGGGAATGCCGCTGGTATGGATCAGCAGATGGCGCACCGTGATTTCATCCGACCGGTCATCTTTTGAGAGATTGAAATCCGGCAGGTATTTTACCACCGGCGAGTCGAGTTCGATATAACCGTTGTCACGAAGAAGCAGTACACCCAGGGCGGTAAAGGACTTGGAAACGCTGGCCAGGTCGAAAATGGTGTATTTGTCCACCGGCAGCGGGTTTTTGGTACTGGTTATTCCGAAACCTCTGGCATAAACTGTTTGCCGGTTGTCCACCACCACGGCAGCGCTTCCCGGAATAGAATCCTGGCTCAACATGCGCATCAAATACTGGCTGATGCTTTCCTGCGTTGTAGACTTGTCGACCCTGGCTTCAACAGTTTGAGGCAGTATTGATACAGCCAGCACCGCCAGGCACAGGCATGCAGTTGATATGCGGGAAAACTTACTGGCTTTCATTGAACTTGTTTCTCCCAGCGGGTTACAGACGGGCGCAACCGATAAGCTGGTTGATATCCTCCACCCCTTCATCCTGTAAAAACTTTTCAATTCCGGCAAGAATATCGGACGGGAGAGCCGGGTTTACCATAAAAGCCGTACCCACCTGAAAAGCATGAGCGCCGGCCATAATAAATTCAAGCCCGTCCCGGGCGGAAGAAATGCCGCCGCAGGCTATGATAGGAATGTCGATGACGCCGGCCGTTTCGTAAACCATGGCAAGTGCTACCGGTTTCAATACCGGGCCTGAAAGGCCTCCGGTGATATTGCCGAGTAATGGCCTGCGCCGGCTGATATCGATAGCCATTCCCTTGAAGGTATTGATGAGCGTGACCGCATCAGCGCCGGCTGAAGCTACAGCGGCTGCCACCCGGCTGACCCGGCCGGAGCCGGGGGTGAGTTTGACAAGCAGCGGCAGGCCGGTTGCGTTCCTGACCTCCCGGGTTATGGCAGCGGCGGTCTCCGGTTCCATGCCGAATTCTTCTCCGCCTGCTTTAACATTCGGGCAGCTGATGTTAAGTTCGATGCCGGCGATTCCGGCTACACCTTCAAGGCTTGCGGCTGTTTTAACGTATTCGTCGATGCTGCTGCCGGCGATATTTACGATAACAGTCAGGCCCTTTTTGCTCCAGGCAGGGGCTTTCTGCCGGATGACCTCTTCAATGCCGGCATTTTCCAGGCCGATTGAGTTGAGTATTCCGCCTTCAACTTCGGCGATACGGGGTTGAGGATTGCCTTCTTTCGGCTGAAAGGTGGTTCCCTTGGATATGAATCCGCCGGGAACAGAAACATCTGTGAACTCTTCCAGGCCGGTGACATATCCGCAGGTACCTGAGGCCAGCAGCAAAGGATTCTTGAGAATCAGGCTGTTGCCGCGAGCGCTTGTCAGTTTAACATCAAATTTTACTTCCATATATTACAACTTGATTATAGTTTACTCCACGTGAGCCTTACAAGCTGTTGCCAAAACAACCGGGATAAGATAAACTAGTTTCGTGGAAAGCAGTTTGTATTTAACCGGTTGCTGTAAACAGTGCCGGCTTTTTGAAAGCCGGGGCCGGAGGACGTCTGCTTTCAGTTATTTTCACTCGTACTAGGAACCGGTTCCGGTTCCGAGTTTTTCAAATTTAATTGTCAACCTGTAAGTGCATACCTGCACATAAATTTAACAGGTTCACCGAGGCGGGTGAACGTAAAGGAGCCGCCAGTGGTAGAAAAGAAATATCAGGCGCTTAAGGAAAAACTGGAAGCCGACCTTTTACGCATGAAAGAACAACTGAATCAAATAAGAGATATCGGCGGCGAAGAAAACCGCCGTGAGGGTTCACCTTACGGAAAAAAGGAAGAGGAAGCCGCCGAGACTTCCGAGATAGAAAACCGGCTGGCCCTGGAGAAGCGCCTTCTCGAGCAGATTATGGACACCGAAACCGCTCTGAAGAAATTCGAAGCAGGCACCTACGGTTTGTGCGAGAAGTGCGGGCAGACGATTGCTTTCGAGAGGCTTGAATTTCTCCCCCAGGCAAAGCTGTGCATAACCTGTAAGGCAGCTCAATCAAAGGAAGTAAAAGGATTTGCAGCTTAAGGCGGATTTCAAAGGCCTGCTTCCTTATCTGCTGGTAATAGCCGTGCTGGTTCCTCTGGATCAGCTGACCAAGCTCTGGATTCGTACCAATTTTTATCTGGGGGAATCAAGGCCGCCGGAAGGGTTTTTCCGCCTAACCTATATTCATAACACCGGTGCTTCTTTTGGAATATTTCAGGACGGGGCCATGTTTTTTACTGTATTTTCTACCATCAGCCTGGTGGTGATGATCGGTATCATGCTGTTCGGGCGAAAACATATTCCATTCCTGGATACGTGGTCAGGCAAAACTGCGCTGGGCCTGGTCAGCGCCGGTACCCTGGGTAATTTGATCGACCGCTACAACCTGGGTTACGTGGTTGATTTTATCAATTTCAATTTCTGGCCGGCTTTCAACCTGGCAGATTCAGGTATAGTTGTGGGCGCAATATTGCTGGCTTGGCTGATTCTGGTAAATTACAAGAACTCTGAGGCCAATGATGGAGGCCGGTCGTAACCTTAACGTGACAGTACCCGGGCAAAGACTGGATATGTTCCTCACCCAAAACCATTCCGGCCTTTCCCGCAGCCGGGCGCAAAAGCTCATCGATGCCGGTTGCGTAACGGTTAACGGGCAGCTCGCAAAATCAGGTTGGCGGCTGGAAAAAGGCGATGTTGTAAAACTGGTTATGCCCCAACAGTGCCCATCCAGCCTGGCAGCCCAGAACATCCCACTGAATATCCTGTTCGAAGATGATGACCTGATAATTGTCGACAAGCCTGCCGGCCTGACAGTGCACCCCGGAGCGGGGCACCCTGACGGTACTCTTGTCAATGCTCTGCTCGGTTACTGCCCTGATATCTCCGGCGGCGACACAGCCCGGCCGGGTATCGTGCACCGCCTGGACAAGGATACCTCCGGGCTTATTGTCATAGCCAAGAATCCCGCATCTCATCAGTACCTGGCCGATCAGTTCAAGAACCGCGATGTCTCCAAAACATATATTGCCCTGGTAAAAGGCAGGCTTATCCCGGAAGAAGGTTTCATCGAAGCGCCCATAGGCCGTGACCGATCCCACCGCAAACGGATGGCTGTATCTACTCAAAAAAGCGGCCGCAGTGCTCTGACCGGCTATCGGGTTAATCGGTATTATGATAACTACACATTGCTGGAAGTCAAGCCCGAAACAGGCCGTACCCACCAGATAAGGGTCCACCTGGCGGCTGTCGGCCACCCGATTGCCGGGGATGCTACCTATGGAGCCGGGTCTCCCCTGCTGCCCCGGCAGTTTTTACACGCTGCCCGGCTTAGTTTCAGGCTGCCTTCTACCGGAACGCAGGTGGAATTCACCTCCCCTCTGCCGCCCGACCTTGAAAAAGTGCTGCGCGATATCCATTGATAGAACCTCCCCCGTAATGAATGTTATAATCTGAGGTAATCGTCCGGGAGGCATTGTCAATGGAGCGGGAGCAAAAAATTGTTGTCGAATACGCCGGTTTCTGGCGGCGCCTGGCTGCTTTCATTGTTGACGGACTGGTTATCCTCAGCTGCAACTGGGTACTCATAGCTCCATGGCGCTGGATGTTCTCGGTGATATTCCCCTGGAAACCCGGGGTATGGCCAGGCCCGTTTCCATTTCACGATCCATTCGCCGCCGTTTCGGTACTTATCGGTGTAGTGTATTTTGTACTGTTCTGGGTCTGGCGGGGCCAGACTCCGGGCATGATGGTCATGAATATCAAGGTGTTGAAAGAAGACGGCACTGCTGTGACGCCTTCGGCAGCCATTATTCGTTATGTGGGCTACATCGTTTGCGCTCTTACGCTGGGTATTGGTTTCCTGGTTCTGGGTTTTGACGAGCGCCGGCAGGGGCTGCATGACAAAATGGCTCTTACCGTGGTAGTTAAAGTTCCTGCGGTCAAACTGCGGCTGCCGGAAGCCACCACAACCTGAACTCAACGGGGAAAATGTACTTTTGATTGACAGGTGGATTATATGCCAGAAAAATGTGTAAGGGTGCGGTATGCGCCCAGCCCCACCGGGTATCCCCATGTTGGCAACATACGCACTGCGCTGTTCAACTGGTTGTTTGCCCGCCACACAGGTGGCAGCTTCATTGTACGAATTGAAGATACTGACACTGCCCGCACCGTTCCCGGTGCCGAGCAGGTGATATTGCAAAGCCTTCAGTGGCTGGGGCTGGACTGGGATGAAGGTCCCGCTAAAGGGGGCGCTTACGGTCCTTATCGCCAGTCGGAACGCCTGGAATACTACCGGAAAGCAGCCCACCGGCTGGTCGAGCAGGGTGATGCCTACTACTGCTACTGTGCTTCCGAACGCCTGGAAGAGATGCGCTCAGCCCAGATAGCCAGTAAACAACCGCCCGGTTATGACCGGCGCTGCCGGGGACTCGATGAGCAGGAGAGGTCGGGATTTTCGGGCGAATGCCCGAACCCCGTAATCCGTTTCAAGGCTCCCCTGAAAGGCAGTACGACGTTTTATGATGAATTAAGAGGCGAAGTTACCTTTGAAAACCGTTCGATAGACGACTTTATTATTTTAAAAGCAGACGGATTTCCAACTTATCACCTGGCCAACGTCGTGGATGACCATCATATGCATATCAGCCATGTAATGCGCGCCGAAGAGTGGATTTCTTCCGCGCCCAAGCATTTGCTGTTATACCGGGCGCTGGGTTACCAGGCGCCCCGGTTTGCTCACCTGCCCATGATTCTGGGCCCGGACCGGTCCAAGCTTTCCAAGCGCCACGGTGCGGTTTCCGTCACCCAGTACCGGGACGAGGGATACCTGCCGCAGGCTATGGTGAATTTCCTGGCTCTGCTGGGCTGGTCTCTGGATGATAAAACCGACATAATCGACCTGGAAACCCTGGTCGACAGCTTCAGCCTGGAGCGTATCGGCAAAACCGCAGCGGTATTCAACCGTGAAAAACTGGACTGGATGAACGGGGTTTACATCCGTTCTCTTTCCCTAGATGACCTGGCGCGGCAGGCTATGCCTTTTCTGGATGAGCATTTGCCAGTTTCGGTCGAGCGGCCGCTCGATGAGGATTATGTGAAAGCGGTTATGCCTCTCGTCCACGAGCGGGCAAAAACTCTCAAGGAAATACCGCAACTGGTTGATTTCTTCTTCATGCCTGAAATCGATTACGAAACTGAACTGCTCATCGGCAAAAAAATGGACCGGCAGATGAGCCTGAATGCACTTGAAATCACGCTGGAACGGCTGGAAGACCTTGAATCATTCACTCGTGATTCCCTGGAAGGGTGCCTGCGGCCGCTGGCAGAGGAACTGGAACTCAAGGCCGGTCAACTGTTCGGCATAATCAGAGTGGCTGTGACCGGGCAAACCGTGGCTCCCCCCCTGTTTGAGACAATGGTGGTTCTGGGTAAAACCAAATGCCTGAAAAGAATCCGGCAAGCTGCAGCCAGGCTCTCGGGATATACGTGCTGATCAGCCGCTGGCATGCAAGAGATGGATAACAGCAGGCCTCCCTATATCGGCCTTTACGCCTCGGGGGAGCTGGAGCAGAGAGCGGACAGGCTTGAAAAACGACTGGAAGCCTGTGATTTATGCCCCAGGAACTGTGGAGTAAACCGCATCCGGGGAGAGCGGGGCTACTGTCATTCTCTTGAAAAACCGGTAATTGCATCCTATTGTGACCACCACGGAGAAGAGCCGGTCCTTTCAGGCAGCCGCGGTTCGGGAACGATATTTTTTGCAAACTGTAATCTCAGGTGCGTCTATTGCCAGAATTACCAGATAAGCCAGGACTGGCAATCCCAGGAGGCCAACACCGTCGCTGTCGAAACTCTCGCCGATTATATGCTGCAGTTGCAGAACCGGGGCTGTCATAACATCAATCTGGTTTCGCCAGGCCATTTTGTGCCTCAAATAGTCCGTGCACTGGTGCTGGCCGTACCCATGGGCCTGGAAATTCCGGTTGTTTACAACACCAACAGCTATGACGGCCTGGATACTCTCAAGGAACTAGAGGGTATAATCAGCATATACCTGCCGGATTTGAAGTACGCCGACGATCAGCAAGCCAAAAAGTATTCCCGCGTGGCTGATTACCGCCTGCATGCCCGTCAGGCAATCGCGGAAATGTACCGTCAGGTAGGCGGGTTGAAACTCAACAGGGATGGAATGGCGGTGCAGGGACTGCTGGTGCGCCACCTGATTCTGCCCGGCGGCGTCGCCGGCACCCGCGAAAGCCTGGCATGGCTGGCTGAAGAAATTTCACCCGAGGCTGGTTTGAGCCTGATGAGCCAGTATCATCCTTCGAACTGGGCCAGGCGCTATGCGGAAATAAACAGGAATATCCTGAAAGAGGAGTATGCCGCGGCACTCAAAACGGTCAAGGACTATGGATTCAAACAAACATTTGTGCAGGGTTTGTCTTCACCGCAGGTCTATCTGCCGGATTTTGACCTGGAAAAGCCCTTTGAAGGCTAACCTTTGCGTTTACGGTTGACAAAAGCGAAACGAATCTTAAGGCCGTTAAGCTCGTCTTTCTTGTTGACGCTATGAATGAAATCCTGAAGGTCTTTATCTGCAGCGGTCGTTTTTTTGCTTTTTTCCGTCATTGAAGTCAGGCTCCATACAATATTAAACTAAAGAGAAATTATAGCACAGCCGTGTTGAAAACGCATAATGCGGGCATGAAATGCACGCATTATGCTGTATAATGTCCGGCAGAGCGTTATGAAACCGAAATACCGTTGTTACTACGCTGTATTTTCCAATATCCTTGAAGCAAGTGCGATTGTATTATTTGCCAGGTATGTATTGCCCATCTGGGGAATACATGTTCCCTGCTGGGGGCTACTGCCTGTGATTGCCGCCTGGATTGTGCTTTCGGTTCTGATATACCGCTGCGGCAGCCGGGCGCTGGAGCGCAAAGCGGTAACAGGCTTGCCGGATATGGCAGGATTGAAAGGCATCGTAGTAAAAGATGTGAACCCCGAAGGCATGGTAAAGGTAAACGGCGAACTCTGGAAGGCCCGGTCTACGGAGCCGGTCGAAACCGGCCGGGAAGTGGAAGTTGTCTCCCGGCAGGGCATGACGCTGACGATACGCGGCCTCGATTGAGGTCATTTAATTACCGGCTTTAAATTGTGCTATAATTCCACTTTATGCAACATCGCGAAGCCGGTTTGAACATGGAAATTATTCCCGCTATAGACATCCGTGCCGGGCAGTGCGTTCGCCTCTACCAGGGGGACTACGCTGCCGAAACGGTATATTCCTTCGATCCAATCGCCAAAGCTCACGACTGGGTTTCCCAGGGGGCAACCCGGTTGCATGTCGTTGACCTGGATGGGGCGGCCTGCGGGCAAATAATAAACATCGACATAATCCGGGAGATAGCACAGGGGGTACTGGTGCCGGTGCAGGTGGGTGGTGGAGTGCGCAGTATAATTGACATTGAAAGCCTTTTCAAGGCCGGAGTTGACCGGGTGATACTGGGCACTACTGCCGTGGAAAACCACGAACTGGTCAAACAGGCCTGCCACCGCTTCAAGGATTCGATAATTGTAGGTATCGACGCCCGGGATGGCAAGGTAGCCATCAAAGGCTGGCAGCAGACTACTGAAATAAGTGCTGTATCGATGGCACGGGACATGGTGCGGCTCGGGGTAAAACGTTTCATTTATACCGATATAAGCCGGGACGGCACCCTGACCGAACCCAATTTCTGCGCAGTTTACGAACTTCTGGATGCTATAAGAACACCCGTTATCGCTTCGGGAGGGATTTCCAGGCCGGTTCATCTGAAGGTTTTGAAACAGCTTGGCGTGGAAGGGGCTATTATCGGCAAGGCCCTGTATACCGGTGATATCAACCTGAGGCAGGTCCTGGATAACATCGGTTAACCCCTCCTGGGCCGGTTATTCTTATTGTTGGCATAAAAACATAATTATTTCGGGAGAAAAAGTTGAGCGAAAAAATAAACCTCAAGCTGGATTCCAGCGGCCTGGTGCCGGCTGTAATCCAGGATGCCAGAACCGGAACCGTACTCATGCTGGGTTTTATGAATCCGGAGGCGGTTAAACTTACTCTGACGACCGGTGAAGTGTGGTTCTACAGCCGCAGCCGGCAGGAAATGTGGCACAAAGGTGCAACTTCCGGCAACCGCCTGATTGTCAGGGAGGCTGCGATCGACTGTGATAACGACGCCGTCCTGGTAAAGGCCGAACCAATGGGCCCGGTATGCCACACCGGTGAGGCAAACTGTTTTTACCGGGCGCTTACGCCGGATATGCTTCCGGATTAGGCAACGGCTTGTTCGGAGTCTGCGGATTCCGCCTTCAAGACTTCCCTCAGGGCGGCGACTGCCACTTCGATCTGGCTGTCATCCGGTTCACCCGTGGTCAGGCTCTGCAGCCATAAACCGGGCGCTACAAGTGCCCGGGTGAACGGATTGCCCATATGGCGGGCGCCGAACTGGGTGAGTTCATAGCCAAGTGCAGCTATCACCGGCAGCAGGGCTATCCGGGAAAGAATCATCAGCCACAGAGCCTGTTTGCCGACGAGGCTGAATACCAGTATGGCCAGCACCATCACCGACAGTAAAAAAGCAGTGCCGCAGCGGGCATGGGCGGTGGAGTATTTCTGGATGAACTCCGGTTCCAGCGGTTCACCGTGTTCGTAAGCATTAATGGTTTTATGCTCGGCGCCGTGATAGGAAAACACGCGGCGGATATCTGCCATCAGGGAAATAAGCTTAAGGTATAGAAGAAATATCCCCAGACGGATAATCCCCTCTATGAGATGGAAAAGCACCGAGGATTCAACCAGCGGGTCCAGCAGTTTTGTCAAAAGCAGGGGTAGAATGAAAAAAAGCCCCACCCCCAGAACGAAGGCGACCACCATGATTATCCAGGTGTAAGCCGGAGATACTTCCTGTTTGGTTTGCCCCTTTTCGTCCTCTTCCTCCAGGGCGATACTGGCTGACCAGTTCAGGCTTGAAAGGCCGAGCGCCAGAGATTCGATAAGAACGATGATGCCCCGGATAAAAGGGGTCCGGCGCAGACTACCGGTATATATGCGGTTCAATTTCCTGGAACGGGTTACGATTTTACCCCTGGGATTGCGAACGGCGGTTACGGCAGTATCCCTGCCGCGGATCATGACCCCTTCCATTACCGCCTGTCCGCCGTAGTTTATCTTGCAATCGGCCATTTGTTTCATCCTAAAATAAAAGGGCGGCTCCGGGTTTATGCCGCCCTTTTAAGATTATTACACGGTACAACTAGCTTTTAAGATTGTAACGCTGTTTAAAGCGTTCGACCCGGCCGGCAGTGTCGACAATGCGCTGCTCACCGGTGAAGAAAGGGTGGCATTTGGAACACAGTTCCACCTTGGTGGTCTTTTTTACCGAGCCGGTGGTAATAACATTGCCGCAGGAGCAGATTACCTGGGCATCGCTGTAATATTTGGGATGTATTTTTTCTTTCATGACTAACTTGCCCTCACGCTTACCTGACGGCGTGTTTTGTCATACGGTTCGAAGCTTACCTTGCCGTCTATCAGTGCATAAATGGTATAGTCTCTGCCCAGCCCGACATTTTCACCGGGGTGAATTCTGGTGCCCCGCTGGCGGATAATAATGGTACCGGCGGTTACGGTTTCTCCGGCAAAACGTTTGACGCCGAGCATCTTGGGTTTGGAATCACGGCCGTTCCTGGTGGAACCGCCACCTTTTTTATGAGCCATCCTGGTTCTCCTCTACTTTTGGCTCCGGGCTTTTCCCGCTTTTTTTGGTTTTAAGCTCCGGCACCTTGATATCTTCTACTGTCAGACTGGTAAAATGCTGGCGGTGGCCGAGTTTGTTGGAATAGCGGGTTTTGGATTTGTAGCGGTAAACAATTATTTTGTCGGCCCTGCCGTGATTGTTTACCCTGGCTACTACCCTCGCCCCTTCGAGAACCGGTTTACCCACCAGAATTTTATCCCCGTCACCGGCAAGAAGCACCCGGTCAAGCTCGATAGTGCTGCCTTCTTCAGCTTCCAGCAGTTCAACATTGAAGCTATCCCCCGGGGCTACCCGGTGCTGTTTTCCACCTGTTTCAACTATAGCGTAAATTTTACCAGCCCTCCTTGATTACAAACAACCAATAATTCTATCAATTGCGTTTATCAGGTGTCAAATAGAGAGTGTGCGGTCGGTTATATACGCCAGTTGCTTTTTGGTGCCCCAAACTCGACCGAAAAATAATTTTAGAGCAAGCCGGTAAGTGGTATACTAAGCAGGAGTATCCGGGACTATTGTGAGCGGAGGTCATATTGCGCAATAAGCTGGGCAAGTTCCACCTCTTTGACCGCGAAGCGGATGACCTGAGACTCCTCAAGATCATTACAATCGGGTTCCCCCCGGTATTTATTCTGCTTTTGGAATTTCTGAGACGGTCTATAGTCAAAGAAACGGGGGCGCTGTTAGTCCTTGATATTGTTTTCTTTGCAGTCTTGATTCTGGCTGCCTTTGGATTTTCCCAGTTGATTTTCAACCTGATTAAGAAAATACAGAAACACAATACCGAGCGCAACCGGGAACTCAGCATTCTGAACGAGATTTCTCAGACGATTAATGAATCCCTGAACCTCGACGGACTCCTTCACCGGACTATGGAAAAATTAATACAGCTGACCAGCGCCGATTCCGGCTGCCTGTTTCTTGGAAACGAAAAAAACAGCGGTCTGGCACATAAGCTTCAGGTGGGCGTGTCTGCTGAAATATTCAAGCCGGAATCCAGCCTGCTTACCGACGACGGGCTCATCAGTGAAGTAGCCCGGTCTAGCGAACCCCTTATCGTCCAGGATGTAGACAACCTTGAAAGTGGATACAAGGGCTATCTGGCGGAAGCCGGGTTCAGGTCCATGGCGATTATACCGCTGCGATCCAGAAACGGCTCTGCCGGAGTTCTGGCGCTGTTCAGCTTCAAACCTGGAAAATTTCAGTCGACCGCCGCAGGCCTTTTTACCAGCATAGGCAATAACATCGCTGTTGCAGTGGACAATACCCGCCTCTACGAGAAGGTGCAGGCTTCGGCTATTGCCGAGGAACGGGAAAGGATTTCCAAGGAACTGCATGACGGACTGGCCCAGGTGCTGGGATATGTGATTACCAAGAGCCAGGCAACGCGGCAAATACTGCGTAAAATAGCTGTGGCAACCGACAACCTGATAGAACTGGAAAATGTTGCCCAGGATGTGTATACGGATACCAGGGAGGACATCCTGGGACTCAGGACCGCCATCTCGGGCGACCGCGACATGATAACCACGATACGAGAATACCTGGCCCTTTTCAGCCAGATGCACGGCATCAAGGCAACCCTCGAAGTGAGCGACCGCATCGTCCCTCCGCTGTCACAGCGGGTGGAACTGCAGGCTATCCGCATCATGCAGGAAGCCCTGTCGAATATCAGAAAGCATGCCGAAGCTACCCACGCCCAGGTAAAGCTTGCAGCCACCGAAGATGAAGTCGTTTTGACCGTACTGGACGACGGCAAGGGTTTCGATGTTGAAAAGGCAGCCAAAAACAAGGATGCCAAATTCGGCATCCGGACGATCAGGGAAAGAGCTGAGAGTATCAACAGCAGGCTGAATATAGAATCCAAGCCCGAACATGGAACCAGGGTGACTCTGTCTATACCCGTGAACGCTCCCCGGGTATCGGCAGAAACGGAGGAAGCGCCATGAGAGTATTGATAGTCGACGACCACGCTCTTTTCAGGAGCGGTCTAGCCAGCCTCCTGGAAGCCAATGATATCGAAGTGGCCGGTGAAGCTTCGAACGGCCTGGAGGCTGTAGAAAAGGCACGCCAGTTAATGCCTGACGTCATCTTGATGGATGTCAAGATGAGTGATTTCAGCGGTATTCAGGCTACACGTGCCATAAAATCTGAAAACCCGGGGATAAAAATCGTCATGGTTACGGCATTCGACGATGATGAAGACCTGTTCGAAGCCATGAAAAGCGGCGCGTCCGGGTATATATTGAAAAATATCAAGGCCGAAGAATTCATCAGGCTGCTGTCAAGCGTCAACGAAGGCGACGTAGCCGTATCACCCTGGATTGCAGACAAGATCGTAAAAGAGCTTTTTCGTAAACCCGGCAGACTTGAAAAGCCGGCACCTGAAGAGGAGCTTACCCAGAAAGAAGTGAAAGTGCTGAAACTGGTAGCCGGCGGGGCGGCAAACAAGGAAATCGCTGCTTCACTCAAGATTTCGGAAAATACGGTGAAATACCACCTGCGCAACATTATGGAAAAACTCCACTTTAAAAACCGGGCGCAGATGGCTGTGTATGCCGCTATAAGGGGAATAGTGGCCGATGACAACACCGGCAAAACTTAGGCCCTGTAAAACCGGTTAATAATTCCATAAGGGTGGCGATAATGCCACCCTTTTTAATGGCATCCCTCCTGCCCGTACGCATATTGTCAATTGTTCGAACCTGCCTGAAAATTAACCGGGTTTATTTTACAAGGAGCATTCACATGAAAATCGTAGCTATAGGAATCGGGCAGTGCGGCTGCAACCTGGCAGATGAGTTCTACTCAATCAACAACTATTCGAAATCATTCTTCGGTAGAAATATCGAAATACTGACGGATGCTTTTGCGATTAACACCGATGAAACGGATCTTACATCGCTGCGTTTTATTCCCAAAGACAGGCGCCACCGGATAGCTATCGGAATGGCGCGGACCTTCGGCCATGGAGTGGGCAAAATCAACTCGGAAGGAGCCAGGTTGATGACGGATGTCATGCCGGTAGTCATCGACGACGTTCTGAGTTCGGAAAAATTTTATGAGTGTGATGCCATTGTAGTAATTGCCAGCGGTGCCGGGGGTACGGGGTCCGGGGGTATCGGTGCGCTGGTAAAGGGTCTTAGAGAAAGGGTGGACAGGCCGATTTATGCCATCGTGGTGCTTCCGTTTGCTTACGAAGAAAAAGCTGAGATTTCCTATGCGGTACTCAATACAGCCACTTCCCTCAAGACGGTCAACAAGTATGCCAATGCCGTCTTCCTGCTCGATAACGAAAGATTCGGCCGGGGAGGTATCAGCCTGGCCAATAATTTCCAGCTGATAAACCAGCAGATGGTAAAAAACTTCTTTGATTTGTTCTGCGCCGGAGAAGAAAAAAGCCGTAAATATATCGGCAGTACGGTTGTCGATGCCGGGGATATCAGGCAATCACTAGAGGGAATCTCAACCATTGGCAGGGGTGAAATCGCCCTTCCTGCCTTCTACCGGTTGAAAAGGGATCATTATCTTGAGGCAACCAGGGCCGGTGTCAGCCTGGCAGGTGCCCTGGGGCAGGCCATAAACAACCTGTCCCTGAAAATCAATTTGGAAGACGCCAGGAAGATTATGGCTCTGGTTTGCGCTCCGAAAGAAGTCATCACCATGTCTGCCCTGGCAGAAATTACCAATTCGCTTGAAGCCCGTTCCCCATTGTCGGTAGTCAGAATGGGAGATTACCCCCGCAGGGGCAAAGAAACTTCGGTAACGGTGGTTCTTTCCGGCTTGACTAGTGTCGACAGGATGGAAAGCCTGTTTATGCGGGCTGAGAACCTGCTTGAAAGGCGCCAGAAGATTGAAAGAGAATCGGAAATCATGGTCGAGCAGATGCTGGCTAGAGGCAGCAACGTTCCGGCTCTGGACATATAGTTTAAGGTTCTGTTTAAAAAAGTTCGAAAAAGTGAGGCTGTATGGAAAAAGAAGTTGACCGTAAACACGGCATCATGGATACCCCCCTTCCTGTTCTTCTGGACCAGATAGAGTCAGCGGCTGCGGATGCCCGGAAGGCAGCCGAGGAAGCCAGGGTAGCCGGGGAAAAAGCCGCCGAGGACGTAATGAAGCGGTTGCGCAAGCTTTTTCTGAAAATGTCCAAAGACATAACCGAAGAACTGGAAAAATAAAAGCGAACACACTGATTTACAGGGCGGCTTAAACGGTCTGTCAGAATTCCTCCTGTTTGGTGAGGCAAGGGTTTCTACTCCCCTTGCCTCACCTGTTTTTTATTTGACGCCGAGTTATTCTGACGGTATAATTGCAACTCTTTGCAATAACAACTATTGGCAAAACTGATTTCCGGTGTTATGACTATGGTAAGTTCGAAAACAAATTGTAGAAAACACCGCACTGAAAATGAATCCGGAGTTTGCCCTGCTTCCGGCGTTGATTGGGCCGGGGTTTGGCGCAGACGGCTGGCTTCAAACGGGCTGGAGGCCAACCTGGAGCGCAACGCTGTCAACGAAGAAGCTTTCTGGAGTGTTTATCAGCGCTGGCAGGACGTCTTAAAGCGAAGCGGTTATCCCGGTGAGGCCCTGAATCGAGTACTTGGGCTGGTCGAAGGCGGCGACAGTGTTCTGGATATCGGCGCCGGTTCGGGCACATATACACTGCCACTTGCCCGTAAGGCAGAGATGGTTACCGCTGTCGAGCCCTCCGGCGTCCAGGCAGAGAGCCTTGGAGAAGATGCCGCCAGGGCCGGGCTGGCCAATATCCGGGTGGTCCGGCAAAAATGGCAGCGGGTTAAACTTTCCCGAATCGGAAGACATGATGTTGTGCTGGCTGCCTATTGTTTCCAGATGCCTCAAATCAAACCGGCGCTTGAAAAGATGATAGCGTCCGCGGCCAGGAAGCTGGTGTTGATACACAGTGCCGGCAATGACCTCAAACCTGTTCTTGAAAAACTGTTCGGTATTCAGCCTGCCCCGGACTATACCTGCCTTTACAATCTTCTATGCCAGATGGGCTGGCGGCCGGCTGCTGAAGTCTTAACCCGGCACTACAAAATCGAACTGGATGTCCAGATGGAAATGCTTGGCTATAACCCGGGCCTGACTCAACAGCAACTTGACGAACTCAAAGAGTACCTTTCGAGAGCGGGATGGCTGCGGAATGAGCGAGGGCAGTTCTGGCTCGAGCGGGAGCATCGGGACGGGTTAATTTTGCTGGATGTGCAAAAAGATAGGCTGGAATAATGAAAATTTATGCGTTTAAGCTGCTGATTATTACGGCTTCGATACTGGTGGTTTCCCTGCCCTTGCTGTCCTGCGGTTCGGAGTTCGATAATGAGGGCGGCATCGTATTGCGGATCGGGTCTACCCGGCAGTTTAAAACCACCAACAAGTTTGCCGATTACTGGTACGGGGTGCTGGCCAATATTACCACTCATGACAGCCTTATTAAACTCGACACTGAAATGAACATTGTGCCCTGGCTTGCCACAGAGTGGGAAATTTCCGAAGACTCAAGAGTTTTTACCTTTGACATTGCCGAAGGAGCCCGGTGGCACGATGGGGAACCGCTTACCGCCGAAGATGTAAAGTTTTCTATCGAATATTACCGGGACAAAGACCCGCAGGCAGGCTGGATGGCAGAAGTTATCGACAGCGTCAGCACCCAGGGCAACCGGGTTACCGTGCGACTCGGGAAATCTTACGGCAACCTGATGATGGAGTTTATGACCTATGCCATAATACCGCGCCATATCTGGTATGAAGTGGATGAGCCGCTGAAATACGAGGGTGAGGGGAGAGCGGTCGGATCGGGGCCGTTCAGGCTGGTAAGCTGGGATAATGCCGCCGGGAAATTCATATTCGAGGCCAACCCTGAGTACTTCCGGGGGAAGCCCAATATCGACCGGCTCGAAATATACACCTATGCCAATATGGACGCCCTGGTGATGGCCCTGGTAAGGGGGGAAATCGACACCTGGTGGGACTATTCCGGCGAGTTTCCCATTACTCATATCCCGGTACTTGAGGATGCAGGCGGCATCGAGTTTGCCGGGGCTACTTTCCTGGGGGTGCCGGCAGCCCTGGGTTTCAACCTGGAAGCCGGCGAGCCGACGAGTGATCCTGTTTTACGGCAGGCGGTAAGCCTGGCGGTCAATTACGGGCAAATTGCAGAAATTGTGTATGAAGGCTATGGCAGCGTGCCGGGATATGGTTTCGTTCCTCCTACTCACCCCAATTTCGATCAAGCTATCGCCGGGATGGAGCATAATCCCGGCAAAGCCGCAGGCCTGCTGGATAATTCCGGTATTACGGACAGCAACGGGGATGGCCTGCGTGAAGGGGCAGATGGAAAAAACCTGGAGTTGGCCATGCTGGTCCGAAACGATATGCCCGGCCTGATGAGGGTGGCTGAAATGGTAGCTGCCGACCTGGAGGCGGTTGGTATAGGCACAGTCCCTAAGGCGGTGGATTCATCCACCTGGGTAGCCGCCAAAGATGCCATGGAATACGACATGGTATTGTTCCGGGCGACCCCCTGGGGAACTCTGATGCATGCCGGCCATGCTTCCGGCTATTTCGATTCGAGGCGGACAGGGGCGGGTGTTCTGCACAACCTGGCCGCACCGGACTATCTTGCGCTGTGTGACCGGCGCCTGGAGACGGCACCGGGTGGTGAACAGGCAGAACTGGACAGGGCTATTCAGCAGATGCATGCCGACTATCTGCCGGCCATCGCCCTGGTGTGGCTGGAGAGTGTTTATCCCTACCGGGAAGGATGGACCAACTGGGTAGTAGACCACATCTACGGCGGGGTGGTGAACAGCTTTTCCTGGTTCGAGGTTACCCGTGTTACATAGGGCCGTAAAAAGGCCGGATATCTAGGAGGCAAGGTGGAAAAACACGTCCATCCCCAGGCGGTTGTGGCTGTTAAAACCGGGCGCTACCTGCTGGTTCTCCTGCTTATCATAACATTCAATTTCATTATTCCGCGCCTGATGCCGGGCGACCCCCTGCTGAACATTATTGGAGAAGAAGCCTATTACGGCGCCGGCGGCGCGCTGGAAAACCTGAGGGAGGACCTGGGCCTTGACCGGCCGTTGATCCGGCAGTATTTCGACTATCTCGGCGGAGTGTTTACCGGGGACTGGGGCTATTCTTATCTTTATATGCAACCGGTGCTCGCCGCCGTCGCGGGGCATCTGGGCTGGAGCCTTATACTGATACTGCCAGCTATTGTGCTGGCAGCTCTGGCCGGAGCTTTCACCGGCTCCCTTGCCGCCTGGCGGCGTAAAACCCGTACGGATACGTTTCTTACCGGCAGCTTGCTGCTGGCCTACAGCATGCCTCATTACTGGCTGGCAATGATAATGCTTTTTATTTTTGCTTTTCTGCTGGGCTGGTTTCCACTGGGCCGGGCTGTATCCGGCGGGCTGGAAGGGTTCGCCTGCTTCAGTGACGTCATGTGGCACATGGTGCTGCCTCTGGGCGTGCTGACCCTCTCCAAGGCGGCTTACGACCATTTGATCGTACGCAGTTCGGTGGTTTCTATAATCGGGGAAGACTATATACTCACCGCCCAGTCCCGAGGCGTTTCCGCGGCGGTTGTGCTTTTCAAGCATGGTTTGCGTAATGCCCTGGCGCCGCTGGTAACGGTTACAGCCATACAGTTCGGTATGCTGTTTTCCGGTGCGGTGATGGTGGAAGTCGTGTTTTCCTGGCCGGGCATGGGGACTCTTATCTATGAGGCCATAGCCGCCCGGGATTACCCTCTGCTGCAGTATGCATTTTTTATCATTACTGTTTGCGTACTGGCTGCCAACCTGCTGGCCGACCTGGCTTACCGGTGGCTTGATCCGAGGCTGCGGTGATGAAGCTGGCAAAATTGTTCCGGCGCAACCCGTTAATCTTTTGCGGCAGTACTCTAATAATACTTATTATTCTTGCCGCTCTGTTTTCGCCGTGGCTGGCGCCCCACGACCCATGGCAGTACCAGCAGGCCTTCCTTGAGCCCTCGCGGGAACACTGGTTGGGCACCAACGATGTCGGCCAGGATATATTTTCCGAACTCCTGGCTGCGGGCCGGGTATCGCTGGGGGTCGGCTTTGTGGCGGCACTGGTCGCGGCGGCAACCGGGGCGGTCGTTGGCATAGTGGCCGGTTTTCGCCGGGGGGTTTTGGATGAAGTGCTGATGGGAGCCACCGATACGGTCCTGGTCATACCCGTCCTGCCGCTGGTTGTGCTTATCTCGGCGTATCTCGGCCCGAACCTGATAAATGTTTGCCTGTTGATCGGCCTTGTAATGTGGCCTTCGATTGCCCGGATTATCCGTTCCCGGGTTTTGAGCCTGCGCCAGTCAGGTTACGTGGAATCGGCACGTGCCCTGGGGGCCGGAGACCGGTGGATAATGCTTCACCATATTCTGCCCAACGCAATGCCGGTTCTGCTGGCAAAATTCGTGCTTACCATGGCCGGGGCAATGTTGATAGAAGCTTCGGTCAGCTTTCTCGGCCTGGGAGACCCTGGTGCCAAGAGCTGGGGGATGATGCTTTATTACGCCTTCTCCCGGGGCGGGTTTATCCGGGAAATGTGGTGGTGGTACCTGCCCCCGGGACTGGCCATTGCTCTGGTGATATTTGCCCTAAATCTTGTAAACCTGGGTTTCGAGGAAAAGTCGGATCCGCGGTTGAAGAGAGTGCTGGAAGGATGAGCCGCCTGCTCGAGGTAAGGGATTTGCACGTCCATTTCGATACGGCCCGCGGCGTGGTCCGGGCTAACAATGGTATTAACCTGGCACTCGACACCGGCGACAGCCTGGGCATTATGGGGGAAAGCGGCTGCGGTAAGACCGTGCTGATTCTTTCCCTTATGCGCTTGCAGCAGCCCGGGGTTATCGCCGGTGGCTCCATATGGTTTGACGGCCGGGAAGTAACCCGGGTTTCTCAAAAAGAGATGCAGCGCTTGAGGGGGAGGGGCATCGCTCTTATCCCGCAGAATCATTCCACCGCCCTCAATCCTGCTTTTTCGATTGGAGAGCAACTGGGTGAAATCCTGCAGCGCCGCCGGGGAAAAACCGGGATCTGGCATATGCTGACGGCCGGTTCTCCTTCTGCCGGTACACCGGGTTATGGCCACTTGAGCAGGACGCTTTCAAGTCTCGGTTTTGTAAACGAGAAGGCACTGCAGCGCCTGCTTGCCAGCTATCCCCATGAGCTTTCCGGCGGCATGGGCCAGCGGGTACTCATCGCCATGGCGCTGCTGCTCGAGCCTAAACTGGTCATAGCCGACGAGCCCACCACTGCCCTCGACCGGGGTTCCAGAGTGGAGACGCTCGATCTCCTGGGCAGGCTTTCCGATAACACGACACTGATAGTGGTTTCCCACGAAGTGCAGACGCTGGCCCGTATTTGCAACCGGGTAGCGGTTATGTACGGCGGGCGTGTTGTTGAAAGCGGTTCGACCGGACGGGTTTTTGAAAATCCACGCCATCCATATACGCGCATTCTGCTGCAAAGCCAGCAGCTTGCCAGGGGCAAAACGATTTCGCTTTTTGTCGGGGCGCTTGATATGGTCAGGTTTCCGCCCGGCTGCCCGTTCCATCCGTTCTGCCCGGAAGCCATGCCGGTCTGTTCGGAGGAAGAACCGCGGGAGACGGTGCTTGAGGGCGGGAGGGTTGCCTGCCACCTTTACTCCCGGAGCGCAACATGCTTGAAGTAAGGGAACTTCGAAAGACCTTTACGTTGCGGCACAACATTTTTGCCCGCCTGGGCCATCCGGACCATGTTATCCGGGCGGTGGATGGAGTATCCTTCGAAGTGAACAAGGGCGAAATATTCGGTATTGCCGGTAAAAGCGGTTCCGGCAAGACCACTCTCGGCAAAACCATCTTAAGGCTGTTTGAACCGGATAACGGCAGTATCGTGTACAAGGGAAGGGATATCTCCCGCTTGAGCCCGGAGGAACTAAAAGGATACCGCCGGCAGGTCCAGTTAGTGTTTCAGGATGCCGATTCAACGCTGGATCCGCGTCATAAGCTTTATTCGATCCTCGAGGAACCTTTGCTGATTCACGGCCTCGGTACAAGAATTGAAAGACAGGTAATAATACGCTGTGCCCTGGAGCAGGTAAACCTGCCGTATTCACTCCTGGAGCGCCACCCGTCCGAACTTTCCGGCGGGCAGCGCCGCCGGGCAGCTTTGGCCCGGGCGCTGGTACTCAGCCCCGAATTGATTATCACCGACGAACCCACGACAGGACTAGACCCGGTAGTAGCCGCCCAGATACTTTCCCTGTTTCTGCGCCTTAACCGGGAGACGCGGCTTACTCTTGTCGTTATCACCCACGACCTGGCCGCTATAAACTATCTCAGCCACCGGGTAGCGGTCATGTACGGGGGTAAAATCGTGGAACTGGTTGACGGGGAGCTGTTTGAAAGCTCTGCTGTTCATCCTTATACGCGATTCTTGCAGGGGTTTGCCGTATCGAACAATGTTGTATCGGGGTATACAGACATTCACCGGTTGAGCGAGACCGCTGGGCAGGGTTGTGTCTATGCCGCCGCATGCTCCGTTGCCCGTCCGGAATGCTTCGAGGCAGCCCCTCGATTACGGCAGACAGAACCGGGCCACCTGGTGGCGTGTTTGCTGGCCAGAGGGTGATTCATTCACCACATAAAGCCTGCAGCCTCCGCCGGTTCGCCGCATATTTGGGCTTGCCGAGGGCAGGGCAGCACTCGACGGATGCTATTCGGTTGCGCATATCGGCAGCGCATGCCAGGCAGGTCGGGTAGCCGCACTCTTTGCAATTGGTACCGGGGAGAAGTTTGAACACTTCGAATACCGGCGGCAGGTCCCGTTCGTTGTAATCGGGGGTGATGTCTCTCCTCTCTCTCCAGGCGCGGTTTACCAGTTCTACAGCATTCTCTGCCAGTGGAGCGGCTTCGCAGGCATCGCTGACAATTCCGGCTTGAATTTCGTGCGGCCGGAAAGCATAACGCCGACCGTTAATAGTGCCGATCAGGATTGAATTTTGCCGGTCGAATAACTTTTCGGTAAGCCGAGCGTTAAGATAAGGGAAGACCGGGCTGATATCATCCTTCAAAATCACCAGCACGCTGTAACGCCCGCTGGCCGGGGAGTGATGGTCTTCGGCCAGTTTCACTGTATAGCCAGTTATAAGTTTTTCAGAACCGGTCATAATATGGATATAGGCAGGTTGAATATCCGGGAATCGGGATTTTACATGAAACTGCCCTCTGCTGCAACTGCTTTTATTGGATAAAGAAGAACTGAAAGGTTAGAATGGTTGAATTATGAGGATAAGCCGGCCGGTAAAACTCAGCCCGGTTCACTGGGGTTTATTCATGTTCCTGATCGCCCAGGTAATTATTCTGCTGGTAGTTACCCGGATGGACCCTTTTTTCGAAGAGCAGAACATCTATGTTCCGGGCCAACCGGCTGAAGATGTTACCTGGTGGCCGGGAGAAACAACCACGCCCTCCGGGGAAGTAGTTGAAGTACCGGCATATTCCTCGGCCGGGCCGATCATCATTTACGTATTTGCAGTAGCGGCCGGGCTGGGTGTGGTGCTCAGTGTAATTCCACTGCCGGCCTTAAAGCTGCTGCTGAGACTGCTGTTTGCTGCGCTGTTCGGCTGGGGAGGTTTTATCGCAACCGTGTTTTACCTGCCCTATCCGGCGGCGATCGCCGCCGGAGTCGTGCTTGGTGCGGTATGGTTTGCCATACCTTTGGTCTGGTTGCACAACCTGGTACTTATTACCGCCCTGGCCGGTGTCGCGGCGGTTTTCGGCCGTTTTATTTCGCCATGGACAGCCATGATTCTTATCATGGCGCTGGCGGTTTACGATTTCCTGGCGGTGCGTTTCGGGTTTATGACATGGATGGCCGATAAAATGGCAAAAACAGATGCCCTGCCTGCCATTGTAATCCCGAAAGACTATCGCGGCTGGAAACTCAACCTGAAGCGTGAAGGTGTCAACGATCTGCTGGAAGAAAAATCCGGCAGCCGGAAATATTCAATTCTCGGGGGAGGGGATATCGCCTTTCCGGGGCTTGTAACCGCTGCGGTGTATTTTTCGCAGGGGTTGAACCCGGCAGTGATTATGGCCGGATTCGGGCTATTGGGCCTGGCAGGAGCCTACGCCATACAGGCGGTATTTCTAAAAGGGAAAGCCATGCCTGCCTTGCCGCCGGTTGCCGCATGTGTCCTTATCGGCCTGCTGGTTATTTGATATAACGGTTTCCCTTGGGCATGTTCACGGCTGGCTGGCTTCGGTGTGGTAGATTGTAATCAGCAGGTAAATAATACATACCGGTACCTGTTTGACCGGATGCAAACTGGAGGCAACTTGAAACGGCAAACCGAGGCATGCAGCAGGTTGATCGCGGCTTCCCGGGCATGGGCTTCGGGCGACAGGGGGGCGTCTGAGGAGGCATCCGAACTTCGCCGGCAAATGATCGAGGCCAACCACACCCGGTATTTTGAACTCATTCCGCTGTACCACAAGGTAGCACTGGATCAGGGATTCGGTAAAAAGGCCTCCTTCGATGCCATCGGGCAGCACCTGATGCTGGATGCGGGTATATTTAAAAGCTATGAGCCGGACTGGCTGGATGCGGGTGACTATGCAGCCATGACGGAATGGCTCTCCAGTGTATTTTGCCACCGGATTAATGCCGACCTCTCCGGTATAGATTCTATCGACGGCTGGATCGAGCGGCTGCACCGGTATCAAATCCACGTAGTATACAGTTCCGGTACCAGTGGGGAGTTTTCTTTTATTCCACGTACCAGGCAGAACTGGCAACTGGCCAGGACTGCCAATATAGCCAGCCTGGCGCCCCAGATCCTTGACCTTTTGGCAACCGGTATCAACAGCCGGCTGCTGCGGTCTCTGGTAAAATCGAAGGTGCCGGAAGCAATGATGGAACTGCTGGGAAAAAGAGGGCTGCCGGAATATCACGCGGCCTTTTTGGGGTTCAGACAGGGCAGAATGGGGAACCAGGCCCTGATGGAAGAACTGGCGCCGTTTTTCAGCCGGTGCTGCTTCCTGTATGAAGTACCTGTTTCCGGTTCTGGCCTGCGGTCTCTGCGGCGGGGTAGCGGTACCCGTCGAGAACAGGAACTGGCCCGCCACCTGCACCGGGAGGTGGTGGAGCGGAAAAACCACAACTATATGCGGCTGATAGAATTTACCCGGAATTCCACCCGCCAGGGACGGAAACTGCTGCTTTTTGGCGCTCCGTACCAGTTCAAGGAGATGCTGGAAACAATGTGCGAACAGAACGTCTCAGTGCCTCTCAACCGGGGCAGCCTGGTTCTTGTCGGCGGCGGATGGAAGACCTTTACCGGCGAGACAGTGAGACGCCAGTCGTTGGTCGAGATGCTTGCCGGCAGGCTGGGTTTGGAGGATGACAAGATTCTGGAAGGCTATTCCATGACCGAAATCAACACCTTGATGCTTCGCTGCCGGAACGGACGGTTTCATATCCCGCCCGTGATAGAGCCCGTGCTCATGGATTCCGGTTTGAACCCGGTAGCCGCAAGAGAAGGTGAAGGCACCTTCGGTTTTATGGACCCGCTGGCGCTGGACTATCCCGGTTTCATCGTCAGCTCTGACCAGGTCCTTATGGTAAACAGCCCCTGTGAATGCGGTCTTACCGGCCCGGCGGTTACCCGGATAGGGCGCCTGCCGGGCAGCGAGATAAAAGGATGCGGGGGCATTATGGGATCGGTGGGTGCATAGCTATGGAAAAGACATGCCGGCAGCACGGCTTACTGGTGAATCAGGACGGTGTAATACGCATACCTTTTATGATAAAAGGCCGGTTGGTGCTGCCGCCGGCGATCGGCCGGGAGGAAGCCCGGGAAGCTTTCGCCGGTGCCGGCGGTGAAACCGTGTCGGTAACAGCCGCCGGATATCAGCTCCTGCGCGAAGCGGTAATCGAACGCCCGGGCATGCGATATACCGGGGAATTTATCTATCAGGTGATGCCCGATCTGGATCCTGTTGAACTGATCGAGACAGATAACGGCAGGCTGGCAGGCGAACTATATCAGCTTAAGGCTGAGGAAATAATAAGCTACATCGAATGTATAGTCCGGTTCCTGAAGAAACATACACGGTTTTTAGCAGGCATTATCGAGCTTATGCGCTCGACGTTTCCTTACCCGGACAGGTTTCTGGACGACTGGTTGGCCTCATCTTACGCAAACCTGAAGCCTTCTTCAGCCCGGCAAATGTTAGACAGTGAACTGGCTTACCGGGGCTTGCCCGGCAGCCGTTACCTGGACGGCTGGGTGGAGATTCCTGAAGCCACCAGTACAGGCTGGCCGCCTCCTCGTTGCCAAACCATATCCCCGGTTGGCAGTGACGGTGCTCCGGGGAAGACATACGTCCGTGCTATGCCGGTGCGTCAGCTGCATATAACCGCCGGCAATGCCCCTGATGTACCCTTGATATCGACTCTGAGAGCGGTGCTTACCAAGTCGGCCGCGGTTATCAAACTGCCGTATGGAGCAGTAATACCGGGAATTCTCTTTGCCCTGGCAGCCGCGGCCGGGGCTCCCGAACATCCCATAACACGTAACCTTTCCCTGGTATACTGGCCGGGCGGTGATGAAAAAACAGAGAGCCAGCTTTTCAAACCCGGCGCGTTTGACCGTATTGTGGTATGGGGCAGCCCCCGGACGGTAGCATCAGTCCAGTCGCGGGCCCCTTTCACGCGTACGGTTTGCTTGAATCCGCGTTACGGCATCAGCCTGATCGGCCGGGAAGCCAGTGACAGCCGCCTGGAGGAAGTGGCTGGCAGGGCATCCACGGATGTAATGATATACAATCAAAAAGCCTGCACTTCTTCGCTGGTGCATTTTTTCGAGGGTACCCGGGAGCAGGCCTGCGAATATGCACGGGTTCTTGGTACAGCGTTAAAAAAGTGGGATGAAGCCGCACCCGGTTTGGCGGACCCGGTTATTTCGGGACGGGTAAAACGAATGCGGCGTGGCAGGTACGCGGCTGCCGACTGGTATACCAACACCCGGCAGGGCGAGTTTGCATCCGGTGTAGTTGTGGTTCGAGGCGGGTTTGACATAACCGAACATCCCATGTGCCGGCTGGTGGTGGTAAAGCCGGTAGAGCACCTGGAAGACGCCCTGGTAGATATCGATCAGTTCGTCTCGACGGCCGGAGTATATCCTGAAGAGCGACGGATCGAACTAAGAGACCGAATAGCTTCCCGGGGAGTTTCGGTGGTGTTGCCTGTGGGCCAGTGCGCACTTGTTTACCCGGGTATACCCCATGATGGCATGCTGCTGCTCAATCAGCTGGTGGATTGGAAAACCGGCTAGCTCCCCTTGATGCCCTGTAACTGGCACCGGCGTATGGGTTATAATCAAGCGTTATGATTATCGATGCCCATACCCATATTTTTCCGCCGGAGTTCATCCAGCGCCGGGGGGACCTTGTAACCGATCCGTGCTTCAGGCAGCTTTATGCCAGTCCCCAGGCTAAAATGGCAACTGCGGAGGAACTTGTCCGGAGTATGGATGAAGCCGGTATCGATGTATCCGCGGCATCTGCAATCGGGTGGTCGGATCCTGAATTATGCCGGCAGCACAATTATTATATCCTGCAAACTGTAAACCGGTATCCGGACCGCGTTATCGGGTTGGGCATGGTTCAACCCCGGCAGACCGGGCAAGCTGTCGAAGAAATAGCCCGGTTAGCTGGAGGCGGGCTTAAAGGTATAGGCGAATTCAGACCCCATGAACAGGGAGTGGATTTAATGGACCGCGAGACGATGCAGCCCGTTATGCAGGCGCTCGAAAAACACGCGATGGTTCTAATGCTGCATGCTTCGGAACCGGCCGGCCACCTGTATCCTGGTAAAGGTGCTGTCAGGCCTGAAGTATTGTATCCTTTTATACAAGCCTATCCCGGCAACTGCATCATCCTGGCACACTGGGGCGGGGGAATGCCTTTTTATGAGCTGCAGCCGGAAATCAAACAGGCCTGCCGGAACGTTTATTACGATACCGCAGCTACCCCTTATCTTTATGAAAACCGCATCTACAATCTGGCGGTTCGGCTCGCCGGTGAAAATAAAATCCTCTTTGGCAGTGACTACCCCCTCATCAGCCAGGTCCGGGCGCTGAAACACCTGGGGGAAGCCGGGCTGGACGGCAATATCCGGCAGCAGCTTCTGGCTGACAATGCCTGCAGGGTATTCGGCATGTATCGGGAGGGCATGTGATGGAATCCATGCGCCTGTTTATAGCTGTGGAACTGCCGGAAGAGGTCAAGCAGGAACTGGGTAGACTTCAGGACAGGCTCCGGCCGAACGGGCTGATAAATTTGAAATGGGTAGCGCCGGACAGTATACACATAACCTTGAAATTCCTGGGCCAGGTAAACGCCGAAACAGCCCGGGATATTAAACTCGAGATGGATAAAGTATCCGCGGCGTTCAACCCGTTCGATATTGGCTTGAAAGGTCTGGGAGCTTTCCCGGCATTAAGCCGCCCACAGGTACTCTGGGTGGGTTTGAGTGGAGAAGTGGGGCGGCTGCAACTGCTGGCGGCGCAGCTGGAAGAAAGGATGGCCGGACTGGGATTTGCAGCCGAGAAACGCCGGTTCGTTCCTCACCTTACTCTGGCCAGAGTAAGACCGGGTATTTTACCGGGAGAGCTTCAGGCACTGGCTGAAGCCGTAAGCAGGACCAGTTTTAATTACCCTTATCCGATGAAAGTGAAATCCGTTAACCTCATGCAAAGCCAGCTGACCTCCGAAGGGGCCATATATACAAGGCTGCACCTGGCCAAGCTGAAACTGCAACCAGCCTGATCTATTAATATATGTTATCGATAATCACGCTTCAGGGCTATTGACAACCCGGCCCTTTTGGTCTACTCTTTGAGCATCAACTTCGAGCCAGTGCCGTTATTTACCGGCAGGAAGGAGATTTGTATGCCATCGTTCGCTGCTATCCGGAGGATGCATTGGGTTGTTGCGATATTCCTGACCCTGGTTCTATCAGCGGTATCCGTAGCTGGATGCGGCCCGAACGGCGGAACAACCACGCCGGCAACGACAGCCCCTGCTACGACTACCACCGGCCAGCCGCCAACAACGACCACCAGCCAGCCGCCGGCGACGACCACTCAGCCACATGACGGGTTACAACTGGTAAGCTTTGACAGCGGCGATTTTGTCGGCTCGAATAACTGTTCGATGTGCCATAATGGAATGAAAGATGCCGGAGGCAACGATATTTCTATCGGTAATCACTGGCGTTCCACCATGATGGCAAATGCCGCCCGGGACCCATATTTCAGGGCTAAGGTAAGCGCTGAAATCCTGAACGCGCCGCATCTTCAGGAGGTTATCGAGGATGTTTGCGGTACCTGTCATACTCCGATGGCCAGAACGCAGGCTCTGGTAGACGGCACCGACACGCTGCTGTTTGGCAGCGGTTTTTTCAACAGGGCCAACCAGTTGCATGAACCCGCCATCGATGGGGTTTCCTGCACCGTATGCCACCAGGTTCAGCCCGAAGGCCTGGGTACCGAAGAAACCTTTGCCGGCGGCTACATAATCGATACCACGACTGCGCCGCCCAACCGGATTCTGTTTTCCCAGTTTGCCGACCCTGAGCAGCAGATTATGATGGGCTCTTCAGGGTTCAAGCCAGTTCAAGGCCAGCACCTGGGGGAATCGGTATTGTGTGCTACCTGCCACACCGTCATTACTCCCTTCATCGATTCGGAAGGTAATGTCCAGGGGACGTTTCCGGAACAGGTGCCCTTCCTGGAATGGTCTCATTCAAGTTATGCGGGCAATACTCAGTGCCAGTCCTGTCATATGCCTGAGGCCAGCGGTGAAGCAAAAACCGCCAGTATGCCGCCCAGCCTGGATGCAAAAAGCCCTTTCAGCCAGCATTATTTTGTCGGCGGCAACACCCTGATGCTCGAAATGCTGCGTGACAACCCGGACGAGCTGAGGGTTACGGCTTCCAGCAATTACTTCAACAACACCATCGCCCGCGCCCTGGAACAGCTGCAGGAACGCACCGCTACCGTTGCCATTGCAGATTCCACACTCGAAGGCAACACGCTTTCGGTTACATTGAATGTAACCAACCAGACCGGGCATAAACTGCCTACCGGGTTTCCTTCCAGGAGAGTCTGGCTGCATGTGCAGATACTGGATAACGAAGGCAAGGTCGTTTTTGAGTCGGGCAAACCCAACAGTGACGGCACGATTACCGGCAACAGGGCTGACGAGGAAATTTATGCCTTCGAACCGCATTATGATGTCATTACTGCCGGGGATCAGGTACAGATATATGAAGCCATCCTGGAAAATATGCAAGGAGATGTGACCCATAAACTGCTGGAAGCTGCCGGCTATGCCAAAGACAACCGGCTCCTGCCGGACGGGTTTGACAAGAATACGGCAGGAGATTTGATTGCCGTATGCGGCGATGCGCTGAACGACAGCAATTTCATCGGAGGTTCGGACGTTGTGACCTACCGAATCAGCACCGCCGGGTACACCGGAACGTTTACGGTGAAAGTAGAACTGCTGTACCAGTCACTGGCTTTCAGCACCATAGAATCTATACTGGACGTGAACACTCCCGAAGTACAGGTATTCAAAAATTACTGGGAAGCTTCTGACAAGAGCCCTTCGATAATCGATTCAACTAGCGGTCAAATATCCTGACAGGAGGCATGTATGGGATTTCTGGCGGATAACGTAGGGTTGATTGCGGGTATTATAAGCATTGTTGTGGGCCTGATCATCATCTTCTGGCCCCGCCTGATTGCCTACTTAATCGGTGGTTATCTGGTAATCGTAGGCATAATTTACATCCTGGCAGTGCTGTAACCTGGTTAGCCGGGCAATTGTTTTATTTCGCCTACGGATCGAACCTGGACCGCGGGGCCATGCAGGCATGCTGTCCGGGGTCTAAAGCAGTATTTGCCGCCACCCTGCCCAACTACCAGCTGTTTTTCACCGGCTGGTCGCGGCAGTGGCTGGGCGGTACTGCCAGTATAAAGCGCGCCGGTAGAGAGAAAGTGCTCGGGGGCGTTTACCAGCTTGCTCCGGAGGATGTGGCAAAGCTTGACCGGCAGCAGGGATATCCAGCAGCATCGGATAAAATCAAAGTGCTGGTCTTTAAAGACACGGGAACCGGTGTCGAGGCAATAACCTACGTAGCCAGAAACCAGGCAAAGGACTCGAAACCGTTGCCGCAGTATCTTAAAGCCCTGCAAAAAGGTTATATAGAATGGGGTCTGATTTAGGCGGTTTCCCGTTAAAATCAGGAAAAAGATACCCGGCCTCTATTGACATTTGACGGAAGGTGTAGATATTATTGAGGCCTATGATGCAGGGAGATACCAGCAGGCCTCCAAAGTTTTTCACTGGCCAGCGTGTTCTTATTCATCCGGTCAAGGAAGATAAGAAAACCCCGAGGGATGCCGCTATAGAGCCTTTCGCCGGCAAACTGGCGACGGTGGAAGACTATTACTACATTTACAGTCCGGACCGCCGCCAGGTTTTTTACATCTATACCGTCAAACTGGCTACCGAAGACAAGCATGAATTGGTAGCCCACGAAGACGAGCTCAAGCCGGTTTTTGAATAATTAAAGCCCGAGGGCAGATGCGATGCCCCATATCAGAGTAGCCGCCAGGCATACAGCCCCTGTCATTGCTGCGGTTAACGGCCAGTCTATCACCCGGTTTTCGTTTTCCGTGCAGTGCCTGTCCCTGGCTATCTTGACAGCTTGTTTTTGCACTTAATGCCTCCTTTACCCTGTCCGATAAGATAAAACGAAAAAAGGCTTCCGGGGTTAGCTTGAAAACCATTCGTATATGTGCAACGTGATATTTTAAGTGTTATAATTCGATGCTACCTTCCAAAATCGGCAAAGGAGTAATTGAATATGGAAAAAGCAGTTGTTAAAACCCAGAAACGGCAGTTAACCGGCAAGAAGGTGCGGTTTCTGCGCCGCGAAGGCATAGTTCCTGCCAACGTTTACGGTCATGGTATCAAGTCCGTGTCGCTTAAATGCCAGGAAAAAGAACTTGAAGCCATCATCAAAGGCGGTACTTCACGGATTGTGTTACTGGATGTGGAGGGTGATAAAAAGAAACGCAGTGTGGTAATCAAGAAAATAAGCTATCACCCCATTACGCAGAAAATTATACATGTTGACTTCTATCAGGTCAGGATGAGCCAGAAAATGACTGCCGAAATACCCCTGGTATTAACCGGGCATGCCCCGGCACTGGATTACAAGGAGAACTTCCTGGATCACCAGTTGAACGAAGTCACCGTTGAATGCCTGCCGGAAAAACTGCCAGCGCACATTGAAGTTGATATACACAGCCTGAAAGAAGTCGGCGATGCGATCAATGCGGCCGATGTACCAATGCCGGAGGGGGTAGCACTGGTCACTCCGGGCGAGCACATGGTAGTAAGGATTGCCCGGGCAGCCAAGGTTGAACTCGAAGCAGGGGAGGAAGAAGCCGTGGCCGAGTTAGCAAAACCTGTTGAAGCTGAAGATGAAGCCGGGGTTGAATCAAACCCGGAGGAATAACCCGGATAAGAGCTGATAAAACCTGTCATTGAGGCCGCCCTCCATTCCGGAATGGAGGGCGGCCTCTCGTATCCGGCAGATTTGACAGCCGCCTGCCGGCAGGCCAAATTTAATATGGACAGCGGTGCTTGAAATAGAGTAAACTGCTAAACCACTTTTCAAGATATCCGGATCAAAATTGTCAACTGCCCGGCGCTACGTTTGAGATCTGGCTTAAAGGTGCCGGGTAATTGGAAAAAACAAAAAACAGGAGGATAAATGAAGCGCTTACTTTGGTTGGTTTTGGCTGCAGTTATTGTAGCCGGGTTGCTCTTGCCGGGTTGCGGTGGCGATACCGATGTAGTCCGGGTTGCCACGGATGCTACCTGGCCTCCCTTCGAGTTCGTCGATACTGAAACCGGTGAGATTGTGGGTTTCGATATCGATCTTTTCAACGCCATAGCTGAAAAGGCGGGCATCGAAGTGGAATTTGTGAATGTTGAATGGGATCCGCTGCTGGCCGGTGTAGCTCAGGGTACTTACGATGCGGCAATTTCCTCCATTACCATCAAAGCCGACAGGCTGGAACAGATGGACTTCTCCGACCCGTATTATATTGCCGGCCAGATAATCGTGGCCAAAACCGATACTGCCATGACCGGGGCTTCCGGCCTGGTGGGCAAGACTGTCGGTGTTCAGTCGGGCACGACCGGCGACGATGAGGTCAGCGCCATGAGCGGCGTCAATGTGACCGGCTATGATGAAATCGGCATGGCTTTCGTGGCTCTTCTGAACGGTCAAATCGATGCAGTAGTGTGTGACACCCCGGTAGCTTCCGGTTATGTTTCCAAATACGATACATTGAAAACCGTGGGCGAAGTGCTTACCACCGAAGAATACGGTATTGCCATGCCCAAGGGCAGTGATGAACTGATGTCAAAAATCAATGCCGCTCTAGCCGAAGTGGAGGCTGACGGCACCATCGACGAACTGGTCCAGAAATGGCTGGTTGATTAACCGGCAGGCAACACAGGGGGAGATGCCGCAAGGCATCTCCCCGGTTTGGGTAAATGGACAAACAGCTTAAGGATAATCCCAACCGCGAACTCAGCTTTGTTACCGGGGGCGAGGTAAACATACGCCAGGATCCCTGGTGGTGGCTGGTGGTGGTGGTAATCGCTATTGTTATACTGCTGGTCATGCTCCAGCCCGTCCCGTTCAAGGAAATCGTCGTCTTTGCCAGGGACGGCATTCTAATAACCATACTGGTGACGGTTACATCGTATTTCCTGATGCTTGTTCTGGGTCTTTTCGGTGGCCTGGGGCGCCTTTCCAAGAACAGGCTGGTATTCGGCATTTCCTCGCTGTATGTGGAGATTATCCGGGGTATTCCGCTGCTGGTTCAGCTTATTGCCTGGTATTTCGCCTCTCCCGTATTGATACAGAAAATCGGTTTATGGCTTAGTTTTGAACCGCTGATAACCTACCGGGCCAATCCTATAATTACTGCTATCCTGGCTATCACCGTCTGCTATGGGGCATACATGAGTGAAATTGTGCGCTCCGGTATACAAAGCATTCCCAAGGGCCAGATGGAAGCCGCCCGGTCGCTGGGGATGAGCCATTTGCAGGCCATGCGGTATGTGGTCCTGCCCCAGGCTTTCAGGGTAATACTGCCGCCGATGGGCAACGAGTTTATCGCTCTTCTGAAGGATTCTTCTCTGGTGAGCGTGGTGGCGGTCGCCGATTTGACCCGGAGGGGCAGGGAATTCATGTCTGCCCACTTCAATCCCATCGAGACCTGGCTGATGGTAGCCCTGCTTTACCTGATATTAACCCTTATAGCCGCTCGTATAGTCAGCTACATTGAAAAACGTTCGAGGTATGACCGGTAGTTTATGGCAAATCCCATAATTCAAATTAAAGATGTCAGGAAACGATTTGGCCAGATTGAAGCCCTGCGGGGCGTGAGCCTGGATATCGAAGAGGGCGAAGTAGTGGTTATTGTCGGGCCTTCGGGTTCAGGGAAATCCACCCTGCTGCGCTGCATAAACCGGCTGGAAGAATATGAAAAAGGCAGCATCGTCGTGGACGGCATGCCGCTGGACAACAACCAGAACATAAACGCCGTCCGGCGCGAAGTGGGGATGGTATTCCAGTCGTTCAACCTGTTTGCTCACCTCAGCGTGATGCAAAACCTGATGCTGGCTCAGAATATAGTCAGGAAGCGCAGCAGACAGGAAGCGGAAAAGGTCTCGAGGGAACTGCTTGTCAAGGTAGGCATCCCGGAGAAGGCCGGAGCCTATCCGGCACAGCTTTCCGGAGGGCAGCAGCAGCGGGTGGCCATTGCCAGGGCGCTGGCCATGAATCCCAAGGTAATGCTGTTTGACGAGCCTACTTCGGCGCTCGATCCGGAAATGATTAAGGAAGTGCTTGACGTAATGGCTTCACTGGCAAAAGAAGGCATGACAATGCTGGTCGTGTCCCATGAAATGGGTTTTGCCCGCGCGGCTGCAGACCGTGTCATTTTTATGGATGAAGGCCAGATCATCGAACAGGCTGCCCCTGAAGATTTTTTTACCAGCCCCACCCAGGAACGCACCCGGCTGTTCTTGAGTAAAATACTGCATCTTTAGCCTAGTATCCTCCCGGTTCGGGCAGATTCCCGCCTGTCAAAACCGCATAAGTACAATTGATAACCTGGATGTTTTCACGCGAATAGCCGCTTACTTCCCCGACTATGTCCACGATAAAACCCGGCCCCAGGGCATCCAGGTCCTGCCAGTATTTGGGCCGGAATTTGACTGACTGGCTTAAAAGATATAATTCGAAGCCTTTCTCCACCGACTGCGGAGTCAGGTATTCACTGGCAACATCATCTACGGTAACTGCCGGAAAAAGGTATGTACGCCCCTGGTGCATGCCGGCTGCCCGCTCCGGATCTTCCCCGTAATCGGCAACCAGCCGGTCGAGAGTCAACACTTCGGGCGCGGTATTGAACGCGGGGATCGGATTGGGTTTAGGCATGCCGAACAGGTAGATTCCGGAACCGGTGATTATCGCAGCGGCAACTATCACCGTAACAAAATAGATACCGGGCAATTTTTTATTTCCTGCGGTTTTCATAGGAGCCGATATGCAATCCATGGTGTTTGCAGCTATATTATATAAGCGAAAACCCGGCAAAACGGTAACATATGTTAATTATTGACTGGGTATAACCCATGATTAGCCGGGCGATGGGATAAACCTGCTTTACTCGTAATCGTTCGGCACCGCGCAGATAATAACCATGGCTTCGCAGTTGCCCGATGGGTTCCGGTACTGGTGCTTTTCGCCGGGAAGTACCAGGGCAAAATCCCCACTTTGAATAGCGTACTGGCTGTTTTCGGCCATCAGCAGGCCTTTGCCGCTTATTACATAATTCAGGTGCTCGAACGGATGTGAATGAAACGGCGTATTGCCGCCGGGTTCAATAGTGAATACACGAAAGCAGAAATTGGGTGTACCCTCGCCGGCAGATATTGGCACCTGTTTGGTAACGCCCCTGGCTCCTGGCATGGGCGGTGTGCTTTTTTCGACTTTATCCAGACTGGTTACAAACATATCATCCTCGCTGAATTTTATTCCGACAAGCTTGTTTGATTATATACGGTTGGATTATCACGGGTAAAATACGGGCAGGCCGGCGCTGAACCCGAGGCTGGCTTCATTATCATCGAGGCTCACGGTGGCTTTAGTGCCAGTTTGCCCATGGAAGATTATCTTCCGGAAAAGCGCCAAACGGGTAACCGGACTGGATTTTATCCGGGAGGACTGCCCGGTTTCCGGGAATCGTTGGGCTAACGCAGCCATGGTTACCTGTGGAAAGAGGAATAGCACGGAATCAGAATGCTTGCATTCGGTCCGGGCGCAGGGTTAGAATCATACAGTTGCGACCGGTTGACAAGCCGGATAAAAAAATCGGGAGATAATAAAAATGCGTGAGTTCAACGACACCGACAAGAAGAAGAAATCCGGCAGGATTGAACTTCCGCCCAACCCTGCCGGCCTTTCCGGGGAGCAGTTGTCTGAACTCAGGTCAAGGGTTGCCCGGTCGCTGTCGGGCGGCTACCTTTCATGTCCGGCCGCCTGGAAAATCGCCCGTGAAACCGGTGTCCCCCGCATAGCCGTAGGGGCTGTTGCCGACGGGATGGGCACAAGGGTAACCGATTGCCAGATCGGCTGTTTCAAGGTGGAAAAAACCCCGGCCGGTACCCGGGAACCTGCCAGGCTTTCACCTGAAATAGCGGCCAGAATCTTAAGTTTGAAAGAAGAAAATGTTCTAACCTGTGAAGCGGTTTTTACCATGGCCAGGGCTTACCGGCTGAAGCCCATGGATATCGCCGGTGAAATTAATGCTCTGGGCTTGAAGGTTTCCGTGTGCCAGCTCGGCTGTTTCTAGCGCCGGGTTCTTTATAGTAAAGCACGGCATACGAAATAGTCCCGGCAACCAGCGCCCACCCGGCGCTGAGTCCAGCAACCAGGATGGTTGCATCGAACCAGAAGCCCTGTGGGAACATCATGATAAGGTAATCCCTGGCCGGGTCCAGGAGCCAGAGGTCATTGGCAAAGCTGATAAGGTGGAACTGCCAGAAAAACCAGCGAAAATCTATCAGCGCGGTGATTCCAAGCCCGGCAATCACTGCCAGGGTGAGCAGGCTTCCCAGTATTATCCCCCGCGGCAAACCGGTCCAGTTTTGACCAGGGTTCACCAGCAGCAGGGCAGATACAAGGAGCACGTACAAACCGGAAAACAGCAGCACGTTATGGCACAGCAGAACCAGGCCCTTGACGTCCTTCAGGTGAGCGATTTCCTTATCGTTAAACAGCTCAAAAGCCTGCCCGCCCTTTAAAACTTCTACATGGATGTATTCCTGGTCCGAATTGAAGTAGTCAATCAGCTGGCGGCTGGCTTTTTCAAGTTCGACTTTTTCCAGGCCGGTGGTGCCGGGAATGTCGTATTTTTCAAACCCGTAGCTGTACAGCCACTGACTGTTGAAAGCAATGACAACGGAAAGCGTAAAGAACACCAGCGGCAAGGCAACCACCAGCAGAATCTTCGAAATCGGCCAGAAAACCTTCATATATCACTTATTTTACAACAAGCGACCGTAAAATGCCCGGCTGGACCATTCCAGCCCGGCTTTATTAAAGGGGTCGACCATTGTTATAATTAGAGCCGTGAAATTCACCCACCTGCATGTCCACACCGAATACAGCCTGCTGGATGCCATGTGCCGCATTCCCGAACTGGTTCACCGGGTCAAAGAGCTCGGCATGGACTCGGTTGCCATCACAGACCACGGTGTTCTTCACGGCGCCATACAATTCTACCAGGCAGCCAAAGATGCCGGCATCAAGCCCATTATCGGCTGCGAAGCTTACATGGCCAGCGGTTCCCGGCATGGACGCAGTACTGCCGACCGGGAAAACTACCATGTTGTGCTGCTGGCCAAAAACAACACCGGTTACAAAAACCTTATCCAGCTTGTTACCAAGGCCAACCTTGAAGGTTTCTATTATAAACCCAGGCTGGACAAAGAAATACTCAAGGAGCACAGTGAAGGTCTGGTGGCTCTTACCGCCTGCATTGCCGGAGAAATCCCGAAGCTGATATTAAACGGCCGCCTGTCTGAAGCCAGGCAGGCGGCTCTCTGGTACCGGGAGGTCTTTGGTGATGATTTCTACATCGAACTTCAACGCCATCCCCTGCCGGAACTCGAACAGTTGAACCGGGAACTGATCCCGCTGGCAAAGGAACTGGCAATACCTGTGGTGGCCACCAATGATGTGCACTACATTTACGCCCAGGATTCGGCTCCCCATGACCTGCTTCTGTGCATCGGGACCAATGCTACGGTTTATGAGGAAAAACGCAAGAAGATGGGGGGCGACTATTTCTATCTGAAAAGCCCGGAGGAAATGGCGGAGCAGTTTGCCGATATACCCGAAGCCCTGGAAAACAGCACTATAATAGCTGAAAAATGTAATCTGGAACTGGAATTCGGCCGGTTGCACCTGCCGGAAATAGATATACCGTCGGGCAAGACTCCGCTGGAGTACCTGGAAGAACTTTGCTACCAGGGAATGGAACGTTTTTATCCTGCGGCCGAAACCGGGATAACCGGCCGGCTCAAATATGAATTGGATGTGATCCGCCAGACCGATTTTGCCAACTACTTTCTGGTAGTATGGGACATCATATCCTTCGTACGCCGGGAAGGGATTCTTTTCAATGTCCGCGGCAGTGCTGCTTCCTCCATAGTGCTTCGCTGTCTGGGCATTACGGAAGTCGACCCGATGGTCCATGGCCTGGTATTCGAACGATTTTTGAATATCGAACGGCGTGAAATGCCGGATATAGACCTGGATTTTGAAGATACCCGCCGTGACGAGGTTATCAGCTATGTTTCCCGCAAGTATGGCGCCGATCATGTGGCTCAGATCATCACTTTTGGCACCATGGGAGCCCGGGCGGCCATCAGGGATGTAGGCCGCGCGCTGGGGCTGCCATATGGTGACGTGGACCGGATTGCCCGCCTGGTACCGTTTTCGCCGGGAATGACCATTGACAAAGCCCTGGAGATGAATGAGGAGCTTCGTTTGCTCAAGGCCAGGGACGCTTCGGTTTCGAACGTGCTGGATACCGCCAAGAGGGTGGAGGGCCTGTCCCGTCATGCTTCTACTCATGCTGCCGGTGTTGTGATCGCCAGCGAACCCCTTACCGGACACTGCCCCCTGCAGTTACTCTCCCGTGGTGACAGTGAAGGGCTGGTAATGACCCAGTACCCCATGGGCGATATCGCCCGGATCGGCCTTTTAAAAATGGACTTTCTGGGACTGGTCAACCTTACAATTCTGGGCAAGGCACGGGAAATAATTCACCGGACCCAGGGTGTCAGTATCGAACTGAGCCAGATCCCGCTTGACGACGCCAGAACCTACCGGCTGCTGGCCACCGGGGAAACCGCCGGTGTTTTCCAGCTGGAAGGCAGCGGCATGCGCCGCTATATAAGGGAACTCAAACCTTCCACCTTCGGTGACATTGCAGCCATGGTGGCCCTTTACCGGCCGGGGCCCATGGAACAGATTCCGCGCTTTATCAAGTCCAAGCATGGCCTGGAACCGATACATTATCCTCATCCGGCGCTGGCAGATATTCTACAGGAAACTTACGGGGTAATTGTCTACCAGGAACAGGTTATATTTATCGTACGGGATTTTGCCGGCTATTCCCTGGGACAGGCAGACATTTTCCGCAAGGCTATGGGCAAGAAAATCGCCGGCGCCATGAAGAAGGAGCGCAGCACTTTCATGGAAGGAGCTCTGAAACTGGGCTACCCGGAAGACGTAGCTGGAGAGGTGTTTGCCCTGATCGAGCCTTTCGCCGGTTATGCCTTCAATAAAGCCCATGCCGTCAGTTATGCTCTGGTCGCCTACCAGACAGCCTACCTTAAAGCCAACTATCCCGTGGAATATATGACGGCCCTGCTGATTTCATATCTGGGTCATTCGGAGAAACTGGCAACCGCTTTTGGTGAATGCCGCAACCTGGGAATACCGGTACTGCCGCCATCCGTAAACCACAGCGAACTTAATTTTGCCATCGAAGAACAGCCGGATGGCAGCAAGGCGATACGTTTCGGCCTGACGGCTATCAAAAATATCGGCGCAAATGCTGTCGAACCGATTGTAAACGAACGCCGGCAGAACGGCCCGTTCGATTCGATCGAAGAACTTGCCCGCAGGGTTAACCTGGGTACCGTAAACCGCAGGGCGGTGGAAAGCCTGATAAAAGCTGGCGCCCTGGACGGGCTGGCTGACAGGGGTACCCTGCTGGCTAACCTGGCACGAATCATGTCGCTCTCGGAAAGGCAGCAGAAGTTAAAATCAACCGGCCAGACCACCATGTTCGACCTGTTCGGCGATACATCCGAGACACCGCTGCCGAGTCTTGATATGGAACCGGCTGAGGTAACACTTAAAGAAAAACTGGGCTGGGAAAAGGAACTGATGGGGGTTTACCTCTCACAGCACCCGTTCAGCCCATATGCCGGCCAGGTAGATGCCGATGGCGATATCGTGCTTTGCGGGCAAATCGACGAAGAAATGGAAGGCAAAACCGCGCGTGTAGCCGGTATGGTAGCTTCGGTCAGGCTGCTCACCACCCGGGACGGAAAAGCATCGGTGAGTGTTGTGCTCGAGGATATGGATGGCAGTGTCGAAGTGGTCGCCTGGCCAAGGGTGTATGCGGCATCCCGGGAAATGTGGCAGGAAGGTAATATTCTGCTGGTACAGGGGCGCATCAAGGCAAGAGGGGACGCCGTCCAGATAGTAGCCGAGGGAGCCAGCATCTACGAACTTAATAAAAAACCGGAGGCAGCCGAATTGAGCAATATAACCAGGTACGAACCTGAAATTCACCAGGAGCCGAAACGGATCGTTTTACATATAGATCAGACCGAGGACGAAACCCAGGACCTGGAAAAACTGGACCACCTGATAGGTATACTGAAAAAGTATCCTGGGATGGACAGGGTAGTATTGGTGGTAAACAATGGCAGCCGCATCTACCGGATGGATCTTCCCGATACCGAAGTCAGCTATTCTGCCCAACTGCATAAAAAACTGGCCGATATCCTGGGCCAGAAAGGGGTGAGTGTTGAGCGGGCGAACGGACCCGGCAGCGCTGCGCAGTAAGCCGGAAGACAACAAGGGCCACCGGCACCGGTTGAAGCAGCGGTTTTCAGATGAAGGAATCGGTGCGCTTACCGAATACGAGATTATAGAGCTTCTGCTGATGCTGGGCACCCCGCGCAAGGATGTAAAGCCCCAGGCAAAAGCGGCACTCAGGATGTTCGGCAACCTTAAAGGCGTCCTGGAGGCATCCCCGGAACAACTGGCCTGTATCGAAGGGCTCGGCAGGAATAATACGATTGCCGTGCAGATCATTCGCAGTGTCGCCGAAAAATGGCTGCAGGAGAAGGCCATAGCATCTTTTAACCCGGAACACTATTTCAACAGCGCCGACGATGTTTACAATTATCTGAAGGTATCGATGTCAGCACAGCCGGTAGAGATTTTCAAGGTGCTTTACCTGAACAACCGCAACCGGCTGGAACAGATCGAAGACCTGTTTACCGGTACAGTCAACCGGAGCGCCGTTTATCCCCGCGAAGTAATGCACAAAGCCCTGAAACATGGTGCTACGGGGTTGATCTTTGCCCATAACCATCCTTCGGGCTGCCTCGAACCGAGTCCGGAGGATAAAAACCTCACCCGGACTCTGGTATTCGGGGCGATAATGATGCAGCTCAAGGTGCTTGACCATGTTATCATTACCAGCGACGGCTACTACTCTTTCTCCGCCAGGGGCCTTATCGAACGATACGAGGCTGAGTATATCAAACTGAATATGCCGGCGTAGCCGGGTTTGAACCGCGTTTTTCAAGTTCGATCAAGTCTCGTTTTAACTGCTCTCCACCGAAAAATCCGCCCAACGAACCGTCTGAACGGATTATCCGGTGGCAGGGTATTATCAGAGGCACGGGATTGTGCTTCATTGCCTGGCCTGCCGCTCGAAACGCCCGGGGGTTGAGCGCTGAAGAGGCGATTTCGGCATAGCTGGCCGTTTCGCCGTAGCCAACCTGCCGGGCACTCCGCCATATCGAGCAGGCGAAAGGTGTATAACCGGAAATATCCAGCTCTTCGTCGAATACCACCGGTTCGGCATTGAAATATGCCCTGAGCTTGGAGGCGAGTTCGGTAAAACGGCTTTCATCATATACCGCACCGTTCAAGTTTCCCAGGTCTTCAAGCGCAAGGTTCCGGCTGTTGCGGGGCAGGGCCAGGCGCCGGATCCCTGCCGGAGTCGCCAGCATCCCTGCCCAGCCCCAGGATGTCTTCGTTACCGCATAAACCGGGCTCCCGTCAGTCAATATCGGGCTCGATAAGTCCATAGTTTCCATCCTTTCGGCGGTACAAAAGGTTAACCTTGCTGGTTTCAGCATTGGTAAACAGAAAAAAATCATGTTTCAATATTTCCATCTGGTCGGCGGCTTCTTCCACCGGCATGGGTTTAATGGCAAAACGCTTGACCTTGACGATAGTTTTGCGTTCCATGGGCGCCGGGTTGTCAGCTTCCGCCGGTTCGGCCATGGCAATGCCGGTCGGAAGGGCATTCTTGGAACGGTCCTGCAGTTTACCTTTCCAGCGTTCGTACTGCCTCTCGATCAGCGGAACGGCTTTATCGGTGGCTGACTGTATGGTGTCACCGCGTTCTTCGGTATGGATAAGGGTAGACTTGCAGTCCAGCACGATACGCACGATAAACCTGTCCTGATCCGACCTGGTTTTTTCCCGGGAAACGTCCACCCGGATTTCGGTGACTTCATCCAGGCGGCGGCTGAGTTTGCCCAGTTTGTTCTCGATGTAGTTTTTGGCTCTGCCGGGTAAGTCCATGTTCTTGCTGCCGATAATGATCTCCATCTTTCAACCTGCCTTTCTCTGAATAATTTCCCTTGCCAGGGTAAGGCCGCGTACCGTTACCGCTCCGGCCTCTTTCAGCGCCGCAGCGCAACTGTCCAGTGTAGCTCCAGTGGTAGCCACGTCGTCGACGATGAGGACTTTTTTCCCGAGATAGTCGCTTCCGGCAACCAGAAACGCCCCTTCAACATTAGCCCGCCGAACCCGGGTGTTTTGCGCTTCGACCTGGGAAGGGGTGTTGTGGATTTTCACAAGGCTCTGGGCGCTGGGTATCCCGCTCAGCAGGCTTAACTGGTCAACGAGCAGCTGGGATTGGTTGTAGCCCCTGCGGCGCAGCCGTTTTTTATGCAGGGGCACCGCTGCCAGTATATCCGGAATTGCCGGCCTGGCCGATAAGCAGTCCCAGAGCAGGCTTCCCAGCTGCGGAGCGATGGCGCGGAGGTTGTGGTATTTGAGCTCGAGTATTGCCTGCCGGATGGTTCCCCGGTAAACGAAAGCTGAAATCAACCCGTCGAGGGACCTGAAATAGCGGCAGTCGCACCGGCGCTCGTTTGTAACCGGTAGATTGCACACCGGGCAAACCGGAGGTTTGAGCTGTTCGAGGGTTCCCAGGCAATCCGGGCAAATATAACCCTTTTCCCGGCCGCAGTTTAAACATCTTGCCGGAAACAAAAGATCAAGCGCCATCCGGTGGAACTTTTCCAGATGGGTCAGCATCATAATGTACCCCTGGCCGTATTTATTACGCCAGGTCAGGCTACAGGGCGGGCGCGGTGGTTGCCGGCGCCGTTCATGATGGGCTCGTTTACGTAAATGTCGCCGTTTCTGATCTTTAAGTTATAACCGCAATCCGGGTTGGTGCAAACCCAGGCTTTGTAAAGCAATGATGCGCCATTTGAACCGAAATCGGATAATGGCACCAGGACCCCCTCTTTATCGCCGCATTTCGGACACTTGGGAAAGCAAAAAAGTTCCACGGTACATCCTCCCAGCCGGTATTTGTGATAGCCTAGTATACTACAGCTTTTCCGGGCCTGACAAGAGAATTGCAACACCCGGTGCTCCTCATGGCGGACCATGCGGGTGTGTAACTTGGACCGGCTGCGGTTAAAAACATTACAATAGTGAGTTGAATAACCATGCAGGCAAGGATACCTTATTATGTTGGATAGTGCGAAACTCAAAAAAGATATAAAAACCGGGGCTAGAAAAGGCCTTGGCAGCTCCCTGTGGATATTGAAGCTGTTTATCCCTGTATCCGCACTGGCGGTTCTCCTCGAGTGGGCGGGAGTAGTCGCCTGGCTGGAACCGGCCTTCAGGCCGGTAATGGCTTTGGTAAATCTTCCTCCGGAGGCCTTTTTCCCGGTAATAGCCGGCATATTTGCCGACGTATACGGCGCAGTAGCCGTCATGGCGGTGCTTGAGTTTACCGTTCAGCAGCAGGTTTTGCTGATTCTTTTTACCGCAATATCCCACTCACTGATAATTGAAGGTATCATCCAGTGGCGCAGCGGCATCAACTTCTTTAAAATAACTGCAATAAGGCTGGCTGCTTCGGTGATAAGCGTATACCTGGTTTCACTGGCTTTCGACGGGACCGAACGAAGCTTCCAGGCGGCAGGTTTTTTGGAGCGTCCCACTTTCCGGCAGGTTTTGGGAGACTGGCTGGCCGATATATCACTGCTTTCAGTTCAGATCGTGATGGTGGTCATGCTCATCCTGATACTTCAGGAGATTGCCGTTTCATTCGGGTTGATTGAAAAAGGCAGGAAAGCGCTTTCACCGGTGATGAGGCTGATGGGGCTTTCCTCACAGGCGCTGGTTCCCTGGCTGGTAGCCATATTCGGAGGAGTCACCATCGGTTCGGCAGTTATCATCGAGGAATGCCGCCGGGGCGATATTCCCGATGAAGAGCTCCAGTATTTCCACACCTCTATCGGTATAAACCACTCGATGGTGGAACATTCCGCAGTCCTGTCTACCATTGTGGGTGGTTACATCTTTTTCATTATCGTTGCCAGGCTGTTGAGCGCCATTCTTTTCACTCAGGGGGCGCGGGCCTGGCGAAAGCTGGCAGGCAAGCGGCGGTTCGAACGCGTATAAACCTCTGCAGGGAGCCGATCAGCCGGCCAGTATAACCAGCAGGGCAACCAAAGCGACTATCAGCGACAGCAGTCCGGAGCGAAAACTGCTCCAGGGTTGTTTCAGGCTGGCCAGCGCCCAGACAAGTATGCCCAGGATGCCGGCGGCAACCACGATACCGGCAGGCATTTCAATACTTTGCCCGATCAACCCGGCAGCGATAAAACCCGTCGATATTATGCACACCGAAATCAGAATATACAACCAGGCCCTGTCCGATTTGCGCTCGTGCCTCAGCCCCGACAGCCTCTGCCGGGTACACTTGACACAGGTGCAGGCTGGCGGATGACCGCCGTAATACTTTTCCCGGTAGTATTCGTCTTCCCGCCTGGGCATAGGGGTTATTTCCCGACCAGCATCTGCATCAGTCTCCACCCGGGGTCGATAACCGTACCGCTCCCCAGGCCCTCGGCTTCGGTGAATCTCGCAGCGGCGTCCGGTTTTATGCCGCTGCCCCATAACAGAAAAGGCACCGGGTCCGGAGTGTGAGTCAGCAGAGCAACGGGTGTCGGATGGTCCGGCATGACCAGCAGGCGCCCTTTACCCTGCAGGTGACCTGCCAGGCGGGAAGCCATTTCGCGGTCGGCCTTTTCAATAGCGTAAATTTTCTGGTCCGGGCGCCCGGCGTGGCCGGCTTCATCCGGAGCTTCGAAGTGTATTACTACCAGGTCGTTGCGGTCCAGGGATTTGATAGCTCCATCTACCTGGGCTGCGCAGTCATTATCCTGCCCGTCGGTCACCCCCGGGATGTCAAGTATTTCCATCGACATCATTTTGCCCAGTCCTTTCAAGAGGTCAACTCCCGAAGTCATGGCAGCCCGGACCCCGTGGGCTTCAACAAAAGGCGGTATGAACGGCGGCGGCCCCGAACCCCATGTAAGCCATATGCCGGTGGCCGGCATTTTACCCTGCCGGGCCCGCTCGATGTTGACCGGGTGGCCGGCGAGGACGCCTCTGGACAGATCCATCAATTCTAACAGCAACCGGCTGCCCCTGCCGCGCGGCACATAACCGGCAACCGGACGAGTCGAGATGTCGTGGGGCGGGGTAGTAATAGCTTCCAGTACCTCGGAGCGGCCTTTGAGTTTGAGAATATGGCGGTAACCGACACCGGGGTAAAAGCGGATATTTTCATTGCCGACATGCCGGTTCAGCGACTCTATGATTTCAGCAGCTTCGGGTGTCGATATATGCCCGGCGCAATAACTCTGCATGATACCGCCGTCGGTATTAACCAGGTTGCAACGGAATACCACATCACCGGCTTCAATGGGTATACCGAGGCTGACTGCTTCGATAGCGGCTCGTCCCTTGTAATATAATACCGGGTCATAACCCATTACCGACATGCAGGCACAGGCACTGGATGGTTCCATGCCGGCTGGCACTGTGCGGGCAAGGCCGACCCGGCCTTCTCCTGCCAGCCGGTCCAGATTGGGCGTATAGGCCATTTCGAGGCAGGTTTTACCACCCATACCGGGTACAGGCAAGCCGGCGGCACCGTCCACGATAAGCACTGCGTATTTCATCTACAAGTTTGCTTTAAAATTGCTCTTGCTTCTATAATAGTAAGTAATTTACGGGGCGTAGCGCAGCCTGGTTAGCGCGCAGCGTTCGGGACGCTGAGGTCGGTGGTTCGAATCCACTCGCCCCGATTTTACCCAAGCAGTTTTTTAGCTTCCTCCCATAATTGGTTTTGAGTGTTGAAATCCAGTGCTCCCAGATCCATCCCGCGTTGCTCGCACAACCTCTCCATGGTGTTAAACCGTTCATAGAAGCGCCGGTTGGCGCCTCGCAGGGCTGATTCCAGATCGATATCCTGGTGCCTGGCGAGGTTGGCCAGGGTAAACAACAGGTCTCCGTATTCCTTTTCTTTATCCTCCCGGTCGTGCGCCCGGCTGATTTCTTCAGCTTCCTCGGCAACCTTTTGAATAACGCCGTCGTCTTCCTTCCAGTCAAAACCCACCCGGGCAACCCTTTTTTGAACCGCCTGGCTGTAACTGAGTGACGGCAGGGTTGCAGGTACGCCATCAAGCATGGAATTGCCCCGGCAACGTTCGGTTTTCTTGATTTCCTCCCAGTTGGCCAGCACCTGTTCCACGCCTTCGGCCTGGATGTTGCCGAAAACATGCGGGTGGCGGCGGATCAGTTTTTCATTTACAAGACGGATCACCTGGCTTATGTCGAAATTCCCGGAGTCCCGGGCGATCTGGGCGTGCAGCACCACCTGGAGAAGCAGATCCCCCAGTTCTTCCCTGAGATTTTGAGGCTGGTTGCCGTCGATAGCCTGCAGCACCTCGTAAGTTTCTTCCAGCAGGGAATCACGGATGGACTGGTGTGTCTGTCTCAGGTCCCAGGGGCAACCACCGGGAGAACGAAGGCGGGCAATGATGCCAACCAGGGTTTCAAAAAGGTTCAGTTCCTGGTCCTGGGGGGTATTTTGTGTATTTGTCATAATGCCTAAAGATTATACCTGTATCCATCTGCCGGGGCAAAACAACACCCGGAACATTAGTAAATCCGCATCCGGTGATGTTAAAATTGGAGTATGCCGATAAGAGAAATAGATGCCAGCCGGGTATCAGAGGTGGTGGCGCGGCTTTGCATGAAGGCTAATTTCAACCTGGGCCGGGACGTTATCGACGCCCTTGAAGCCGCAGTTGAAAATGAGACCTCCGCAACCGGCAGGCAAATTCTGAGTGCGCTGCTGGATAACGCCGTCATCGCCGGGAGGGACAACCTGCCGCTGTGCCAGGATTGCGGTACGGCGCTGGTATTTGTCGAACTTGGTCAGGATGTGCATGTTGCCGGAGGCAACCTGAATGACGCTATCGAAGAGGGTGTCCGGCAGGGTTACGCGCAGGGTTACCTGAGAAAGTCCGTGGTTAAAAGACCTTATTCTGCCAGAGAGAACTCAGGGGACAATACCCCTCCGGTGATTTATTATGACGTGGTGCCGGGCAGCAATATCAAGATTAACGTTATGCCCAAGGGAGGCGGAGCGGAAAACATGAGCCGCCTGGTCATGCTTAAACCCGGTGACGGCGAGGCAGCGATAACCGGTGTGGTGTCAGCAGTGGTAAAGGAAGCCGGAGGAGCCGCCTGCCCGCCGCTTGTCATCGGCCTGGGAGTCGGAGCCACTCTGGATAAAGCAGCCGTTATGGCCAAGAAAGCCCTGATGCGCCCTGTTGGCGATCCCAGTCCGGACGAAGAAGTCGCCGGAATGGAACAGCGGATCCTGGCTGCTGTAAACAAGCTGGGCATAGGGCCGCTGGGTATGGGCGGGAGCGTTACCGCTCTGGCGGTGCATGCGGTCGTTTTGCCCTGCCACATCGCCAGCCTGCCGGTGGCAGTAAACCTTCAATGCCACAGTGCCCGCCATGCCGGGACGGTGATTTGATGCAAAACCGGCAGGTGCATACCCCGTTCAGCGCCGGGGACATTCTCGGCTTCAAGGCCGGTGACAGCCTCCTCCTGAGCGGAGTTATATACGCGGCACGGGATGCAGCTCACCGGCGCTGGGTGGAATCACTGGAAAAAGGATTGACCCTGCCGGTGGACCTTGCCGGGCAGACATTATATTACATGGGGCCTTCGCCCGCTCCGCCCGGCCGGGTTATAGGAGCCTGCGGCCCGACTACCAGCCGGCGTATGGACCGTTATACGCTGCCCCTGCTCAAGCAGGGAATAAAAGCCATGATAGGCAAGGGGGAACGTTCACCGGAAACGAAGCGGGACATTGAAAACCACGGAGCCGTTTACCTGGTTACGCTGGGCGGTGCGGGAGCGCTGCTGGCCGCACGGGTAAAAAAAGCGGATACAATCTGTTACCCTGAACTGATGGCAGAGGCGGTAATGCGCCTGGAGGTGGAGGACTTCCCGGTGATATGCGCTTATGACATTCATGGCGGAGACATCTTCAGTGCTCGCTCGGCAATATGAAGCAGAATGCGATAGATTTGAACAAAACAAAGGAGACAGTTATGCAAGAGTGTGTTTTCTGCAAGATCGTCAAGGGGCAGATCCCCTCGGACAAGGTCTATGAGGATAATCAAATACTGGTTTTCAGAGATATCCACCCGCAGGCGCCGGTGCATTACTTGGTGATACCCAAGAAACACATAACCTCGATTTCGGAAATGACGGATGCGGATATCGGGCTGGTGGGCCAAATGGTCAATACGGCTGCCCGCATGGCGGTGGCTGCAGGCATTGCGGATAAAGGCTACAGGCTGGTTACCAACAGCGGCCGGGAAGGCGGCCAGGTAGTCAACCACTTGCACTGGCATATTCTGGGCGGCAGGCAGCTTTCCGGGGACCTGGGTTAGGCGTAATCCGATTGCAGGTACATGAGTACGGCGGCGATTGATTTACAGTCCTGGATACGGCCGGACAAAATAAGTTTAACCACCTCACATAACGGTTTGCGGACGAGTTCGATTTCGGCCGTGTCCTCGGCTACCAGCGGGGAGTATGCCAGCTCCCTTGCCACAAATATATGCATGTACTCGGTGGCATAACCGGGAGCCAGGTAAAAACCTCCCAGCCGCTCTACCGAGCCGGGGCTGTAGCCGGTTTCCTCCCTGAGTTCCCGGATAACAGTGGCTTCAGGTTCTTCACCGGGTTCCACACAGCCTGCCGGAATTTCCAGCAGCGTTTTGCCTGCCGGCAGTCGGAACTGGTCCACCAGAAGGAGATTGCCTGCCCCATCCAGGGCGATAATGCCAACGGAATCCACATGTTCGACAACCTCGCGGCTGGCTGTCTCGCCGTTTTCCAGGCATACGGTATCTTCTCTAAGGGTAAGTATTTTACCTCTGTACAACTCACGGCTGTGCGTGACGCGTTCTGCCAATTTTATGCCTCACCGAAAGAATACGTCAGGGCCGTTTCGTCACAATCGGGAAACTTGGGGCACTTGAAGCATTCCCCCCAGATTTTCTGAGGCAGTTCTTCCTTGGGAACCTTCTTGAAACCGCATTTGGAAAAAAAATCCGGCGTATAGGTCAGGCAGAATACCCTGGGTATTCCCAATACTGATGCCTCGTTGAGGCATTTGCGCACCAGCTTTTCTCCCCAACCCTGTTTTTGGTGGTCCTGTGTAACCGCCAGGGATTTTACCTCTGCCAGGTCCTCCCATATTACATGCAGGGCGCCACAGGCGATAACCCGGTTGTTTTCACGGACTACATAAAAATCCCGGATGTTTTCGTAAATTTCGGACAGCGACCTGGGCAGCATCTTGCCCTGGCGGGCGAAATCGTTGATCATCCGGTGGATCCGGGCGGCATCCTGAATAGTAGCTTTTTCGATGTTCATTTATATTCTGAGCCTTTTCTCAAGTGTAGTAAAAAATGAAACCCGCGGCAGTGTCCTTAAAAAACGTATTTTGTGGGGGCTGTGTTTGACCGTAACCGAAGCGCCGTCCGGAAGGGACAGAGAGGTGTGCCCGTCGACGTTGAGAGTAGCCAGATGGGTATTGGATATTTTGAGCTTTACCACCGAAGACCGCGGCAGGACCAGGTTGTACCTCAGCCCCAGGTGAGCAACGATGGGTACCAGCATGAACTCTTCCGCCTGAGGGTGCATTATCGGCCCGCCGGCTGCCAGGGCATAACCGGTTGAACCGGTGGCGGTTGCCAGAACCACCCCGTCTGCCCGGTAGGTAGTCAGCTTTTCTCCGTCGATAGACGTATCCACATGTATTATCCGGGCTACCTCGCCTCTGGCCACCACTACATCGTTAAGCGCCCAGAAATGGTGCTGGGACAGCTCGCCGGTATCCCCGGCAAGCTCGAGCTCAGCTTCGAGCAGGGCTCTATCGTCCAGCCAGCTTTCACCCCGGATGATCTCGGGGATTTTCTCTCCCGTGTCCTCGGCGCTTATCTCGGTTAGAAATCCCAGTCTGCCCAGGTTTATACCGGTGATGGGCGTTGAGCCGGGAATAATGGCATGAGCGGTCCGCAGGATTGTGCCGTCACCGCCTACGGTAACGACCAGATCGCTTGAACGCGCGTTGCAGCGCACTTCATCCGATTTCCAGGCCGAAGTAAGCCAGGTGTCAACACCGAGGCTTTTCAAAAGGGTAACTACTTTTTCAGCCATTACCGGTGCCGCCTGGTTTTTGGGGTGGTAAACAACTCCGACAGTCTTCAATATATCGTCCTCGTATTCAGGTGGGAAGGCATATCCTTTTAGGTCCGACGCGCAATCACGATTATGGCAGCGCCGGCCAGTATGGCGATAACCGAGCCGACAGAACCCCACATGACCCACTTGACCAGGCTCAGGCTGGATACCAGGATTATTATTCCCAGAACTGCGATAGCAGCACCGACGATAATGCCGCGGGTACGTGACTTTGTCTGCGGTTCACCGTCGGGCTCTTCGTAGTCTTCGTCGCTCGTGTATTCCTCTTCCCCGGCCGGGGAAGAGGTTTGAGCCATTTTCATTATGCGCACTGCCAGAAGCACGATGAAGGTAATTATTAAAATAAGAATTATTTCGCCAAGGCCGAATTTCATGGATGCCTGAATACCTTCCTGTAAACCTTACGGAACCCGTTTATAGCATATCACAAAAACAGCCGTGTATTAAACCGGTATCCATAGTTATAGTATGCCGGGCTTACCGGTTGTGATAAAATGCAGACAGTATTTACTGCGAGGTAACACAGCGTCTATGGCAAGCACACCAATTCTTTACACCGATCAGCACCTGTGGATACAGGTTAGAGATGCCGGGCATTGCCGGGTTGGAGTAACCCACCACTACCTGGATAAACTGGCCAGTATTCGAATCGTCGAGATTTCTCCGGCCGGCAGCCGGCTCCGCCGGGAGGAGACGCTGGCAACGCTGGAATCCTCCAAGGCGGCTGTCGATTTGCCCTCGCCGGTTTCCGGCAGGGTTAGCCGGGTGAATACGGCAGTGGTCCAGGACCCGGGACTTATTAACCGTGACCCGATGGGGCAAGGCTGGCTGGCGGACATCGAGATTGAACAACCTGAAGAACTGGATCTGCTGCTTTCGGATGAAGACTATCAGAAAATGGTCTTGGGGTAGCCTGATCAAATCCAGGGGGTGTTATGGAAGATACGCATGAACTCTTAGGCCAGATCAGAGCATCTTTCCAGGCTTTTTCCAACCAGACCCCGGCTCAACTCGAAGCTTTCAGCAGGATGCTTAAAGTTATCGACGGCCCCGGCAAACTGGACGTAAAAACCAAATCGCTCATAGCTATCGGCCTTGCCATAGCCGGGCGTTGCCAGTGGTGTATAGCCTATCATGTAAAGAATGCCCTGGACAGCGGTGCCAGCCGGGATGAAATTCTGGAAGCGGGCTGGGTAGCGGTCCTGATGGGGGGCAGCCCGGCTTTGATGCAGATGCAGCTGCTGCTGAAAGCCCTGGATGACCTTGTAACGCAACAGCAGTAAACATGACTCCTCTATGCAATTACCGCCGGCCGGGCACGGGGACCGTTCCAGGCCAGGAAGCATTCGAGATACCGCAACCGGCTGACAAGTTGCAGTACCTTCCGGCTGCATGGCTGAAATGATGAACACCCGGAATGCAGTCCGGGCGGTTAAACAGCATTAAGCCGGCTGAGAAGCCGGCTTAATAGCGCCATGGTGGTGATTTAAGCTACTTTTCAGTTTCCAGGTTGTCGGCTACCAGGTCCATAAGCGAAGTTATCTTGATATCCATGTTGTACCTTTCGTTCAAGCCATCCAGCTGCAGGCGGCAGTTTTCGCAGGGGCTTACCACCATCCTGGCGCCGGTAACCCGGATCTGCTCCACCTTTTTCATGCCGGTTTTCAGCCTGAATTCATCCATGGCCGGTTCGGCAACGACGCCCCCGCCTCCACCGCAGCACCAGTTCTTTTCACGGTTGGGGGTCATTTCCCGGTAGTCACGGCAGACTGTTTTTACCAGGTCTCTCGGTTCTTCATAGAAGCCGGCGTTTCGCCCTACCTGGCAGGGATCGTGATAGGTGACAGCCTCGGTGACGCTACCCTTTTTGAGTCTGATTTTTCCACTTTCGACCAGTTCATGCATTACCTCTACGATGCCCTTGATTTCGAAAGGCAGTTTTTCCCCGGCCCAGGCTTCATACAAAAACTTCATAACCCTGTAGGCATGGCCGCACTCACTCAGGATGATCTGCTTGACCTGCAGGCGCTTGGCTTCGTCGACTATACGGTCGGCAATGGTCTTGGCCAGTTTATTATCTCCCAGGAAATAACCGTAGTTAGCCGCTTCGAACAGTGAAAGCGTCCAGTCGAGGCGTGCATGATGAAAGATCACTGCTACCGGCAGGATGGTGTGGGTACCCGCCAGGGCGACATACATTGTCCGGGCGCCGGTTTTTTCCACCGGAATTTGAGCGGAAGCATCGCCGGTTATCTCCTGAACTTCTTTTTCCGTATCCTTTAGCGATTCCAGGATGACGTCTTTGAAAAGGTCGATGTTTTCACCTTTCATCACCGCGGCCCCGGCAAGTTCGGTAAGGATGGGAGAACCCCGCCCGGCCGCCAGCAGCAAGGCTTTGGCTACACCCAGCAGCCAGGTGGTATCGATAGAAAACGGGCAGTAATACATACAGCGCCGGCAGCCAGTGCAGGCGTAGGTAGTGCGGTAAAGCTCGTCCAACAGCCTGTCGTCCGGTTCGCGGCCTTCTACCAGTGAAGGTATGAACCGGCCGGTCCGGGTAAAATATTTCTTGTACACCCGGCGGATCAGTTCGGCACGGTAAGCCGGCAGGTAAGTTACGTCACCGGTGGCTACGTACTGGTGGCAGGCATCCTTGCACAGGCCGCAACGGGTGCATATATCGATGTAGTACAGGAGCTGGCGGTTAAGGCGGATGTTGATAACATTCGCCAGTTCGCGATTTTGTGTTTTTTCAGCCATATCAGTCGCTCCTTACCAGGTTTCCGGCAAAGCTGCCTGCAAAATGAACCAGTTTCGAGAAGGGAAAATAAATTGCCAGCAGGCTGGCGGTAAATACGTGGGATGCCAGTACCCATCTGGCCCCGGATTCGGCAATAGCCGCCGGGAAAGCCGGGCTGAAGGTGACCAGCGATTTCATATACGCCTGGTAATCGGTAACATCGAAATGGGCAAAGAAGCGCAGATGGTCTCCCAGCAGGATGATCAGCAGTATCAGCATCAGCAGCAGGTAGTCCTCCGGCACCGATATATCCCGGTAAGGCGCTTTGAAACGCCTGAAAAGCAAATAGAGGACGGTTACCAGCAGTATTATTCCGGCCGAACCTCCGCCGATATAGGAAAGGGTGTTCATGCCGTCGGCTCCCAGCCAGTTATACAAAGGTGCGAATTCGCCCAGCATCCTCATGTGGCCGATAAATGTACCCAGACCGACGATATGCAGCATTATGACGAAAAACCACATGATGCGGTCGTTGTCCAGAACCTGTGGAAAAACTATGCTGTCCTTAACCAGTTTCAGGCCCCTGCCGAAGCTGTTTTCGGGGCGGGGGAACATGCCCAGCCTAACCGGACTCTTGGGGGTCCTGAGCCAGTGGTATATCTTGTAGGTGGTACCTGCCAGAAATACGGCGACCGCCACGTATACCATGATCCCGGCCATTATAAAGGATAGCCAGTTCATTTCACTTTACCCGTTTTACATAGAATGTAAAGAGTTTGTCACCCTTGTCAACCCGCAGCACCTCGTTGCCGGTAGTGCGCGCCCACGATGGAATATCGGCCAGTGAACCGGGGTCGGTGGCTACGGCCTTGAGTACACCGCCTACCGGCACCTTGCTGATATTCTGGCTGACTCTCACCATGGGCAGCGGGCATAAAAGCCCCTTCAAATCGATTTCCAGGTCGGGCTTGATTTCCTCTGACATTGTTGCCTCCTTATTTTTTTATATAAATAGTGAAACCCTGGAGTCCCTGGCCTGTTCGAGGAAGAACCCTACTCCTACCGGCTCTTCCACTCCTTCGATCATTTTACCCTGGGGGATTTCCATAACATCCATGCTCATCTGGCATCCGTACATTTTAACACCCAGGTCAATAGCCAGCTGCCTGAGCTCGACAAGGGACGTCACGTTTTTACTTTTCATCATCTTGCCGAACATCCACCGGCCCAACCCGCCGAAGCCGTATTTGCTCGGATTGGCTTTGGTTATACCGCCGCCGTTGATCCAGCCGAGCATGCGCCCGAAAAAGCTCTTGCCGGTGGACTCGTTTTTCTGAAGGGCTTTCAAGCCCCAGAAGGTAAAAAACATTACCACTTCCATCCCGGAAGCGGCTGCGCCGGTGGCGATGATGAAGGCGGCAAACAGCTTGTCCATATCGCCGCTGAGAACTACCATGGAAACCCGGTTTTTCTTTTCCTCTTCCATATTCTCTCCTTTTTATTTTCCCTGGCTTAACAATATCGACAGGTTGCGGTTCAACTTCAATTGTTCGTTCAGCACCGAATGAATCAGGTCGCAGGCTTCGGCGATACGGCCGCTGGACAGGCCGTAATATACGGTAGTGCCTTCGCGGCGGGAACTCAGCAGCCCCCTTCGCTTGAGTATGGACAGGTGCTGGGAAGTGTTGGACTGGCTCAGGCCGAGGCGGTTGCAAATGTCGGTAACCGAAAGCTCACCGTCCCGCAGTTCGTGGATTATTTTGAGCCGCTTGGCATCTGCCATGGTTTTGCAGATTTCGGCCTGCAGTTGAAACAGCTGTTCCTTGTTTTCTGTATTCATGACTAAACCCTTATAAAATCTTAATATTAGAATATTATAATATTAGAAGGTGTTGTGTCAAGGGTTTAGGCCCGCCAGCGGCAAACTAGTGCAGGTTGATATGCCAGACGTTCGAAGCCAGCCAGCTGATAAAAAAAGTAATGGAGGCAATAACGACAGCGATAAGCGCCATTTCGCTGAAGCGTTTCCAGAAATTAATATTGCGTGCCACGGCAATGTAGTAATTAAAAAAGAATATGATAACCAGTGCTGTGGCAAGCATAACAGCCAGCGCTGTGTAAGTGTTGTCCAGCAGCAGGTACGGGGCAATCAGCAATGCTACGGTAACGGCGGTGGCGCCGCCGGTGTAGGCGGCGGCCTTGAAAGGCTGCTGGTGGCCTTCCTCCGCCCTGGTAGCCAGGTACTCGGTAGCCCCCAGGGAGAGCGACATGGCAATGCCGGTAATGGTGCCGGCCAGGGCTATGATGCCGGTTTCGGCAACTACCAGGCTGAAGCCGGTGATAATAGCCACGATTTCCACCACCGCTTCGTTCAGGCCGCGTATGATAGCGCCGACGTAATGGAACCGCTCTTCATCTATCATCTCAAGCAGCTGGGCTTCATGGTTATCTTCTTCCGAACTTATCCGGGCGGCTGCGGGTACGTGGGCAGCCAGGTCATCGTAGTTTATCTGTGCCGCTTCCTCCCCCTGCTCCATCAGCTTGATGGAGAAACTCAGCCCGAAAATGCGGGCGGTAATATAGAAAAACCAGATCTTGAAACGCCTGGGCTTGATATCCTGCAGGGTGTATTCCTTCCAGATATTGTGGTGGCGCAACTCATCCTGGCTTATCGCTTCCAGGACCTGTCTGTTATGCGGATCTTTGATCTTCGAAGCCAGTTTGCGGTAAATATGGTATTCGGTTATTTCGTTTCGCTGGGCCTGAAGAATACGTTCGAGTATGGCGGCATCCTGCACGGTTGTCTCCTTTGAATTTCCAATCATGTTAACACAGACGCAGCGGGTTAACAATGCAAATTTCTGCTAACTATTCGGGTTTATTATCGTTACATATTATGAACCGGAAGAGTGAAGTATGAATCTGGTTCCTCCTTCTTAAAGGGCTGAAAGCGGTGCAAGCTTTCAGCCCTTTGTTTTCCCGGGGCCGGCTGCCGGCCGCGGCCGGTTTTCTGATAGAATATGGATATGGATAATACCAGTTTGTTGAAGATTCTCATCGATGCCGGGCTGGGCTCGCGCCGCCGGATGGCCGGCGCGGTCCGGGAGGGCAGAGTAACCGTGGACGGGCAGGTGGTAACCGGTTTCAACTGGCCGGTAGATGTTTCACGCAGCCGCATCTGCCTGGATGGCATGCCGGTAAATTACGGCTCCGCATCCCGGATATACCTGGTTCTGAACAAGCCGGCCGGGGTGCTCACTACCACTGCTGATGACCGGGGCCGCAGCACGGTAATGGACTTCGTGCCAGCTGGATACCGGGGCTGCAAACTGTTTCCGGCCGGCAGGCTGGACAGGGATACCACCGGACTGGTCCTGCTCACCAACGATGGCGAAGCGGCTTACCGGTTAACCCATCCTCGCTTTGAGCACGAGAAAGAATATATTGCCCGCCTGGACCGGAAACTGGATGCCGGGGATGCCGCCAGGCTGGAGCGCGGCATTTTGCTGGATGACGGCCTGACTTATCCAGCTGCAGTCAAGCCTTTGGGGCGGGACGGTGATCACGGGTACGCTATTGTAATTCACGAAGGGAGAAAACATATTGTGCGCCGCATGCTGGCGCGCCTGGGTTACAGGGTAATATCCTTGAAGCGGGTTAGACTGGCAAACATAACACTCGGAGACCTGGGCGAAGGCCGGGTACGGGAGCTTACCCGGAAGGAATTTGAAGAATTATCCCGGCCGGCCAGCCCGGGAACTATTGCATGTTGACCCGGGTTTGTGTAAAATATTGCCCAGTGGTTTAAGGAAGGCTCATCACATTGGTAAGATCCCACAATTTAATAACCCGGATTACACAAACTGGATGACCTTAGCTCTAACCAAC
>Ga0068712_1000409_pt1 | contig 84012 bp, 71 predicted proteins | sample MTBAKSrepl1MetaG_FD_62987 | JGI IMG/M metagenome (GOLD analysis project Ga0068712, IMG submission 62987) | Enrichment culture microbial communities from Arthur Kill intertidal strait, New Jersey, USA, that are MTBE-degrading - MTBE-AKS1... | ecosystem: Environmental > Aquatic > Marine >... | reverse complement strand
AAAGAAAGGGACCGGCATGTTAAAAGGATGCTTCACCGCATTGATCACGCCCTTTGCCGATGGTGCCGTCGATATCGACGGATTGAACCGACTGGCCGATTTCCAGATTCAAAACGGCATCTCCGGAATCCTGGCCGTCGGCACGACGGGGGAAAGCCCCACGCTGAGCTGGGAAGAACACAACCGGGTCATCGAAACGGTGGCGAACGCCGGAAAGGGACGATGCGCGTGTATCGCGGGAACCGGGAGCAACAACACCAAAGAAACCCTCGCCGCCACGGAACATGCCGCCCATGTGGGCGTGGACGCCGTTCTGCTCGTGGATCCCTACTACAATGGCCCCAGTTCCCTTGAAATTCGACGGGAATATGTGGCTCCGGTGGCCGCGGCGTTTCCGGATCTTGAGGTGATTCCGTACGTCATCCCGGGACGCACCGGCGCCCAGTTGCTTCCCGAAGACCTGGCCCTGCTGCACCGGGAATATCCCAACGTGAGTACCGTCAAAGAAGCCACGGGGGATCTTGCCAACATGCGACGCACCCGGACATGCTGCGGGGATACCTTCACCATTTTATCCGGAGACGATCCGTTGACCTTCGAGATGATGACGGATCCCGGGATTCAAGCCGCCGGCGTCATTTCCGTCGCGTCCAACGTGGTGCCCGGACCCGTTTCCGAGATGGTCCGCCTTTTAGAAGAAAAAAAGCGGGACGCGGCCCGGGCCTTGGCCGACGCCCTCGCGCCCCTCTTCGGGCTGGTCACCGTCAAAACCATGGAACCGACACCGTACGGAGAAGCCCTTTGCCGGGCCCGGAATCCCCTGGCGATCAAAACCCTGATGGCCGTCCTCGGCATGCCCTCGGGAGGCTGCCGGCCGCCGCTGGGGAAAATGACAACGGCCGGGCTGGAAAAAGTCCTGTCCGCGGCCCGAACCGTTCAGGGGAAAAACCCCGAATTTTTTGAACCCATCGCCCGGTTTTTTCATGTGGACATCGAGAGCCGGCTGGCCGATCCGGCATCCTGGGAAGGGCTTGCCTACACGGCATATTAGGCCTCAACGCCCGACACCCAGCAGTCCTTCCGGATCTATCCTTGCACCGGCGGTGTTTCGGCTTTTGCGGCGTCGGGTCTGAACAACACCCCCTGCAACCACTGCATGCCGAACTCCAGCAACGCCGCGTCATTGGTGCGCAGCTTTTCCAGCGTCTTTGCATCCACCGGATACCGCTTCAAGAAACTGCTTTCGAACACGAACCGCCGAAACGCATCGATGTTGTAACTGACCATGAAAAAAAGGGATTTGGCTTTTTCGGTCAGATGGATGTTGGGCGGAAAAGAGCGTTTCCGCACCACCAGATCGGTCCACTGGGCATTGACGGTGTCGTGAATATTTACCCCCTGGTCTTTGCGCCAGGATTCCACCGTCCATTCCTCTTCTTCCTCGAACCCGCGGCAGTGAGGCTCGTTGACGAAAAAGAAAAAACCGTCGTCGTCCGCCCCTTCCCGGTGGACCAGGGACGCCACCCCCAAGGGGTAATAGCGGCAGGTGGTGGGCCGGTCCTGGTAGACGATGCATCCGTCCTCCCGAACAAAGGGACACGACTGCTGCTCATCGTCCAGGAGCTTGAGAATCACCACCGGGAGGTCTGTTTTCTCCAGGAGATTGGGCTCCGTGTAAATGGACAAAAATTCTTCGGAAGAAAGTCCGAGGCGGTTTTTGAGCAAAATAATATCGTACGGCGTGAGGGTGATGGTGATTCCTCTGCAACAACGGGTAAAACAGGAAACGCCTTTATGGCACTGAAATCGAAAACGGCTTTTCAAGCCGATGCGGACCGGTGCGATCCCGGCGGGATGGTCTTGGGACTCCACGGTAGAAATTCCTTTCTCTTTTTTTTCTTATCTTCACCCCAATGTTGTAACAGTTCGGAATGTTAAACAATTTTTCGCCATGTTTTTTATACAACATTGGGGTTCAACATCGTTTCTATCCGAGCTCCGCACCGATGTCAAACCCGGTTCGCCCCGCTCCGGGGCAGATCGGATTTTTGAAGCGCCCTTGGCCCGGCAAGGCGGGATTTCCGCTTGGCTCCGACAAAGCTGCGGAAAATGCGCTCGCTGCTGCGGTTCAATCCGCCGTTCATGTATGACAGAACCATTTTCGAAAACAACATCCGTGTTCCATGACAACCCTGGCCAGCCCCTTGGTCAACGCCCCCATTCTCGCTTGATGCAGCGTGCCGCTTTTTTCGTCCATGTAAATCTTTGAAATCTCCGTGGGCAATACCAGGATACGGGGATCCCAGCGCGTCAGGGTGCGGCAGAACGCGCCGCCGCCGCCGAAGACGTCGTTTTCCGTCACTGTGGTGGCAACGCCCGGAATCCGGATGCCCTTCAACCCGTCCAGCCAGGCCTGAACGGGCCTCGTCCACCGGGACCGATCGATGCAGCGGGTACCCAGGTTGAACACCGGCGGTGCAGGGTGGCCGTTTTCGATTTGACGGTGCCGGTTGTAGGAATGCATGTCGTAGATCACGCAGGCCCCGAAGCGGTCCAACAGGATCCGGATCCCCGTCCCCATGAATCGATAAAAGGCGTCGTATTTTTCCAGGCTCCGGTGAAGCGCCGCCCCATCGGGGGGACGTTCGTAAACGCGCTTTCCCCAGAACATTTCCGGGGTTACGGGCACGGCCGAATCTTTTGGTCGATTCAGATCGTATTCCGCCCGGGAATCGAGCCCCCAGAGGATGCTGGGGCATTCGCGGATGATCTGATCGGTGGCGGCGTCTTCTTCCGTGAGACGCTCTTTTTCCGAAAGCGTCATCAAGGGCAAAAGCGCGTCGCGCACCCGGTGTCCGCTGTGAATCGCACAGGTGATCCAGGGCACCGAAAGATCCAGGTCATAGGCGAATCCGTCCAGCGGTCCCGTATCCGACACCCGTTTACGTGCGCGTAAAAACGCGAACATCTCCGGATCGAAGGGGATGTCTTTTGATTCGGCCGCCTTCCGGGATTTTGGAGAGATCAGGGATCGACTCATATTAAATGGTATCGACCGAGGGCGGAATCCACAATGGTGTGAACGAGCTGACGATATTCTTCCATGGGGCCTTCGGGGGACGTATGGTAAAGGGAGTAGATCTGGGGGCTCCAGCTCTTGACGGGTTTCAGTCCCGGGATACCGTTGACTTCGATGATCCGCAGTCCGTCCCGGGTATCCACCCGCATGTCCACCCGGACATGATCGAGGCAGTGCAACGCATTCACGGCGGCCTTGCATAACGCGTTGGCCTCGTCGGACCGGGTTTCGGGGATACGGATCTTTGTAATCCCGACGCCGCGCATGTCGCTTCCTAAAATGGGATATTTCCCGTATCGGCCCCCTTCCACCACGACCACGCCGGGGAGAAATTCCTGGTATTCTCCGTTTCCGATCATCAGCACGGTGTACTCGGGTCCCGGGAGGTAATCTTCGATGAGCGCCGGTTGTTCATACGTGCGGTGGATATGCCGCACCCGGGCCTCGAGGGATTCCGGAGTGTAAACCACGCTGTCATCGCTGATCCCCACCGATCGGGACTCAAAGCTGGGTTTCACAAAGGCCGGAAAGGCAACGTCCGGAACCGCTCCACCGATTTCCACGGCATGATGGGCAGGCACCGCCACCTGATGGGCGTGAAGGATTTGATGGGTCCAGGTCTTGTTGATCACCTGTTTCATGGTCAGGGAATTGGGTCCGATATACGGAATTTCTTTTTTGTCGAAGATGTCCGCCAGCCAGGCGTCCTCGTCCACGTTGAGCCCGATGATATCCTCCCGGTCGGAGATGTAATAAAGGGCGCTCCAGACAATGTCGTATTTCCGGTCTTCGATGGCCGCCATGAAGTCCGTCATGGTTTCCACAAAAGCGATCTCGGCGGATTTGCCCTTGGTATTCAGTGCGTCACACAGGGTTTTTGTCACCTCCAGGTTTCCCCATCCCTGGGCATCCCCTCCGGGTCCGGTGATGATCAGGATCCGCGTCATGATATTGGGTCTCCTTCATTCATTGAACATATCGTCGATGTCGAACAGATCCGGGATCCACCGGTACCGTCTCAAGGCATCCGCGGCTTCGGGGGACCAGGGCGCAACGATATTCGAGACGGCATCCACCTTCTCTTTTTCCCACGCAATTTTCGAAACAACCGCCATCTCCACCACTGTGTTTGGATGCCGGCGGCCGCCGGAGGCCTCAAACAAAGCATCGACCATGCGCTGATTCGGATCCAGGACGGTCACCTTTCCGGGGAGGCGGCGTTGGAGGCTTTTCCGGATGAGCTCCCGGCTGTACCCGAAATGGGTGCAAAAAAGCGCCGCCAAAACGTCCGTTTTTAAGGGACCGAGCTTTTCCGCCGCCCGGTCCATGCATGCATCCACCAGTTGCACCACCACATCACTCTCGGGGCCTTTTTCAATTCGGGTGGCCAATTGATCGCAGGCCTGCACCGCGATCCGATTGGCGGGGATGCCTTTTTCGATCAACGCCGACCGGTGCCGATCGGAGTCGATGGTGGTAAGGGTCCCCAGCAGCAGCGCCTTTGCACTGGTATTCCGGACGAGTCCTTCATAAACCATGTCCACGCCGAAACGGACGATATCCACCACCGGGATCGGCTCCCGCCGGGGGAAACGGGCCATTTCATAAAGCACGGAGAGGGTGTTGCAGGCGATAAGGATGATATCCGGAGCATAACGCCGCATCCCCTCCAGGGCCCGGTCGAAGACCCGGACCCGCGTATCCATGTCTTTGAGAGAATTGTATCCCCGGTTGGGTCCCGGCCAGGCATTGTAATAGATGAGGGACAGCCTCGAAAAAATCGGATCATGTTTCACCCGGGCGGCGATCTGAGAAAAAATGGAAAACCCGCCGAGGCCCGAATCGGTGACCAAGAGAACGACCTCGTCCTTTGAAAACAGCGAGGAGATATCCTTTCCCGTGGGGGTCATTTGCTTACCCCGGAAGTCCGTCGGCGACGTTTCGAGAAAAAAAATCGACGACCCATGCCTCGGCCCATGTGGGGGCATCGTCGAGGGTCCCTTCCATGATCCGGGTCATCAATGCAATCAGATGGCGGGAATGCTGGAGGGTGGTCAGCCGGTTCCGGAACATGGCGGCCCCTTTGGGGGGCGCCGTCTCCAGCTCTTTGAGGATCGCGGCCATCTCGCTTTTAAACCCGGAGATCCCGTAATACTTGAGAAAGGCGTGCCAGGCGTCCGCCACCCCTTCCGGCCGGGAAAGGGGATCCGAGAGGGCTTCAAGGATTCTCAGGGTCTTTTCCTGCTCGGTTTTTCCAAGCCGCATGAGCCTGCGGGAACCGATGGCGTAAGGAATAATTCGGATGCCCGTCAGGCCCTTCGTTGAAATGCCGGCCTTCACCAGGTATCCCGTTTTCCGGTAGATCCGTTCCGTGGGCTGGAAAAAAACGAAATTGCCCAGGCTGAAGCAGATGGGAACCCCTTCATGGATCCGGATCCCCTGGGGCACGTGGGGGTGATGCCCGATGATCAGATCCGCCCCGGCGCCGGCGATGCGGCAAAGGGCCTTAAACAGATATGGAGGAGGAAACGGGATGTATTCCACGCCTCCGTGGCAGACCACGATCACCACGTGGACTTCGGACCGAAGCCGCTTTACATCTTCGACGATCCATTCGATTTCCCAGCCCAGAACACCGGGCAGATCCGAGGTTGCCGCGGTGAGGTCTTCCCCTTCCCCGAAGCTGAGCACACCGATCCGGACGCCGTTGACCGTGACGATGGCCGGCGCCCGGGCTTCGGCCAGGGAGAGTCCGGCGCCGGTGAAACGGATCCCCTTTTCAAAAAGAAGATCCCGGGTCTTGACGAACGCCCCGACACCGTAATCAAAAACATGGTTGTTTCCCAGCGTGACGAGTTCGAAAGGCACCGCCGTAAGCCCAGCCACATGTTCGGGGCGCCCTTTCAGGACCGCACCGCTTTTGACCATCGGGACGCCTCCGTCCGCCAGGGGAGACTCGAGATTCACCATCCGCAGATGGCTTTCCCGCAGCACCGGCAACAGATCCCCGTAAACGGCTTCGGGGTCCTTCAGGATCGGATCGCTGAAGTCCCGGATGGGGGCCCAATCCCCGGCGATCATGATCTCGGCGGCGGGGGATGCGCCCTTTTCACATTCCCAGGTCCCTGTTTTCCAATCCATCGAATGCATCATTTCTCGGGAGATTGCTTTTCTTTCCGGCGCTCGTAAGCACCCTTTATGCCTTTTCGAAAAATGGACTTACCGCGTTTTCCCGCAAAAATCGCCGGTGATTTTTGCCTGGGCGTAAAACCCGTGGACGCCTACCGGATGTACATCCGCCGAACCCGGGATGTAATCGACGAAACGACCTCATAGTTGATGGTCCCGGCCAGAGAGGCGATTTCATCGGCGGAAATCGTTTCATCTCCCTGACGGCCCAAAATAACCACCTCGTCTTCGGGTTCTACCCCGGGAATGGCACCCACATCCACCATGGTCAAGTCCATGCACACACGGCCGATGATGGGGGCCCGGCATCCTCTCACGAGCATGTGCCCCTTTGAGGACAGCATCCGGTGGAATCCATCGGCGTATCCCACAGGCACGGTGGCGATCCGGGTGGGCCGGGGCGTACGATATGTGCTGCCGTAACTCACGGCGAACCCCGAACCCACGGACTTGACCTGGATGACCCGCGATTTAAGGGTCATGACGGGTTTTATGGCGATGCGGGTCCTGTCCACCTGGTCCGACGGCCAGAGTCCGTATTGGGAGATTCCCGGCCGGACCAGATCCAGGTGGGTTTCGGGCATTTCAATGACGGCCGCGCTGTTGGCCGCATGGCGGAAGCGAATTTCAAGGCCGGCCTTTTCAAGGGCACGTAACAATCCGGTAAATCGGGCGAACTGCTCCCGGGCATGGGTTTTGTCCGCGGCGTCCGCATTGGCGAAATGGGTGAAGATCCCTTCCATCTCCAGTCCCGGAAGGGAAGCGACGGTCAACACTTCCAGCACCGTGTCCGGGGGGCCTTCGTCTTGGGCCGGATTTCCGGGCATGGGCACTGAAAGGAGGCCGAGGCGCCCCATGCCCGTGTCGATCTTGACATGGACCTTGAGTCTTTTTCCGATGGACAGGGCCTTCCCGGAAAGTCGCCGGGCCGACGCCAGGGAACCGACGGAGGCCCGGATATCGTTTGCGGCCATGTCGCCCACGTACTCCGGAAGACTGTATCCGAATAAAAGGATGGGGGCCGTGATCCCGGCTTCCCGGAGACGGAGTGCTTCATCGAACCGGGCCACCGCCAGAAACGTCGCACCGCTCGCCAGGGCCACCTGCGCCACCGGAACGGCACCGTGGCCATAACCGTCCGCTTTGACCACCGCCATCATACCGGCTCCGGGAGCGGTGACCCGTCGCAATTCGTGGTAATTATGGGCCAGGGCCTTCAGGTCGATCTCCGCCCAGGTCAAAGCCGGATACGGGGCGACAGAATCGACGGTCCCGGACATCTCAGACCCTTTGCTGCCCGTATGCCGTGGTATATTCCCGGAAAAGCGCCATGATCTGCCGGGTCCTTTCTCCGGGTTTTCCATTCCCGACACGGGTATCGTCTATGGTGACAACCGGGACGATTTCCTTGTTTGAGGCCGTGATGAAGACCTCTTCCATGGAACCGACTTCTTTCTTATCCACGTCTCTGAGTTCCACATCGAAACGATCGTTCACCAGGTTTAAAACCACGCTCCGGGTGATCCCGGGCAGGATATCCGACTTCGGCGTCACCAGTTTGTCTTTTTTGAAAAAGAAAATATTGGTGGTGGTGCCTTCGAGAAGGCGCCGGTTCCGATCCACATAAATGGATTCGATGCCCCCTTGCCGATGGGCTTCCTGGAGGGCCCAGACCGCGGAAAGGTAATTGGTGCTCTTGGCTTCCGGAATGAAACGCTCGATGTTCAGGGTGATGATCTTGGCGCCGTCCGTGTACCACGATTCCGGGAGTTCCAGCTTGGGGGTCACCATCACCAGCAACTTCCCGTTTCCCTCAGGCGTCACACCGTCCGAGCTCACACCGCCCGTGTAAACGATGCGGATGTTCGATTCCGTGTGGTGGCTGTTGCGGCGGACCGTTTCACTCACGACATCTCGGATTTCCTCCGCGGTATGGTTGAGCTCGAGCCCGATTTTTTCCGCCGAATTCTTCAGGCGCTGCACATGGGCGTCCAGATAAAAGGGCCGCCGGTTGTAGGTGATCAAAAAGTCAAAGACGCCGAAACCCCGGAGCACCGCCAGATCCTTTGCCGAAATGACCGCACGGTCTTCGGTGACGAATTCTCCATCGATATAATACACATCCATCATGACCTCCTTAAAGGAAAGGATATGCAATCCGACCGCACGGCTTGTTTTCCCGGCGGAACGCCTGAATATCGTGCACCCCAACCATAAAGGGAATGCAATGGTCGGGGTGCCGTGTGATTCAATCGAGGTTTTCTGTAATCAGCCGAAGTAGGCCCGGATGAACTTCAGGAAGCGCTCGTTTTCTTCATCCCTGCCCGGCGTCACCCGAAAATAACCCGTCTTGCCGTGAATCTCTCCGATTTTTTTCAAGAATATCTGCTCCATCTCCATGGCGGCCGCCAGAATCTCTTCCGTGGTCTTCCCCGTCATGGTGGCGTCCACGAGCATATAATTGCCGTTGGCCGGATACGGCTTGAGTCCGAGCTTCTTGAGCTCCTCGGTAAAAATGGCCATCCACTTGTTGTTGTGGGCCACCTTGGCCTGGACTTCTTCCGGATTGTCGAGAATGGCTTCGGCGGCGGCGGCGGACATGACGCTGACGTTCCAGGGCAAAAACATCCGGTTGAACGCGGCGATCATCTCTTCGGATCCCAGAACAAATCCGAAGCGGATGCCGGCAAAGCCGTAGGCCTTGGAAAAGGTCACCGAAAGAAAAACATTGGGATACTTCTTGATCAAGGGCGCCTTGGACGGCCGATCGGGGTTATAATCCAGGTAGGCTTCGTCCACACACAGAGGAACGCCGGTTTCGCAGAACCGGATCAGGTCGTCGTCATCGATGAAGACCCCCGTCGGATTATTGGGGTTGATGATCAAAATGAGCTTGGTTTTTTCGTTGATGGCATTGAGCATTCCGTCCACATCGTACTGCAGGTCCCCTTCCCGAACCGGAACCTGGACCACTTTGCCCCCGCACAATTCCGCCCGGGGTGGAAAAAGTTCGAAGGTGGGGGTGGAACAGATAAACTCGTCTCCGGGTTTCAGGAAAATCCGCATCATGGCATCGATGGTTTCCGACGAACCGTTGCAAAGCGCCACATTGTCGGGACCCAGCCCGTACATGTTTCCGATCTTGGTCCGGAGGCGGAGAAAACTGTCCGGATACCAGTTTCCGTGCTTCAGGGCGTCGGCCACCGCCTGGACCACCTTGTCCGAAGGGGGGATCGGGTTTTCATTGAGCATCAGCCGCCCTTTTTCCGGGTGGGCCCAGGCCTTGTCGAGTATGCTGACATTGTATTCCCGGGATGTGAGGAGCCACGGGACAAACCAATCTTTGAGTGCTTTTGACATTTTTTCCTCCTTTTACCTGATAAAAGTCATCTCCGTTATGTTCCCGCCCGCGGGCGGGGATGCAGCCCTTACAGAACGGCGTCCAACGGGGTGTATTCCAGTCCGAAGGCCTCGGCCACCCCTTTGTACGTCACTTTGCCGTCGATGATGTTCACTCCCTTGGCCAAGTCGGGGTTTTGCCTGACGGCGATCTTGTAGCCTTTGTCCGCCAGTTCCAAGGCATAGGGGAGGGTGGCGTTGGTGAGTGCGATGGTGGACGTCATGGACACCGCACCCGGCATGTTGGCCACGCAGTAGTGGATGATACCGTCGACTTCATAAATGGGGTCATCGTGGGTGGTGGGCTTGGCCGTTTCGACACAGCCCCCTTGATCAATGGCCACGTCCACGATCACCGACCCCTTCTTCATGAGCCCCAGCATGTCCCGGGTCACCAGCTTCGGGGCCATGGCCCCCGGAATGAGCACCGCGCCCACCACCAGGTCGGATTTCGGGAGCAGGCTCCGAATGGTGGCGGGATTGGACATGAGGGCGAAACAGTTTTTGGGCATCACGTCGGAAAGATATCGCAACCGGTCGAGATTGGTGTCCAGCAGGTACACCCGGGCCCCCATCCCGCAGGCCATCTTGGCGGCGTTGGTGCCCACGATGCCGCCCCCGATGATCAAAACGGTCCCGGAATCCACCCCCGGAACACCGCTGAGCAGGACCCCCTTGCCGCCGTAGGTCTTCTCCAGGTATTTGGCCCCTTCCTGGATCGCCATCCGCCCGGCCACCTCGCTCATGGGCGTCAGCAGGGGCAAGGATCCGTTCGCCTTCTCCACGGTCTCATAGGCGATGGCCACACATTTGTCCGTTATCATGGCCCGGGTCAATTCTTCCGATGCCGCAAAATGAAAATAGGTGAACACGATCTGATCCTCCCGGATCATGTCGTATTCCACCGGAAGGGGTTCTTTGACCTTCATGACCATTTCGCAGGAATCATACACTTCTTTGGGACTGGCGGTGATGGCGGCGCCGGCCTTCTCGTAGTCCTCGTCCGAAAAGCCGGATCCTTCCCCCGCCGTGGTTTCCATGAGGATTTTATGTCCGCGGGAGACCATTTGTTCCACACCCGCCGGGGTCATGGCCACCCGGTTTTCCTTTCGCTTGATTTCCTTCAATACACCCACTTGCATGAGAGGGCCTCCTTGTGTTGTCGTTTACCCCTTCGAGGAAAAATTACAGGCCGTATCGAGACATTTCCCGGCAAAGGCCACCATCTCTTCGGTGGCCTTTGAAAACTGCTCCGCCGTTCTCTGGAGGGCCGGATGCGTATTGTACTCTTCCCGTTTGTATCCGTCTTCAGCATGGGCCCTCTCGAAATAGGGCACCCGCATGAGTTTGTCCATCACCTCCTTGGGGATCGGCGCATGAATCCGGTCCGGCGCGTAAACGATCTCCTTTTCTTCTTCAAAATGGATGAGCTGATCAATGAACGGCGGCGGACAGGTCATCACGATGGCCCCGCCCGTCTTTTCCTCCAAGTGCCAGATGCGGGTTTTTCCATTGACTTTCGGACCGAGCCGCAGGGAGCAGGAGAGCATCTTGCTGGGAAGTTTGTTGTCTTCAAGGAATTGATAGGCCTTCTTGAAAATGGCCAGTTCGGCAAGTCGAACATCCCCGTCGGTCAGCTCAATGCCCTTTTCCTTGGCGAAATCGCGCAGGCCGCCCAGATCCCCATAGCGGGACTCCATGTGGGTGATGACGGACCGCCATTTGCTTAGATCCACGTTGTTCGCTTTGGCCTTTTCCAATCCTTTGGCAACGGTGCGGGCGCAATCCACCAGTTGAGGCAGGATAAAGGTCAAGGTGTTATTGGTGGAGATCCCTCGGGCGGTCAATTCTTCGATCACGTCATATCCCTGCTGGGACCCGGGCACTTTGATCATGACGTTGGGATTGAGGGCGGCCAGTTCCAGGGCCTGTTTGAGCATGGCGTCCTTGTCGAAAACGCTCCTGGGATCCACCTGACCGGACAAAAACCCTTCTTTGAATCCGGATTTTTCAAAAAGCGGGAGATACATGTCGGATCCCCGTTTGACCACCTTTTTATACAGCTCCCAAAACAGGGTTTCCTTGTCGATTCCCGGATGTGCGGCGATGATTTCTTTGGCCACCGTTTCCCAGTAGGGCGGATCATCCTGGATCGCCTGCAAAGAAAGGGGCGGGTTGGTGGTCACGCCCCGAAAGAGCTGGTGTTCAGGGGCGCTTTCGTTATACATGCGGTCGAACTGGCGCTCCAGGACCGGACGCGTTTCGGAAGTGGCTTTTTCAAGCATTTTTCGGCACCAGTTTTTAAAGATCACCGGTGATGAATCCCACCAAATTTCCATTCCAGGGCTTACATCCACCAGTTTTTCGAGCAGATTTTTTTCTTCCATCGATTTCCTCCTTCACTCAGCGATTACTGCGTTTCGACGTTTCGTCTCTTAAGGGGTTTTTACTTTTCACGGGGTCAGGTGGTATTGCCCCAATTCCACTTCAAAGACGTATTTATCCCCCCGGAAGTAACTGTAGAGGACTTCCACGGGCATGTTCCGGTCGTTGTAGGTGACACTTTCCGAATACAATGCGGCGCTGTTGGGCTTGAGCCCCAAATGGGAAGCAATCTTTTTGCTTAAATTCACCGCCCGGATCGTTTGTTCGCTTCGTTCCAGAACCACACCGAACTCCCGGGTAAAAATATCGTACATGGAACCGGTAAGGTCCATTTCCAGGATACCGCCAAAAAGGTCCGCCGGCAGGTATGTCTCTTCGTAAATCAGGGGAAGGTCGTCCCCAGAGCGCACCCGTCGAATGGCAAGGACCGGCGTACCCGGACCCAGGGCCAGATTTTTGGCCACGGTTTCTGAGGGCGTTTCCAACCCTTTTTCAAGGAGACGGGTCTTCTCGCGCACTCCGGACTGCTGCAGCTCCCGGCGGAAACTGGAAATCCGGTTCAGTTTGTGCCGGACGGGGAGCGATTCCGCAGACGCCACAAAGGTGCCCACCCCCTTGACCTTCTGCAGTAACCCTTCAGCCGTCAATTCCCCGATGGCCTGTCGCAGGGTATTGCGGTTGACGCGGCACATCCGCGACAACTCGATTTCAGACGGAAGCTTTTCGCCGATTTTGTAGCGTCCCAGCTGAATCGCCTCTTTCAGCCAGGCGCTGATCTGAAGATATTTGGGAATCGGATTCTTGGGATCAACAATGATCACGGTGCATCCATCCTTCTTTTTTCCGGTGTTCGCCCCAGGTGCCTCACGGAACCAAAACGCGGGTCCCGAAAAGGTTGCATGCGGGTGCCTATATCCGGCACAGGGCCTTGATTCGGTCTTTTACATGATCCGGCCCGAGTTCCTGATAGGGAATCTGTTCGGAAAGGCCGCCGTGGCCTTCTTTGGACGTCCCCATGCGCGCGTATGCGCCCTTGAAGCCCCTTTCCAAAAGCCAGGTGCCGAATCGGACACCGAGTCCCGATTTGATGTTTTGACTCTCCACCACCAAAACGAACTTGGCGTTGACCAGGGCCGCCATCATCTCTTCATCGATGACGTTCAGGGTGGGTTTGTTGATGAGTCCCACATGGATATTTTCGCTCTTCAGACGTTCCACGGCATCGAGACAGCGGTAGAGCATTTCACCGTAAGAAACCACCACCCCGGCATCCCCTTCCCGGACGGATTCATCCTTTCCCGGCACGAACCGGTACGATTCGTCGTAAAACAGCTCCCCGTTCTCCTTCAGGATGAACGGGGTGGCGGATCGGGTGGAAAAAACGAAGCGCAGGCCCGGATCGCCGAAGACCGCCTTCAGGACGGCCCGCATCTGCTTGGCATCGGCGGGGAAGTACAACCGGGTGCGGTCGTTTTCCGGGAGTCCGCTGTCGGCGAAAAAGTTGTTGATCCCGAAATGACACGTGTTGTCCGCCATGTCGTCCACGCCCGCGTGGGAAAAATGGGCCAGCACATTGGCCCGGTTCAACCGGGCCATGGTGATCTCGGAGACCACCATCTCCAGAAAGGCGGAAAAGGTCCCGTATATCCCTTGTCTTTGGGCTTCCGATCCAAAACCGGCGGCCACCGAAAAATTGTTCCGCTCCATGATGCCGCCGGAGACATACACGTCGGGATAGGCTTTCCGGATGTGATGCAGCCCGCAGGATCCTTCCAGATCCGAGTCCACCACAAGGACTTTCGAGGATCTGTCCGGTATTGTCTCGAGGATCTCACAGACGATCTTTCCGAAATCGTCCCGGTTTTTCCCCTGTTCCGACGTGCTGCCGAGATACACCGCGGCGGATTTCGGTTTGGCCGCCCCTCCCAGGACGGTGACGGCGTCGTGGCGACCCTTCTCCTTCAGATAAGCCACGGCGAGATCCACGGAGATGACGTCATGGGCCTTGGGAGAACCTTCGAGTCCGGGAATGCCTACGGCCATCTTCCGTTTATTCACCAGGGCCACCGGTCCCGGGGTGGTGAGCGCCCGGCGGATCCTCTGGTAAAGGGCGGACAGGTCTTCGCCCAAGCCCGTGTCCACCTTCACGCCGTGGCCTTTCAGCGTCTGTTCCACGCTGAAGCCGTTTAAATATTGGCTGGGATGTCCGGCGATGGTGACATCGTTGTCGTCAATGAGAAGCTTGACGTTGAGATTTTGGGCCACCGCGTACCGGGCGGCTTCCGCATCGCCGCCTTCCTGCTGGGAACCGTCGCTTCCGAACAGGATCACCGTTTTTTCCGGCTGGGCAGTGGCCACCCCGTTGACGTAGCTCCACAGGTGCCCCAGCCGCCCCGAGCTGAAAAAGACCCCTTGCGAATCGTCCCTTTCGGGATGGCCGTAAAGACCGCTTCCGAATTCCCGGTAATGCAGCAATGATTCAGGGGGTTTGAAGCCGTTGAACACCGCCATGAGGTACTGAATGGCAACCCGATGGCCGGCTTCATCAAAGTACACGGGGAAAATCGCATCGCTTCCCTTCATGAACCCGTCGACGATCAGAAGCTCCGGCACGATGTCATAGGCGCCCCCGGTATGCCCCCCCAGTCCCTTGGCATTGGCAAAGGCGGTGAAAAAGACGATGGTATCCCGGACCAATGCGATGTTTTCCCGGAGCCGGGATTCGTTTTCCGGCGTGAGTTCGCTTTGATCGATGGAAAAGGGCAAGGGCTGAAATGCATCCAGATCAATGGGAAATTTCATGGATCGCCTCCAATGGGTTGCTGGGTCCTATATCGGAACTTCTTTATCTTCATTCGGCCGTCCAGCTTCGGTCACCCGCTTCCGGAGTTGTTTCGTTCCGGTCGGGGTTTTGTATAATGTTATAGATGTATAGACATGGTAAAAATAACGGAAGCCCTTTTTTATGTCAAGGAAAATCCGACGGCTTGATCTAATTTTAATCAAATCGATTCCGAAATCCAACATTCGGATTTTTTCTCGAAACATTGATGTTTCCTGAAGGACCTGTTATGGACTGTTTACGTCATGACCAAATGGGGGCTGAATGTTTAAACTGGATGTCGGGTGCGGCCCGAATAAAAAAGAAGGCTATATTGGAATCGATATCCTCTCTGCCGACGGGGTCGACTTTGTCCTTGATATCACAAGGGAAAAGCTTCCGCTTCCAGACGATACGGTGGATGAAATATTTTCAAATCACTTTTTCGAACACATCAACTCTCCAAAAGAAGCGCTTGAGGAGCTGATCCGTGTTTCCGTGGAAGGTGCCACCTTCGAGATATGGACTCCCTATCTGAAATCCGACGAAGCCTTTCTTCTCGGCCACCGGCATTTCTATAATGAGACCATCTGGAAGCATATTTGCATGGAATATCCGCAGTTCTGGCTAAAGGATGTGGAGGCGACCCTGAGGTTAGACAGATTTCATTACGTGCTCAAACCGGATGCCGTCGCGGAACTGCACCGACTTCAAATCCCTTTGGGTTTTGCCCTCGGACACATGTTTAACATCGCCAGTGAAATGGGTGCCTTCATGACGGTGATCAAGGGAAAACATGCAAAAGAGATGAAAACATCTGCTCCCGAACGATTTGTCTCTCATTCCCGGCAGGGCCCCTTTGAACCACTGCCGACGCTTGAAATCCCACCGATTCGTCCCTCCCCCTGGTCAAAAATTTACCGCAAACCCGCCCGACTTTTAAGAGAGTGCTTTCTTTCCCGTGCTTCAAGGAATCATCTTTAAACGCCGTCGTGATGGAACAAAAAAATTCCAAGACCTCTTCGTCCTTACCGGGCCTCTAAACGGCAACCCCGTAGTCTTCACGGATCATCGCAAGATTGTTTATCGCATTTTCATATTTCACCTTTCCATAGGTGTAATAATCGAAGGAAATCTTGGAGATGTTGAGTTGAATCAGGCTCCATAAGAACCAGTAGATATCCGGAAAGGGTTTGAATAAGTCGATGAAAAAAAGCGTCCTCTCAAAGGCGTCCCCCTGACAATAGGTGGCGACGATCTGTTTTTCCGCCTCCCGCGGCACAAGGATTTCCTGGAACATGTCGGCGATGTCATAATACTTCGGGGCCATGCCCGCATATTCCCAGTCGATGATATACATGGCGGATGCATATTTCTCCCGGGCGTCTTCATTGATCAAAACGAAGTTGTCCGCCAAAAGATCATTGTGACACGCAGTGTATTCGGATTCCGGAATATTGATGATGCTCGCCAGCTTGACGAGGCGGTCGATGGTCCCGTCGATATCGAATTCCGGATAGCGGACCTCCAGCTTCCGGAGAATGGCCGCCATCTTCATCACTTCAATGAGCGGATTGAACACCTTTTTCAAGGTCACGCCGCTCGTATGAATTTTTCGAATCGGCTCCACGATTTTGGGATAAAGGGATGCATCCAGAAAATGCTGGTTGGTCAACACGATGGAATCCCCGATGAATTCGACGATGGTCACGCCGAGTTCGGGCATGAATTTGACAAGATTCGAACACACGCCGATCTTCGACATCTCCTGGATGGTATGGGCCTCGTAGTCCCGATTGATGAAAAGGTCGGTTTTATCCCCATAGATGCGTACCGTATAATCGCCCTTTTCGGATCGAATCCGATACAGCTTGTTGGTGATCCCGCCGCTGAGTTGCTCGATTTGAATCTCCAGGCCTTTCCATTCCGGTAGAAGATCGTAACAGATTTGCGGTGTCAGTTCCCGGTCCAACAAGGATCTTTCCGTACCCATACGCATTCCCCCTTTTCGTTTTGAAACGGTTCTCTTCTCTGATTTTCGGTTTTTTAAAATCGACAACGCGCGAAAAACCGCATATAATGCCGCCGAGCCCTTTATATAAAAAGCTTGACAAATGCAAATCCAACACGGTAGGCAGACAATGCGGGTGAGTTATGCCGCCCGCCTTCGATGTCCGGCTGAATCAGTCGCCTTTTGAAACACGCAATGCGGTGAACACATGCCTTTGCGACGCCGACACACAAAGCGAGTTCTTTCCGCGGTTTTAAACATATTTATTTTTCGCTGATGCTGTATATACATCTATATCGATCGGTCCGTTTCATGTCAAGAGGGAAAGGCGGCATGAACGCTTTATCAACCCAACACCAAAAAAGGAGGCAGGTTCAATGAAACGACGCGATTTTCTTAAAAAAGCAGGGATGGGGACCGCCGCAGTGGCGGCCACAGCGGTCAATGCACCCTACGTGATCGCGCAGAAGAAAACGACCATCAAATGGAGAATGCAAACGTATGCCGGTCCTGCCCTGGCCGCCCACGTCATTAAGCCGTCCATCGATGCATTCAACAAGGCCGCGAACGGCGAAATGATCGTCGAACTTTACAACGCGGACCAGCTGGTCCCCCACGGAGAGCTGTTCAGGGCCGTACAGAGAGGGACCATCGACGCGGTGCAAAGCGATGATGACTCCATTGCGGCGCCGGTGGACGTCTCGGTCTTCGCGGCATACTTTCCCTTTGCGTCCCGCTACTCCCTGGATGTCCCGGTATTGTTCCACTGGTACGGGCTCGACAAGATATGGGAAGAAGCCTACGCCGAAGTGAAAGATGTCACCTGGCTGAGCGCCGGGGCGTGGGATCCCTGCAATTTCGCCACTGTCCGGCCCATCAATCACGTGGAGGATCTCAAAGGCCTGAGAATGTACATGTTCCCCACGGGAGGACGGTTCATGCAGCAGTTCGGCGTGGTGCCCATGTCCATCCCCTACGAAGACGTCCAGATGGCCATCCAAACCGGAGAACTGGACGGCGTGGCCTGGTCGGGGATCACCGAAGACTATACCGTCGGATGGGCGGACGTCACCAAATACTATCTGACCAACCCCATTTCCGGCGCGTGGGCGGGATCCTATTTCGTGCACACCCCGTCCTGGGAGAAGGTGCCCGCACATCTGCAGGAGCTGTTCCGGCTGTGTATGGACAGCTCCCATTACTACCGCCAGCACTGGTACTGGTGGGGGGAAGCCCATTACCGTACCAAAGGCGGCAAGCTGAAACTCACCTCCATTCCAAAAGAGGAGTGGAAGGTGGTGGAAGACGCGGCATTGAAATTCTGGGATGAAGTGGCGGCCAAGAGCCCCCGGAACGCCAAGGTCGTCAAGATCCTGAAAGAGTATGCCAAGACCATGGAAGAAGCCGGACCTCCGTACCGGTATTAATCCGTCGGGATATTTTATTTCAGTCCATTTCACCTTCCCGGGCATCCCACCTCAGCCCGGGAAGGTGAACCTTTAATTGCCCGATGGAATCCGAAGCGGTTACGGAGGCTTCTTTTTCACCCGGTGAGAGTTCCACGCCCATTCAGCCCGGAACATTAACCCGGTCATTGCCTTAAAGGAACGCATATGCCAAAGATCATCAAAGCGTTTGTGCGCTGCACCGATGCCACGAGCACGGCCGTGGGCCGATTCGCGCAATACATGGTGTTCGCCATGATGGGTATTTTGCTTTTTGAGTCCATCTCCAGGACCCTGTTCAACCGCCCTCACATCTGGGTGGTGGAAATCGCGCAATTCCTCATGGCCGCCTACTACCTGCTGGGTGGCGGATACTCCATGATTCTGGAAGGACACGTCCGCATGGATCTTCTCTACGGACGATGGTCCACGAAACGACAGGCCCTGGCGGATGTGCTGACGGTCCCTCTTTTAATTTTTTACCTGATCTTTCTTCTTGTCGGCGCCATTTCAAGCATTGATTACGCCATACGATATGGCCAGGTGAATTATACCCCCTGGGCGCCGCCTTTGGCTCCGATCAAGATCATCATGGCCATCGGAATCCTGATCATGCTGCTCCAGGCCATTGCCACCTTCTTCAAAGACCTTGAAAAAGCCAAAGGGAAGGAATCCTCATGAGTCACGAACTGATCGCGCTTTTCATCTTCTCTTCCATGATGCTGATGCTCCTTACCGGGCAACGGGTCTTTGCCGCCATCGGCGGCGTGGCCACCTTGTTCGCCCTCATGTTGTGGGGGAAGGGCGCCTATGAAATGCCCTTTAACGCGAGCTTCGTCCTTTTGAACTGGTATCCGCTGCTCACCCTCCCGCTGTTTATCTATATGGGGTATATGTTTTCCGAGTCGGGCATCGCCGGTGATCTCTACCGCATGTTCCACGTATGGATGGGTCCGGTCCCCGGGGGATTGGCCGTGGGGACCATCGGCTTGATGGTGGCCGTCTCCGCCATGAACGGATTGAGCGTGGCGGGCATGGCCATCGGCGCCAGCATCGCCCTGCCGGAAATGTTGAAACGAAAATACGACAAAGTCATGGTCACGGGGGTCATCCAGGCCGGGAGTTCCCTGGGGATCATGGTGCCGCCCAGTGTCGTCCTGGTGCTTTACGGCATGATCGCCCGTCAACCGGTGGGCCATTTGTGGATGGCCGGTGTCTTGCCCGGGTTTCTGCTGGCCAGCTTGTTCGTCCTATACATTCTCATCCGCTGCAAACTTCAGCCGCATTTGGGACCGGTCCTGCCCATAGAAGAGCGGCGGCTCATTTCCTGGGGGGAACGATTCCGCCTCCTGCGGGCGGGCATCGTCCCGCTGGTGATCATCTTTTCCATGACCGGCCTGTTCCTGATGGGGATCACCAGCCTGGTGGAGTGCTCCGCCGCGGGCGCCGCGGCCACCACTCTCGCCGCCGCGGTGAACCGTCGACTGAGCCGCCGGGTCATCGAAGACACCCTCCGGAACACGTTGAGCGTGAGCTGCATGTTCATGTGGGTGATCCTGGCCGCCCTTTGCTTCGGGGCCGTCTTCGACGGACTGGGTGCCGTCCATGCCATCGAAAACCTGTTCATCAAGAAGTGGGAACTCAGCCCGTGGCACGTGCTGGTCATGATGCAACTCACCTACATCCTGATGGGTATGTTTCTGGACGATACGGCCATGCTCATCATCGTGGCGCCTTTGTATGTGCCGCTGGTCATCAAGCTCGGTTTCAACCCCATCTGGTACGGCGTGCTGTATACCATTACCTGCCAGATCGCCTATATGACGCCGCCCTTCGGCTATAATCTCTTTTTGATGAAGGCCATGGCGCCGCCGGAAGTCTCCCTGGCGGACATCTACCGTTCCATCATCCCCTTTGTCTTGGTGATGATGCTGGGACTGGCCATCGTCATCATCTTCCCGCAACTCGCCTTGTGGTTGCCTGAAATCTACTTTGCAAGATAAATGGACCGGTGATATTAAAGGATTGACAAAATGAAGCTCCCGGATGTCCGGATAAAAAAAATTCTGTACGCCACCGACCTTTCGGAAAGCGCCGTTCACGCCTTTGCCTATGCGGTGAATCTTGCCCATACCTATGGCGCCGGCATTACCATCCTTCACGTCATGGCCGAGTTTCCCGGGGAAAATTTCATATTGAACATGATCCATACGGACACCTGGAAAGAAATCCGGCGGCGGTATTATGCGGAGGCCCGGGAAGAATTAATGGACGAGAAACGGGACCATCTCGCATTGAAAGACGTCCTCCAGGCCTTTTCCGATACGATCCAAAACGGCGCCCCGAACCAGACGTTTTCCACCGATGAAATCATCATCAAAAGCGGACCGACGGCCGAGATGATCGTCGAAACCGCAAAGAAACGGCGCTGCGATCTCATCGTCATGGGAACACACGGTCAAAGCGCCCTTGCCGATGTGCTGATCGGCAGCACGGCTCGATGGGTCGTACGACACTCCACCATCCCGGTTTTGGTGGTCCGTTTACCGGACTAATCCCTGAGCGGACGTTCGGCCGGTGATGAAGCAAAATTGGTCCGGGCCTATATGCACAAACGGCTGATCCCCTTCACCATCCTTTGGGATTTCGACGGGACCCTGCTTCCCTCCGATCCTTACGACAGCGAACATACCCTGCTGCTTTCCGGCTTACAGGCATCCGGGGAGAAATTGTCACCCTCTAAGCGCATCGTGGCCAACGCCATCATTTTCATGGACCGCCGACAATGGATGGGGCCTGCGTTCAAAAAATATTACGCCTGGATCCTTTCAGGGACCCCCTTGAGCCGCATTGAAGAGGTCTCGAAACGATTGGCCCGAAAAATAAGTGACGCGGATCGGGCCGCCCTCCGGTCCCTTTTCAATGCCGGGCACCCCATGATGATCATCAGCTGCGGGACGACGAATCTGATCGAACGCATCCTGGATCTTGCCGACATAAAATCGTGCTTTGTGCGCATCGAGGGAAACCGCCTCCTTTCCGCCGATGGACGGATCACCGGCATTGAAAGACGCATCATTCACCCTGCCGACAAGTTAAAGCCGGTGAGAGAACAATGCCTTGACGCCGATCGGGTCATTGCCGTGGGAGACGGATACACGGATCTTCCCCTCCTTGCCTGGGCCGGGGTGCCGGTGCTGATGGATCGATCCCGGCGAAAAGGAAAACCGCGCACTTCGGGCCGTTACCATGACATTGCGTCCATTCCGGAGATTGTGGGGTTGATCGACAGGCTGTCCGCAAAGACCGGAAGGGGCCCGTCCCGGAGAAAGGAAAAATGAAACAAACGGCGCTGGTCGTGTTCGACATGGATGGCGTACTGGTGGACGTTTCCGGGTCTTATCGGGACACGGTGCGCCGGACGGCACGATTGTTTTTCAAAGGGGCGAGGGGATGGGAATCACTTCCGGAGCCCCTTTTCCCCCTTTCGGATCTGGCCCGTGTCAAGCACCGGGGCGGGCTGAACAATGACTGGGATTTGACGGCCGCCGTCCTCAGCATGTTATGTTTTCTCGTGGAAGACCTCTCCCCGTTTTCGGCTCCGGATCCCTGGCCGGAATACCGCCTCCGGATTTCCCGGGCCAACGTGATCGCGTTGGCCCGGTTTTTAAAAAACACGCCTTTCCCCCTGAGCCGGCTCATGGAAAAAACAACGGGGACCCTTCACGATTTTGTAGTGGCCTGCACCCCCGGGGACGTGGGAAGCGGAAACATCATCAAGCAGATCTTCCAGGAAATTTATCTGGGCCCCGGCCTATTTAAAACAACCTACGGCCTGTCGCCCCTTGTGTATCATGGAGAGGGACTGATCGACCGGGAGCGTCTTTTGATCGATCCCGAAACCCTGGAACAGCTTTTTCGACGCCATATTTTGGCCATCGCCACGGGCCGTCCGAAATCAGAGGCCGATCATCCCCTGCATCGGTTCGGTGTGCGGCGATTCTTCTCGGCCGTCTACACCCTGGACGACTGTTTGGAAGCGGAAAAAAGACGCTTGAATAACGGAGAAGAAAGCGTCTCTTTGAGCAAACCCCATCCCTTCATGTTGGATGCCCTGGAAGCCGCCGCTGGAAAGGATGCTTCACGATTTTACTACCTCGGCGACATGCCCGACGACATGATCGCCGCTGCGAGGGCATCGGCGCCCTTTGCGGGCATCGGCGTTACGGTGGCTTCTTCCGATAAAGCCGGGCTAGCCGAAGCGCTTCGAAACGCCGGAGCCGCTGCGGTCATCGATGACTTCCGCCTGCTTCCGGCCCTCTTGGATTCCTAACGGGCGAACCTAGACTTCCGCCGTCAGTCCTTTCAGGCGCCCCCCTGTCTTGAGGGAGACGATCTTCAACACGCCCAGCATGGCCAGCACAATTAAAATGATGCATGTGCACATGGCGTTGGCGCTCGCGGTCCAGCCGTCGTTGTCCAGCATGATGATTTCAATGGCCGCCAGGTGAACCGTCGCCGAGACCAGGAAAATAACGGCGCTGATGGTGGTCATGGATCTCATGAAAAAATAAAGAAAATTCTGGAAAAAGGCGACCCGGGAAAGGGGAAAGATGATTTTAAAAAAGGTTCGAAAGGTATCCCCGCCGAGACTGATGGATGCCTCCTCGATGGAAGGATCGATATTCCGCAAATTGGAAATGCTGGATAAGATCCCCAGGGTGAAATTGCAGATAATGATATTGATCACGATGATCCATGGTGTTCCATAAAAAAAATAGTGTGGCTTATTGAAGGCCAGGATATATCCCAGCCCCATGACCAGGCCCGGTATGGCGGCGGGCATGACGGAAAGCAGGTAAACAAATTGTTTAAAAAACGGCTTCCGCGTTTCCATGACATACGCGGCCACCAGGGTGAGGAAGGCGCCGGCGATGCCGACCACCAGGGAGACCCATACGCTTGTCCAGAGGGCCGAATACCCGGCGATGGAAGGAAATTGGTAATGCTGAAGCGTCAGAGACCAGTCATAGGGCCAGACCTTGACAAAGGATCCGAAGACGACCGTGACGAAAATCACGATAATGGACAAGGCGATCAGACTGCAAAAGGTGCTATACCCGAATTTTTTCAAAGGTCTTGACGGCGGAATCACCGGTTTGGCCGCACCGCTGATCATGGAAAAGGACTTTCGGGAAATATAATAGTTCAGAACGAAGGCCATGAGGGACGGCACCAGTAAAATGATGCTGATGGTGGCCCCCAGGTCGAAACGGTACAGATTGGTGACCTGGGCGTAAATTTCCGTGGCCAGGACATTGTAGTCGCCGCCGATGACCACCGGATTCCCGAAGTCCGTGATGGTCAGGTTGAAGGTCAATGCAGCGGCACTGAAGATGCCGTACTTGGCTGAAGGGAGCGTAATGCGGGTAAACACCTTGAAGGGGGTGGCCCCCAGGCTTTCGGCGGCCTCGTCGAGGCGGATGTCCACCGCGGAAAGGGTCGTATATAAAATCACGTAGCTGTGCGGAAGGCAGTATAGCACTTCCGAGACAATAATGCCCGTCGGACCGTAGATGCTCCAGTCCGTTTGAAGGAGATGCGCCGTGATCAATCCGTTACGCCCGAAAAGATAAATCAGGGCAAGCGCCTGGACGATGGATGGGGCCACCAGCGGCATCATGATGATATTCCGGAAAAAGCCTTTCCCGGCGATGGTGGTCCGCGTCATACCATACGCGAAAAAGAAGGTGATGACGGTGACAATGATCGTGGTGGTAAACGCCACATAAAGGCTGTGCCACAGCGCCCTCAGGGTGTAGCCTGTGGTGAAATATTTTTGAAAATTGTCGAGGGTAAAATTGGAAAGGGCGAACTCGCCCCCTTTGAAAAAGCTCAGCTTGAGAATGGCCGACAGGGGAAAAAGCATGAAAAAGGAAAGGAGCAAAGCGATGAAGATCGTTACGGCCGGGATGACAAACCGATCGACTTCCATCCGCAGGGGCGAGACCTGATATCGCCCCAAAACGTCGCTGCCGTTGGAATTTGACGCCATATCTGATCCGTTTTCCGGGAGGGTGACCATGCGGTTTTCTTAAATGAGTTTTCTGAAGCGTTCCGTGTAAATGTGAAAGGCGTCCGGAGGAAAGTAAAGCCGGATCGGATCCCGGCGTTTCAGGTTGCGCCTGCCAAACTCCTTTTCGGAGATATCCACCAGCATCTCCTCGTCTTCCAGCATGAAGGTGATTCTGACCACGGCGCCCAAGAAGTTGATGACCTCCACGTGCGTTTCGATAATGTTTTCGGGGATCAAATCCTCCGGAAGGTCTTCCGATAAAAGCACGTCGATGTTTTCGGGACGAATGGCCAGGTAGACCGTTTCGCTTTCAATGGATTCGATCCCGGATACGGCGATTTTCCTGGAGCCGAATCGGACGCGGCCGTCTTCTTTTTTGCCGGTGATAAAATTGGAGGTTCCCACAAAACCGGCAATGAAGCTGGTTTTCGGTCTTCTGTAGATCTCCCAGGGAGAACCGATCTGGCGGAATTCCCCGTCCCGCATGACCACCACACGATCCGCCAGGGCAAGCGCTTCTTCCTGGTCATGGGTCACGTAGATCAAGGTGATGCCGAGATCTTCCTGGAGGCGCTTGATCACGGTCCTCAACCGGATACGGATTTTGGCATCCAGAGCACTCAACGGTTCGTCTAACAGAAGGATTTTGGGTTTGATGGCAATCGCCCTGCCCAGCGCCACCCGTTGCTGCTGCCCCCCGGACAGCTGGGACGGATAATGGTCTTCCCACCCCACCAGGCCGATGAGCCCCAGTATCTCTTTCACCCGCTCATCGATCCGTTTTTGGGGGACGTTCCGCATTTTCAGTCCGAATGCGATATTCTGGCTCACCGTCATGTTGGGAAAAAGGGCATAGGACTGAAAAACAATGCCGAACTCCCTTTTTTGGGGGATGACGTTATTGATGACCGCGCCGTCATAGAGGATTTTTCCGGAAGTGATTTCTTCAAATCCGGTGATCATCCTCAGGAGGGTGGTTTTTCCGCATCCGCTCGGACCCAAAAAACATAAAAATTCCGCCGGTTCGATCTCCAGGCTGACGTTGTTGACGGCGACCAGGGAACCGTAGTGCTTGCTCACATTTTCCAGGATCAGCTTTTTCGACATCTTCGCCTGGTGTTCTCCTTAAAAAGGGGTTTGGAATACTCAAAACGGCCGGTAAAAACGGCGAAACGTTTGTTAGACATATTCCGCGCGGGGATCGCCTCATCAAGTCCCCGAAAGGATCGATGAGGCGATCGGGGGATCCCCGCCCTTGAGGGCGGGAGGTCTCTGTTTACTTCAAGAAAAGATTTTGCCACACTTCCAGGATTTTCTCCCGGTTTTCCGACTGCCAGGGAAAGTCCATGGGCGCGAGCTTTATGGTTTCCAGGGCCGGCAGGTCTTCGGGTCCGGGAATACCGGGGTAGGTTACGCCGAGCTTGAAGGTGGCATAGCGCTTCATGGCGCTCTGGCTGATGGCCCAGTCCAAAAATTTCATGGCGGCCGTTTCATGTCTGGCGCCTTTCAAAAGGGCATTGGCTTCCAGTTCATAACCGGCGCCTTCTTCGGGCATCACCAGGGCCACGGGGAACCCTTTTTTCTTTAAAGAAGAATAGACAAAGGCAAAAGAACACCCGATGGCATACTCGCCGGCGGCCGTGAGCTTGGCCGGTTTCGAACCGCTTTTGATGTACTGGCCCATATTTTTATCCAGCGCTTTTAAAAAGTCCCACGCCTTGTTTTCTTCCACGGGCTTGTTCTTATAGTCGGGGTCCAGAAGCACCAGGAGGCTGGCGACCTGGAGGAATCCTGTTCCGGAGCTGGCCGGGTTGGGCATGATCAACATTCCCTTATAGGCGGGGTTGAGAAGGTCGTTCCATCCCTTGGGCATGGGAAGGCCCTTTTCCTCCAGGACCTTTGTATTGGGAACGAAGGCGGCGGCGTACAAATCAATGGCGGTCCAGTAGCCGTCGGGATCTTTGAATTTGGCGGGAATTTTATCCCAGCCTTTGGGCTTATAAGGTTTCAACATGCCTTTGGGAACGAATTCGGACATGTTGGTGACGGCCCATCCCCAAATGCAGTCGGCCTGTGGATTCTCCCTTTCGGCCAGCATCCGGGCACCGAGCTCGCCCGTAGACAACCGAATGGCCTGAATATCCAAATCCGGCAGTTCCTTCTTGGCCAGCTCGAGATAATCCACCACCTCTTCGCTTTCCAAAGAAGTATACACGACGACCTGGTCTTTTGCCGCCGCGCCGGTGACGGCTGCGACGATAAGGAGCATGACACAAAGAACGGACAAAATCGCTTTTTTCATTGGACGCCTCCTTTGGTTGAATGGGAAGGTACGCGTTTGAACGGGAATTATAGATGAATAGACATCTATCATCTTATAATTGAAAGTCAATAAAAATGTGGTTCGCCCCTTTCTTCATGCGTCCTTGGCTGCCGTCACTCCGGGATTTCTCCCACGCCGGAAAGCACATACCGGGGCTGATAGGCGTAATTTTGAAGATCTTCCCGGGCGGTCACCCCGGAAAGCACCAAAACGGTATCCATCCCCGAATGGATTCCGGCGATGATGTCGGTTTCCATGCGGTCCCCCACAATGGCGGTCTCTTCACGGCTGCACCCCAGCATCCTCAAGGCATGCCGCATCATGAGGGGATTGGGCTTTCCCAAAAAGTAGGCCTTTTTTCCGGCCGCCAGTTCGATGGGGGCAATAAGGGAGCCGGTTCCCGGAACGACCCCTTTTCCCATGGAATCCGTCAGGTCCGGGTTGGTGCCGATCAACCGGGCCCCGGCACGCACCAGGTTGACGGCTTTTTCGATTTTTTCATACGAATAGGAACGGGTTTCGCCCACCACGACGTAATCCGGATTTACCTCGTTCATGGAAAATCCCGCCTCATATAAGGCGTTGATGAGTCCGGCTTCTCCGATGACGTAAACGGAACCGTTGGGCCGCTGAAATGCCAGGAAACTCGCCGTGGCCAATGCACTGGTGTAAAAATGCCCCGGGTCCACGTGAATTCCGAGCCGGTCCAGTTTCTCTTTAAGCTCCCGGGGAGAGCGTTCACTGCTGTTGGTCAGGAATAAAAACTGTTTTCCCTTTGTCTTGAGCCAGTCCACAAATCGGTTCACTCCCGGCAGCAACCGATCGCCATGATACAACACGCCGTCCATGTCGCAGATAAACGCTTGCTTTGCCCGCAAGGATTCCAGTCCCATAGGGTTTTCTTTCCCTTTATCGAAACGGCGGTTCGAAGGGGTCAATCCGGCACATAATATAAATTGCTGGCCACATAGAGGGCGATGGAAAAAAGACAGGCCAAAACCGGCGTGAGCCCCCATCCGATCACGATATTGCCGAGCATCCGCCGGTTCACGGTCTTAACGCTTCTGAGGATCCCGATCCCCAGGACAGCCCCCACCGTGGCATGGGAAGTGGAGACCGGAACACCGATCCAAGTAAAAATATGGACCGTCACCCCCATGGCGAGCACCACGACCAACGCGGAATAGGGATCCACCCGGACCAGGCGCCTTCCCACCGTCTCCATCACCGGCCGGCTGAAGGTCAAAATCCCCAGGGCGATACTCAGGCCGCCGAGGAGGGTGGCGTTGAACACCGTCATGGAACCGGCGCCCACGAAGACCGCCGAGACGTTGGCCACGTTGTTCGCCCCCAATGCATAGGCACCGTAGGCGCCGGAACAGATCAGGCCGATTTTAAGCAGCCGGTCGGACTGGAAGAGGTTCAGATTCATTCGATTGTACACCGCCCCCAGGAGGGGGTACAGCAGCATGGCGATGAGGGCCCCTCCAATGGGAGTGGCCACCCAGCAGGTGACCACCTTACCCAAACCGGACAGGTCGAGCCGTTGGCTCAGGATGCCGATTCCCAAAATCGCTCCCACAACGGCCTGGGACGTGGAGATGGGAAGCCCCAGAAGGGTCATGAGCGTCACCGTCAGGGCGGCCGCCACGGAACAGATCACGGCCTTCTTGAGGTCGAACGCCGTCAATCCCTGCAAGGTCTCTATCCCGGCCCGCCCCTCCAAGAGGGCGCCGGTGACCACGAAAACGGCCCCGATCACCGCCGCGGTATAAAACTTCACCATCCGGGAGGAAACGGCCGTCCCGAAGGCATTGGCGGCGTCATTGGCGCCCAGGGACCACCCTAAAAAAATCCCGCCGAGAAAAGAGGTGATCATACACGCCGTTTCATATTGATAATATTGATCCGTTTGGACACGCGATCCGCCTGATCCGAAATTTCACCGATTTGAACGGTGAGGTCTTTGAGCTGCAGTTTCAAAAAAGGGGTGATCCCGGATTCGAAGAGTTTGGTGATCATCCGGCGCTCGATACGATCGCAATGGCTTTCGTGGGTGTCGATGATATTGAGCAGCTCCCGGATGCTTTCATTTTTTTTGAATAAGGCGACCACCTGTCGCCGCATCAAAACGCAGCATTCCAGGCTCAGCCGCACCAGGTCCTTTAGGTCCGGCATCAGGAAATCGGGGATTTCCAGTTTTTGGGTCTGAATAATATAAAGGATCCGTTCGAACAGGCGGGGGATGGTATCGATGGCTTCCAAAAGCCCCATGATATCCCCCCGGGCGTCGGGGATCAGGGTTTTGCCGTACATCAGGGTCTTGATCTCCTCCCGGATGTCGTCCGCCTTGGATTCGTATTTGTGCGTCCTGTCGATGAAAAACTCGAAGTTTTCGCAAAACGGATTGTCGATGCAGGCGTTGAGGGCTTTTAAAAAATTTTCCTGGGTGCGTTCCACGTTGTCCAGGTAGTCATAGATGAGCGCCTCCACCCGGTGTTCCTTTTTAAAGAGAAAGCTGAGCATCGTGAAACGTCAAACCTCCGGTCTAAGATGATACAAACGCTCTTACACCATAAAACCCTTTATTTCAAAAGAAATTCGGAGCCGACGCCGGCCCCGAGGAGCGTTCTTGCGGTAAAGACGGAACCGAAAAAAATGCGGGAAAATCCCGCCGACTACCGGATAACGATCCAGAAGAGGCGGGCCGTATTGGCGCCCGGATTCCGCCACCCTTCGGGCGCTGCGCGTGTAAAGGAAATCACATCCCCCTCCCGGCAGGAATAGTCCCGTTGCTCCCATCGAAAAACGGCTTGCCCTGAAATGACATACCCCATTTCTTCCCCTTTGCAGGCCAGGAAATGGGTGTGGATTAAGGCATCGGGGAGAATCTCCACGAGACAAGCCTCTCCTCTTCCATCGAAATCGATGGGGGTCAGCCGCCGGATGTGGATCTTTTCCAAAGGGCCCTTGGGCTTTATTTCCACGGCTTCGGAAGCCTGAAAAAGAACCCGGTGGGGCATCACTCCCGCTTCCCCGAAAAAAGAACGGACATCCACCCCGAGGACATCCGCCGCTTTGATGAGGGCGGACAAGGACGGATACATCTGATGGCTTTCCACCTGGGAGATGCTGCTGGGCGTCACCCCCACGCTTCTGGCCAGTTCGGCCTGGGAAAGCCCCCGGCGTTTCCGCATCTCCCGTAACCGCCCGCCGATATCCAATCGCCAGGTGGTTCCTTTTTCCGTTTCGATGCGCACCGCCCCATCTTTCACCCAATAGACATACGGCCGATTCTGGGCCTCCAGCGTGCGCTTTTCAGCCTTGAGAAGGGTCATTGAGGTAACGCCCCGTTTCACGGAAAGGGAGATGGCCACCTGGGCGATGCGGTTGATTTGGGCCCGCAAGCGGGACGAATGGGCATGTTTTTCGAGAACCCAATACGCAATGGTGTTGAGTTCATACAATCGCGGGCAGGAATGGGCGTAAAACCGGATCACGGCCTCTTCGCTTCCCCATAGTTCCTGCATGCCGGTCAAGCTATCGAAAACCAGACGTACATCGCCGGAAAACCCGGAATGCACCGCGTAAAGGGCTTGCATTACGGCATCCGGGTTCCCGGGATTTTCAATGGGCGTAATTCGGCACGGGCGTGATTCCCGCCCTTCGTAAAATTTCAAAAAGATATCCGAGCCGGCACCCTTTCCATAAGAAAACGCGTCCAGGATCACAAGCCGGTCATAACGGGCCAGATTCCCCAGCTTTTCCGTGAGGTTCCTGGGAGACCGGTCAAAAGCAACGTAAATGACGGCCTTTTTTTGTGCTTCGGAGATCCGGATAAAATGAACACAAAAGATATCGGCCAGGCTCCCCGAGTCATCATGCCAGACCACGTTGTCGCCGATATACAGGCCGTTTAAAAGCGTGTCGAGCTGTTCCACTCCACACGGCACGCCCTCCACATACGGCATCGTATCGTTCATGGGCCGCTCCTTTTTATTCTGGATACGGCGCGCCCTCGGCAATGTCAATGGGAAGATCGATGCACCCTCGCGTTTTCCATTTGAACTGATAATTTAATGGAAAACTTAATTATAACTTGACATCACCGTTTTTTACAAATAGAGGTCCGGTTCAACCGCGTCTTCCACAAGGGGGTGGAAGACCGGCGATTTTTTGGACAAAGGCGTCTTTTTCCCTGTTTTTCCTGGGAAAAGGCGCTTTTTTATTGCGGCGATTGTAAGATCGCTTCCGTGGATCCCGTGTTGATGGAATCGTAAAAGGGCCGATTTCGTCCGCGCTGCAACCCTTTTTACGATCTTGTCCTGTTTTAAAAGCCCCGATTTGAGGCGGGATTGCGGGAAGCGTTCCGGGGAATCCAAATAACAAGGAGGCGTTTTAAATGAATCTGCAACAGCCCAATTCCAATGAGGCCCTGCAAACCAAGAACCGTTCCCGGAGCGTTGCCCCCCAATCCGGCATCTGTTCCCGGTGCATGGACGGGTGCAAGGGGAACTGTGACATGTTCGTCACCACTTTCCGGGGGCGGGAGCTTTTGTATCCTTCTCCTTTCGGGCAAGTCACGGCAGGCTCAGACAAAGACTATCCTGTGGACTACAGTCATCTCAATATCATGGGATACGCCATCGGCGCATCCGGTATCGAGGCCGACCCGGACCACGCGGTCTTTCCGAAGGTCAGTACCGAAACCTGGTACGGCGCCACGGAAAAAATCAAAATGAAGATCCCCATTTTCACCGGCGCCTTAGGGAGCACGGAGATCGCCCGGAGCAACTGGGAGCAGTTCGCCGTGGGCGCCGCCATTTCAGGAATCAGCCTGGTGTGCGGTGAAAACGTCTGCGGCATCGATCCCGATTTACAGATCGATAAAAACGGAAAGGTGGTGGAATCTCCCGAAATGCGCCGACGAGTGGAACAGTACCGCCGTTACCAAGAAGGTTACGGCGACGTCATGGTTCAGATGAACGTGGAAGACACGCGTCTGGGGGTTGCCGAGTACGTCATTGAAAAACTGGGCGTGCAAACCATCGAGCTGAAATGGGGACAAGGAGCCAAGAGCATCGGCGGCGAGATCAAGGTGGACTCCCTGGAACGCGCCATCGATCTGAAAAAAAGAGGATATATCGTCACGCCGGACCCCACGAAAAAATCGAACCAGGAGGCGTTCCGGGAGGGGGCCATCAAGGAATTCGAACGCCACTCCCGGGTCGGATTTCTCAACCAGGATGCCTTCATGAAAGAAGTGGACCAGGTCCGGAAACTGGGCGCCAAGCGGGTCACCTTGAAGACCGGGGCCTATCCCATGCGGGAGTTGGCCATGGCCATCCGCTGGTCCTCGGATGCCAAGATCGATCTGTTGACCATCGACGGTGCCCCGGGTGGTACCGGTATGAGCCCATGGCGTATGATGTGCGAATGGGGAATCCCCGCCATTTACCTCCATTCCATGGCCTACGAACTCTGCCTGCGCCTGGCCCAGAAAGGGGCGTGGATCCCGGACATCGCCTTTGCCGGGGGTTTTTCCGCCGAAGATCACATCTTCAAGGCCCTGGCCCTGGGCGCCCCTTTCTGCAAGGCGGTCTGCATGGGACGGGCCCTCATGATCCCCGGAATGGTGGGGAAGAACATCGAACGGTGGCTCAAAGGGGAAGACGGCGGCCTGCCCTCCACCGTGTCCAAATACGGAACCACCAAGGAGGAAATTTTCGTCACCTATCAAACCCTTCGGGATCGCCATGGAAAAGAGGCGGAAGCCTTTCCTCTGGGCGCCATCGGTGTGTACACCGCCAGTGAAAAACTTCGGGTCGGCCTTCAACAGCTCATGGCCGGCGCCCGTAAATGGCGCACCCACCTGATCACTCGGAGGGATTTGGCGTCACTGACCGAAGAATGTGCCAAGGTCACCGGTATTCCTTATATTATGGATGCTTACCGGGAAGAGGCCTTGGCCATCATCGACGACTAATTTTTGCCTCTTTTTTTTCCGGCGGGCCGGTTCTTGTCGACCCGCCGGTTTTTTTTTGATAATGGCACCGTTTTATAAAACGAACACAACCGGATCCCATGCAACGCACGTTTTTTGCCTTTTTCGCCCTGTTTACGGCCGCCTTCATTTTAATGATGGGCGGCGGGGTATTGGGGACCTTCCTCAGTTTGAGGTTGGCCGTGGACGGATTTCCCGAAACGACCATCGGGTGGGTTATGGCCGGGTTTTATCTGGGTCTGGTGATCGGTTCCTTTATCTGCCACCACCTGGTGGAAGCCGTGGGGCACATCCGGTCCTTTTCCACATTCGCGGCGATCACGGTCAGTGCCGTCATGCTGCAAGCCCTCTGGATCCATCCGCTTTTTTGGTGGATCCTCCGCCTGGTCACCGGGATCTCCATGACAGGGCTTTATATGGTGATGGAAAGCTGGCTCAACGAGTATGCGGAACCGGCCAACCGGGGAAGGATCTTCGCGGTGTACATGGCGATTTCCTATCTCGGATTGGCCCTTTCCCAGTTTTTCATCGCCTTTGCGGAGATCCGTGGTCACGAACTCTTTTTTGTCATCGCCATCCTCTTTTCCCTTTGTATGGTCCCGGTTTCCACCACCCGATCCATTTCCCCCCAACTCCCACCGGTCACCCGGTTTGAAATTTTCAAGCTGTTTCGAAGGGCCCCTTTGGGGATGTCCGGCTGCCTGGTGGCGGGTCTTATCAACGGGAGTTTTTATACCATGGCGCCGGTTTTCGGCCTGGGAACAGGGTTTTCCACGTCCCAGATCGCCTGGTATATGAGCTTGACCATCTTCAGCGGACTGTGCCTGCAATGGCCGGTGGGAACCTTTTCTGACCGTTTCGACCGCCGGGCAGTGCTGTCGGTCCTCGGTTTCATGGTGGCGGGGATTAGCCTCTTGCTCACCCTGGCCGTTTCCCGTTATACGTTTTTGGTTTTTGTCATGACCGTGCTGTATGGGGGACCGGGTTTCAGCATCTATCCGGTGTCCGTGGCGTATGCCCAGGATCAATTCAAACCCCATGAAATCGTGACGGTGAGTTCGGCCCTGATCCTGTTTTACGGTCTGGGCGCCGGTATCGGACCTCCGGCCGCATCGGGGTTGATGCGGCTTTTCGGACCCCAGTCCCTCTATCTGTTCATCGGCGCCGTAGGAGGCACCTTCGGATTGCTGGTGTATATCCGCCGGCGTCAAAAACCCCTGGCCCGGCCCTCCATCGTTCCCACCATTCCGGTTCCGCGGACGTCGCCCGTGGCCGTCTCCCTCGACCCGCGGGTGCCGATGACGGAATCAGAGCCGGAGTATCAACCCGGGGCTCCAGGGGCGTGAAACCCTACCTGTCTGTGGCGTCCCCCGCCCTAAAGGTGGGATTCCCCAGTAAGGTAAAGACCTGTTTTGATAAGATCGTAAAAAGGCTTTTGTGAGCGGCATTCAAGCCTTTTCGGAAAAAGAGAGGCAATGGGTTGAGCGTTAAAAGTCTCAAGCTGTTTGAGGTCCCGCCGGAGGCGGGATGCCGAGTTCTTGAGATTTAGTGAAACCCTTTGAATCTCCCGAAAAGGGTTGCGGCGCGAACAAAATCAGCCTTTTTACGACTTCATCTTGTTTGATCCGAAAAAATTTTATGGTATAGAAGATACGGCTACACAACGGATCTGAAACAAAAGAATAGGGGATGGTTTCGCCGATGTATCGGTCTGGAAGACGTTTCATGGAGCGCCTGGGTGGGGAGACGGATATTCTCTCCGGCATCGAGGAGATTTGCATTCTCAACGCCGTACGGATGGCCGTCTTTAATCTGGTGGGTGCGGCCCGCTCGGCAACCTTCGGTGTCTTCGACCAAAAACAGCGGGTCTATGTGACGCAAAAGCGAGACGGCTTTTTCGAAATTCTGAATTGTACGGGGAATATTTCCATTAAAGAGGGAAAACCGATCGCCCATGCCAAAATCATCCTTTCGGATGAACAAAACCGAATTTTCGGAGGGCATCTTTTTTCCGATACCCTTTTGTTTTACGGAGAGCTGTATCTCGAGGAGATGGAAGGGTCTCCCCTTGAACGACAGTACGACGAATCCAGCGGTCTTTTTCTGTGGCCGTTCGACCAACGCGATATCCTGTTTCGCTCGACCTGATTAAAGGAGGCGCCATGCAGATCACCATCAACAAAACGCAGCAGCCGAAAGCCCGTCCGGACGAGTCCCGGCTGGGATTCGGGACCCATTTCACGGGCCACATGTTCCTCATGGACTACCACCCGGATCAAGGGTGGCACCACGCGCGCATCACGCCCTACGGACCCTTGTCCTTGGATCCGGCGACGATGGTGCTCCATTACGGGCAGGGCATTTTTGAAGGGCTCAAGGCCTATCGGACGGATTCAGGGAAGATCCAGTTGTTCCGGCCCCAGGAAAACTTCAAGCGGCTCAACCGCTCTGCCCGGCTCCTATGCATGCCCTCCATCGACGACGCCTTTGCCCTGAGGGCCCTGAAGGAACTGCTGGTCCTGGAAAAAGACTGGGTTCCCAAACAGCCGGAGACGTCTTTGTACATCCGCCCCACCGTCTATGCGGCGGATCCGTTTCTCGGGGTCCGGGCGTCTTACACCTACCGCTTCTTTATTATATTGTCGCCGGTGGGCGCCTATTATGCCGAGGGGTTCAACCCGGTGAAGATTTGGGTCACCCGGGACCGTGTGCGCGCCGTCCCCGGCGGCGTCGGAGAAGCCAAGACCATCGGCAACTACGCGGCCAGCCTCCTGGCCGGTCACGAAGCCCATGAAGCCGGATACACCCAGGTCTTGTGGCTCGACGGCATCGAACGGAAATATATCGAAGAAGTGGGCTCCATGAACATCTTCATCGTCATGGACGGAAAGATCGTCACCCCCGCCCTTTCGGGGAGTATTCTTCCCGGTATCACCCGGAACTCGGTAATTCATCTGGCCCGGTCCTGGAACCTCCCCGTGGAGGAAAGAAAAATCTCCATCGACGAAGTGATGGATGCCCACGCTTCCGGACGCCTCACGGAAATCTTCGGGTCGGGGACCGCGGCGGTGATCTCCCCGGTGGGGGAAATCCGGTACGGGGACACGGTGATTTCCATCGGGGACGGCCGGGTGGGTCCTGTCTCCCGCCGCCTCTATAAGGCCTTGACGGATATCCAGTACGGCCGGGAAGACGGTCCGATCGGGTGGATCGAACCGGTCGTTTAACACAGGGATGTTGCAATGACGGATGCTTCGACAACGCGTCTTCACCTGCCGACACTGATTCAAAAAATGCAGGACGAGGGAATCCCCGAAGTCGCCGTCGATACCTTTTCCCGATATTATGAACGGGTGGTTTCCGGGGAGAGCGGGATGATCTGCGACGCCGACATCCGCCCCCTGGAACCATCCGATATTCAAGACCACAACGCCCTTTCCGATTTTGCACCCGCCGGTAAAGAGGCGTTTTCCCGGGCGGTTCGGATCGTTTTGAACGGCGGCCTGGGGACCAGCATGGGACTTTCCTCCACGAAATCCTTATTGTGGGTCAAAGAAGGACTGTCGTTTCTCGAAATCATTTTCAAACAGGCGGCGCACCAAGGCGTCCGTCTGGCGCTGATGAACTCGTTTAACACCGACCGGGAAACCCGCGACGCCATCCGACGGTTGCAACCCCCGGTTCAGCCGCTGATCTTCCTCCAGCATCGGTTCCCCAAGATCCTCAAAGAGACCCTGGCACCGGCGTCTTGGCTGAAAAACCCCGAATTGGAATGGAATCCTCCGGGGCACGGGAATGTCTACACGGCGCTTTTTTCATCGGGGACTCTCGATCAGTTGTTGAATGACGGCATCGAATACGCGTTTATCTCCAACTCGGACAACTTGGGTGCGGTGATGGACGCATCCCTTCTCGGGTATTTCGCCCATAAGGCGTTTCCCTTCATGATGGAAGTGGCGGAACGCACCCCCACAGATATCAAAGGGGGACATCTTGCCGTCCGCCGGCGGGACGACCGCTTCATTCTCCGGGAAGCGGCCCAGTGTCCCGAAGAAGAACGCGCCGCGTTTCAGGACATTCACCAGTATCGCTATTTCAACACGAACAACATCTGGGTGAACTTAAGGTTCTTAAAAGGCGTCCTGGAGCATGACCCCGTGCTCCCCTTGCCGCTCATCCTGAACGAAAAACCCCTTGATCCCCGGGACGAGACCAGCCCCAGGGTCTACCAGATTGAAAGCGCCATGGGTGCCGCCATATCCTTGTTCGACGGGTCCACCGCCGTTTGCGTGCCGAAAACCCGCCTGATCCCGGTGAAAAAATGCCAAGACCTTCTCCTGGTTCGATCCGATCGTTATCTGCTTACGGCAGAAGGACGGCTGATCCCGAATTCCGAATGTGGGACGGCCTCCCTCTCCGTCTCTTTGGATCCTCGCTTTTACAGTAAAATCGATGATTTTGAATCCCGCTTCGCCCAGGGAGTCCCCTCCCTTTGCGAATGCAACGCCCTGACCATCCGGGGAGACGTGCGATTCGAAGGTGGCGTCAAAATTGTCGGTGCCGTGGTGATCGAAAATCGAAGCCCGGGGCAACGTGTAGTAAAAGCGGAATCGGTGGTGGACCGGGATTTGTTTTTCTAACCCCCTTTTATCCCTGCCTGTAGCGCCTGTAGTAATCCATCACCTTTTTTACATAACGTATCGTCTCTTGAAAGGGAGGCACTCCCCGGTTGCGGTCCACCGCCTCCGGACCGGCATTATATGCGGCCAATGCCAGATGGATGTCGCCGTTGAAGCGGTCCAGCATGGATCTGAAGAATCGGGTTCCGGCCAGAATATTTTGTCGCGGATCAAAGGGGTTTTTGAGATGGAGAAGGCGGCAGTTTTCCGGCATGATCTGCATCAATCCTTGGGCGCCCTTGCGGGATACGGCCCAAGGGTTGAAATCCGACTCCACTTTGATAATGGCCCGGACCAAATTCATGTCCACCCCGTGGGTCTCGGCGGCCTCCCGGATGTAGGCCTCATACGGCATCCCCGCCGGGATGGGTCTTCCGGCACCGTCTTCCCGGAAATACACGGTATAACCGGGTGCTGTGGGGACATTCGAAAAATGGACCACCCCGTTTTCATCCACAAACCGATAGATGTCGGCTTTTCCCGGTTTTCCGGCAACACCGCTGAAAATCAGAAATAGGGTGCCGATGATCAGGAGGCGGCGCCTTTTACCTGTTCTTCGATCCATTGTAGAAACGGCAGATTCCCTTCGGAAATGGTGAAACTGATGATGCACGGACAATCATAACTGTGCAGTTTTTTAACTTTTTCCATGAGTTTGGGGAGCATTGTCCGGGTGGTTTTTGCGATGAGCACCGTCTCGGTCTCCGTTTGAAGGGCATTTTCCCAATAATACATGGATTGCATACCGTCGATGATGTTCACACAGGCCGCCAGTTTGGACTGCACCAGCGCCTTTCCGATGCTTTCGGCTTCTTCAAGGCTTCCGGTGGTGATATAAACCCATTTTAATTCCATCGAATCCTCCAATCCTCTGAAAAGATGCAATATTTTGAAATCCGTGGACGGCGTTTTTCCCTTCAGGGGTTGACGAACATGGGCTTTTTCCTTACCGGGGAGCCCCGCCCTTGAAGGGCGGGCGGGCTCCACAAAGCCGTCACGCTTTAAAAAGGGACAGTTGGATTTGCCGCCTCCTTGTGTTTTTCTTTTTTTCTTGAACCTCGTTTCGTTACCGGTTTCCTGGTTTGTGTCGCTTTTTTGGAAAAATGGGGGGTCTTTTTCTTTTCCGCGGTTCCTTTTCCTTTTCGGTTTTCCTCCGGAAAGGTTTCTTCTTTCCTGAGGGTGAACAAGGATTGTTGTCCTGAGAGAATGCTCCGTTCGGCATCGGAAAAAATACGAATGGCCCCATATTCTCCATCGTATCCGGGTTGGATGACGATGTCTTCGTTCCGCATCCGCCGCATCGCCTCTTTAAGAAGGGGAATATCCGCCGCATCGAGTGCATCCAGGGGGAGACGATGAAGTATGAATAACTCCGGACCGTAGGCTTCGATGAGTTTATGATGCATCTTTATCACCGCCTTGGACGCCGGACCCACATTCACAATTTCGGCAAGGATTTCGACAAGGGGCAGCAATCGATGAAATCCAGGCGCCGCTTCGGGCTTTTTTTCCGTTTTCCGATCCGCCAGTTCATCGACGCGATGGAGTACCCCCAGCGTCAGCGGTCCTCCGCATTCCGGGCAGCGGCCGTGATGTTTTCGGGTTTCTTCGGGTTGAAAGCGGATTCCGCATTTCCGGTGACCATCCAGATGATATTTGCCTTCCTCCGGAAAGAATTCAAGGGTTCCTTTGAACCGGGTTCCCTTTTGATCCGCCAACGCCGACCGTATTGCGGAAAAAGAGATTTCGGTATCGAATACATTCGCTTCCCGGGCGATTTTTTCCGGTGAATGCGCGTCTGAATTGGAAACCAATCTCAATCCATCCAAATCCGACACCCGCCAGTTCATTTTCGGATCCGAAGAAAGCCCTGTCTCCAAGGCAAATATATGCGGTGTCAAATCCTCAAAACAGGTTTTGAGGTCGTCAAACCCCGATTTGGATCCGAAAAGGGAAAACCAGGGGGTCCATATATGGGCCGGTATGAAAAAGGCCGCTTCCGCCGCCTCGAGGACGATTTCCAACAGATCCCGGGCATCCAAACCAAGGATGGGTCTCCCATCGGAACGGATATTCCCGATTTTTTCCATCTTTTGGTTGAATTTTTGCGCGGTCTCAAGATCCGGCAGGAAAACCAGATTGTGGTTTTTTCGAACCTTTCCGTCTTTTTTATAAATATTGCTGATTTCGCAGGATAAAATAAAAAAAACAGGTTGCCGGCAAGACGGAGGAACGTGTTTTTCGGCCGCTTTTGAAAGAGTTTTGTTCAGTTGAAACAATCCGTTGGGCAGGGGGACCAGCTTTTCATGAATTTCTGCAAACCAGGCGGGGTGGGTGAAGTCTCCCGTGGCGACCACCGCCACCCCTTTTTTTTGGGCACTGATATGAATGTGCTCCAGATCAAGCGTTTTTGCCGTTGCCCTGGAATATTTGGAGTGAAGGTGAAGATCCGCGATAAATTGCATGGTCTCTTATTTTCGTTTGGATGCTTCTTTCATCGACAGGCGGTTTCCAGTATCCCGGCAATATGTAAATAATCGGATCTGTTTGTGTCAATAATAAGAGATACGGGTGATTCATTCCGGAGAAAACCAAAAAGGCCTTGATATCTTTTCTGTTTCGGTATATATGTGATCATATCGTTTTATGAATACTACATATTGTGTCTTATTGCATGCGGCGCTTTAAATTGATGAAAAAATGTCGACAACCAGCGCGCAGTGTGTCGATTTCGGGCGGGTTTTTCAACACGGGATTTGAAACTGTTTAAAACCCGTTGCATATGAACATCCAACCAACCGTTTCGTGTGCGTTCAATTCGCAGAAAAAATGAATTTTTTGAACTGGTTAAAAAAATATTATCCCTTTTGATACGGCATTATTCTTATTTTATTTAAAAGTTAACGAAAAAAGGAATACGTCATGAGAATCACCGTCAATAAGAGGGATATGACCGAAATTTTGTCCAGGATTCAAGGGATCACCGGTCGAAAGAGCGGATTGGCCATCACCGAAAATGTTTTGATTAAAGCGGATGACGCCACGATCACCATTACTGCCACCGATCTTGAAACCGGTTTTAAAGGGATTTATCCCGCCTCGGTGGAATCCCCCGGCGCTCTGGTCTTGAACTCAAGAAAACTATATGAAATTACAAGAGATTTTCCTACAGAAGAGATTATTTTGCAAGAGGTGGAAAACCGCTGGATTCAGATCGGGAATCACAACACCTTATATCGTATGGTGGGAATGAATCCGGACGACTTTCCGGAAATTCCCCGTCTGGAAGAAGCCGCATATTTTCATATGGATTCATTGGAATTCAGCCGGATGATCGATCAAACGGTCTTTATTTATCCCCCTCCGGATAACCGGCGTCCGCATACCAACGGGGTCCTTTTCGAAAAAATTTTAGAAAAGGAACGTGTGCTTCGAATGGTTTCCACGGACGGGAGCCGCTTGTCCTGCGTGGACTGTTTGATGAAAACCGATTTTGATTTTCCTTCTGATACCGCCGTATTGGTCCCGAAGGCGGGACTTCACGAGGTGCGGAAAATGCTGAGCGAACAGGAATCGGTCCAAATCGGATTCATGCGCAACCATTTTATTTTAAAAAAGGAAAAAGAAACCGTATTGATCCGTCTTCTGGAAGGGAGTTTTCCGAAATATCAAGAGATTCTCGAAAAAGGGGGAAGCCGCGAAATTTTAATCAACCGGCAATTCTTCTTAATGATGCTCAAGCGGATGTCCATATTGTCTTCGGATGCCTATAAAGGGGTTATTTTCGATTTTGAAAGCGGGAAACTTACGATTCAGACCACCAATCCCGATATCGGAGAATCCAAAGAGGACATGGATATCCCCTATGATGGACCTCCCGTACAGGCGGTCTTTAATCCCCGATTCTTTATCGATTCGCTGGGGGTGATGGAGGAAGAAGAGATTGTGTTGCGTATCAAGAGTGCGGATAAACCCTTTTTTATCGAAGGGAATAAAGACAAACGATTTATCTGTGCGATTATGCCGATGAGGATTTGATGGAAGAAAACAAATACAATTATAACGAAGACAGCATAGAGGTTCTGGAAGGGTTAACGCCGGTCCGCCTGAGACCGTCCATGTATATCGGGAATGTGGATATGGAAGGGCTCCATCACCTGGTTTACGAGGTGGTGGATAACAGCGTGGACGAAGCGATGGCCGGTTATTGCAATCAGATTCATGTCACCATCCATGCGGATAACAGCGTCACGGTGGAAGATAACGGCCGGGGCGTGCCGGTAGGAATTCATAAAACCGAAAAAGTCCCGGCGGTGGAAGTGGTTATGACCAAGCTTCATGCCGGCGGCAAATTCAACCACAAGTCTTACAAGGTTTCCGGGGGACTTCACGGTGTCGGTGTTTCGGTGGTCAACGCCCTTTCCAGCCTCTTGGAGATCAAGGTGCATACCGGTGGAAATATTTACTATCAGTCCTATGAAAGGGGGAAAAAGACATGTGAATTGACGGTCATCGGAAAGACCAAAAAACAAGGCACCCTCATCCATTTCAAGCCGGATACGCAGATTCTGGCCACCGATAATTTCAACTACGAGACGCTCTCACGCCGGCTTCGGGAACTGGCCTTTTTAAACAAGGGGTTGAAGATCGTCATCGAGGATGAACGCACCGAAAAAAAAGAAGAATTCCTTTATAAGGGGGGAATTCGATCCTTTGTGGAATATTTGAATAAAAGACACGTACCGCTGCATCGCCCCATCGTGATTGAAGGGGAAAGAAACGGATGCCAGATTGAAGTGGCCATCCAATACAACGACACATATGTAGAAAAATTATTATCTTTTGCAAACAATATCAATACGATAGAGGGTGGATTTCATTTAGTGGGATTCAAGACGGCCCTGACCCGGGCCATCAACCAATACGCCAGCAATGGAAATCTGCCCAAAAATCTTCAGGCCAAAATCACCGGTGACGATGTGCGGGAAGGTCTTACCGCCGTCATCAGTGTAAGGGTTCAATCCCCCCAATTCGAGGGCCAGACCAAAACCAAGCTGGGGAATACCGAAATCAAGGGATTGGTGGAATCTTTGGTGAATGAAAAACTGGCCGTTTTTTTCGAGGAAAATCCAGCCGTGGCCAAAAAGATCGTGGCCAAGGCCGTGGATGCGTCCCGGGCCAGGGACGCCGCCAAAAGGGCCAGAGACATCGCCAGAACCAAGGGATCCCTCATCGACGCCGCGCTTCCGGGAAAACTGGCGGATTGTCAAATTTCAGAGCCCTCCCAGAGGGAGATTTTTCTCGTGGAGGGCGACTCGGCGGGGGGGAGCGCCAAACAAGGCCGGGATCGACGGTTCCAGGCGATTCTTCCCCTGAAGGGAAAGATTCTCAACGTGGAAAAGGCGCGCTTCGATAAAATTTTAGGCAGCGACGAAATCAAAAACATGATTACGGCTCTTGGGACCGGCGCCGGGCAAGAAGAATACGATATTGAAAAAATTCGATATCATAAAATCATCATCATGACCGATGCCGACGTGGACGGGTCCCACATCCGCACCCTTCTGTTGACCTTTTTTTACCGGCAACTCAAAGAGATTATTGCAAAGGGATACCTCTACATCGCACAACCCCCGTTGTTTCGGGTGGGAAAGGGAAAAAGCGAAGTCTATCTCAAGGATGAAACCGGGCTCACCGACTATCTGTTGAAGAAGGTATGCGACCAGAAACGGGTGGTGGTGGAACACACCGGTGAAACCATTGAGGGCCATAAACTGTATGTGCTCCTCGGCCACATGAGCGCCTACTTTGCCGCATTGGCCAAGATGGAACTGAGGGGAATTCCCCGGAACTTGGTGGAATTGCTCATCAAGCACGGTGTCGCCGATAAAACCTTTCTTTCCGATCAAGAAAAAATGACGCAACTTGCCGCCTGTTTGTCCAAGGAGGGGTTTTATTTAAAGTCCATGGACTGGAACGAAAAGCGGCAAACCTTTGAGGCGCACATGGAACCCGCAAAGGCGCAAGACGGTGACCCGACGGCGTCTGCCCAAAACGATTCCCATTCGATCAAGATCGGAATGAGCCTGGTGTATTCGCCCGATTACCAGCAAGGCGTCAATGCCGGAAAAGCCCTTTTAAAACAAGAAGATGCCCCTCTTTTGGTGTTCAACAAAAACAAAGAAGGGGAACCTATCCGCATTGAAAACAAAAAAGCCCTTTTCGAACACGTGATGAGTGATGCCAAGAAAGGGTTGGTGATCCAGCGCTATAAGGGCCTTGGGGAGATGAACCCCGAACAGCTGTGGAAGACGACCATGAACCCCGAAACCCGGACGCTCCTTCAGGTCAAGGTGGAAGATGCTGTTGAGGCGGACGAGATCTTCACCATTTTGATGGGGGACGATGTCGAACCCCGGCGGGAATTCATTTATAATCATGCGCTGGAGGTCAGCACCCTCGATATTTGATCCAGCGCGTCATTTAAAAAATCCCCATTTTTCATAGGGGGAGAAATGAAAATTCATCAAATCCACGCCAGGGATCTGCCGGATTTGTGGTTTCAGGCGGTCCATGACATTCTGGATGAAGGACGGCGATTTCAGATCGACCGGGGATCCTATGCGGGTCAGACCCGGCTGGAATACGATTACTTTATCGGACACGTGACCTATCCGGGAACCCCGCCCCTAATCCCCGATATTCCCCCGTCTTGCGGGATTCCCAATCCAGTGGAACAGGATTACATCTACGGTGGGCCCGGGTATGACCGGGCCTACATCGAGTATCTCATGTCGCCCAGAAGGGAACCCGGAGAATCGTATACCTACGGTGAACGGTTGACCCGGGTACCCATCACCGGAGAAAAGCTTCAGTGGTGGAACGCGGACGAGACCGATATCATCGACAAGCGAACCATCGACGGGAAAGTCCTTTTTCAGGAAGAAGACCGTCTTTTCTTGAACCAGATCGAATGGGTGATCGATACATACCGGCGATTCGGCGAGCGAAACAACCAACTGGTCCTCCAGGTGGCGCACCCTTCGGACCATACCCTCCTGGACCCCCCCTGCTTGAGGCACATCGACACCCGGGTTCAGGACGGGGCCTTGTATTTTTTTGTCTATTTTCGGTCCTGGGACCTTTGGAACGGGCTTCCGGCCAACCTGGCGGCCATTCAAAACCTTAAAGAGTATATGGCCGCGGAAATCGGCGTCAAAGACGGAGAAATGATCGTGGAAAGCAAAGGGTTGCATTTGTATGGCTATGCAGAGGAGTTGGCCAAGCTCAGGTGCCTAAGAGTTTAAAGGCGCGCAAACAAAGATGCCAACCGAACCGCTTCCCCCAATCCCCCTCAAGGCGGCGCGTTTAAGGCGGGATCGAGGTCGAAAAGATCGTAAAAAGGAAGGCGATCTGAATATCGGGAGGGCACCACAAAAAGGGTTTTGCAAATGAAAAAAATCCGCATCCGCATCCGAGGAAACGAAATACCGGCCACCCTGTACGATACCCCGACGGCACAGCGCATTCTGGAGGCCCTTCCCCTGGACGGGCGCGTTCACGTCTGGGGGGATGAAATTTATTTTTCGATCCCCCTGATCCTGGATTTAGAGCCGGACGCCCGCCAGGACGTCCACGTCGGGGAGCTGGGATACTGGCCCCATGGGCCGGCATTTTGCATTTTTTTTGGCCCGACGCCGGTCAGCACGTCGGAAGCCCCCAGGGCGTTCAGCCCGGTGAATGTATTCGGAAAAACGGACCAAGACGCCCGTGTCTTGAAAGGGGTTCCAGGCGGAGCCGAAATCCAGGTGGAACCCCTGTCCGGCTAGCAACGGTTTTATCCCGAGTCGTGAAGACGAAAAAACCCCCGCCGTTGAGCGTGGCCCTCATCTCTGCCCCATGGCCCCTGTATCATCGACCCTCCATTCAAATCGGCAGCCTCAAGGCCTACCTGAAGGCGCGTTTCCCGGATATTGCCGTGAATGCCCATCACGCATATCTGCAGATCGCCGAAGCGGTGGGATACCCCGTATATCAGGCCCTTTCAGAACGGACGTGGCTGGCGGAAAGCGTATATTCCGGTTTGCTTTTTCCCGAAAAGAAAATGGAGGCAAAAGACCTGTTTCAACGCCAGGCCCGCGGGAAACCGGGTCTCAAGGGCATCGATTTCGCCCGGCTCGTGGCAACCGTGGAAAAGGAAACGGAAAAAATCCTTTCACACATTTCCCTTGAAAGAATGCAACTCGTCGGGATCTCCGTTTGTCTTTGCCAGATCAGCGCCTCCTTGTATTTCATCCGGCAGATCAAACGCCGGGTTCCCGGAATCCGGATTGTTTTGGGGGGTTCCACTTTTTCGGGCCTTTCCGGAGAAGCCCTTTTCCGTTTTTTCCCCGAAATCGACGACCTGGCTCATGGAGAAGGGGAGCGTCCCCTGACTAGCATCGTGGAGAGCCTGATCCGAAAGCGGGAGGGAAAGGAAAGCATTTCTTCCATTCAAGGGGTCACACGCCGGGATGATCTCCAAAGGAACGCGCCGCCGGCATTTGATCAGGTCTCCGCCCTTAAAGACCTCCCGCCGCCGGATTATGAAGAGTATTTTTCCCTTTTAAACACCTTTTCCCCGGGAAAGCGCTTTTTTCCCACCCTGCCCCTGGAGATGTCCCGGGGGTGCTGGTGGCGGCGGCAAGCCAGAACCGTAAAGGATGGGGGTCGGGGGTGTGCCTTTTGCAACCTGAACCTCCAATGGCGGGGATACCGGTGCAAGGATCCCGAGCAATGCGCCAAAGAAGTGGCGCGGGTTACACAAAAGCACCGGATCCTTTCCGTGGCCTTCACGGACAACATCCTCCCCATCGCCGCCTCCGGCGCCCTTTTTGACGCCGTGGCCTCCCATGGAAAAGATTACCGGCTTTTTTGTGAGATCCGTGCCGGCACCCCCAAAGCCCTTCTGGAAAAGATGCACCGCGCCGGTGTGAGGGAAGTGCAAGTCGGCATTGAAGCCCTGAGCACCCCGCTTTTGAAAAGACTCAACAAGGGAACCACGGCCCTCGAGAACCTGGAAATCATGAAGCATTGCGAGGCCCAGGGGATTAAAAACAACTCCAACCTCATCCTTTCTTTTCCGGGAAGCACAAAGGCCGACGTGGAGGAAACCCTGAGGCTCTTGAACTTTGCCGCCCCGTTACGCCCCTTGCGGCCGGTGACCTTCTGGCTGGGAAGGGGAAGCCCGGTTTTTAAGAATCCCTTGTCTTTCGGCATTTCCGGGGTGAAAAACCATCCCGGTTACCGCCGATTGTTTCCCCGACACATGGCCGACGAAATCCCCTTCATGATCCAGACCTATCAGGGGCGTCGGGCAGAACAGAAAAAATTGTGGCGCCCGGTGCAGATACAGATAAGGCAGTGGGAAAAAGAATATGCGCGCCTGCATGAAGGCCCGACACATACCCCGATTCTGGGTTATTCGGACGGCGGGACGTTTTTGATTATTCGGCAGCGCCGGAGTGAAGGGCCGTCTTTGAATCATCGTTTGGAGGGTCTTTCGCGAAAGATTTATCTGTTTTGCGACACGATTCGTTCCGTGGAGGATATTTTGTTTCATTTCAACGGATTGTCGAAAGAACGGGTGCTTACCTTTTTAAAAACGATGGTTAAAAAGCGACTCATGGCCAACGAAGGGGCGTTTTATCTCAGCCTCGCCGTGCGTATTTGACAAGAAAACGCCTCGTTTTTATGATAAAAAGAATGAAAACGTAAAAAGACAGGTTTTGTTCACGCCGTGCAAAAACCAACAAACGGATTTAACGGAGGAAGACATGGTGAGGATGCGGAAAATAGGGGTGCTGGGGATGGTGGTCTGCCTTGGGATGGTTTTGGCGGGCATCGGGTGGGCCGGTCAAAACGGGATGCGGTATTCCATCATGGTGACCAAGTTCGAAAACCGCTCGGGTTGGCATGGACATTGGGACCTGGGAGATGCATGGGGCGCCGTCTTGACGGACAGCCTGAATGCGACCGGCCATTTCATCGTCCTGGGGGAAAAAGACATGCGCCGGGAAGCCATGGCGGAACAGGATCTGGCCGCGAGCGGGAGGACCGCCGGCGGCGGCAAACAGGTGGTCACCGGCCAGATGACGCCGGCACAGCTCCTCGTCAAAGGGGATATCACCCACTTTGATCCCGGGACCAGCGGGGGCAAAGGGGGCATCGGCTTCGGCGGCATTCGAATCGGCGCCGGGGGCGGGACTTCCGAAATCAATGCGGTCATGTACATCATCGATTCGAGCACGGGACAGGTCCTGGCCTCGAAAAAATGTTACGGAAAGGTGACCAAGACCGGGCTCTCGGTGGGCATCTCCAAAGGCGGCTTTTCAGGGGATGTGGGGGGGTTCAAAAAGACCAATGCCGGCAAAGCCGTCGAACAGGCCGTGGACGAAGGGGTGGCGTATCTCATTTCCATGCTGGATGAAATTCCATGGACCGGGGACGTCATTATGGTCAAAGGGCAGAAAGTGTACATCAACCGGGGCGCCCGGGAAGGGGTCACCGAGGGACGGGTGTTCCAGGTGGGAAAACTGACGACCATCCGGGACCCCAATACGGGAGAAATCCTGGATCAGGAAGTGGAGACATCCGGTAAAATCCGGGTGACCAATGTCAAGGAAAAGCTTTCCATCTGTGAAATCACGGAAGGAAACGTCCAAAAAGGGATGACGGTGTCCCTCGCCAAATAAGAAACCGCTCTGCGCGTTTGCGGACCCGCTTGTCGGAAACAAAGGAGATTCCGTATAACGGCGGGTTTCGCGCAGGGATGTGCGCCCGCCCATTCGCTTTTTACCCGTGATGAAGAGGCGTTACAGCCTCACGGTGATGTAATATCCCTGGTTCCCCCGCTGCAACAGGATCACCACCGAGGGTTTCTGGCGGTATTGGATGACGGCCTTCTTGAAGTCCTCCACATTGCGTACCGTTATTTCATCGATCTGCCGGATAATATCCCCGGGGCGGGCGCCGATCCGGGCGAGTTCGGATCGGGGGTCGAGCCAGGAGATGACGACGCCTTCGGGGGCCCCGTTTCCGGAATCGTTTTGACGGGAGGCGTCCCGGTTTTCCACACGGATCCCCAACCGCCGGACGGCCAACGCCTCCGCCATTTCCGGCGGAAACGGCCGGGTTGTCAGGGAAACCCGCTTTTCGGTGTTTTTCCTCAGGATGCTCAGGGAAACCGTTTCCCCCACGGCAATCTGCTTGACGGCGGCCTGATAATCCTCGGTGGAACGGACCTTGTGCGGTCCAACAGCGAGGAGTACGTCCCCGGGATGGATGCCGGCCGTTTCGGCCGGACTTTTTTCCTCCACCGCTTTCACCAGCACGCCCTTGGCATGGGGCAGGCCCAGATACCGGGCAATCCCTTCGTCCACATCCTGGACCACGATCCCGATCCACGACGGGACCACTTCTCCGTACCGGATGAGATCCTGGACGATGCGTTTGGCCCGGTTGATGGGAATCGCAAAGCCGATCCCCTGGGCCTTGGCATAGATGGCGGTGTTGATCCCGATCAGTTCCCCGTGGATATTCAAAAGGGGTCCCCCGCTGTTCCCGGGGTTGATGGAGGCATCGGTTTGGATGAAATCGACAAAAACCCGGTCTTCGGTGCGCAGGCTGCGGTGCAAGGCGCTGATCACGCCGGTGGTGACCGTGTGGCTGAAACCGAAGGGATTCCCGATGGCGATGACCGTTTCACCGATGAGAAGATCATCGGAATTTCCCATTTGAACAGAAGGAAGCGCGCCGGCGGCGTCGACACGCAGGACGGCCAGGTCCGAGTCCGGATCCGCCCCCACGATGGCGGCCTTGAATTCCCGTTCATCCATGAGGGTCACCGAAACGGTTCCGGTCCGCGCGATCACGTGGGCGTTGGTCAGGATGAATCCCCGCTCCCCGTCGATGATCACCCCGGAGCCCAGACTGGTCCGCTTGTAGCGGCGTTCAAATCCAGGGTCGAAAAAATCCTTGAAGAAAGAGTCAAAGAAAGGATCCATGGGAAATCCGGAAAACGGATTCCGCCGGGAACGGACTTCGTATTCGGAATTGATGTTGACCACCGCCGGCGCCACCCGTTGCACCGCCTGTACCACAGGGGTTATCCTTTCCCGGGCGACGGTTCCGGAAGACAGGAATACGGCGGCCAGCAAAACCGGCAGGACAACAACAAGGGGTCGCCGGAAAAGGGAAAAACAGGAAATTTCCTTTGGCAACAAGACGGTTTTCCTCTATAACACCGGAAAAAGGATACGCGTAAACCGCAACGGTGAGTATATTCCCCGCGGCGTGCAGCGGGGAAATTCAATATCATGGACGACACGAAGATTCAAGACATCCTTCCCTTTCTGGAGCAGCCCAGCCGCTATCTCGGGACAGAGACCCATCGTTTCCGAAAGGACCGCCGCCGGATTCGCCTGCATATGGCGCTGGCGTTTCCCGATCTTTACGAGATCGGAATGTCCCATTTCGGGATCCAGATTTTGTACCACATCCTCAACCAGGATCCGCAGATTTTCGCCGAAAGGGTTTTTGCCCCGGGAGAAGATCTGGCCCGGCGGCTGAACGCCGAAGGAATCCCGCTGACCACCCTCGAAAGCCGGACCCCGCTGCATCGCTTGGATATCGTGGGGTTCAGCCTGCTTTATGAACTCAACTACACCAACGTGTTGTATATGCTGGATCTTGGAAAAATCCCTTTTCTGTCCGCGGATCGAAGCGCTGGTGATCCTTTGGTGATCGCCGGCGGCCCGTGCACCTGCAACCCGGAGCCGGTGGCGGATCTCTTTGACGCCATGGTCATCGGTGAAGCCGAAGGCGTGATCCAAGACATGGCCCGGGTTTGGTTGTCCTGGAAAGACGAAGGAGATGGCGGGCGGGAATCTCTTTTGAAGCAGTGGTCTCAAATCGAAGGCGTATACATTCCCTCCTTTTACCGGCCGGTATACGATGCAAAGGGCTTTCAGCACCTGGAACCCCGGGACGACAAGGGCGTGAAAACGGAAAAAATCGTCCGCCGGGCCGTGGTGCCCGACCTGACCGCCGCCCCGTTCCCCCTAAACCCCGTGATGCCGTTCGGCAAACCCATCCATGACCGGCTTCGGTTGGAGATCGCCCGGGGGTGTACCCGGGGGTGCCGTTTTTGCCAGGCCGGTATCCTCTACCGGCCGGTCCGGGAACGGTCCCCCGAGGGGCTCTTGGAAATGGCCCAAAAGAGCCTTTCTTTCACGGGGTATGACAATGTGTCTTTGCTTTCTTTAAGCACCGGAGACTACTCGGCCCTGGGGTATCTCATGGAACACCTCATGGATCGGTGCGAAGGAAAAAAGGTGGCCCTTTCCCTGCCTTCCTTTCGGGCAGGCACCCTGACCCCGAAATTGATGCAGCAGATCCAGCGGGTGAGGAAAACCGGGTTTACCATCGCCCCGGAAGCCGGAAGTCAGCGATTACGGGATATCGTGAATAAAAACCTGTCCGAAACCGAGATCCTTGAAACGGTAAAAAACGCCTTTTCATTGGGCTGGCAGGCCGTCAAACTCTATTTCATGGTGGGACTCCCCTTTGAAACCGACGCGGATCTCGAGGCGATCGTGAGTCTTGTTCAAAAAATGAACAAATTCACCGGCGCGAAACACCCAAGGGGAAAGGGGAAGCGGGCGGTGCATGTGAGTGTGGCCACCTTCATTCCAAAACCGCATACCCCTTTCCAGTGGGCGTCCCAGACGTCTCTGGACGGGGCCCGGGAAAAAATCGATTTCCTGAAAAGGGTGCTGCGGGATCCCCGAATCCAACTCAAGTGGCAGAATCCGGAGGTCAGCCTCCTGGAGGGCCTGTGGGCCAGAGGAGACCGGCGCCTTTGCCGGCTTTTGATCCATGCCTATCAACAGGGGTGCCGTTTCGACGGATGGACGGATCATTTTCGTTTCGACCGGTGGGAGGCCGCCGTTGCCCGTACGGGTATCGACATCGATTTTTTCACCACCCGGCGCCGCCGCCTCTCGGAACCGCTTCCATGGGATCCCTTTGACATGGGCGTGTCCCGGCGGTTCCTCGAGGAGGAATGGGAAAAGGCCCAAAAGGGCTTTTCTACCCCTGACTGCCGCGGAGGGGAATGCCATGGATGCGGGGTCTGTGACTTTGAAACCCTTCAGCCGAGAATCCATCCGCGTACGGCACTCGATGCGCCGAAAGAAACACGCCCGTCAAGGTCTGAAGAAAGGGCTCCCCTGCGGGCGTATCGGGTTCTCTACTCAAAGACAGGACCGGCCCGGTATTTCGGTCACCTGGAAATGGTAAAGCTGATCCTCCAGGGCATCCGCCGGGCCGAGATTCCCGTGGCCCATACCCAGGGATTTCATCCCAAGCCGAAAGTCGCCTTCGCTAATCCCCTCCCCGTGGGAATGGAAAGTGAAAAAGAAGCCTTTATCCTTTGGACGACCGAAACGCTCTCCCCCTCCCGACTCGCGGAGGCCCTGAGTCCGAAGATGCCCGAGGGCATCACGATCAGTGGATGCGCGTCGGTATCTCCCACGGCGGGAATCCCGGTGCCCCCGCGGATCCGTTACCGGATCATGTTGACCCGCGGTCAGTTCGACGCAGCGGCCCTGGAGGCCTTTCAAAACGCCGAGAAATGGCCCTGGGAAGAAACGGATCGAAATGGTCGATTGAAAACCTATGAATTAAAGCGTATGGTCCCCTCCACCGCACGGGTCGCACCGCACATCCTCGACGTGACAATCGAAAACCGGTCCGGGAAGACACTGCGTCCCGATGTATGGATTCGTGCCGTCTTTCGATTTGACGAAGAAACAATCAAAAGGATGCGGATCATAAAGCGCGATGACGGGAGCCAAGATGTTTAAAAAGCTGATCGTAAGCGTGGCCGATTTTGAAACCCGGGTGGCGCTCATGGAAGACGGGACCATCGCCGAGTTGTTCATCGAACGGTGCGAAAACGGGGAAATCGCGGGAAACGTCTATAAAGGAAGGGTCCAGCGGGTTCTTCCGGGAATGCAGGCCGCTTTCGTGGACATTGGAATCGATCAGGCCGCGTTCATCTATGTCGACGATGTGGTGGGGGATTTCCACGCGGGGTTCGAGGCCTTTTACGCCGCCGACCTGGAACCGGAAAATCGGGACGCCGACGGTGTGGATCTCTCGATACAAAAGGGAATGCATATCCAGGACCTGCTGAAGGAGGGACAGGAAGTCATGGTGCAGGCGGCAAAATCCCCCCTGGGGACCAAGGGGGCCCGGGTGACATCGCGCATCTCCCTCCCCGGCCGATTCCTGGTCCTCATGCCCCATGCCTCCCATATCGGCGTTTCCAGGCGGATCGAAGACGAAGCGGAACGCACCCGGCTGAAAAATGTGTTGGAGACGATTCGGACCGACGATTACGGATACATCGTACGGACCGCCGCGGAGGACGCCGACGCGGACAAAATCGCCAATGAAATGGTGTTTTTAAAAAAACTCTGGGAGAATATTCAAAAAAAATTCAAAGCCGCCGCCGCCCCTTCCCTCCTCCATCAGGAGTTGAACGTCATCCTGCGGGCCGTACGGGATCTCATGACCCATGAAGTGGAGCGGGTCGTGGTGGATGATCCGCAGGCGTACCAATCGGTACTGTCGTTTTTGGAGATGTCGATGCCCGGATTGATCGGCGCCGTGGAACTCTACGAAGGGGAAGAGCCGATTTTCGACGCCTACAATCTGGAGGGCGACATTTCCCGTGCCCTGAAACGAAAAGTGTGGCTGAAATCCGGCGGGTATATCGTCATTGAGCACACGGAGGCCCTGGTGGCCGTCGACGTCAATACGGGCCGTTTCGTGGGAACGCACAATCCGGAAGAGACCATCTTAAAGACCAATTTGGAGGCGGTCAAAGAGATCGCCTATCAAGTTCGCCTCCGGGACCTGGGCGGGATCATCATCGTTGATTTCATCGACATGGAAAAAAAAGCCCACCAGGACAAGGTCTTTCTGGCGTTCCAGGAGGCCCTGAAAAAGGACCGGAGCAAGACCCACATCCTTCCCATATCGGACCTGGGGCTGGTGCAGATGACGCGCAAACGGACCCGCAAGTCCCTCACCCATACCGTATGCGAACCGTGCCTGTACTGCGACGGGGAAGGGTATTTGCTTTCCAGAACCTCCATTTGCTATACGATATTTCGAGAAATCCTCAAGGGGAACCGGGAAATTCCGGGGACACGGCTCATTCTCAAGGTCCATCCGGAAATCGCCGAAATGCTTCACGAACAGGAAAACCGTCTTATCCGGTCCCTGGAAGAACGCTTACAAAAAACCGTGGAGATTTATCCGGACCCGTTGTTTCACATGGAAAAATTCGACGTCATGGAAGTGACGGAATGACAGGGAGTGCGTCCTTGTTCAGAAACCTTTTTTCAAAACACGGATTGGCCCTTGACGATTTGAAAAAGAAATGGTTATATAAAAAGTTTAATGGTTTAAATCTTTTGCAGCAAGGATGGCAATGATGAAAAGAACCTATCAACCCAGCAGAATACGGCGGGCGAGAAACCACGGATTCCGGAGCCGCATGTCCACCCGGGCCGGACGCCGGATCATCAACCGGCGCCGGGCAAAGGGAAGAAAGCGCCTCGCCTTGTAATCCTTTTAGGTGCGGTTTACCAAAAGGGGGCACCAGTGCGGCGATATACCTTTTCCCGGGCACGGCGGTCGCTGAAACACCGTGATTTCATGCGACTCAAATCCGAGGGAAGAGCGGTACGGACCCCCCTGATCACGGTGATCATTGCACCCGGCACCACCGAGAACGCCCGCCTGGGGATCACCGTCGGAAAACACGTGGGAAACGCCTGTGAACGCAACCGGATCAAGCGCCTGGCGCGGGAATTTTTCCGGCTGCACCGGCATCTTCTCAAGAGACAATGGGACATGAATATCATTGTAAAAAAAGAGGCGGCCGGATTGGATTCCAAAGAAATGTTTTCCGAACTCAATGCGGTGTTTCATCGACTCGCGGTGGACGATTCAGAGGGCGTATTACGTAATTGAGCGATTTTCGAGCGTGCCGCAGAGGCGAAAGGCCCGTAAGGAGCAGCATCCTTTCCAAACACAGGCGCTTTGATGCCAAATTGAAAACGATCCGTTTCGTTAAACACGTTCCCCTGTGGATCATCCGGGGGTACCAGTGGATTCTATCTCCTGTGCTGGGTCCTGCCTGCCGCTTTTACCCTTCCTGCTCGGATTATGCCCATGAAGCGATCCGGCGGCACGGGGTTCTTGCCGGATCGGTTTTGGCGGTGAAGCGGGTCTGCCGTTGTCATCCCTGGCATCCCGGCGGCGTGGATCCCGTTCCCCACAGATCAAATCCAAAAAATACAGCAGGCGACGCCGACGATAGGGTGATTCGCCAATGAACAACAAGTGAGGAATCCTTTATGGAACAAGGCCGTGTCATTATCGCCATTGCCCTATCGTTTCTTGTTTTTCTGGTGTGGAACCTTCTCTTTGTGGAGACAAAACCCACCCCCCAAAGCCCCGGTCAACAGGAGACACAGGAATCGCGCCCGGAATCCACTCCCGCAACGGGCGTAAAACAGGAGATCAAAGAACCGGCTTCACAACAAGATGCCCGGCCTGCCCCCCCTGTTCTGGAGCGCCCCATGCGGACCATCACCGTGGAAACACCCCTTTACCGGGTGAAACTTTCCGAAAAAAACGGGGTGATCCGGGAATTCACGCTGAAGCATTACCGGGAACGCGTTGAAAAGGATTCTCCGCTGAAGACCCTCATCTCCGAAGAAAATCCTTTCGGGACGGTGCGCATCGACCTTGAGAACAAATCCATGGCCGGATTCGAGGACGCCGGATTTTCGGCGGATGTCCCCCAGGATACGATCCGTGTGACCGATGCCGCAAAGCACATTACCTTTACTTGGCGTTCCCCTAACGGAATGGTGATGGAAAAACGCTACACCTTTTCTCCGAAAAGCTACCTCATCGACCTTGGGGTGGGTGTGAAAAACGGAAGCGATGCCCCATGGACGGATCGTGTCGCCCTTTCCCTGTACCGCAAGCTCGATGAATCGGAACGCGGCGGATATGGCTTTACAGGTCCCAGCGCCATGGTCCAAAACAGCGTCGAAGAAGTGGAAATCAAGAAAATTCAAGACAAACCCCTTTCACCGGGAAGCGTGAAATGGTGGGCCATCGAGGATCGGTATTTCATGTCCGCGGCGGTTCCCCCCGCCAACGAAGAGGGACACGTCCGGTTTTATGCCCGGGAAAACGGGATCATCCAGGCCCAGTTTGTCCAGCCCTCCGTGACATTGGGGCCCCGGGAGGAACAACGCTTTGATTACCGCCTCTTTATCGGACCCAAAAGCATGAAGGTACTCAAAGAGACGGGCTATGAACTGGACGAAGCCGTCAATTTCGGGATGTTTGATTTCATCGCCAAGCCGTGTGTCTGGTTGATGAACCAGATCTACCGGGTCATCCCCAATTACGGCGTAGCCATAATCGTCTTGACCCTGTTGTCCAAGGTCCTTCTTTGGCCCTTGGGCAACAAGAGCTATAAATCCATGAGCGACATGAAGAAGCTCCAGCCCCTCATGGCGGAGATCCGGGAAAAGTATAAAAACGACAAGAAGAAGCAGCAGCAAGAGGTCATGAATCTGTATCGGACCTATAAAATCAACCCGCTGGGCGGATGCCTTCCCATGGTCGCCCAGATCCCGGTCTTTTTTGCCTTGTACCGGATGCTCTATGAAGCCATCGAGCTGCGGCATGCCCCCTTTTTCGGATGGATCAACGACCTGAGTGCACCGGACCGCCTCTTTCGATTCGACTTTTCCATCCCCTTCATGCAACCCCCCTACGGGATTCCGGTCTTGACCCTTGTCATGGGCGCCAGCATGCTGCTCCAGCAAAAAATGTCGCCGCCGCCGGGAGATCCGAGTCAAGCCAAGATGATGATGCTCATGCCTCTGGTCTTCACCGTTATTTTTATCAATTTTTCCTCCGGGCTCGTCTTGTACTGGCTGGTCAACAATCTGTTTTCCATCGGACAGCAGTACTACGTGACCAAGAAGTCCGCCTGACAACGGAGGCTGTATGACACAAGTTATTGAATTTGAAGGAAAAAATGTCGAACAGGCCGTTGAAAAGGCCTGCAGGGCGGTGAACGTCCCCAAAGGAAAACTCAAATATGACGTCATTAGTTACGGGTCCACCGGCATTTTCGGTTTGGTGGGATCCAAGAAAGCCCGCATCCGGATAACCCTGGCTCGATCCCTGGAATCCGGGGAACCCAAGGCGGAACCCAAAGACCCGGATGTCGAAGGAGACGCGCGGCCGGAGACATCCCCGGAGAACGCACGGGAAGCCGAAGAGAAAGAGATCCGCGAACAACCCCGGGAACCGGCCGGCGATGCCCTCCTTGCCGCGGAGGGGGAAGAAGCCCTTCGCCACATCGTAAACAGCATTACCACGGATGCTCAAATCGTCGTGAAAACGAGCCCGGAGGGGCTCTTTTATCATGTTAAGGGGGGAAACAGTGCGCTTTTGATCGGAAAAAGAGGCCAGACCCTGGATGCCATCCAGTATCTTTTGGAAAAAATTGTCCAGCGAAAAAGCGAACAGCGGATCCGCGTCCGCGTGGACGTGGAAGGCTACCAGCAAAACCGGCGTGTCAGCCTCCAGCGATTGGCCGAAAAGGTCTCTGAAAAAGTCAAGAAAACGGGAAAGCCGGTGACTCTGGGAGATCTGAACGCCTCGGACCGGCGAATCGTTCATCTCGCCCTGAAGAACGACCAGGAGGTACGCACCCACAGCAAGGGAGGGGGCGCGCTCAAGAAGCTGTTCATCTATCCGCGAAAAAGGCAGCCTTCCGATCCGAAATCCTAAGCGGACAGACCCCATGGATTCTGACACCATTGCCGCCGTCGCCACCCCCTACGGCCGCGGCGGGATCGGAATTCTCCGGATGTCGGGAAACGCGGCATTGGATATCGCCAAAACCCTGTTTCATCCCCCTTCCGGAAAACGCACCGGCCCCTACGAAAGCCACCGTTTTTACTACGGCCGGATCCGGGATCCCGGATCCGGCCGGATCCTGGATGAAGTGATGATGGTCTACATGCAAGGACCCCGGTCCTATACCCGGGAGGATGTGGTGGAAATCCACACCCACAGCGGACCGGCCGTCCTGCGAGCGGTATTTGAACTGGTCCTTGCCCGGGGTGCCCGTCCCGCGGCGCCCGGGGAATTCACCCGGCGCGCCTTTTTCAACGGCCGCATAGACCTCAGCCAGGCCGAGGCCGTCATGGAGATCGTGAGTGCGGAAAGCCGGGCTTCCCTCGAAATCGCCGCCGCCCAGATCCATGGCGGGCTGAGAAAACGAATAGAGACGTGCCGCGCCGTTTTACTGGATCTGTCGGCCGAAATGACGGCCGCCATCGATTTTCCGGAAGATACGGAGGCCTTGATCGACCCGGGAAAGGCGGTGGAGCGGATACACCAGCACGTCCTTTCCCCGCTGGAATCCCTGTTGGCCCAATATGAACAGGGCCGGATTTTTCGGGAAGGGATCCGGGTGGTGGTGGCGGGCCTGCCGAATGTGGGAAAATCGAGCCTGATGAATTGTCTCCTTGATCGGGAGCGGGCCATTGTCACGCCGCATCCGGGAACGACCCGGGATTTTCTCGAAGAACCTCTGGACCTTTTCGGTGTTCACGCCACGATTGTGGACACGGCCGGACTCCAGGAAACCCGCGATCCGGTGGAGAAAATCGGCATTCAACGCACCCGGGAAAAGATAGAAGACGCCGACCTGTTGCTCTTCATGGTGGATGCCGCTTGTCCGGAAACCCTCCAAAGGGAAAGGATGCCGGTTTTCGAGAAGCCGACGCTCTTGGTGATCAATAAAATGGACCGGGTGGATCCCGAATGGCGTCCGGAAATCCCGGAAGCCTGGAAGGGGGTTCCGGTGGCGTCCATTTCCGCATTGCATCGATGGGGGATCGATTCCTTAAAGGAAAAAATGGTTCAACAGGTTTTGGGGGATGCCGCCGTCCGCCTGGAAGATCCCCTCGTTCCCAATTTACGGCAGAAAGAGGCCTTGTGCCGGGCGTTGGAACGCGCGCGGGCCGCCGCCGAAGGCTTTTCTTTGGGCCGATCGCCGGAACTTGTTTGCATGGACGTAAACGATGCCATGGACGCGCTGAACGAAATTCTGGGGGAAGCCCTCCGCCCGGATGTATTGGATGCCGTTTTCAGCCGTTTTTGCATCGGAAAATGAGGATGGATTATGTTATGGGGCGCCATCGCGTTGATTTTGGGTTTTAAAAATGATGGTGACCTCGGCGCAGATGTTCCACGTGGAACATTTGCGCAAAAGGTTCGGCGGAAAACCCGCCGGAGGGGAGATAAATGAATGGATTTTGATTTTTCACCGTTTTTCAACAAATATGAAGCCTTGCTGGCCGTCGTGGACGCCACCTTTGATCGCATCAAGAAAGAATATCCGCACGGGGTGACCTGCACCCTCAAGTGCGCCGACTGTTGCCATGCGATCTTCGATCTCTCCCTGGTGGAGGCGCTTTATATCAACCATCAATTCAACCGACGGTTCCAGGGCAAAGCGCGGGAGCGGATTCTGGAGAAAGCGAACCGGGCCGATCGAAAGGCGTTTCAGATCAAAAAAAAGGCCGCCAAGGATCGGGAAGCGGGGAAGTCGGAGACGGAAATCCTCGTGGAGTTGGCCGCCGAACGCATCCGCTGCCCACTGTTGAATGAAAAAGAGACCTGTGATCTGTATCCTTTCCGGCCCGCCACCTGCCGGTTGTACGGACTCCCCACGGCCATCGGCGGAATAAGCCACAGCTGCGGCCGTTCCGGATTTTATGAAGGAAAGGCGTATCCCACAGTCAACCTGGACACGGTGCACCGAAAACTCTTCGCCCTGTCGGCGGAAATCGCCCAGGCCCTCCAGACCCGGTATCCCAAACTCCATGAAATGCTGGTCCCCCTCTCCATGGCGCTTCTGACGGATTATGATGCCCAATATCTCGGGGTGGGCACCGATACATCAGAGGAAAACAAAGAAGGACGGAAAGGATGAGTCGAGAATCGGAGGACGCCCAAAGACGAAAACGGAGCATTTTCGACAGCATGTCGGAAAAACGCCGCCGGCACATCCTGAAAAGGGGCTACGAGAAGTGGGACCCCTTCGAAGAACCCAAGGACCCCATCGACATTCGGAGGGATCGGACGCGTCGCACAACGGCCATGCTGGTCAAGGAGTTTCTGCAGACCCGGTCTCCCGAGACCTATTCCAACGCCTATGGACAGGGCGTGCTGGATATGGCCCTGGGCATCATCAACGAAGACGATCGGTACCTGGGCATGTACGAATTTTCCCTGTGGTACCGGGAGCTTTTGGAAAAAGAAACACGCCGGTAATCGAGTGAATGCGGGAAACGAACACACCGGCGGGGAAGACGACGTTTTCAAAAGCCGTATCCGGCGACTGATTGTGCATTCCCCCAAACGGTGGACACCGGCGGATGTGGAGAACGCCCTGAATGCCGGGAGGCCAGGGGAACGCCGGATGCTTCGCCGGGCCGTCAGGGCACTCATCAACGAGGGAACACTGCAATACACCTACCGGATGGGATGTTCGTTCCTGGAGCCTTCCGTCCAGGGACTTGTCCGCATTTCAAAAGGGTTGGTGTTGACGCCTCCCCGATTCAATTATTCCCTCCAGCCGGGCGAAGTCGTGGTTTCCCTTGCCCAGGGAAGCGCCTTCGGGGCCGGGGACCATGCCTCCACCCGGTTGGCGCTTGTGGGAATCGAGACGGCCCTTCGTACCGCTTTCGGATGGCACCATCGGGAAAAGACGCGCATGCTGGACATCGGGACCGGCAATGGTGTGTTGATGATCGCCGCCGTCCGCCTGGGAATGACCTTCGCCGTGGGCATCGATACGGATCCCTGTGCCCGATTCGAAGCAAGGGAAAACGTCAGAATCAACGGCCTGGAGGAGCGGATCCGGGTCTCCGAAAAACCGGCGGATGCCCAATGCGGTCCCTTTTCTCTGGTGGCCGCCAATCTCCGATTCCCGACACTGGTGTCGATGGCGCCGACCATTCAGTCCTTAACGGAAAAAGGGGGCGGGGTGATCCTTTCCGGGATCCGGGAGGAGGAAATACAGCGCCTGTTGGACCGCTATCCTTCGGATGTCTTTTCCAGGCTATGGGTTGGATGCGATCAGGGATGGTGCGGGGTCCTTTTTATGAAAAGGGCGCAATAGGGGATAGGGAAAAAATGGCGGAGAGACCGGGATTCGAACCCGGGATACCCCTTTCAGAGTATACTCGCTTAGCAGGCGAGCGCCTTCGACCGACTCGGCCACCTCTCCGGAAACCATAGGGTACGGCACCCGTGGGCGCCCGCCCCCTCCAGATCTGGCGGAGGGAGTAGGATTCGAACCCACGGAGCTTTCGCTCAACGGTTTTCAAGACCGTCGCCTTCAACCACTCGGCCATCCCTCCTATGGGGTTGGAGAATAGCATCGGCGGCGTTTCGGGTCAACCGGTTTTTTGGCATCCGGAAGCGAAATCCCGGCACAGGAAACGGTCCTCGCCATTGCGGATAACTTTGTAACAACCCGATATTGCATGAAATTATAATGGAAGGGACGGTGAGCGGAAAGCCGTCCGGCAGGACGGTTTCGGACTTTTTCAGGATTTCATCATTGTTGACAATCGCACAAAGACGTGTTTTAAAAGAATAAAAAATGGGGCTGATCGCCCGGGAGATCCATGATGAAACAAAAATATCAGATTCTTAAAAATGCAGAAAAGAACCAAATCGTGATTCAAGAATATGCCGAACTGGATAAAGAGGCGTATTCTTTGCTGTGTGAAGAATCCTATGACATCAAACAGATACAGGCCGCCGCCAAAGCGGGCCGCCAGAGCCTGATGGATGTCTTGAGAACACGTAATTTTTATCCCATCGGTGCGTATACCGAGAAAATCGCCGAGACCGTCTTGGAGCTTTTGGAATCAAAGGACAAAGGATCTGCGGATCTGGCCTTTGACGACATGGAGTTGATCTCCCAGGAGCGGAAAAGAGAATGGGGCCTCGCCGAAGACGGGATCGAAGAGGAGTCCGCAGAACTCGACGAACTTTTGGAAGAAGAAATTGAAGACGATTATGACAAGGAGGTCTTCAACGGATATCAGGCAACGGTTCAAGTCGCCGATGAGGACTCCCTGGATACCGACGAAGAGACCTGATGACCCTTGACATTTTTAAAAGAACCCTGTATCTACCCATAAACACGTCGAAGGGGTTTCAAAATCTCATTCCGGCGCGATGCCAAGGCACTGGCCGAAAAAAATCGACGCATATTCCCGCTGATCGCGGCGTATTTTGGAACGGTCCCCCACATCATCGTCCGGTTTCGGATGGGATTTTTAAGCCGCTTCTGGATGCTTTCCCGCTTACGACCGTACCGGCCATGCTGGAAAAAGGAGTGAAATCGTGCCGGTTAAATCGACTATGGAGTTGCCCGGGAAAGGCCTGATCGATCGCTTCAACCGGCGGCTCAATTATCTCCGCCTTTCCATCACCGACCGGTGTAACCTCCGGTGTACCTACTGTGTACCGGACGCCTTTTTCCCCAAGCTCCCCCACGCGGAGATCCTGCGCTACGAGGAAATCCTCAGGATCGTGAGAATCGCCGTTCAGTTGGGGATTTCCAAGGTCCGTGTCACCGGCGGTGAACCGCTGGTGCGAAAAGGCGTCTATGCGTTTTTAAAGGCGCTGGGGGGTATAAAAGGCCTCGAGGACGTTTCTCTGACCACCAACGGTGTGCTCTTGGCGGAAAAAATCGAGCGCATCCTGGATGCGGGCATTCATCGCATCAACATCAGCCTGGACACCCTGAATCGGAATAAATATAAAAAAATCACGGGATTCGATCGTTTCGACGCCGTATGGAAAGGGATTCGATCCGCCCTCGACGCAGGGTTTTATCCCATCAAACTCAATGTAGTGGTCATCCGCGGCGTCAACGAGGACGAGTTGGTCGATTTCGCCCGCCTTTCCATGAAAGCGCCCTTTTTTATCCGGTTTATCGAGTATATGCCCATGGGAACCCATTGTATGAATATCCATCAGCAACTCCTTGCACCGGAAATCCTGCACACCCTGGAAAAAATCGGCCCTTTGGAGCCGATTCTCAGAAATAAAAATGACGGGCCGGCGGAGCGGTACCGTTTTGCCGGAGCGGCCGGAGAGATCGGGCTTATTCGACCCATCAGCCATCATTTCTGTCATGATTGCAACCGGTTACGACTGACCGCAAGCGGTCGGTTGCGTGTCTGTCTGCTGTCCAGTGTTCAAGAAGACCTCAAGGGGCCCATGAGAAACGGCGCCAGCGATGCGGAGATCGGCCGGATCATGGCCCAGGCCGTCTTAAGAAAGCCCCATGAACACGGACTGGGTTGCATGAAAAACTGCGACGTCTTGGATCCCATGTCCGCCATCGGCGGATGAAGCCATCAAAATTGCCGCTTGCGGCGGGAGGACGCATGGCGGCCACCGGAAGATTCGAGGTCTTCATCCGGAGAAAGACTTTTGCCGGCGGCATCCGCGGCCGGTGAACATTCATCAATCAAGGAGGGAGGGCTTATGAACGTTTCACGCCGAGAGTTCATCCAGATTACCGGTGCGACGGCAGCGGGTCTTGCGGTGAGCGGTGTGGGGTTTGATCTTTCCCCGGTCAAATCCCACGCCCAGATGCTCAAGACCGTGTATGCCAAGGAGACCACCACCATCTGCCCCTACTGCGGAGTGGGGTGCGGCGCCATCGTCCATACGGATAAAAGCGGCGCCGGCCGGGCCATCAACATCGAAGGGGACCCGGACCATGTCATCAACCGGGGCGCCCTGTGTTCCAAAGGCGCGGCCCTGAAGCAGCTGGCGGAAAACGAAAACCGACTGCTGGAGCCCATGTACCGGGCGCCCAACTCCAAGGAATTCAAGCCCGTCTCCTGGGACTGGGCCCTGGAAGAGATTGCCAAAAGGGTCAAGGCCACCCGGGACGCCACATTTGAGGCGAAAAACGCCAAAGGCCAAACGGTCAACCGGACCACGGCCATTGCCTCCGTGGGGAGCGCGGCCCTGGACAACGAGGAGTGCTGGCTGTATCAGGCCTTTCTTCGTTCCATGGGTCTCGTGTATATCGAGCATCAGGCCCGTATCTGACACAGCGCCACGGTTGCGGCTCTGGCAGAGTCGTTCGGACGCGGCGCAATGACGAATCACTGGATCGATCTGAAAAACGCGGACGTCATCCTCATCATGGGGAGCAACGCCGCGGAAAACCATCCCATCTCCTTCAAGTACGTCATCGAGGCCCAGAAACAAGGCGCCACATTGATCAGCGTTGATCCCCGTTTTACCCGTACTTCCTCCAAAGCGGACATTTACGCCCCGTTGCGTTCGGGAACGGACATCGCCTTTCTGGGAGGGATGATCAAGTACATCCTCGACAACAAGCTGTACAATGAAGAATACGTGAAATCCTACACGGATGCGCCCATGCTGGTGGGAAAAGACTTCGATTTCAAAGACGGCTTGTACTCGGGTTACGACAAGGAAAATCGGGCCTATGACAAAAAGAAGTGGGCCTTTCAAGTCGACGGTCAAGGCGTGCCCGAACGCGATCTGACCTTGCAGGACAAACGATGCGTTTTCCAGCTGCTCAAACAGCATTATTCCCGGTACAACACCAAACTCGTTTCCGAGATCACCGGTACACCGGAAGCGGATCTTCAGGCCATATACAAAACCTATGCCGCCACCGGCGCCACCGGAAAGGCCGGGACCATCATGTATGCCATGGGATGGACACAGCATACCGTCGGGACCCAAAACATTCGGACCATGGCCATCATCCAGCTGTTGCTCGGGAACATGGGCATCGCCGGCGGGGGCGTGAATGCACTCCGGGGGGAATCCAACGTCCAGGGTTCCACCGATCATTGTCTCCTTTTTCACATCTGGCCCGGCTACCTCGCCACCCCTTCCACCGCCTGGCCGAAACTGGAAGACTATCTGAAGCGCCGGCCCAAAAGCGCCGATCCCTTGAGCGCCAACTGGTGGCAGAATGAACCCAAGTACATGGTGAGCCTTTTGAAGGCCTATTTCGGGGATAAGGCCACCAAGGAAAATGACTTCGGGTACGACTGGATGCCGAAGCTGGATCCGGGAAAAGCTTACAGCTGGCTGGACATCTTCGATGCCATGTACAACGGAGACATCAAAGGGTTCTTTGCATGGGGCCAAAATCCGGCCTGCAGCGGCGCCAACTCCGTAAAGACGCGGGCCGCCTTGGCCAAGCTGGACTGGCTGGTGAACGTCAACCTCTTCGACAACGAGACCGGATCCTTCTGGAAAGGACCGGGGATGGATCCAAGCGGCATCAAGACGGAGGTCTTCATGTTGCCGGCGGCGGTCTCCGTGGAAAAGGAAGGGTCCATCACCAACTCGGGCCGCTGGATGCAGTGGCGGTACCAGGGTCCGAAGCCCATGGGAAGCAGCCGGCCCGACGGGGATATCATTTTGAAGCTCGGCGAAAAGGTAAAGTCGCTTTATCAGAAGGAAAAGGGCGTATTCCCCGAACCCATCCTGAACCTGAAATGGGACTATGCCAGCCACGGGGAATTCGATTCCCACAAGATGGCCAAGTGGATCAACGGTTATTTCCTGGAAGATGTTACGATCGGAGACACGGTTTACAAGAAAGGGACGCTGGTTCCCAGTTTCGCCTTCCTGCAGGCGGACGGCACCACCGCATCGGGCAACTGGCTCTACTGCAACAGCTACACGGAAAAGGGGAACATGGCCGCCCGCAGGGGCCAGAAGGATGCGGTGAACGGCATCGGGCTGTACCCGGAATTCTCCTGGTGCTGGCCGGTGAACCGCCGCATCATTTACAACCGCGCCTCCGTCGATCTAAAAGGAGAACCCTGGGACAAAAACCACTGGGTGATCCGATGGACCGGGGACAAGTGGATCGGGGACGTTCCAGACGGCGGGTGGCCGCCCCTGGAAAGCCTCGAAAACCCCAACCCCAAGAGTAAGTGGCCGTTCATTATGAAACCGCACGGGTTTGCCGCCATATTCGGCGCCGGTCTCAATGACGGCCCCTTCCCGGAACACTATGAACCCCTGGAATGCCCGGTGGAAAAGAACCTGATGAACGCCCAGCGCATCAATCCTGCGGCGCCGGTGTACAAAGGCGAGGCGGATACTTTTGCCACGTGCGATCCGCGGTATCCTTACGTGGGGACCACCTACCGGGTGTCCGAACACTGGCAGACGGGACTGATGACCCGGCCCCAGCCGTGGCTTTTGGAGCTGCAGCCCCAGGTCTTCGTGGAAATGAGCGAAGAGCTGGCCGACCTCAAGGGGATCAAAAACGGCGAACGGGTCCTGGCCAAGACGGCCCGGGGTTCCCTGGAATGCACGGCCATCGTGACCAAACGGATCAAGCCGCTCAAGATCGCCGGGACCGACGTGCATCAGGTGGGCTTCCCGTACAACTTCGGCTGGCGGTGGCCCGAGACCGGAAAAGAAGACAGCGCCAATCTCCTGACGCCGTCTACCGGGGACGCCAACACCCGGATCCCGGAAACCAAGGCCTTCATGGTCAACATCGCCAAAATCTAAGAAGGAGGTGATCTAGATGAGTAAGGCATTCTTTATCGATACGACGGTCTGCACGGCGTGCAGGGGGTGCCAGGTGGCCTGTAAGCAATGGCACGACCTGCCGGCGGAAGAGACCGAGAACCGCGGTTCCAATCAGAATCCGGAAGATCTCTCCTTCATCACCTACAAGTTGATCCGGTGGAATGAAAAAGAAATCGATGGGAAGCTCCGGTGGCTCTTTTTTCCGGATCAGTGCCGGCACTGTTTGGAACCCCCCTGCCGGGACACGGCGGGAGAACCCAGCGCCATCTATACCGACAACGCAACGGGGGCGGTGATCTACACGGCAAACACCAAAGGGCTCAATGTCAATGAGATCATCGAGTCCTGCCCGTACAACATCCCCCGGGCGTCCAAAGACGGGATCCTGGCCAAGTGCGACATGTGTTTCGACCGGGTGCAGAACGGCCTCCTTCCGGCCTGCGTCAAGACCTGTCCCACCGGCGCCATGAATTTCGGGTCGCGACAGGAGATGCTGAACTTGGCCGAAAAGCGGCTGAAAGAAGTTCAGGTCAAATTCCCCCAGGCGACCCTCCTGGACCCGGGCATGGTCCGCGTCATCTATCTGGTGGCCTTCGACCCGATGGATTACCATGACTTCGCAGTGGCTTCCGGGTATTCCCGGGGCATCACGCGCCAGATGGCCCTGAGAAAGATGGCCTCCCCGATCACCCGTATGATGCGGGCGCTCGGATAATTTGCGCCAATTATTTATTGTCGAGCATCAAGGGGGAGGATGCATCCTCCCCCTTTTTTTCTCAGAAAAATGACGGAGAAAAGGATCGAGGAGACGGCGTGACAGCGGAATACGTGACGACACAAATGCAGCTGGAACAGGCATTGGCCTCGGCGAGGAAACGGCTCCCGGCATATCAAGGCCTTCTCGATTTTTACGGGCCGGTATTCGAGGCCGTGGAAGCCTCCCACAAAAATGCCGCCCCTGCACCGGTGCGGCTTTCTTCCGACCGCATTGAGAAGACACGGCAAGGCGGATTTCCACTTGTTTCGCCATCCGAATTTTTTGTGGATATGGATGCGGCAGAAGCCCTTTTTCATCAAATTGTATCCATCGCCCGAAAAATCCCCGGAAAATGGGCGGCGTTCGCCGAGGCCGTTTCAACAACCGCGGGTGCATCCCCCCTTACCCCCTCCGTCCTTTTTGAAAACTTTTTGTCCCAAAACGACGCCTTTTTTATCGATATCGCCGGACAGTACGGTGTCGACATCCGAATGCTCACCCTCGTGGTGTACAACAGTGTATTGCCCTCCCTGAGACGTTGCGCCGAACAACTGGCGGCGGCGTACCTGGATAGGGAAACGCCCTGGGAAAAAGGCTTTTGTCCCGTTTGCGGCAACCTTCCGGGGCTGGCCGTACTCGAAGAAAACGGCGCGCGGGCCTTCTTTTGCGCCTTTTGCTATCACAAGTGGCCGAGCCGGCGCCTCTTTTGTCCCTATTGCGAGAACACAGACAGCGGGAGTCTCCAGTATTTTTACAGTGAAGCGGAAGACGGATACCGGGTGGAGGTCTGCGACCGATGCGGAAAATATCTGAAGTCGGTGGATCTCAGGGCGGTAAGCCATCCCGTATACCCTCCCCTGGAGTTGCTGACGACCCTACACCTGGACATGAAGGCCCGGGAGGCGGGATACGAAAGCCCGGGCGCTTTTATGATGGAGTAATTAAGAAATCGTCTTATTATTTTTTGTTGTATTTTTTTGATACATATGTTTATAGGCCTTTGATGCCCGAATGGTGCAACAATTAAAACGGCGGATTCAATTGTTTCAAAAACTTTGAATTTGCCCATAGGTATTTTCGGGTGTCCTTCTGTTGCTCGGAACAAATCGAGCCGGATGGCATTGTTCCCTTAACAGACAGTTGGACGAGGGCAGGCCGATGAACCAGCCAACCACGAAAGCGGGAATTCAACCTCTTTCTTTTGCCTTTGCTCACCCGCGTGTTCGATCCAAAACCGGCCGTACCTGAATTTTTCAGGGCGGCTTTTTTTATCCTTGCGGTTCCGGCGTTCAAGGCCGCAAGGCGCGATACCCACAGTCAAGGCAACGGTCCGAACAAGAAGGAGGTGCCAATGGACAAGGAACAAAACGCGTTTTACGAAAGGTTGGAAGGCAAGGGCGTGACCCGAAGGGATTTCATGCGGTATTGCACCTTTCTCACCGCCACCATGGGGCTTTCCGCCGCGTATGTCCCCAAGGTCGCGGAGGTCTTTGCGGCACCCAAACAGCGGCCGCCCGTGATCTGGCTCCATTTCGCCGAGTGTACCGGATGTTCCGAGGCGGTCCTGCGCTCCCAGTATCCCTACATCGACGATCTGGTATTGGAGGTGTTGTCCCTGGAATACCATGAAACTGTCATGGCCGCGGCGGGACAACAGGCCGAAGACCAATTGCATGCCGCGGTCAAGAAGTACGAGGGGAAATTCATCTGCGTGGTGGAAGGGGCCATCGCCACAAAGTTCGACGGCGGTTACGGGAAGATCGCCGGCCGCACCTTCCTGGACATGGGAAAAGACGTCTGCAGCAAGGCGGCCGCGGTGATCTGCATCGGCGCCTGTTCATCCTTCGGAGGGATTCAGGCCGCCAGGCCGAATCCGGGTGGATACAAAGGCGTCGGAGACGCCCTGGGAATCAAGACGCTCAATCTCCCCGGATGTCCCCCCAACCCGGTGAATTTTGTCGGGACCCTCGTCAATTTCCTCCTTTTGGGAAAACTCCCGGCCCTGGACAACCTGGGCCGGCCCCTTTTTGCATACGGCAAAACCATTCACGACCAGTGCCCGAGACGCTCTCATTTTGAAATGGGGGAATTCGTCACCGAGTTCGGATCGCCCGAGGCGGCCATGGGGTTCTGTTTATACCAGATGGGATGCAAAGGACCGGAGACGTTCAACAACTGCCCCATCGCCAAGTTCAACGACGGCACCAGCTTCCCCATCGAAGCCGGGCATCCGTGCATCGGGTGCAGCGAACCCGATTTCTGGGATAAGATGACCCCGTTTTACCAGGAAATGTAGATGATGCCTTAATCCGGAAGCCATCTTGTTTTCCATTATCATAAAGGAGAAGGTCTTATGGGAAAAAGAGTCACCATCGATCCGATCACAAGAATAGAAGGGCACTTAAGAATTGAAGTGGAAGTCTCCGGCGGCAAAGTGGTCAATGCCTGGAGCAGCGGCCAGATGTTTCGCGGGATCGAACTGATCCTTTTGGGCCGGGATCCCCGGGACGCCCATCATTTTGTCCAGCGCTCCTGCGGGGTCTGAACGCTGACCCATGCCCTGTCCTCGGTGAGGGCAGTCGAAGATGCGGTCAAGGTAAAGATTCCCGACAACGCCCGGATCATCCGGAATCTCCTCCACGGCGCACAGTTCCAGCATGACCATATCGTCCACTTTTATCACCTGCACGCCCTGGACTGGGTGGACGTGGTCAGCGCCCTGAAGGCCGATCCCAAGGCCACGGCCGCGCTTGCCGATAATGTGAGCAACGCGCAGGTGGGAGGTGCCGTCTATTTCAAATCCGTCCAGGAACGGCTGCGAACCTTCGTGGAAAGCGGCCAGCTGGGGCCCTTTGCCAATGCCTACTGGGGGCATCCCGCGTACAAGCTTCCTCCGGAAGCCAACCTCATGGCCGCGGCCCACTATGTGGAGGCTCTGCGCATCCAGGCCCGGGCCGCACGGCTCCACGCCATTTTCGGCGCCAAGAACCCGCACCTCCAGTCCCTGGTGGTGGGCGGCGTCACCTGCGTGGCGGATCTGACGCCGGATCGCATCGCCGAGTTCCTCTATATCTGGAAGGAGACCCAGAATTTCATCGAAAACGTCTACATCCCGGACCTTGTCGCCGTGGCCTCCTTTTACAAGGATTGGGGCGCCATCGGCGGGACCCAAAACTTTTTGGCCTGGGGGGATTTCCCGGAAACGGCCAGTGAGCCGGAGAGCCTGTATATGCCCCGGGGGGTTATTAAAAAACGGGACCTGGCGAATACGGCCATGGCCGAGCAGGAGGGGGTCACCGAGCACGTCAAGCGCTCCTGGTATACGGACGGATCTCCCAAGCATCCGTACGATGGGGAAACCAAACCGCTTGAGGAGAATCCCACCTACAAGCCCGACGACGGGAAGTATTCCTGGTTCAAAGCCCCCCGGTATGAAAACGAATCCTGCGAGGTGGGCCCCCTGGCCCGGGTCCTGGTGGCCTATGCCAAAGGGCACGCCGATCTCAAGCCCGTGGTGGACCAGACCTGCCAGAAGCTGGGTATCCCGGTGACGGCGCTTTTTTCCACTCTGGGCCGGACCGCAGCCCGGGGGTTGGAAACCCTGGCCATCGGAAAGGCCATGGAAGGATGGCTCATGCAGCTCGTGGAAAACGTGAAAAACGGCGACACCAAGACCTACCAGGCCTGGGACTGGCCCGCGGGAGAAGCAATAGGCGTCGGCCTCAACGATGTCCCGAGGGGATCTCTGGGGCACTGGGTCCGCATTGAAGACAAAAAGATCAAGAATTACCAGTATGTGGTCCCGTCCACCTGGAACCTCGGGCCCCGCTGCGAAAACAACAAGATGGGCCCCGTGGAAGAGGCCCTCATCGGCACGCCGGTGGCCGATCCCAAGCAACCCCTGGAGGTCTTGCGGACCGTGCATTCTTTTGATCCATGCATCGCCTGCGGTGTCCACGTCATCGATCCCGATTCGAACCAGGTGTACACCGTCAGGGCGTTGTAATCGCGCCTCCCCCTTTTCCCCCGACCCCCCTGATGCTTTTCTTCGGGAGGGTCGGGTTTTTTCGGTCCAAAGCGCGCCTTCCGTGTTCCTTTCCCGGATCATATTTCATTGACACGGATTTTGAGATCCGATAACAAAAACGATTCGAAAACCAACCCGCTCCACGACAATTCTTTTTGGTATCGATTCACAGGAGCCGTTGACGCATGGCCAGCCGATTTGCCCCGGGCCGCCTATACCAGCACGGCGTCGAATCAATCCTGTACCGTCCCAAAGCCACCTTGCTGCTGGTGGCCCTGATCACCCTCTTTTTTGCGTGGCAGATTCCCGGATTGAAAATCCGCACCTCCATTTACGACATGGTGGTGGAGAATCTCCCGGAAACCCGGACCTATGCCGCCTTTCGCAAGCTCTTCGGCTCGGATGAAATCATCCGGGTCGTCATCAAGGGAAAAAACGTCCTGGATCCGGGAACCTTTGAAAAAATCAATAGAATCTCCACGGACCTGAAGGCCGTTCCAGGGGTGCGCCGCGTCATCAGCCTTCCGGAAATCAAGGCGGCGGTGGAAACCGGTGGCGCGTGGGATCTGGAGCGGTTCGCGGCGGTGCTTTCACCCATCGCCCTTTTTGAAAAGAACCTCCTCTCATCGGACCGCCATGCCACCGCGGTGACCTTGGTGCTGCACCCGGATGCCGATGAGGCCGCCGTGATCCGTTCGGTGGAAAAATATATCACCGGGGCTCCCAAGGATCTGACCCTTTACCAGATCGGGATGCCCGTGGTTTCCGATGCCCTGACGCGATATACGCAGAAGGATTTCTATCTCCTTCCCCCCATCACCCTGGCCGTCATGACCGTGATCCTGTTTTTTTTATACCCCACCGTCTGGATCATGCTCATTCCCCTGGCCTGTGTGCTCATCGCCATGGTCTGGACCTTCGGCCTCATGGCCATGCTCCAGGTTCCGCTGTCCATGCTCACCATGATTGTCCCGATCTTTCTCATCGCCGTGGGCACCGCGTATTGTCTCCACATTACATCGGCGTTCAACGAGGGACTGAACCGGTTTTCCTCTTCCACGGCGGCGGCCCTGGCCACCTTTTCGACCATGACGCTCCCCACCGTGGTGGCGGTGTTTACCACGGTGGTGGCTCTTGCCTCCCTTTTCGTGAACCGGATACAGGCCATCCGGGAGTTTGCTCTTTTTGCCTGCACGGGGATCCTCGTCCTTATGGTTCTGGCGCTGATTTTTTTGCCCGCGGCCTTCGCCCTCGTGCCCGGACGCGGCGGAGGACGACACAAAAGCACCCGGGCGGCACAGGCGGCGGTTCGATTCTGTAATTGGATTGCGCATGTCAACGTCCATCGGCAAAAGGTGTCGCTCCCCATCCTGGGAGGCGTCGCCCTGTTTTGCATCATCGGCATATTCCGCGTGCAGGTGGAAACCAATCCGGTGGAGTTTTTCAAAGAGGATGCGCCGGTCAGCCGGCACTTTCACGATATCGCGCGGCACCTGTCCGGGAGCTTCCCGGTCCATGTGTCTCTGTCCGCAAAAGAAGAAGATGCCTTTGAAGATCCGAAGATGCTCAAGGAAATCGAACGCGTCCAAAGGGCCCTGGAGACCCTTCCGGGAGTGGACAAGAGCGTTTCCTTTGCCGACTACATGAAGCTGGTCAACTATGCCCTCAATGGATTCGATCCGAAATATTATGCTCTTCCCGAAGAAGGCTTTGAAGTACGGATGCTCCTGAACAATTACAAGATCATGTTCGGGGAAGACATGCTCTATGGGTTCATGAGTCCCGACTTTTCCAAGGCCAACCTCATGTTGCTGACCCATTTGTCGAGTTCCCGGGAGTTTCTCGAAATCCAAAACCGAATCCACGATCTTGTGAAGCAATATTGCCCCAAGACACTCACGGCCGAAGTGACCGGCATCGGAATGGTGGTGGCGGCCTCCAGCGACATCCTGACCCGGGGACAGGTCAAGAGCCTTTCCATCAGCATGGTCCTGATCTTTTCCCTGATGTTCATTTTGTTTTTGTCTTTCAAGGTGGGGTTGATCGCCATCGTTCCCAACCTGTTTCCCATCGTGGTGAACTTCGGCATCATGGGGTGGCTGGGGATCCAGCTTTCCGCCGCCACCAGCCTGATTGCCAGCATCGCCATCGGTTTGGCGGTGGATGATACGATCCACTATCTGGTCTGTTTCAACCGGGAGTTTAAAAAATGCTTGAACGATGAAACCGCCCTTGCCGAAACCCTCAAAAAAGTGGGGCGTTCCATTGTCTTTACCACCATCACCATCGCCGCCGGGTTCTCCATCCTGATGGCGTCCAACTTCAAGCCCACCGCCTTGTTCGGTTTTCTGATGTTGATCACCATGGCCTCCGCTTTGGTGGGAGACCTGTTGCTCCTCCCCTCCCTGATGCTCCACGTGGAACTGGTGACCCTGTGGGATCTGCTCCGACTCAAATTGGGAAAAGATCCTCAGGAGGGAATTCCCTTGTTCAGGAATCTGTCCCGGTCCCGGATCCATCATATCTTTTTGGCCGGCTCCCTGAAGCCCTTTCAATCGGGGGAAGTGATCTTTAAAAAAGGGGAGCAAAGCGATTTTATGTATGCCGTTATTTCCGGAGGCCTGGATGTCGTGAACCCCATGGCCGACACAATGAACGGAAAATACGGCGGCGATATTATCATCAGCCACATCCGGGTGGGGGATGTGGTGGGGGAGATGGGGCTTTTCCGGAATGCGCCGCGTTCGGCCACCGTGGTGGCCGCCACGGAAGGAGAACTCCTCCAGATCAACTGGAAAATGATCCGACGCCTGCAGTTTTTGTATCCCAACACGGCCCATAAATTTTTTCACAACCTGGTCTCCATTCTGTGTGACCGGCTGGAACACATCACCCAGTGCTATACCGCCGATTGCTTCATTGATGAAGAAAGCGGTGTTTTTAATCCAAGAGGGTTCTTTGAAGCCCTCCACAGGCAGTTTCATCTGGCCGTCAGGCATCAATTACCGTTATCCTTGTGTATTGCAAAAATTCGGTTTGACGGCGCCTCCGTTTCCCCCAATGATTTTTCCGCCGGAGAGCGGTTTATGAAGATTGCAGGCCGCATTATCGCGGAAACCATTCGCAGAAGCGATGTGGTGGGCCGCCTCGACGGGCGGCTTTTCGGACTGGTGCTCATGGGGTCCACCACAGCGGTGTCCCGGGAAACCTGCCTGCGTATTCAATCCCGCTTTGAAAGGGAAGTGCGGGAAAAAGAAGGTATTGCCGCGGAAATGATTTTCGGAGTCGCCGGCGGACAGATGAATGCCGAACACCAGGAGGCCCTCTTGATCGATCAGGCCAGAAAAGCGCTGGAGAAGGCCGAGACAAGCGAGGAAAGGGTGCAGTGGTCCGCCTAGTCCCCGTCTTTTTTCCCGTCCTTGTGCAGCAATACAACCCGTGGTAAAATCTCTTTGGATTTATTTTCCGGATCCGAGTGCGCGTCCGGATCCTGACCCCACCGTCATTTCGATGACCGGAACGCTTCCCGAAAGCCTCGCCTTTTAAGGCGGGGTCGAGGGAAGCGATCTTAAAACAGGGAGTTCCCTTTCCGGGGAGCTCCACGTGAGCCAATCCGAAGGGGAGGGATATTTTTTCCATGAAAAAGCCCCATATCATGATCCTGGGTATCGGAAACCTCCTTTTTGCCGATGAAGGCTTCGGGGTGCGCGTGATCCAGCATCTCATGGAGCGCTATGCGTTCCCGGAAAACGTCTCCCTGGTGGACGGGGGGGTACTGGGGTTGAATCTTTTGGGGGTGATTTCCGAAGCGGATCATCTCATCGTATGCGATGCCGTGCGGAATCACGGGGAACCGGGCACCTTTTACCGCCTGGAAGGCGACGCGATTCCCGAACGGGTGCGGGCCAAAAATTCATTGCACCAAGTCGACTTCCTCGAAGCCCTCACCCTGTGCCAGGCACTGGATTCGCCGGTTCCCGAAACCGTGATCCTGGGCGTGGAGCCTGCCGACATTGAAACTTTGAGCGTTCAATTGACGCCTGCTACGGCGAATCAGGTGGCACCCATGGCGGATCGGGTCCTTGACGAACTGCGGCGTCTGAATGTTTCTTTTAAGAAAAGGACAACCCATGTGCCTTGCGATCCCTTCGAAGATTGTCGCCATCGAAAATGAAATGGCGGTCCTGGATGTGGACGGTGTTAAGAGAAAAGCAAGCCTGTTGCTCCTGGAAGCCCCCCGTGTGGGGGATTGGGTCATCGTGCATGCCGGATTCGCCATCCAAAAGATCGACGAAACGGCCGCCCGGGAAACCCTGGAGCTGTTACGGGAATCCCTTGCCCTGGTGGAGGGGGAAAACGGCGGGGAATAGTTTCCCGGCCGGTGCCCCGAAAATCATGTGATGGAAAAGAATCGCCTGGCCCTGGACATCACCGTGGAAGGGATCGTCCAGGGAGTTGGATTCCGGCCCTTCGTCTTTCAACTGGCCCGCCGCCGGGCGCTTTGCGGTGAAGTCGCCAATACGGCCGACGGCGTGTTTATCCATCTGGAGGGAAAATCCGAAGGTGTTTTGGCTTTCGTCAAGGAACTTTCCGAAAAAGCACCTCCCCTTTCCCACATCACCCGGATTGTTGTTTCGAAAGGGACCGTGAACGGCCGCACCGCCTTTACCATCGCCCCGAGCCGTCCCGAATCCCGCAAGTCTGCGTTGATTTCCCCGGATGTGGCCGTTTGTGATGCCTGCCTGAAGGAACTCTTTACCCCCGGGGACCGGCGGTACCGGTATCCGTTTATCAACTGCACCCATTGCGGTCCCCGCTATACCATTATCGATGACATCCCCTATGATCGGCCCAACACATCCATGAAACATTTTGTCATGTGCGAAAAGTGTCGGGCTGAATACGAAGATCCTGAGGACCGGCGGTTTCATGCCCAGCCCAACGCCTGCCCGGCCTGCGGTCCCCATGTGTTTTTACATGATGCAAAGGGGCGCCGGATGCCTTCGGAGGATCCGATCCGGGATACGGTTTCCCTTCTGAAACAAGGCGCCATTGTGGCCGTCAAAGGACTCGGGGGATTTCATCTGGCGGTGGATGCGGTTTTGGGTGATGCGGTGATGCGGCTGAGAAAACAAAAGCGCCGCGAAGAAAAGCCCTTTGCGGTGATGGCAAAGGACCTGGAACACATCGCCGCCTTTGGGGTGTTGCGTCCTGAAGAGCGCCCCCTGCTGACGTCTTTGCAGCGGCCCATCGTTTTGCTGGAAAAAAAACAACCGAACCCCTTGGCGGCGGCCGTTTCTCCGGAAAACAAATACTTCGGCGTGATGCTTCCGTATACGCCCCTGCACCACCTCCTGCTGGAAAACGGTTTCACGGCCCTGGTCATGACCAGCGGGAATCTCAGCGAAGAACCCATCGCCATCGACAATGAAGAGGCCTTCGGCCGCCTGAAAGAGATCGCCGATTATTTCCTCATTCATGACCGGGATATCTATCTGCGCAGTGACGACGCCATCGTGCGGCATACCGCCGGCGCGGTCAGGATGCTTCGGCGGTCCCGGGGTTTCGTTCCCCGGCCCATCTTTTTGAAAATCGATGCACCGCCGGTATTGGCCTGCGGCGCCGAACTGAAATCCACTGTCTGTTTGACAAAGAAAAACCAGGCCTTTTTGAGCCAGCACATCGGGGATTTGGACAACCCGTCCACGGAAGCCTTTTTCCAACAGACCGTATCCCACCTGGAACGCATTCTGGATATCCGGCCCGAAATCGTGGCCCACGACCTGCATCCGGACTATCTGAGCACCCGGTATGCCCTGGAATCACGAAAGACCGAAAAACGAATGGCGGTGCAGCATCACCATGCCCATATCGTCAGCTGCATGGCTGAAAACCGGATTCAGGGTTCGGTTATCGGACTGGCTTTTGACGGCACCGGGTATGGACCGGACGGCACCATCTGGGGCGGGGAAATTCTGTTGACCGATGAACGGGCGTTTCAACGCATGGCATTCCTGGAGCCGGTTCCCCTGCCCGGGGGGGAGGCCGCCATCCGGGAGCCCTGGCGCATGGCGCTGAGCTACCTTGCCGCCGCTTTCGGGCCGGCGTTCGACTTTCAAAAGATTCCCTCCTTAAACCCGATGGATCCCAAGGCCATGGGAATCGTTGTCCGGATGATGCAACGGGGAATCCAATCCCCGGTTACTTCCAGCTTGGGAAGGCTTTTTGACGGCGTGGCCGCCATTTTGGGCGTAAGGCAACGGGTGCGTTTCGAGGGGCAGGCGGCCATGGCCCTGGAAATGATCGCCGACGAAAACACCCGCGAGACCTATGTCTGCCCGTGGACTCCGGAGATCCCCATCCGGATTCCCACCGCCCACATCATTGAAGGGATCGTCCGGGACCTGATGGACGGAATTCCCGCCCGTCGCATCAGCGGAAAATTTCACGCCACGGTGATCGAAATGTTCACCCAGGTGTGCCGGACCGTGGCCGAGGAGACGGGCATTCGCCGGGCGGCCCTCAGCGGGGGGGTGTTCCAGAACGCCATTCTCCTGAAAGGGTTTGTCGATGCGTTGACCCGGTACGGGTTTGAAGTGTATACCCACTCCCAGGTACCCGCCAATGACGGCGGCATCGCCTTGGGCCAGGCCGTGGTGGCCGCTGCCACCGTGAACGCTTAGAAGAGATCCGGAAATGGACAAAAAGGACATTCAGGGGTTTGAAAACGCCGCACTGGCCGAACATCTGCTCCAACAGATCCGCCGGGAAAGCCGGCATCCCGTCCGCCTCATGGAAGTCTGCGGCACGCATACCATGGCCGTATTCAGGGCCGGCATCCGTTCCCTTCTTCCGGAGACCATCCGCCTCATTTCGGGCCCGGGGTGTCCGGTGTGCGTCACCGCCCAGGAAGAGATCGACACCTTTTTGGCCATGGCCCGGGAAGAGGATGTCATCATCACCACCTTCGGGGACCTGATGCGGGTACCCGGAACCCATACGTCTCTCCAGCAGGAGCGCGCAAACGGACGGAACATCCGCGTGGTCTATTCCCCACTGGGCGCCCTTGAGCTCGCCGTGAAAAACCCCGGCCGGAAGGTCGTCTTTCTCGGCGTGGGATTCGAGACCACGGCCCCCACCGTGGCCGCGGTGATTCTTGAGGCCGAAAAACAAAAGACCCAAAATTTCTTTGTGGTTGCCGCCCACAAGCGGGTGCCCCCCGCTCTTGAGGCGCTCCTTCAGAGCGAGGCGGTCAAGATCGACGGATTTCTCCTCCCGGGACATGTGTCGGTCATCATAGGGAAAAAGGCCTATACCCCCGTGATGGAAGCACACCCCGTTCCCGGCGTGATCTGCGGATTCGAGCCGACGGACATCCTCCAGGGGATCCTCATGCTGGTGCGCCAAGCGGAATCCGGTGCGGCGACGCTTCAAAACGCCTATTCCCGGGTGGTCAACGAAGACGGAAACCCGAAGGCCATGGGAATCCTTCACCGTGTTTTCGAGCCCGAGGACGCTGCCTGGCGCGGCCTCGGCGTCATCCCGAAAAGCGGACTGAAAATCCGGGAAGCCTTTTCCCGTTTCGATGCCCGGAAAGCGATCCCCGTGACGGTTCCCGAATCCCCGCCTCCCAGGGGATGCGCCTGCGGCCAGGTCTTGACCGGCGTGCTGTCGCCGCCCCAGTGCGCGTTATTCCGGAAAAGATGCACCCCGGAGGACCCCGTCGGGCCCTGCATGGTCTCCAGCGAAGGAACCTGTGCGGCCTATTTTCGATACCATATGGATTGATTAGTGCTATGGAAACCCCCGTTTCATTTGTTTCGGCCGGATATACTCTGGAGGGCCTGCTGCAAAAACGCCCCGGGTCACGCGGCGTTGTTCTCACCCATCCTCACCCCTTGTACGGGGGCGACATGCGTAATTCCGTGGTGGATGCGGTGCGGCGGGCGTATACAGAATGCGGATTTTCCACCCTGCGCTTCAACTTCAGGGGTGTGGGCAAAAGCCGGGGCCGCTACGACGAAGGGAGCGGCGAACAGGACGATGTGGCCGCCGCCGTTTCGTTTTTAAAGGATTCGGAGATCGATACGGTTCATCTGTGCGGATACTCTTTCGGGGCGTGGGTCAATGCCCGGGCGGTGATGAAAGGGCTTATCATCGATACGATGAACATGATCGCCCCGCCGGCGGCCTTCATGGATTTTAAAGGGATCACCGGTCTTGAAACCCTTCAACGGGTCGTGGTGGGAGACCGGGACGACATCGCCCCCGTGGACCGCATCCGCCGAATGCTTCCTTCATGGAATCCGGATGCCGATCTCCACATCATTCCCGGCGCCGATCATTTTTTTTCCGGGCGCCTGGCGGCGCTGGAGGCGGCTTTTCGAAAGTGCCTGGCCGTCCTTTCCCCGCCCGGTTCCGATTAAGAAGTATCACCGGATAAAAGCACAGGGAGCGACTTCTGGCATTCGGGGGTCGCTTCCCGAGCATGCTTCTTCAGACGGAGTATGAGCCCGATGGAAAAAGACACGAACCGGGTGCAGCTGGACGCCACCGTTGCCGGTCCGCTGTTCATGCTCTCGGCCGCACTGCTTTTCACGCTGCTCAATGTCATGATCAAACAGCTGGGGCCGCAGTACAGGATCTGGGACATCGGCTTCTACCGCTTTTTCGGCGGGATCCTGGTGCTCCTGGCCCTTTTCGGACGCCATCGCAATCCCTACCGGGGGAACAACATCCGCCTGCTCGTCATCCGGGGATGCACCGGGTCGGCGGCTTTCGTCAGCCTGGTAACGGCCATTCGGCTGCTGCCGGTCTCCACGGCCCTGGTCATCTTTTACTCTTTTCCGGTCTTTTCGGCGCTTTTTTCCTACCTGATCTACGGCGAGCGCATCGGGAAAAACGAGATCGCCTGCATCGCCGCGGTGCTTTTGGGGGTGGCGATTCTCTTCGATTTTCAATTGGCCGGAGGGATGCTGGGCCAGTTGACGGCGCTGGTCGCCTCCGTGTTCGCCGGACTCACCGTGACCCTGATCCGCACCCTGCGCGCAAACAACGGTCCGGTCATCATCTATCTGTATTTTTGTACCATGGGTACCCTGGCCACCCTGCCCATGTATCTGCGGCAGCCGGTTTTGCCGGCGACCCCCGTGGAAGGGGCGATGGTCCTTTGCATCATCTTCAGTTCGGTGCTCGCCCAACTTCTGATGAACCAGGGATTTTTCTACTGCCGCGGTTGGGAAGGTGGGGTGTTCATGTCCAGTGAGGTGGTCTTTACCGCCGTGGTGGGGATCGTTTTCCTCGGGGATCCGGCCACCTGGCGCTTCTGGATGGGCGGGGCGATGATCCTGGCGAGCAGCGTGGCACTGAATCGACTCAGGGCCCACACCGTTGTCGTCGTACCGGTCAGCGCGCCGACGGCACCGCCGAACCCGTGAGAGGGACCTTAAACCACCGATTTCCTGACCTTTGCCGGGTGTCTCGGTGGAGAGGAATATCGGTTGGCGGGGGATCCGGTTCAGGTCATGGAATTCACCGCGTTTACCGCCGAACCGCTCACTTCAGAATCACGGACATGAGATCGACGGCGTCGTTGAAATAGCGCATGTCCGCCAGCCGGCGCCCGGCCATGCCGGTGTAGAGATTCGTCCCTTTCAACGCGGCGGTGCCCTGGTCTAAAGCCCTTCGCTGAAGCGCATCGTCGAGGACGGCGAAGGCCTTTTGTACGGAAGCCAACGCGTCTTCTTGGAGGCGCTCCACCGGAACATCTCGTTTGTCCCCCGTCACGGGATGCCGGTAGGAAATGGGTCGGGGGAAAAGGGTTTTCGGTCCCGGTATCCGAGCCGGATAAAAGTTTGAAAGCACGGCCTCCAGGCGGACACCGGGCAACCGGTTTAATACGTGCAACCCCTTTTTTAAAAAGGCGTGGCGGAAAAGGGATTGGAGTACGGCATGCAATTGCACGGTCTTTTGGATCAAAGCGGTTTCTTCGGGGGTGACGGCGGAAAACAATGTGGACATCATCTTCATGAAGGCATGCCGGGGGATTTCGATCTTTTTGAGAAAGCGTGAAAAGGTGGATGTTTTTATCGAGAAAAAGCGGCTTCCGGCAAAAAACAGATCCAGGTACGTTTCGAAGAGATGATGCCGGATCTGGGCCCTTTGCCGCATTTTTTTATCCGGGGCGTTGGGGTTGCCGCTGAAATGAATCACCATGGGATGGAACGCGGCATCCACAAAGACATGGGTCGTCATTCCGGCCAGAAGGGCGATGCTTCCGTCCCTGGAATCCGATGACGGATTTTCCAGTACGGGCACCAGGGCGGCAAAAGGGTTTTGCCCGGTGTCATGGATTTTCTCGGATTGATTTCGAATCCATGCCGCCCCCATGCCCCATTGCATATAAAAGGGGGAATCGAGGATCACGGCGCCGACAAGGTACAGGTTTTCGTGGGTTTCAAGGAGAGACCGCAAAGGAGATGCTGCCCCCAATTGTCGGAACGCCGTGTTCGCCAGTGTCCAGTGGGTGATCTCTTTGGGCAAGGACCGTCCTCCTTTATGGGCCGGTTTCGGAACTATAGGCTTTTTCCCGGAGGGACAAAGGGCTCCGGGGCTTTCTCCTTGAGCTGCACCGTAATGATCCCGGCCGCCACCAGGACCAGGGCCAGAAGGATCTTTAGGGTGATGGGTTCGTCTAAAAGGAGTCCCGCCAACAACACTCCGGCCACGGGAATCAAAAAAATAAACGAATGAACGGAAACGGCGCCGTAGCGTCTTAAAAGATGGATCCAGGCCACAAATCCGAATGCCGTACACACCAGGCTCTGGTAGGTCATGGCGGAGAGGATGCGAAGGTTGAGGCGCATCGTCATGGCGGGGTCCCAAAGCCAGGCTTGGGCCACAAAGAACGGCACCGAAAGCGCCATGGGAAAAAGGACCAGTTCATACGGTTCGAATTCGGAAACGATGCGTTTGGCATAAACCCCGTTTAAGGCCCAACAAAACGCCGAGGAAAGCATCATCAAATCCCCGGTTCGGAATCCGACGGCGATCGTCTTGCTTTCCAGAAAAACGAACGCCACCCCTGAAAAACCCAGAAGGATTCCAAGGATGTTTTTTACCGTGATCCGATCCCTGGGAATCCAATAATGGGCCAGAATCAACACGAAGAACGGCTGAAAATTGGCCAGAAGGGCGCCCCGGGAGGCATAGGTCCTGCTGATGCCCAAATAAAACAAGGATTCCTGGGCCGTAAAGATGAGGGAAAGCAGAAAAAAACGGAAAAGGCGTTTTTTCCCGGAGGAAACCCTTTGTTTGCTCGCTTTGGCCCAGAGCCACAGGGCACAAGCGGCGAGACTGAACCGGATGGCGGCGGCGGTAAAGGGACCCATCTCTCCCACACTGATCTTGATGGCCACGGCGTTGGCACCGAAAAGGACGCAAATACACGCCGTGTAAAATGCGGCGACGGGATCCAGTTTCCGGCCGGAGATATTCATGGGTGTCATTGTTGATGGAATCGTAAAAAGGCCGATTTTGTTCGCACCGCAACCCTTTTCGGGAGATCCAAAGGGTTTCGCTAAATCTCAAGAACTCGGCATCCCGCCTTCGGCGGGACCTCAAACAGCTTGAGATTTTTAACGCTCAACCCTTTGTCTCTCTTTTTCCGAAAAGGCTTGAATGGCGCTCACAAAAGCCTTTTTCCAATCTTGTCATTGTTGCATCCGATCCAAGGCAAAGTTCTGTTCCCGATGTTTACCCGGCAGTCTTTTTTCTTATCCACCCCATATGTAAAATTCAAGGCATTTGCCATCCCTTTTGATTTGACAACGGCGGCCGAATCCCTTTACAAATTTTTGAAGGGATTCCGGTCATCTGGGGGGCGGGAAACTGCATGTGGGCTTTTTACGAAACCATCAATAAAAGCAGGGAAAGAGGAAACAGGATGTCGACGAGAATAAAAGTGGCGTTTATCGGGATGGGGACCATGGGGGCGCCCATGGCGGAGAACATTTTAAAGGCGGGGTTTCCCCTGACGGTGCACAATCGGACCCGGGCAAAAGAGGAAGCGCTGGTCAATGCCGGGGCGCTTCCGGCCGGCTCCCCGTCGGCGGCGGCCGCCGAAGCCGATGTGGTGGTGACCTGTCTGAGCGACACGCCGGATGTGGAGGCGGTGATATTGGGGGAAAAGGGGGTCATCCACGGGGCGGCCGAAGGCACGATCGTGGTGGATATGTCCACCATCTCCCCTTCGGCCACCCGTCGCATCGGAAAGGCCCTTTTGGAAAAGGGGATCCGGATGGTGGATGCGCCGGTATCCGGCGGCTCCGAAGGCGCCCGGAAGGGGACCCTGTCCATCATGGCCGGCGGAGAAGCATCCGATTTCGAGGCGGTCCTGCCGGTCCTGGAGGCCATGGGTAAAACCATCAATCACATCGGTCCGTTGGGCTCCGGACAGATGACCAAAGCCGTCAACCAGGTGATTATTGCGGGGACGTACCTGGGGGTTGCGGAAGGAATCGCGCTGGGTCTCCGGGCCGGCCTGAATATGGAAAAAGTGCTCCGGGCCGTGGGCGGGGGTGCTGCCGCTTCCTGGGTTTTGGCCAACCGGGCAAAAAACATGATCGAGAACACCTATCCATTGGGTTTTCGGGTCCGGCTTCATCGAAAAGACTTAAACATCGCCTTGGAGACGGCCCGGGAAATCGGTGCGGCCTTGCCGGTGAGTGCCTTTGCGGAGCAACTGGAGACGAGTCTTGTGACCCGGGGATGGGGGGATGAAGACCTCTCCGCACTGGCCCGGATCATCCGGGAACAATCGGGACTGGAATAAAACACCCGACCGAATCATCGGGCACCCGGCCTTTTTTCCGAAACAACCGAATCTTCACAAGATCGTAAAAAGGCTTTTGTGAGCGCCGTTCAAGCCTTTTCGAAAAAAGAGAGACAAAGGGTTGAGCGTTAAAAATCTCAAGCTGTTTGAGACACTTGTGTCGAGTTCTTGAGATTTAG
>Ga0068712_1000404_pt1 | contig 84259 bp, 78 predicted proteins | sample MTBAKSrepl1MetaG_FD_62987 | JGI IMG/M metagenome (GOLD analysis project Ga0068712, IMG submission 62987) | Enrichment culture microbial communities from Arthur Kill intertidal strait, New Jersey, USA, that are MTBE-degrading - MTBE-AKS1... | ecosystem: Environmental > Aquatic > Marine >... | reverse complement strand
TTTTGTTCAAGTTCAAGGAAGGCGAAAATTTTAACCACAGGAATACATTGAGTATTTCGAGGATTAAAATTTGAGCCTGACGCAGAAATTGGGCAAAAAGGGGCGTTTTGCAAAGGTCTCGATTCGAGAGAGGGGAACGTTAACCTTTGAGGAGCTTCCGAAAACGGATGAAATAATCCGCGCCCGACCAGATCGTGAAAACAAGGGCAGGCCATAAAAGGATCGTTCCGATGACATGGAAGCGGATACCCTTGTACGGGTAATGGATAAGGAGGGGGATGATGGCCGCGATTTGAAAACCGGTTTTGTACTTTCCCAGCATGGACGCGGAAAGGTCCTCTCCTTTTCCCGCGATCACGTTGCGCAGCCCGGTCACGGCCAGTTCCCTTCCGATGATGACGCACACGATCCAGGCGGGTACCCAGCCGTGGGCGGCGAGCATGATGAAACTCGAGGACACCAGCAGTTTGTCGGCCACGGGGTCCATGACTTTCCCCAGGTTCGACACCAAACCGCTGTGCCTGGCCCAGTATCCGTCCAGCCAGTCCGTGAGGGCCGCGATGCTGAAAACCAAGGCGGCCAAGGCCGTGGTGATCCGATCCGGAAAGTGCAGGAAGATGATGATTCCCGGAATCGCGATGATCCGCAACAGGGTCACCCGATTCGGCGGGCTGAATATGCCGGCATTATCCGCCGACACTCTTTCTTTTCCTTTACGATCCGGCATACGCGAACCCTTGGCCCCTTTATTCCTTACACGCGCGCTTTAGCCCCTGGATCTCTGTTATCCGACATTCGATTTCGATACCGATACCGATTTCGATACCGATGTCCGGGCTCTGACACCCGGCACCCGACACCTGGCCCCTCAACCCCTCGGCAATCATCCGCTTTTCCGGTTCTCCAGGAACTTGTCCCTGCACCCGGTGCTGCAAAAATAATGCGCCTCGCCGTCCACGCGCACGCGGAGGCCTTCCTTTTTGGGGAAATACACCTCGCAGACCGGGTCTTTCACCATCACGTCATCGATCTGCCGGTGCTCCGAACCCGAATATCTTGTCTTTTTCGGGGCGTTCGGATCCAGCCAGGACCGAAGGATCCGGTATCCCACATACACGGCCAGAATAAAGAGGAGAAGCTTCACGGACAGACCACCACCTGCTGGCTCCCCTCGCCCAGGGTCTCCAACAAAGACTGCATGCTTTTTTTCAATACCGGGTGCATGACATCCGGGTCAATATCACACATGGGTTGGAGCACAAAACGCCTTTCATGCATCCGCAGATGCGGAACAACGAGGTCACCGCGATGGATCATCCGGTCGCCGTAGAGCAAAATATCCAGGTCCAGGATCCGGGGCCCGAACCGGATGCGGTCCAGGCGCCTCCCCGCCGCCGCCTGGACGGACCGGGCGGCCCTGAGCAGTGCGTCGGGTTCCAGGTCGGTCCGGATCCGGATGACCGCGTTCACGAACCAGTCCTGGTCCGTATAGTCCACCGGCTCGGTGAGATAAAAGGGGGATTGTCCGGTCAAAAACGTGGTCCCGTATGCCGTCAGCTCCCGGATGCCCCGCCTGCAGTTTTCGAGCCGGTCCCCCAGGTTGGAACCCACCGAAAGAAATACGTCGTTATCCGGCCGCACGCAAGAAATCCACCGTTTCGAGACGTTTCACGGCTTCCTGTATCCGGTTTCGGTTCACCGTAAGGGCCATCCGGACATACCCTTCCCCGGCGGCGCCGAAACCGTTTCCAGGGGTGGCCACCACGCCGGCTTCCGTCAACAGGCGGCCTGCAAACGCCGCCGACGCCATCCCTTCGGGAACCTGGATCCAGACGTAGAAGGTGGCGCGGGGGGTAAAGACCGACAGCCCCAGCTTTGTAAGCCCCTCCACAAGGATATCCCTCCGGGCCTGGTATTCCCGGTTCATTTCTTCAACGCACGCCTGGTCCGCCTCCAGGGCCGTAATCCCGGCCCATTGGACGGCCTGGAAGGCCCCGGAATCGATGTTGCTTTTCACCTGCCCCAACGCTTCCACCACCTCGGCACGCCCCACGGCAAAACCGATGCGCCATCCGGTCATGGCATACGTCTTGGAAAGGCTGTGGAACTCGATTCCCACTTCCTTGGCGCCATCAACCTCCAGGAAGCTGATGGGGCGATACCCGTCAAAGGCCATTTCCGTGTATGCCGCGTCATGGCACACGATGATATTGTGTGCCCGGGCAAAGGCCACCGCTTTTTCAAAAAAAGCCATGGACGCCACCGCAGAGGTGGGGTTGTTGGGATAATTGAGGAACATGAGCTTGGCCGCATCCGCCACCTTGCCCGGAACGGCGTCGAGGTCGGGGAGGAAATCATTTCCCCGGGTCAACGCCATGAAATGGGACGTCCCGCCGGCAAACCGGACGCCGGTATTGTATACCGGATAGGCCGGATCCGGCACCAGGGCCGTATCCCCCGGATCAATGAAGGCCAGGGGAATGTGGGCGATTCCTTCCTTGGAGCCGATGAGGGTGACGACTTCCCGCCGGGGATCCAGGTCCACGTTGAATCGTTTTTTATACCAGCCGGCCGCGGCGGCATTGAAGGCGTGCATGCCCGAATAGGACGGGTACCGGTGGTTGGCCGGATCCCCGGCGGCGCTGCAAAGGGCCTCGATGATATGCGCCGGTGTCGGAAGATCCGGATCCCCCACCCCCAGGTCGATGACATCCACGCCCTGGTTCCGGACTTCTTCTTTTCGGCGGTCGAGTTCCTTGAACAAATAAGGCGGCAGGGTTTTGAGCCGCTCGGCTTTTTCAATGGCGATCATGTTCCGGCTGTCCTTTCTTTGGCGGTTCAAAAAAAGATTTGCTCAAGGATAAAAGGGTTTCATGGGATCCAGGCTTCTTCCCACATGACGCCTTCATAAATCACCCGGGCGTCGCCTTCGAGGAAGACGCCATCGAACCCGTCTTCTTTGCGTTGAAAATGAATGGTCAGGTCTCCTCCGCCCCGCGGAAGCACCCGGATGGGGGAAGGCCGGCGGCTTTTGGCCGCCGCCACCAGGGCCGCGGCGATGGCACCGGTCCCGCAGGCCAGGGTTTCGTCCTCTACGCCCCGCTCATAGGTCCGGATGGCGATGGCGCCGTCCGCCCCGAACCGGACGAAATTGACGTTGGCCCCTTCCGGACCGAAATGGGCATGGAATCGCAGTTCCCTGCCCCGGGTCCGCACGTCCACGCTCTCCAGTGCCGATACTTCCACCACCGCATGGGGCACCCCGGTATTGACGCGGCTCAAAGACACCGGGCCCGCCTGCGTTTCCACGGTTTCGTCCAGAATCAAACCCCGGGGACGGGGCATGTTTACCTTGACCCGGTCTCCCACGATTTCGGCTATCACGATGCCAGTGTCCCCTTCAAAAGACAGTCTTTTCCCGGTGATGCCTTTTAAATAGGCGAAACGGGAGACACACCGAGCGCCGTTGCCGCACATTTCGGCCCGGCTCCCGTCGGCGTTAAAGTAGCGCCACTTGAAATCGGCGTGTTCGGAATTTTCAAGCAGAATCAATCCGTCGGCCCCGGCGGAAAGCCGGCGGCGACAGACCCCTTGGATGAAGGCAGGAAGCAGGGCCTCGTCCACCGCGGTCTCCCGGTTGTCGATGAGAATGAAGTCGTTTCCGGCCCCGCTCATCTTGTAAAAAGGAATCGTTTTCATCAGCGGCATTACGTCAAAAACGGCGGGAGGGATTCCCCCCGCATCAAATCTGCATAGGTTTCCCGGTCCCGGACCACGTGGAACCGGTCCCCTTTTACCATGACTTCGGCCACCCGCGGCCGGGAGCAATAGTTGGAGGCCATGACGAATCCATAGGCGCCGGCGCTCATGACGGCCACCAGCTCCCCGCTTTTGAGGTCCGCCATTTCCCGGTCCGCTGCCAGAAAATCCCCGCTTTCACAGATGGGGCCCACCACGTCGGCCGTCACTTGATTTCTCCGGGCCTTTACCACGGGCTGCACGCCGTGATAGGCATGATACAAGGATGGCCGAATGAGATCGTTCATGCCCGCGTCCACGATGACGAACTCCTTTGCCTTCCCCTTTTTCCGGTACAGTACCCGGGTCACCAGGATCCCCGCGTTTCCCACGATCACGCGGCCGGGTTCCAGGATCAGCTTCAGGGACGTCCCCTTGAGGGCATCCACGATCGCCCGGGCGTATTCTTCCGGAAGGGGCGGCGACTCGTCCCCGTAAATGATCCCCAGGCCGCCCCCCACGTCGATGTATTCAAAATCGATGCCCGCGGCGTCCCGGAGCTTTTCCACCAGGGCCACCAGGCTCTTCAGGGCATCCTGAAAGGGTGTGGATTCGGTGATCTGGGAACCGATATGGCAGTCGATCCCCCGGATGTGCACATGGGACAGGGTTTTGGCCAGGCGGTAACCTTCCACGGCCCCTTCCACGTCGATGCCGAACTTGTTCTTCTCCAGCCCCGTGGAAATGTACGGATGGGTCTTGGGATCCACGTCCGGATTGACCCGCAGCGCGATGGGCGCCGTTTTCCCCAGGGTCTTGGCGCGCTCGTTCAACAGCCCGAGTTCTTCGATGGATTCCACGTTGAACATGAGAATCCCTTCTTTCAGGGCGTAATCGATTTCATCGATCCGTTTTCCCACACCGCTGTAGACGATGCGCGACGCCGGAATTCCCGCCGCCAGGCCCCGGTACAGTTCGCCGCCGGAGACAATGTCCAGACCGCCGCCCATCTTTGAAAAAAGAGAAAGGATGGCCAGGTTCGTATTGGCCTTGGCGGAGTAACAGACCAGCCGGTCCATGCCTTTGAAGGCGTCCGAAAACTCGTTGAAATGGCGCGCCAGGGTGGCGTGGCTGTAAAGGTAAAAGGGCGTCCCCACCGCGTCGGCGATGGCTTTCACCGGGACGTCTTCGGCGTACAACTCGGCGTTTCGGTATTCGAAATGATGCATGGGTTTCCCTATTCAAAGTCTATGCCGCAATGCCGGCGGCGTATAACCCGGCCCCGCACGTATTAGAACAGCACTCCCACCGCGTTGGAATCCGGGCCTTTCCGACCTTCCCGATCCACCGGGTTCACCTTGTAGATGTAGTAAAACCCTTTTTCCGGCCGGTCTTCGTAAACAAAGACCGGCGCATCCGTCCCGGCATCGAGCCGGATTTCCGCCGGAATCCGGGCCAGGTTTTCGAACAAGACCGGGCAGTCCCTGCAGTCTGCACCGGCGGCGTCTGTTTGGAAACGGTAGATCGTAAAACCCGTCAGTTTCGACGGATCCATCGGCGGGCTTCCGGGCATTGACCAGGTCAGCCACACCCCCTGGGGCCCCCGGGTCACGCGCAGATCCGTCACGGCCGGCAGCGGTTCAGGCGCAGGCGCAACCGGCGCCTTCTTGACACCGCATGCCTGTATCAAAAAAACCGCTAAAACCAAAGTCAAAAAACCACGCCTGCGCATTCCGTTCAACGCGTTCATTTTCGGTTCTCGTGCCCCGTATCCGGGTCCAGGATCTGCCGGATCCGGATTTCCGTTCTTTCCGCGTCCTTTTCCAGATTCGCCCGGGCCGTCTCCAGGGCCGACACCACGCAGCGCCGGGCCGTTCCCCCGAAGGACGTCCGCCGGCTGATCATGGCCTTGGTTTCCAGGACGGCGTAGACATCCTTTTCAACGGAAGAAGCAAAGGCTTTGAGTTCCTCCAGTGTCAGGTCCCGGAGGTCCTTTCCCCGGGACAAGGCGTACTTTACGGCCTCTCCCACGCATTTGTGGGCGTCCCGGAAGGCCATCCCCTTGGCCACCAGGTAATCGGCCAGGTCCGTGGCATTGAGAAACCCGGACATGGCCGCCCGCCCCATGGTCTCGGCATTGAACCGGATTTTTCCGAGCATGGCAATAAAGACGCCCAGGCAGGCCTTGAGGGTGTCCGTCCCCTGGAAAAGGAGTCCCTTGTCTTCCTGCAGATCCCGGTTGTAGGTCAAGGGAAGGCCTTTCATGAGGGTCAGCATGGCCAGGAGGTTCCCGAAGACGATCCCGGTTTTTCCCCGCACCAACTCCGGAATATCCGGGTTTTTCTTCTGGGGCATGATGCTGCTCCCCGTGGCAAAGGCGTCGGGAATCTCCACAAAACCGAACTCCGAGGAAGACCACAGGATCAACTCCTCGCTCATCCGGCTCAGGTGCACCATGGCGATGGACGCATCCGACAAAAACTCCATGATGAAATCCCGGTCCGAGACCGCGTCCATGCTGTTGGGGGCCACCTTTGAGAAACGCAAAAGCTCAGCGGTGTAATGCCGATTGATGGGATACGGGGTGCCGGCCAGGGCCGCACTCCCCAGGGGCATCACGTCCATGCGGCCGAAGGCGTCTTCGAACCGTTCGAAATCCCGGGTGAACATTTCATAATAGGCCATGAGATGGTGGGACAACAACACGGGCTGAGCCCTCTGGAGATGGGTGTATCCGGGAAGGAGGACATCCAGGTGCCCGCCGGCAAGATCCACCAGGACCCGCCGCAGGCGCAGCAGATCCTGGAGCACGGCAAGGGTTTCCTCCCGGAGGAACATCCGCACATCCAGTGCCACCTGGTCGTTCCGGCTCCGGGCCGTGTGCAGCTTCTGGGCCACCTTCCCCAGGTCCTGGATGAGCCGGGCCTCGATGTTCATGTGGATGTCTTCCAGGCTTTCATCGAACGCGAACTCCCGGTGTTCGATGGCCCGCTGGATCTTGATGAGCCCCTGGATCAGGGTGTCCGCCTCCTCGGCCGTGATCACGCCGGCCTTGGCCAGGGTCCGGCAGTGGGCGATGCTCCCCTGAATGTCGTAGGCATACAGGCGCCGGTCCACATCGATGGACGCGGTGAAGGCCTCGGCGATGCGGTCGGTGCGTTCCGAGAACCGCCCCCCCCATAGTTTTTCCGTCATCGGTTTTCTCCCATGCCGTCGAAACGGCAGATTGCCACAAGTAACTTCTATCTTTTGTCCCGAATCATCTTCCGAATGCGCAACCGCAGGGCGTTGAGCCGGATGAACCCTTCGGCGTCCTTCTGGCTGTAAACCGTATCGTCTTCGAAGGTGGCGAAATCCTCCCGGTACAAGGAAGCATCCGATTTTCTCCCCAGGACGATGCAGTTGCCCTTGTAGAGCTTCATGCGTACCACCCCCGACACATCCGCCTGGGCGTCGTCCATCAAGTCCTGGAGCATCTTCATCTCCGGCGAGAACCAGAACCCGTAGTACACCAGCTCGCTGTACCGCGGGATAAGGGAGTCCCTTAAGTGCATGACCTCCCGGTCCATGGTGATGGATTCCATGGCGATATGGGCGGCCCTGAGGAGGGTCCCGCCGGGGGTCTCGTAGATCCCCCGGGATTTCATCCCCACGAACCGGTTTTCCACCACGTCGGCGCGGCCGATGCCGTGCTTCCCGGCCAGGCGGTTCAACCGGGCCAAAAGCGCCGCCGGGGAAAGGGGCTGCCCGTCCACCGCCACGGGGTCCCCCTTTTCAAAGGCGATCTCCACGATCTCCGGGGAATCGGGCGCGTTCTCAAGCGGCGTGCACAGGGTGTACAGGTCCTCGGGCGGCGCCTGCCAGGGATCCTCCAGGATCCCCCCTTCGTAGCTGATATGCAGCAGGTTCCGGTCCACGCTGTAAGGCTTGGCCTGGGTGGTGGGGACCGGGATGCCGTGCTTTTCGGCAAAGGCCATGAGATCGCTGCGCGAATTCAAGGACCATTCCCGCCACGGGGCGATGATTCGGATTCCCGGCTCCAGGGCCAGGTAGGTCAGCTCGAACCGGACCTGGTCGTTTCCTTTTCCCGTGGCGCCGTGGCTCACGGCATCCGCCCCCTCGGACCGGGCGATCTCCACCTGGCGCCGGGCGATCAGGGGCCGGGCCAGGGAGGTCCCCAGCAAATACTGGCCCTCATAGAGGGCGTTGGCCCGGAATGCCGGGAAGACGAAGTCCTTCACGAAGGTTTCTTTCAAATCCTCCACAAAGACCTTGGAGGCGCCGGTGGCTTTGGCTTTTTGCGGGATGTGGTCCAGTTCTTCATCCTGGCCGATGTCCGCCGAAAAGGCGATCACGTCACAACCGTAGGTTTCCATGAGCCACTTGAGGATCACGGAAGTATCGAGCCCTCCCGAGTACGCCAGCACCACTTTTTGAATTTTGTTTTTCATTTCGATGAATCGATCCTTTCCCGGTCAAGTTCCTTCAGTCGATAAAGTGCAGCAGAACCGCTTTGTGCAGGTGAAGCTTGTTTTCGGACTGGTCCCATACCACGGAGCGCGGCCCTTCCAGGACCGACTCGGTGATTTCTTCCCCCCGGTGGGCGGGAAGACAATGCATGACGATCACGTCTTTTTTCGCCCTTTTCACCAGGGCGTCGTTCACGCAAAAGGATTTGAAGATCGATTTGCGGATGCGGTGTTCCCGTTCCTGCCCCATGCTCGCCCACACGTCCGTGTAGATGACATCCGCTCCGGTCACGGCGGCAACGGGATCCCCCGTAAGGACGATGCCGCCGGCATTGCGTTTCCGGGCTTTATTCACCACCTGTTCGTCGGGCATGTACCCGTCGGGGCAGGCCAGGGTCAGGTCGAGCCCCAGCACGGCGGCGGCATTGATCCAGGAATGGGCCACGTTGTTCCCGTCCCCTACCCAGGCAATCTTGATCCCCTTGTATCCCCCCTTCTTTTCGATGATCGTCATGAGATCGGAAAGGACCTGGCAGGGGTGAAAGCGGTCCGTCAGGGCGTTGATCACGGGGATGCCGGAAAATTCGGCGAACTCGGCCAGGAGATCCTGGGAAAAGGTGCGGACGGCCACCGCGTCCAGGTATCGGGACAGGACCCGGGCCGTATCCCGGGCGGGCTCCCCCCGGGAAATCTGGGAATCGGCGGCCCCGATGAAAATGGGGGTTCCCCCGAGCTGGATCATGGCCGCCTCGAAGCTGATCCGGGTCCGCGTGGAGGGCTTGTCGAAAAGCAGCCCCAACGATTTTCCGGCCAGGGGGAACCCGGTGGTTCCGGCCGCCTTTTCCGCCTTGAGGCGGATGGCGGTTTCGAAAAGGGCGTCCATTTCCCGGGCGGATACGTCCAGCAGCGTTAAAATATCTTTTTTCATGGGTTTTTCCCCTTGATTGGTTATTGTGTTTTTCCGCTTTCATTAAGGACGTCATCCAGGCACCGGATCAGGGCGTCCACAGCCGTTGTGTCGATGATCAGCGGCGGAGCGAAACGCAGCACGTTCCCCTGGACACAGTTGATCAAAAATCCCCGCTCCCGGCACGCCGCCACCAGGGGATCCCCTTCCTTGTCGAGTTCCATCCCCAGCAAAAGCCCCATCCCCCGGACATCCGTCACCGAGGGATGCCGTTCTTTCAAGCCCGTGAGGGCGTTTTTGAAGTACGCCCCCACGGCCGTGCATTTTTCAAGGATCTTTTCTTCTTCGAAGATGTTCAGGACTTCCAGGGCCACGGCGCACACCAGCGGGGTGCCCCCGAAGGTGGAGGCGTGGGCGCCGGGACCGAAGGCCGCGGCCGTTGCTTCCCCGGCCAGCATGGCGCCCATGGGAAGCCCGTTGGCCAGGGCCTTGGCCAGCGTCATGATGTCCGGGGCAATGCCGAACTGCTCATAGGCAAAGAGTGTCCCGGTGCGGCCCATGCCGGTCTGGATCTCGTCGAAGATCAAGAGCAGGCCCTTCTCGTCGCAAAGGCGGCGCACCGCCTGGAGATAGTCCGGATCCGCGCAACGCACGCCGCCTTCTCCCTGGATCGGTTCCAGCATCACGGCGCAGGTCCCGGGGCCCACGGCACCGGAAAGGGCGTCGAAATCGTTGAAGGGCACGAAATCGAAACCTTCGAGCAAGGGCTCGAATCCTTTTTGGATCTTTTTCTGCCCGGTGGCCGACAGGGTGGCCATGGTGCGGCCGTGAAAGGATTGCTGCATGACCACGACCCGATACCGGTGGGGCTGTCCTTTTTCCTTGAAAAAGCGCCGGGCCAGCTTGAGAGCCGCTTCATTGGCTTCGGCCCCGCTGTTGCAGAAAAAGACCCGGTCGGCAAAGCTTTTTTCCACCAGGCGGGCCGCCAGGTCCACCTGGGGCTGGGTATAGTACAGGTTGGAGACGTGCACCAGGGTCTTTGCCTGGGCGTAAACGGCTTCGGCGATCCGCGGATGGGCGTGGCCCAGGCTGCACACGGCGATGCCGGCCAGGAAGTCGATGTATTCCCGGCCCCGGTCGTCCCGGAGTGTACACCCCTGCCCGCTTTTCAAAAACAGCGGCTGCCGCTTGTACGTGGCGGCCAGGACCCGATCCGCCTGATCAATCAGAGGATTCATGATTCACCTGCCGTGATTTCGGTGCCGATGCCCTTGTCCGTGAAAAGCTCCAGGAGGAGGGCGTGCCGGCGCTTTCCGTTGATGATCTGCACCTTTCCCACGCCCCTGTCGATGGCTTCCAGGGCATATTCGATCTTGGGGATCATCCCGCCGGTGATGGTCTTTTCCGCGATCATCCGGGGGATCACCGCGGCATCCAGGGAAGACAAAAGATTCCCGCCGGCGTCCAGGACCCCGTCCACATCCGTGAGAAAAATGAGCCGGGCCGCCTTGAGGGCCGAGGCGATCTTTTCGGCCACCAGGTCCGCGTTGATGTTGTACGTCTCTCCGGCTTCCCCCGCCCCCACCGGTGCGATGACCGGGATGAATCCCCGGGCGGTGAGGGTCTGGATCAGTTCCACGTTCACGTGGGTGACGTCTCCCACCAGGCCCGGATCGATGATCTCCGGGGGCTTGGCGGCGTCTTCCTGGTGGACGATGCGCAGCTTTTTCGCCGAAATGAGCCCGGCGTCCTTTCCGGTGAGACCCACGGCTTTTCCGCCGTGTTGATTGATCTGGGCCACGATGGCCTTGTTGATCTTTCCCCCCAAAACCATCTCCACCACGTCCATGGTGGCTTCGTCCGTGAGGCGCATCCCCCGCACGAACCGGGGCTGCATCCCCATTTTGTCCATGACCGTGTTGATCTGGGGGCCGCCGCCATGGACCACCACGGGATGGATGCCGATGAACTTGAGCAGCGTTACGTCCCGGGCGAAGTCTTCCTTGAGTCGGGCGTCCACCATGGCGTGCCCGCCGTACTTGATGACCAGCGTCATACCGGAAAACCGGCGGATGTAGGGGAGGGCTTCGATGAGAATATCGGCGACGGGGTGATCCATGTTTTCGGGTCTTTCGTTGTTGAGAAGTTGAATGCTTCTGTTCGGCCCGGGCCTGCGGATTGACTCTTATTTCAAAGGGGTCAAGGATTCAAGATTCAAGGGCCAAGGGGTCATGTTTTTCATGCAACATGGGGGCTATTTCCGGGGATGGGCCTTGTCATAGGTCTCCATGAGCCGGTCGATGCTCAAGTGCGTGTACTTCTGGGTGGTGGAAAGGCTCTGGTGCCCCAGGAGTTCCTGCACCGCCCGCAGATCCGCCCCGGCATCCAGCATATGGGTGGCAAAGGTATGCCGCAAGGCATGGGGGTGCACCCGCAGGGGGAACCCGCACTCCCGGGCCACCCGATCCAATATCCGGCCGATGGACCGCACGCTGAGCCGCTTGAAATCCTTGTTCAAAAACAACGGCCGGTCCTTGGTGTCTTTTTGAATCTTTTGAAATCCTTCTTTTTGTTCCAGTCTTTCCCGGTAGCGCAAAATGGAATCGAGGGCTTTTTTCCCGATGGGAACGATGCGTTCCTTCTTTCCTTTCCCCAGCACCCGGATCAATCCCCTGGAAAAATCCACGTGGGAAACATCCAGAAACGCCAGTTCCGAAACCCGGATCCCCGTGGAGTAAAGGGTTTCGAAAAGGGCGCGGTTTCTCAACCCGGCCCAGTGCGCCGTATCCAAAGCGTCCAGGAGGCGGAACACATCATCCACCGACAGATGCGTGGGAAGGAACCGCCCCTGCTTGGGGGTGCGCACCATCTTGGCTGGATTCGTCCGGGCCGCGCCGTGCTTGGTTAAAAAGTGGTAAAAGGACCGCAGGGCGGCCAGCTTCCGGGCGATGGTGGTCTTCTTGTTCTTGGCGTGCAGCATGGCCAGGTAGGCGCGGATATCCGTCACGCCCACGGCTTCCCCGGTTTCGGGGCGGTCCCGGCCGCCGGAGGCCTCCCTGGGGGCATTTTCCGAGACGAATCGAACAAACTCCAAGAGATCCTTTTCGTAGGCCCGGCAGGTATGCAGGGAATATCCTTTTTCAGAGGACAAGGATTCCACGAACCGGCGGACCCTGTTTTTCAGCTCCCGGATCTCCATGGATTCGTCCTTTTCACAGGTCGATCAGGGTTTGCAGTTCTTCCCAGGAACCCACCTCCACAAAGGGATGCGGGGCCCGGTTCCACGGCTGGCGGTACAAAATGGGCGCCACGCCGGCGGCGTCCAAATCAAAGCAGGTCTCCAGCCGATCTTCCACAAAGTAGGCGATGCGGCGTTCCATGAGCACTTCGGCTTTCTTGTCAAAAGTCCCGGTGGCCACGACCTCGATACGGCTGGAATGACTCCCCAGCACCTCCTGCATCCATCTGTGGACCGGTTCCGGATTGCTCCGGGCCGTCACAAAAAGAACCGGGGACTGCCGGTGAAGGATCCGGGAAAGCACCTGGGGCGCCTGCTCCATGGGCCGTAACGGAATGGTGTGGCTGCCTTCCAGGATCTGGAGGAGCACCGCATCCATGACATGGGCATCCATGTCGATGCAGGACTGAAGGTCGTAGGCGGTGATATCCTCATACCGGATACCGTCCACCCGGAACTCCCGGTGGGCGATCTCCAGAAACAGGCGCATGGTGTCCGCGAAGACCCCGTCGAAATCAAAGGCCAGGCATGCCGGATCGATCCGGTTTTCGGGGAAAAGGCACATGCCCGCTGCCTTTCCTATGCGGTCCACCGCCCTCAAGCCGACCTCCGGGTCTTTTTCTTGAGCCGGGAGATCCGCTTTCGGTAAATCGTGCTCATCTTGGCATCCTGGGCCTCCAGGGCCGCCGCCCGCTTTTTCTTGAGACCCCGGATTTTCGTTTTCAGGACCCGCACGGAACCGTTCCCTTTTTTCGGGCCTTCGTCCACGATGCCCTTGACTTCCTTGATGATCGAAAGGAGTTCGAACTTATTCATCCCGTGGGCCCCGGTGATCTCGGGCATCTGTTTGGCGATCTCCCGAAGCTCCTTGACGGTCATTTTGTCGAGCGGTTTTTCCTTGGCTTCTTTTTTCTTTTTGCTCATCCGTAAACCCCCTCAATATATTTTTTGAAGATCGTTTTTTCGGCGGGCCGGTCCCCGCGTTGGCGGGGTATAAAACCCCGCACGACATTTTGGTATCGGCCGTTCTTCAAAGCACGAGCGGAGGCCTGTCGCCCCCGCTGTCTTAAACCGAAAGGATCCTCGGTTCAGGTCAATGCTTCCGGATCACGGATACCCGGGTTCGTTTCCGTCTTCCCGCATGCCCATCCCGCCGGCGGCGGGATGCCATAAAATGATTTATGTAACAATTTGAACCCAATATGTCAATCTTTTCTTCCATTGCGGCCGGAAATCCGGGAGTACACGGTGTTTTCCGAAAATCGAGTGCCCGGGGTCATGCTTTTTCTTCCGGAACCGGCGGTTTCAAGGCGGCAAAAAAGGGCTTGAAGAGATCCAGCGGAATCGGAAAGACGGTGGTGGTGTTGCTTTCGGAGGACATCTCCAAAACGGTCTGCAGGTAGCGCAGCTGCAAGGCCACCGGATGCGCCTCAATGGCCTGCGCGGCTTCGACCAGCTTGGCGGCCGCCTGGAATTCCCCTTCCGCGTTGATGACCTTGGCACGCCGATCCCGCTCGGCTTCCGCCTGCCGGGCCATGGCCCGCTGCATTTCCGTGGGAAGATCGATGTGCTTGAGTTCCACCGTGGCCACCTTGATTCCCCACGGATCCGTTTGCGCATCGAGGATCTCCTGGAGTTCGGTGTTCACCTTCTCCCGCTCGGCAAGGAGTTCGTCGAGTTCCGCCTGGCCGCAGACACTGCGCAGGGTGGTCTGGGCCAGCTGGGACATGGCGTAATGGTAGTTTTCCACCTCGATGACGGCCTTGACCGGGTCGATGACGCGGAAATAAATGACCGCGTTGACCTTCACGGACACGTTGTCCCGGGTGATGACGTCCTGGGGATCCACGTCCATGACCACCAGCCGGAGACTGACCTTGATCATTTTATCCACGATGGGAATCAGGATGATCAATCCCGGTCCTTTGGCCTTGATGACGCGGCCCAAACGGAAGATCACGCCCCGCTCGTACTCGTTCAAAATACGGATGGCCGCGGAAAGGAAAAAGACCACCAGGATGACTATGGCAATAGCTGTAAACATCGTTTACTCCTTTGCAAAAAAGCTTTTCACGTTACGCCGTATCCACCGGTTCCACTTCCAAAACCAGGTTTTGAATCCCGATCACCCGCACCTTGACGCCCTTTTGGATCGGGGTCCTGGAAACCGCGTTCCAGAGTTCGCCGTGGACAAATACCTTTCCCTCGGGGTCGATGTCTTTTTTGACCACCCCGATCTCCCCCACAATTCCCCGGTCCCCGGTCCTGGGCCGGGAGACCTGGGATTTGAAGACCAGGGCCGCCACGCCCACGAAAAACCCCGAAACCACGGTCAGGGTCGGCACGAGGACCTCCCAGGCCAGGCGGAACTCGGGACTTTCCATCTCTTCAAAAAGCATGAGGGATCCCAAGAGCAAGGAAACGATGCCGGCCACGCTCAACATGCCGTAGCTGGCGATCTTCATCTCCAGGATGAAAAAGATGATGGCCAGCAAAATCAGTAATATCCCGGCGTAATTGACCGGCAGGGCCTGGAAGGCGAAAAAGGCCAGGATGAGGCAGATCCCGCCGATGACGCCGGGGAAAATGGTGCCCGGATGGGAAAGCTCGAAGTAGAGGCCGGCCAGGCCGATCATCATGAGAATATAGGCCACATTGGGGTTGCTGATGGTCTTGAGGATCTTGATCCGCAGGTTTTCCTTGACGATGACTTTTTGGGCATCGGAAAGGGCCAGGGTCCCTTTTCCCTTGATCTTCCGGCCGTCGAGCTTTTGGATCAAATCGTCCAGGTCCTTGGCCACCAGGTCGATGACCCCGGCCTTGAGGGCCTCGGTTTCCGTGGCGGAAATACTTTCCCGGACCGCCTTTTCCGCCCACGCGGCGTTTCTCCCCCGTTTCTGGGCGATGCTTTTGACGTAGGCCACCATGTCGTTGGTGACCTTGTCCGCCATGGTCTTGTCGATCTCCTTCCCGCCGGCCCCCACGGGGTGCGCCGCACCGATGTTCGTTCCCGGCGCCATGGCCGCCACGTCCGCCGCCATGGTGATCATAACCCCGGCCGAGGCGGCCCGGGCCCCGCTGGGAGAGACAAAGACCGCCACCGGGACCCGGCTGTCATAAATGGCCATAACGATGTCGCGCATGGAATCGGCAAGCCCTCCCGGCGTGTTCAGTTCGATGACGATGAGGGCGGCGTCTTCCTCAACGGCTTTCCGGATCCCGCTGTTGATGAAGCCGGCCGTACCGGGACTGATGGCGTCGGCCACCGGAATCACAAAGACCGCCGCCGTCTTGCCCTGGGCCGCCCGGGGGGACGGCAAGACCAGCAGCCCCAACACGGAGAAAAGCAGTATCAGGAATTTAGCCCGCATTCCGGCTCCCATCGAGGAGGGCCATGATCTGCTTCATGTCCTTCCACACCTCCCGTTTTTTTTCCGGATTCCGCAGCAGATACGCCGGGTGATAGGTGGGCATCAACGGAATCCCTTCCCAGTCATGAAACCGGCCCCTGAGCCGCGAAATGGGGGCTTCCGTGCCCAGGAGCGCATGGGCGGCCACCGATCCCAGGGCGCAGATCACCCGGGGCCGGATGCTTTTGATCTGCCGTTTCAAAAAAGGAAGGCACCGATCCATCTCGTCCGGGAGCGGATTCCGGTTTCCCGGGGGGCGGCACTTGACCACGTTGCAGATGTAGACCCTGTCGCGCGTCAATCCCATGGCCTCGATGATCTTGGTGAGCAACCGGCCGGCGGCACCCACAAAAGGTTCCCCCTGCCGGTCTTCCTCGGACCCGGGGCCTTCCCCCGCGAACACGAGGCGCGCGTCAGGATCCCCGGCCCCGAAAACGATGCGGGTCCGCCCGGCGTTCAAGCCGCACCGCCGGCAATCCCCCAAATCGGTGCGGATGTCCTCCAGCGTCTCCCCGGCGCCGTCCCCTTTCCCCCAGCCCTCCAGGACGGTCCGTGTCTTTTCGTTGCAGTCGAACCCGGTCTGGCCGGACCGGGAAAGGCGGCGCAGGGTGACCTCCGCGACATCCACGATGTGGAGCACTTCCTGTAAAATGGGTTCCGTGGCCATGGAATCTTTCCGAGACCTTTCCCTGTTTTGGCGTCTTATGCAGGCTCCAGTGAACGGAGCCGGTCCAGCAGGAGATGGGCCACCGCCTCTTTTTCCATAATCGGAAGGGTTTCCCGGCGGCCGTCCCTGAAAAACAAGGTGACCCGGTTGGTGTCGGCGGCGAATCCGCAGCCGGCCTCGCCGATGCAATTGGCGGCGATGAGGTCCAGGTTTTTCTCCTGAAGCTTTTTCATGGCATGGGCCTCGAGATCTTCGGTCTCCGCGGCGAAGCCCACCAGGATCTGACCCGCCTGTTTTTGCTTCCCGATGGCTTTGAGGATGTCCGTGGTCTGCTCCAGTTCCAGGACCCATCGCTCGTTTTTCTTTTTGATCTTCTGCCCGGCGGCTTCAACCGGCCGATAATCGGAGACCGCCGCGGTCTTGATGACGATGGCATACGCCTTCACGGTTTCGAACACGGCCCGGGCCATGTCTTCCGCCGTTTCCACCCGGAGCGTCCGGACCCCCGGCGGATCGTCCAGGGGCGTGGGCCCGGTGATCAGCAGGACGTCCGCACCCCGGTGCGCCGCCGCCCTTGCCAGGGCGAAGCCCATCTTCCCCGACGACGGATTGGAAATGAATCGGACCGGGTCCAGGGGCTCCTGCGTGGGGCCGGCGGTGACGAGGATGCGCCGTCCCGCCAGGTCCTTGGGCGTCAGGCAGGCCGTGAGGCGGTCCATGATGGTTGCGGGATCCGGGAGGCGGCCGGGGCCGGAAACGCCGCAGGCCAGGTCCCCGGCATCCGGCGCCACCACCTGGAATCCGTCGGCCCTTAAGGTCTCGAGGTTTCTTTGCACCGCCTTGCTTTGATACATGTTCACGTTCATGGACGGGCACACCAGCACCGGGGCCGTCACGGCCATGACAAAGGTGGACAGGGCATCGTCGGCGATGCCGCCGGCCAGTTTTCCGATCATGTCGGCCGTGGCCGGTGCGATGACCACGGCATCGGCGGTCTCGGCCCAGTGGATGTGTTTCATGGCGCTTTCGCCGCCGGGAGCAAAGAGATCCCCGCACACCGGGGTTCCCGAGAGGGCTTCGAAGGTGACGCGGCCCACGAATTCATGGGCGTTTTTCGACATCATCACCCGCACCGACGCCCCTTTTTTGATCATCAGGCGCAGCAGTTCGGCGCTCTTGTAGGCGGCGATGCCGCCGCACACGCCCAATACGATATTTTTCCCTGTCAATGGGTGTGCCATGGTCTTTTAATGCGTATTGAAACGCGCAATCCCCCTCACCCTGCCCTCTCCCCCGCAGCCGGGGGAGAGGGTTTGGGTGAGGGGAAAAATTATTTCAACAACCCCGCCTCGCCTACCATGGTCGGCATCACCCATATTTCCACCCTGGAGTCATAGGCCCCTTCCAGGATATTGATGACGCAATACCGGTTTTCCTTCTGGAACAAAAGCACTGTCCGGGGGGACTTGAATTCTCCGATTTTGCTCCAGTTGTCCTTGGTCATGTTGTTTTCGAAAAAGGCGATGAGCGAATTCATCTCCACCCGGCCGTTGAGGGTCAACACCCCGCTGGTGTGCCCGGCCGTCCGGTAGATGAAGGTCTGGTCCTTAATGGTTTTGAGCTCCTGGGGAATCATCACGTCCCCGAAATCCATGTACATGGGCACATCTTTTTGGGCCGGGGACTTGTCCCGGCTCGATAATACGCTGGCACACCCCAATGCCGACAGGGCGAAGACCGCCGCGATCCCGAGTCCCAACCATCGCCATTGCCTTTTCCTCCGGTGCATCATGATCCATCCTCCTTTTTTGTCGGGTTCTTGCCGATTACTGAAACACTTCTTTCCGCCAGGTACCGCCTTTGCACACCGGCAAGCCGCTCCCGGTCCTTCAAGCGCATCGAGAATCGGATCCACCGGGCCGTTTTTTCGATCACGTCCGACCGCCTCTTCTCCAGCGCCTTTTGTTCCGCCTCCAGAAACGCCGGCACCAGGTGCCGGTTTCCGGGTTTCTTGAGGACCAGATAACGGTAGATATCCGCCGCTTCCTGGAATCGTCCCTGGGAAAGATAGATCCGGGCCAGGGTCTCGGTGCGAAAGGGATCGGCGTTACTCAAGAGTGGTTTTTTCCTTGTCGGTTTGTTTTTTTTTGAAGATGATTTCGTCTTTCGCCACGGCTTTCAGATCTTTGCGGATCACGAATTCCATGTACCGGGGATCATTTTTGAGCCGTTCCACCTTATGATACAGGGAAATGTTTTTTTTCACAAGCGCTTCGTTCTCCATGAGCACTTTATGTTTCTGGTTTTTGAGGGAAAGGTAGTCGGTGAATCCTTTTTCACCGAACAAGATGAGCAAAAGGAAATTGACGAGCGCCACCACGGCAAGGGAAAGGAAGATCTTTTGTTTAGTCGTCACGATTTCCCCTGCCTTTTTTGGAAAAAGCGGCAAAAAGTTTCAGCTCCGGGCTGCGGATCATCAGACAGAAGAGTCCGTAAAGGACGATTCCGGATGTCAGGGTCAGGGCGAGGCACGCCGGGAGTTCCGGGCCGTTCCGGAACCGTTCCGGGATTCCCGCAAAATAGATGAGCCATACCCCCGCCCCCATGGCCGCGGATCCGGCTGCCGAGCGCAGCAGGGACGCCGCCATTTTTCCTGCACCCAAGGCGCCCAGCCGCCCCCTCAACGCCCGGAGCAAGAGCCCCAGGTTCACCATGGACGCCAGGGAGGTCGCCAGGGCAAGCCCCCCGTGGCCCATGGGCCCCATCAAAAGAATGCCGAATCCCATGTTGGCCAAAACGGATACCACGGCCGTCCACACCGGGGTCTTCGTGTCCTGGAGGGCGTAAAAAGCGGAGACCACCACCCGCACCGCTGAAAACGCCCACAGGCCCATACCATAGTATAAAAGGGCCACAGCCGTCAATCGCGTGGATTCCGGTCCGAACGCCCCCCTTTCGAAGAGGACGGCGATGACGGGCTCCCGCAGCACGATCAGCCCGGTCATGGCCGGAAGGGTAATGAAAAAGACCAGGGTCATGGAATCCGAAAATGTCTTTTTCACCCCCTCGAGATCCCCGACGGCCGCCTGCCGGGAAAGGCTCGGCAGCGCCGCGGTGGCGGCGGCGATGGCGAAAAGCCCCAGGGGAAACTGGACGAGGCGGTCCGCGTAGTACAAAAAGGAGACGCTCCCTTCCGGGAGCAAAGATGCCAACAGGGTGCCCACCAGGATGTTGATCTGATACACGGCCGCCCCGATGACGGTGGGGAGCATGAGCCGCCCCACGCGGTTGAGGTCCGGATGCCACAAGGGCGCCTTCCGGAAAAGCTGGACCCCCTTTTTCAGGATCACCGGTCCCTGCATCGCCACCTGGAGGGCGCCTCCCAGAAGCACACCCACGGCAAGCCCGTGCACCGGCTCGGCCATGACCGGACAAAGGAAAAAGACGGCGGCGATCACGGCCAGATTCAAGGCCGCGGGCGCCAGGGCCGGGGCGGCAAAATGCCCCAGGGCATTGAGGACCCCCATGAACAGGGCCAGGATCCCGACGAAAAAGATATAGGGGAACACGATTCGTGTCAGGTCCGTGGTGAGGGCCATTTTCTCGGGAAGTCGGGCGAATCCCGGCGCGATCCCCTTGACGATGAACGGAGAAGACAACACGCCCAGGGCCGACACCACCGCCAGGACCAGGACCAGAATCCGGAAGGCGGACCGGACCAGCGTAAACGCTTCTGCCCGCCCCTGGCGGGTCATCACATCCGTGAAAACAGGGATGAAGGCGATGCTCAAGGACCCTTCGGCCAGGAGCCGCCGGAGGAGGTTGGGGATCCGAAAGGCCACAAAAAAGGCGTCCGCACCGGCACCGGCGCCGAACATCCAGGCAATGACGGCGTCCCGGACAAACCCGAGGATCCGGCTCAACAGGGTGGCGCCGCCCACCACTCCGGCGGCCCGGAAGACCCGGCGGCTTTCATCCATGGGGCGCAAATCGACGGCTTGAAAAGCCCGGGGCACCAGCGACGCAAGCAACGAAATGATGATTTCTATTGACAGGTATCATTGTTTTTGTGTAAAATTTTAGTTTTAATGGCTTCGTAATTATTGCTATAACCGTCATTCCGGACTTGATCCCCGCCTGTGTCGGGATCTATGACTGGCATCCAGAAGTATTTGAATTTACTGGACTCCGGCTTTCGCCGGAGTGACGAGTGTGAAATTTTTCAAAGGTCTCATATTGTTGGACCCCGGCTGGGGTTTATCCCGCACCAGCTGCGGGGCCGGGGTGACGAAAATGGACTCTGTTGGGGTCTTTATAACTTCACCAAGTTTAATGAACTCATAAAACGTCCCCTTTCCCTCCCCTGGCGAAAGGGGACGACATTCAATCAGTTACGACTATACACAACTATACACAACAATTAAGGAGGCATGAACATCCGTGGCAAATCATCCATCTGCAATCAAGCGGGCGCGGCAAAACGAAGACCGGCGCGAGCGCAATAAAACGGCCAAAACCCGGGTGAAAAACGTCATCAAATCCGTCCGCACCGCGGCGGGTTCCGACATGGACCCCGAAGCGCTGGCCAAGCAGCTCAACGAGGCCAAATCCATCATCGCAAAGAGCGCCAAGAAAGCGGCCATCCACCGGCGGGCCGCTTCCCGCAAGATTTCCCGCCTCGAGCGGCGCGTCAAAAATCCGCGGTGAGGCGGTTGTAGGTCCTTTCGGCCAGGCGTTTGGACAACACCTCGATGGCCTCCCGGCGGTTCCGATCCGTTCCAAATCGATCCCCGGCCACGACGGGATAGGCTTCATTTTCCGAAACGTTCCCGGCCCAAACGATCCGGTTTTGCCGGTTCGTCAATTTTAGAGCCAGCGTCATGGTGACCCGCCGCTCATCCGAGGTGGAGGCATCGGTCCGGGAGATGGTTTCCACGGTCATGTAGGCGACCACCCCGGAAAGGACGGCGTCGGCGTTTTCCCTGTCCGAGGCCACGCCTTCTTCGTTTCTCCGGATGAATTCATCGATCATGTCATCCGTGAATACGGTCTCGATACCGGTTTCCGTGGTCCGGTTCTCGAAAAGGGCGATGTAGATCGTCTTCACGCCGGCCGGAAAACTCCCGCTTCCGGCGAATTGATATCCGCATCCCGCCGCCGTCCATACAAGGGTGGAAAAAAGCGTCACATATCCGAATGCCCGGTTTTTTTTCACAATCCTTCCTTTTTGGCATGCCGGTTTTTTTCGGTGGGATATAACATCCCGCCCTACAGATTCATCCCCTTCAGCAGACGATATTGACCAATTTGTTCTTCACCACGATGACCTTGCGGACGGGTTTTCCGCCGATGAATTTGGCGATTCGGTCGTCGTTCAAGGCCATCTCTTTTACGGCCTCTTCGGATACGCCGGCGGCCACGTTGAGCCGGCTCCGCAACTTGCCGTTGACCTGCACCACGATGACCAGCTCATCCTTTTCCAGGGCGGCTTCCTGAAATTCCGGCCACGGCTCCAAAAGCACGCTTTTCGGATGCCCCATGGCGGCCCAGATTTCTTCACACAGATGGGGCACGATGGGAGACAGGAGCAGCACCACCGTTTCCATGGCAAAGCGCATCACCCCTGCCCCGCGTGCCGAGTCGTTTTCCGGATCCACGGCGTACATGACGTTGACCAGTTCCATGACCGCGGAAATGGCGGTATTGAAATGGAAGCGGTCCTCGATGTCCTGGGTGACCCGGGCGATGGTCTGGTGGGCCTTTTTGTACAGATCCCGGATCTCTCCGGACAAGGCGTCGGGGTCTCCCTGATAGGCGTCCGCCCCCGCGATGCGGTCCATCCACAGGGCGGCCAGGCGCCAGACCCGGTTCAGGAACCGGTAGCCGCCTTCCACCCCCTGTTCGCTCCATTCCAGGTCCCGTTCCGGCGGGGCGGCGAAAAGGCAGAACAGCCGGGTGGTATCGGCCCCGTAGCGCTCCAAAAGCGCGTTGGGATCCACCACGTTCTTCTTGGATTTGGACATCTTTTCCACCCGGCCCACGGCGGCCGGCTTCCCGCATTTGGCGCAGAAGCGCTCCTCACCGGAGATGCGGATCTCTTCGGGAAACAAAAACCCGTGTTCCGGGCAGGCCACGGTCTCCTTGCACACCATTCCCTGGGTCAACAGCCGCGTGAACGGCTCCTTGAAGTCCACCATGCCGAATTCCTTGAGGACCCGGGTGTAGTACCGGGAATAGAGCAGGTGCAAGATGGCATGCTCCACCCCGCCGATATACTGGTCCACCGGCATCCAGTAGTCCACGTCCCGTTTGTCGAACATGGCGGTGTCGCACCGGGGGCTGCAATACCGCTCGAAGTACCAGGAGGATTCCACGAAGGTGTCCATGGTGTCCGTTTCCCGCCGGGCATCGGCGTTGGCGCATCTGGGGCACGCCGTCCGGACAAAGGATTCCAGGAAAGGCAAGGGGGACTTCCCCCCTTCCAGAAGATCCACGTCTTCGGGAAGGACCACGGGGAGGTCCTTGTCCGGGACGGGGACGATGCCGCACTCGGGGCAGTGGACCACGGGGATGGGGGCGCCCCAGTACCGCTGCCGGGAAATCCCCCAATCCTTCAACCGGTAGGTCACGGCCCGTTTTCCGATCCGCTTTTCTTCCAGGTGATCGGCGATGGCCTCCAGGGCCGCGCGGCTGTTCATGCCGTCGAAGGCCCCGGAATTGACCAGGATCCCCTCTCCGGAGAAGGCCTCGGTCATGGCGTCGGGGTCCAATTTTTCATCGGGGGGTTCCACCACCACGATCACGTCGAGGCCGTATTTCCGGGCGAAATCGAGATCCCGCTGATCGTGGGCCGGGACCGACATGACGGCCCCGGTGCCGTACTCCATGAGGGCGAAATTGGCCACCCATACCGGCATGCGGCGGCCGCTCAAGGGGTTGATGCAGTACCCGCCCGTGAACACCCCTTCCTTTTCATACAGGTCCACGGCCTTGCTGGACCGGTCCTGCCGGGACATCTTTTCACAGAATTTGGCCACGGCCTTTTCCTGGGGCGTTCCCCGGGAGATGCGGTCCACCAGGGGGTGTTCCGGCGCCAGGCACATGAAGGTGGCCCCGAAAACCGTATCCTGCCGGGTGGTAAAGACCGCGATGACTTCATCCCCGATCTCCAGCGGAAACCGGATTTCGGCCCCCACGCTTTTCCCGATCCAGTTTTTCTGCATGGTGATGACCTTTTCGGGCCATCCGGGAAGCCGGTCGCAATACTCCAGGAGATCCTCGGCGTAATCGGTGATCTTGAAAAACCACTGCTTGAGTTTTTTCTGCTGCACTTCCTGCCCGCACCGCCAGCAGAGCCCGGCCTCCACCTGTTCGTTGGCCAGAACCGTCCGGCAGGACGCGCACCAGTTGACGTGGGATTCCTTTCGATAGACCATCCGCTTTTCCAGCATCCGCAGGAAGAGCCATTGCTCCCACCGGTAATATTCGGGCGTGCAGGTGGCCACTTCCCGCTCCCAGTCATAGGAAAAGCCCATCTGCTTGAGCTGGGCGCGCATGGCGTCGATGTTCTGGTAGGTCCAGCGGGCCGGATGCGTGTTGTTGGCGATGGCCGCGTTTTCCGCCGGCATCCCGAAGGCGTCCCACCCCATGGGATGGATCACGTTAAACCCCTGCATGCGTTTGTACCGGGCCACCACGTCGCCGATGGTGTAATTGCGCACGTGTCCCATGTGGATCTTGCCCGAGGGATAGGGAAACATTTCCAGCAGATAATATTTTTTTCGACGCTCGTCGGTTTCGGCCCGGAAAAGATTTTCGCGTTCCCAGAACGCCTGCCATTTGGGTTCGATGTCTTTGGGGTTGTACCGTTCCTTCATAAGAATCATCACCTTTCTTAACAGACTCGTGAACCGTCCGTTCCTCATGACACAAGACCGGGATGATTTCAATACCCTGCGGCCAGGAACCGGTTCAGGGCGGGATTTTATATCCCGCCGTAACGCAAACCGTCACCCATCTTAACCTTCCCTCTCCCTTTTTACCCCCTCACCCCGGCCCTCTCCCCCGTTTCCGGGGGAGAGGGAGGCGTGGAGACGAAGGCATCCTCATTGACAAACAATCGGTGAAAGCGGTAGAGACACCCCATGCATTTCTGGGACAAGGCGGCTGTTTTCTTTGCCACCGGATGTTACGTGGGAAAGATCCCCGTGGCGCCGGGCACCGCCGGCACCGCCGCCGGCCTCCCCCTGGCCTATCTCGTTTCCCTGGCCCCCCTGCCCCATGCCTTTATTTTTATCATTATTTTCACGGGCATGGCCGTTCTCGGGGCCCATTATGCGGAAGCGGCAACGGGAAAAAAGGATCCGGGCGAGATTGTTATTGATGAAATCGCCGGGATCGTGATAACGTTTGTTGGTTTAACGGTCAATGCCTGGACCCTGGCGGCCGGGTTTGTGCTCTTCCGGGTCCTGGACATCTTCAAGCCCTTTCCCATCCGCTGGATCGACCGGCGGATTCCGGGCGGCGGCGGGGTGGTCCTGGACGATGTGATCGCCGGCATTTATGCGAATTTAATTCTAAGAGTGATCATGCCATGGATTCTTTGAAATGAAAGATATCACCGATACCATGAAACCCCAAAAAGCCGCCGAGGCCGAAGCGCCCCGAAAAAAAAGCCGCCTGCGGGAAAACGTCGAAGCCATCCTCGTGGCGGTCGTCCTGGCCCTTTTCATCCGGGCCTTCGTGGTGCAGGCCTTCAAGATCCCCTCCGGCTCCATGAAAGACACCCTGCTCATCGGGGACCACATCCTGGTCAACAAGTTCATCTACGGCGTCAAGATCCCCTTCATCAACAAGACGCTGATCCCCCTCAAGGACCCGCAGCGCGGGGATATCATCGTGTTCCGGTTTCCCGAAGAGCCCGGAAAGGACTTCATCAAACGGGTCGTCGCCGTGGAAGGGGATACCATCGAGATCCGCAACAAGCATGTATACGTGAATCATCAGCCCGTGGAAAGCGGCTACGCCAAGTTTACGGACCCCCACATCATCCCCGGAACGCTCCAGCCCCGGGACAACTTCGGCCCGGTCAAAGTCCCTGAGGGACACCTTTTCGTCATGGGCGACAACCGGGACCACAGCTACGACAGCCGGTTCTGGGGGTTCGTGGACATGAACGCGGTCAAGGGAAAGGCCTTTATGATCTACTGGTCCTGGGACAAGGAGGACTTCGGCGTGCGCTGGCGCCGCATCGGCGACTGGATCCACTGACCCCTCGGTCCCTTGGACCCCTCGGCCCCTTGGACCCTTGGCCCCTTTTTAAAGGTGATGAAACCGTAAAAAGTCGAAATTGGGATGGCAAAGTAAAAAGCTCCAGATGCAAGGCGCGCAAATTCTGAGGAATGAGGCGTACTTACAGATACGCCGCAATGACGAAGAATGCAGCGCAACGCAGCAGATGGACTTTTTACGAAGCCATCAAAGGTGACCCATGCAACAGTTTGCAAAAAAAGACATCCTGGACATGGCGTCCCTTTCCGCCGACGAGGTCACCCTGATCCTGGACACCGCCGCGGCCATGAAGGAGATCGGCGCGCGGCCCGTGAAAAAGGTCCCCACCCTGCGCGGCAAGACCGTGGTCCTTTTCTTCTACGAACCCAGCACCCGGACCCGCACCTCCTTCGACATCGCCGCCAAGCGTCTTTCCGCGGACTGCCACGCCGTCTCCGGGTCCACCAGCTCCATGGTCAAGGGCGAAACCCTCATCGACACGGCCCGCAACCTGGAGGCCATGAACCCGGACATCCTGGTGATCCGGCACTCCTCCTCCGGCGCCCCCCACCTGCTGGCCCGGCTCTGCCGCTTCAGCGTCATCAACGCCGGGGACGGCACCCATGCCCACCCCACCCAGGCGCTGCTGGATCTCATGACGGTGCGGGAAAAAAAGAAGACCATCGCCGGCTTGAACCTGGCCATCATCGGCGACATCACCCACAGCCGGGTGGCGCGCTCCAATATCGAGGGGTTCACCAAGCTGGGCGCCTCCGTCACGGTGTGCGGCCCGCCCACCATGATCCCCCCGGGCATCGAACGCCTGGGGGCAAGGGTCACCTTCCGGATGGAGGAGGCCATCTCCGATGCGGACGTCATCATGATGCTCCGGATCCAAAAGGAACGCCAGAAGGGGTTCCTTTTTTCATCTGAACGGGAGTACGCCCGGGCCTTTGGCCTATCCGCGGAAAAGCTTTCCCATGCCAGGCCCGATGTCCTGATCATGCATCCCGGGCCCATGAACCGGGGAGTGGAAATCGCGCCCGAGGTGGCCGACGGACCCTTTTCCGTCATCCTCGAGCAGGTGGCCAACGGAGTGGCCGTCCGGATGGCGCTCCTTTATCTCGTGGCAGGAGGTGCGCGGCATGCCGCTGCTGATTAAAGGCGGCCGGGTCCTGGACCCGGGACGCATCGACGAGAACCTGGACATCCTGATCGAAAAGGGCCGGATCGTCAAAACCGGCAAGCGCATCCGTGTTCCCCAAACGGCCCTGGACACGCGGATCATCGATGCAAAGGGCCTGTTGGTGGTGCCGGGGCTCATCGATCTGCACGTGCATTTCCGGGAACCCGGGCACGAGTACAAGGAGACCATCGCCACCGGGTGCCGGGCTGCGGCGGCCGGCGGGTTCACGGCGGTGTGCACCATGCCCAACACGTCGCCGGTGAACGACAACCGCCAGATCACGGAATTCATCCTGGAAAAGGCCGACGCGGCCTGCGGGGTGCGGGTCTACCCCGTGGGCGCGGTGAGCAAAAGCCTTGCCGGCCAGGCCCTCACGGAGTTTTCGGACCTCAAAGAAGGCGGCGCCGTGGCGGTCACGGACGACGGCCGGCCCGTGGTGTCGAGCCTTCTGATGCGGCGGGCCCTGGAATACGCCAGGGGGTTCGGGCTGTTTGTCATTTCCCACTGCGAAGACCCGGATCTTTCCGCCGGCGGGGCCATGAACGAAGGGGAAACCGCCACCCGGATGGGTCTTGCCGGGATTCCCAACGCCGCGGAAAGCGTCATGGTCCAGCGGGACATCGCCCTCGCCGCCCTTACCGGCGGCCGGCTGCACATCGCCCACGTGAGCACCCGGGAATCGGTGGCGGCCATCCGGGCGGCAAAGGCGGCCGGGATCCCGATCACCGCCGAAACCGCACCCCATTACTTCACCTTGACGGATGCGGCGGTTGAAAATTACGACACCCACGCCAAGATGAACCCGCCGCTGCGCACCGAGGCGGACCGGCGGGCCGTCGTCGACGGGCTTGCCGACGGGACCCTGGATGCCGTGGCCACGGATCACGCCCCCCATTCCACCATTGAAAAGGACGTGGAGTTCGACCAGGCGGCAAACGGGATCATCGGTCTGGAAACGGCCCTGCCCCTGGGGCTTGCGCTCGTGGAAGACGGGGCCTTGACATTGGGCGGATTGATCGAAAAAATGACCGTCAATCCGGCCAGAATTTTGGGGATCGATAACCGCATCGCGACAGGAAACCCGGCGGACCTGACCTTGATCGACCTGGACCGGGCGTTCACCGTGGATGCCAACCGCTTTTTTTCGAAAAGCCGGAACACCCCCTTCAACGGCTGGAAACTCAAAGGCAACGCCGCAGCCACCATCGTGGGAGGAAACGTGATCTTTGAAGCCTTTCCATAACCACTTGAATCCTTGGCCCCTCGGACCCTCGGACCCTTGAATCCTCGGACCCTTGAATCCTTGGACCCTTTGAAAATGCCCAAAAAAAACGACCTCCCCAAAATTTTAATCGTCGACGATGAACTGAGCATGCGCGAATACCTGGAAATCCTCCTGGAAAAGGAAGGCTACCCGGTCTTTTCCGCCGAAAACGGCAAAAAAGCCCTTACCATGATCGAAAAGACCCCCTACGACCTCCTCCTCCTCGACATCCGGCTCGGCGATCTCTCGGGGATCGACGTCCTCAAGGCGGCCAAGGAAAAAAATCCCGACACCGTGGTCATCATGATCTCCGCTTACGCTTCCACGGAAACCGCCGTGGAAGCCATGAACGCCGGCGCCTACGACTACGTCCCCAAGCCCTTTGACGCCGATGAACTCGTCCAGACCATCCAGAGCGCCCTGCAGCTCAAGACCGTGGAGCAGGAAAAGGCCCGCATCGACGACGAGCTGAAAAAAACCCTGCACTTCGGAAAGATCGTAGGCAACAGCCCCCAGATGCAGCACATCTACAAACTCATCCGCCAGGTGGCCCAAACCAAGACCAACATCCTGATCACCGGTGAAAGCGGCACCGGAAAAGAACTCATCGCCCGGGCCATCCACGAACAAAGCGACCGAAAGGATTTCCCCTTTGTGGCCATCCACTGCGGCGGCATCCCGGAGACCCTCATGGAATCCGAGCTTTTCGGCCACAAGAAGGGATCCTTTACCGGCGCCACAGCGGATAAAAAAGGCCTTTTCGAAGCCGCCCACAAGGGAACGGTTTTTCTCGATGAAATCGGGGACTTGACCCTTCCCATCCAGGTCAAGCTCCTGCGCGCCGTCCAGGAACGGGTGATCCGGCCCGTGGGCGGCAACGAAGACATCCCCGTGGATATCCGGATCCTGTCGGCCACCAACAAAAAGCTCCAGGACGAGGTCATCGCGAAAAACTTCCGGGAGGATCTGTATTACCGGCTCAACGTCATCGAGATCAAGGTGCCGCCCTTGCGGGAACGGAAAAGCGATTTGAAGATTTTGGCCCAGCATTTCCTGGAAAAATACAGCCGGGAAATGGGAAAAGAGATGAAAAAAATCTCGTCTTACGCCATCGACATGCTCAACAAGTACAATTTTCCCGGAAACGTGCGGGAACTGGAAAACATCATCGAGCGCAGCGTGGCCCTTTCCGGAACCAACATCCTGTTGCCCGACAGCCTGGCCCTGTCGGTCTTCAAACGCCGGTGGATCGAGGGCGTCAGGGATCGGCGCTTCGACCTGGACGAGGTCGCCAAGGGGGTTTCCCTGGACAGCATCCTCGAGGAAATCGAAAAGGCCTACATCGAGAAAGCCCTGGACATCGCCGCCGGCAAAACCGACCGCGCCGCCGAACTCTTGGGCCTTAACCCCCGTTCGCTGCGCTACCGCCTCGACAAACTCGGCGTTTCAAAATAAATCCTGAAAACGGCCCGCGCCGTCATGCCGGACTTGATCCGGCATCCAGTCATTTTGAAATCTGAAAAAACACTCTCACGACAAATTTTTGTCACAAATTGACAATTTTTGTTCAATCCCCACAAGCCATGAACCTAAAAAAAGTGCTGGACCCGGCATTAAAAACACATTTTTAAAAAATTCAATCAAACCCCCAACGCATCGAGCCCGTCATGCCGGATGAGCTCCGGCATCCAGAACCATCTGATATTAAATCATTAATCATTATTATATATGAAATTAATATAGTATTTCCATACAGTTCCAATCATATTAATCCTTAAAATCGAAAAATCCTTTCAATCCAAACCAAACCTGGCCCCCCTTTTGCATATGGACTCATCAAACCCTTTGCGAGATCTTTTCAATAACCATATTCAAAAAAAGGAGGAAACACCATGCTCAGTCGTCTCAAAACCCAGAAAGGCTTCACCCTCATCGAGCTGATGATCGTCGTGGCCATCATCGGCATCCTGGCGGCCATCGCCATACCCAACTTCATCGCCTACCGCAATAAGTCATTTTGTTCCGCAGCCGAAAAGGATGCCGATGGAATTGCGGCAGCCATCGCGGATTATTTTTCCATTCCGTCGCGGATTAACACGCCTGTTCTCGGTGACTTAAACGATGGCAGAGGTTATACGATGTCTCGGGAAGGCAAAACCGGTGCAAATTCGGCACAGATCGATGGCGTGGATCCAACCGTAAATATAACGATCACGGTAACGGATGGAAGCACCAGATGCCCAGATGCATATAAGGCGGCAAATCAAGCAAGCGTAACTGGTGGAGGACGATATGTGGACGGGTGGGCAGGCGCCGGAAGCAATCTCTATTATAAATATATGACTCCGTAGCAGGCCAACGAAACTAAATTTAGGCAATAATAAAAGAAGCGGGAGGTTTTTCCCCGCTTCTTTAGTTTTTTTTACAGAGTGCTATTTTTAAAAAAGGAATGTTTTGATATGGTTTAAAAAAGTGGATGCCATGATTCAAAAAAAGTATTGTTTCATCTTGGTCGGCTTGATATTGTTCCTTTTTCCAGTCTACTCAAACACCCTTTATTCCCAATGGCAACTGGATGATGTCCCCAACATCATCTGGAACACACCCCTTCATTTAAAAGCACTCGATCCGGGAAGCCTTTTTCAGACCTTTTTCGCCCATCCGAACGGTGGAAACAGACTTTATCGGCCATTGCCCTGCCTAACCTTTGCCCTTAATTGGTATTTCGGAGAAGACAACCCCTTTGGGTATCATCTAACAAATCTCCTTTTGCATGTTTTAACAGCCTTTGTTTTGTTTCTCACCATATATTCCATTTTTCAAACACCACGCCTCCGAGGGGCTTTTTCCCCAAATCAATCCTATTTCATATCGCTCCTCACGGCAACATTATGGACGGTCAATCCGATTCAAACCCAGGCAGTTACGTACATCGTGCAGCGAATGACCGTCATGGCCGCTCTTTTTTACATACTGGGACTTTTTTTCTACATAAACGCTCGCATATCAAACATTCCCTTGAACCGAAATCTGCTCTTTTTGGCTTGCTTTTTCAGTTTCCTCTGCGCTCTGGGATCAAAAGAAAATGCTGCCACTTTTCCCCTGGCTGTTTTGTTATTGGAATTAACGTTTTTTCAAGATTTAAAAACGATTAATATATCAACGCTTTTCTTGAAATCAGCCCTTGCTATATTACTACTATTGTTGGTCGCATATTTTTTTTCAAAAGGAGATCTGTTGTTTTTTCAGAAAGGATACGCGGGGCGACCTTACGATCTTACAGGCAGACTGCTCACGCAACCTCGAGTTCTAATATTCTATTTATCATTAATTTTTTATCCACTGCCCCAGCGCTTATCCATAGACCATGAGTTTGCCGTTTCAAAATCATTGATTGATCCATGGACGACGCTGCTTGCTATTTTTGGAGTGGCTTTTCTTTTAACCATTGGTTTTTTTACCCTTAAAAAAAGGCCTTTGCTGGGCTTTCCGATTCTTTTTTTCTTTGCCAATCATCTCATCGAATCGACGTTGATTCCGCTTGAAATGACCTTTGAACACCGAAATTACCTGCCGTCTACTTTCCTTTTTCTTCCCGTATCCTTGGGTTTGAACCGTCTTATCACCTCTTACCGAGAAAGAAAAAAATGGCCTTACCATGGTTTTGTTGTATTTTGTGTTTTATGGATCATTAGCTTGGGAATCGGTACCTACACGCGTAACAACGCTTGGGTCAACCCCCTTACTCTGTGGACAGATGCCGCTTATAAAGCCCCTGGAAATGCAAGACCCATTTCCACAATCGCCACCGAAATCGGATGGAGACATAATGCAACGGATCAGGACCGTGAATCAGCCTTGGCGTTACTGAAAAAAAGCCTGAATCTCTATATAACATCTAAATTTGTGGAAGCTGGGATACTGGCGAATATTGGCGCGCTATATTTTAAAAAAAATGATCTTGAAAATGCCCTTGCTTTCTATAGCAAGGCGATTGAAAAAGGGCCCGATATACGGAAAATCAGATATGACCTCGCACTCGAACTGGCAAAACTCGGAAAATGGGAGGATTCAAGCCGACATCTTGATATTGTTCTTGAAAAAAGGCCAAAAATAGAAAGATATTATTCTTTAAAAGGATTTGTCCTGTTATGGCTAAACAAACCTAAAGAAGCTCTATCATATCTCAGAGAAGCTTTAAATCTGGATCAGAATAAAAGCAGCACATGGCTGAATATCGGGGTTGCATTAAACCAAGCCGGAAGCTTAGAAAACGCCCACTGGTTTTTCAAAATGGCAAAACAGCGCTCGGGACCAGACATGATCCCATTATATTATATTGTTGAAAACAGGATCCTTGCCAATGATATTTCTACAGCAAAACGCTATGCTCAGAATCTCTTTCTTTCAACCAGCGTAGAAGCGGTTATTCAAAACCTAAAGTATCTTAGAAATAACTACAGATTTCCCCCAATAAAAATAAAACTTGTTTTACCTGTCATAAAAGATGCAGCTTTGAATATAGCAAACGAGGTGAAATAGGATTGCAAGGTTCAACCAAAGCAATTGCTCCTCTTCCCTTTAATTTTTATTTTAGTATCGTAGCCTTTCTCTCACTTTTTGGACTCTTCGATTCTATTTATCTGGCTGTTTCTCATTACCGAGTTTACACCGATATGGGTTATCGAAGTTTTTGTGCCATCACACGTTCTTTAAATTGTGACACGGTATCTCAAAGTCCATATTCCATTCTTTTCGGCTTGCCTGTTCCGATTTGGGGTGTTTTCGCCTATGGGTTTATTTTGCTTTTGATGATTGTTTCCAAGGATCAGCGTGCTGAACAAAAACGGATCTGGCCTGCGATTTTTTCAACCGCCCTTTTATACAGCCTTACTAGTATCTATTTTGCGATAATATCTACTTATTACATTCGAAGTTATTGTATCATGTGTATCGCCACATATGCGGTCAATCTGCTGATCCTTTTTTATTCGTGGCTTATTCGCAGACGATTCGACCCAGAACCTTTTTTTTCTGCAATAAATCACGATTTTCAATTTCTTTTCAAAGTTAAAAGAAAAATGATTTGTCTGTTCACTCCCTTTTTTGTTACGATAATTTTAGTAAAGATGCTCCTGCCTGTTTACTGGGAAATGCCCCCCCCACCCCTGTCGGCAGACATATCCACGGGACAAACAAAAAATGGACATCCCTGGATAGGTGCTTCAGCACCGGTATTGACGATCACTGAATTTTCGGACTATCAATGCTTCCAGTGCAAGAAGATGCATTTTTTCCTTAGAAGGTTAATCCATGAACATCCGGATAAAATTCGTCTCGTCCACCGTCATTTCCCAATGGACCATCAATTCAATCCACTAATAAAAGAACCCTTTCATGTGGGATCGGGAGAGATGGCACTTTTGAGTATTTATGCGGCATCCAAAAATAAATTTTGGCGGACGAATGACTTAATGTTTAAAATTGGAAGCCAGAAAAAGTCTTTTAATACTAAAGAAATCGGCGAAAAAATAGGTCTCGATTACCTCGATCTTGCCCGTTCTCGAAAAGATCCTGCAGTCATTTTTCATTTACGAAAAGATATTTTAGAAGGGATAAAGATTGGAATTCGAGGAACACCCGCATTTCTCATTGAGAATAAATTGTACACCGGTCAAATCCCCCCGAAAATCATTGAAAAAGTGCTGAAATGACTTTCTCAGATCGAAATCGGTTTATAAATTGCCTTCTCGTCGGGGGTGTTATCGTATTGGCAGGGTGTGTTCTTGTCCTTTCCTGGGTTCCTCCGGTCAGCCGGGACGCATTGACGCATCACTTGTTCATCCCGAAGCTCTATTTAAAACACGGCGGCATGTACGAGATTCCCAACATTTCCTTTTCCTATTATCCCATGATTCTCGACCTGTTCTATCTGATCCCTTTGTACTTTGGAAACGACATCATACCCAAATTGATTCATTTTTCTTTTGCCTTGATGACGGCCTGGCTTATTTATGGATATTTAAAAAAAAGAACGGATTCGCGATATGCACTTTTCGGAGCCCTCTTTTTCCTCTCTATTCCCATCATCGTCAAACTTTCCATAACGGTTTACGTGGATCTGGGGTTGATTTTTTTCACCACAGCGACCTTATTGAGTTTGCCGAAATGGCTCGAAACCGAAAAAATCCATTGGTTGGTTTTTTCGGCGGCTATGTGCGGCCTATCCTTGGGGACCAAATACAATGGCCTGGTTTCTTTGTTTCTGCTCACTTTTTCCATCCCAATCCTTTATTTGAGATATCCCGGAAAAAATACAAAAAATCAAGGTAAAGCCATCGGATACACAGTTTTGTTCCTGTTTATCTCTCTCTTAGTCTTTTCCCCCTGGATGATCCGAAACTATATTTGGACCCAAAATCCCGTTTATCCTCTTTATAATCAATGGCTTCAGAAGACCGAGGTTCAAATTGAAACAGATGATGAGAATCAGAAATCAATAACTCCAAAAGGACTGACACCTTTTGCCATTCGGAAAATAGTTTATAAGGAAAACGGCTGGCAGATCCTTGCGGTACCCTTGAGAATCTTTTTTGAAGGCAAAGACGACGAACCCAAGCATTTCGACGGGAAGCTCAATCCATTTCTGCTCCTTTTTCCCCTTTTCTTTTTCCTCGGGTACCGAAATATGGACGCAAAAGTCCGTTTTGAAGCCCTTTTTTTTGCCGCTTTCTCGGTTCTCCTCCTGTCTTTCGTTTTTGTTACAAGCAACATGCGGATCCGATATGCCGCCCCCATGATCCCTCCCCTGGTCATTCTTTCCGTTTACGGTTTCAAGCATGCAAAGCTTTTTATCACAAAAAATTTTTCTAAATATGTTTCGGTGATTTTATGTGCTACTATCCTCACGGCTGTATTCGTGCCCAACCTCATTTATATTTATGACCAGTTTAAAAAAGTGGATCCGCTACCATTTATATTGGGCAGGATCAGCCGGGATGCATACATTGAAAGATACCGACCCGAATATCGGCTTATTCAACACATCAATCAACACCTACCGGAATCCAGTAAAATATTGTTCCTTTTTATCGGCAATCGGGGATATTACAGTGACCGGGATGTTTTTTTTGGTCAAGGTTGGTTAGAGGAAAATCTTCAAACCACAAGGTCATCGGACGAATTGCGGAACGCCCTGACAAGAAAAGGAGTAACGCACCTCTTGGTTCGTTTGGATCTACTTAATTGGTGGATTCATGAGGGCTTACCAACGGCTCAAGGAAAAATCATAGTGCATTTGCTGGCCAACACAAAGCCAATTAAATCATATAAAAATTACGCTTTATATAAGCTTTGATTATGATATCAAACTAATGTATTGGGGGCAAATGAATTTTATTGACGATTGATAATTTTATCCTTAAAACATATCGAAAAAACCACAACTCCATTTTTGCCGCCGATTATATGATCGATCAATCTGTATCAATTGTTATCCCCGCCTTCAATGAAGGGGAAAATATCGAAAATCTCGTGCGTCGAGTTTTTACCATGAATTCGACATTTGAAGTCGTTGTCATTGATGACGGATCCGACGACAATACAGCTGAAAAAGCCATCCAGGCAGGCGCCAAAGTATTCCGCCATCCGTATAATATCGGAAACGGCGCAGCCATCAAAAGTGGGATTCGGGCAGCAACTGGTGACATCTTGGTTTTCATGGACGGGGATGGCCAGCACGATCCTGAGGACATTCCCCGGTTGCTTGCGCACCTGCCGCAATACGACCTAGTGGTGGGGGCCAGATCCTGGAAAGACCAGGCCTCAGCCGGCCGTGCCCTGGGAAATGCCGTCTACAACCGGCTGGCCGGCTACGTGGCCAAGTTCCCGGTAAAGGATCTGACCAGCGGCTTCCGGGCGGTCAAGGCCCATGTGGCAAAAAGCATGATCTATCTGCTTCCCAACACCTATTCCTATCCCACCACCATGACGTTGGCGGTGCTACGCACCGGTCTGAGCGTCAAGTATGTGCCGATCCGGGCACGACGGCGGAAGAGGGGAAAGAGCAATATTTCCCTGTTCAAGGACGGCATCCGCTTTTTCATGATCATCACCCGCATCTGCACCCTGTTTTCGCCATTCCGAGTTTTTTTGCCGGTGAGTTTTTTCATGTTTGTGCTGGGTCTGCTGCGCTATGTGCAGACGTTTATCACCGAGGGACGGTTCACGAACATGAGCGCGCTTCTGATTACTACCGCAGTAATCATCTTCATGATGGGCATGATCTCCGAACAGATTTCCCAAATGCGGTTCGAGCGGCGGGGAACCAGACGGTCGGACCGGATCGAATCCAGCCGAAAGGCGCGCTGACCAAAGCCGTGAAGCGCCGAAAACGATGAAAATCCTTGTCGACATCGGGCATCCTGCCCATGTGCATTTCTACAAGAACCCGATCAGGATCTGGCAGCGCCAGGGGTGTGAGGTTATCATCACCTCTCGGCGCAAGGAAATGGCCACAGATCTTCTCGATGCCCTGAATGTGGGGCACCGCCCGATCTCGACGATGAATCGAGGCGGTTTGGGTGGAATGGCCTCGGAGCTGATTGGCCGGGAGCGCAGGCTCTACGCTATCGTCCGAAAGGAAAAGCCGGATATTCTCACCGGCATCGGAGGAATTTTCATCGCCCATGTGGGCCGTTTTACACACAGACCGTCAGTGGTGTTTTACGACACCGAAAGCGCCCGCTTGAGCAACCTGATCACCTACCCCTTCTGCTCGCTCGTGGTCGCTCCACGCTGCTATAGGGGGTGGCTTCCGCCGTGGCATTTTAGATATCCGGGATACCACGAACTGAGTTATCTTCATCCGAAATATTTCCAGCCGGATAAAAACGAGGCCGTCAGACTGGGGCTCGACCCATCCGGAAGGAATTTTTTCATTCGCACCGTCTCTTGGCAGGCCAGCCATGATGTAAACGAGAAGAAATGGTCACCGGAGCTGTTGCGAAGAATCGTCCAGGAACTTTCAGCACAAGGCAAAGTGTTTCTTTCATCGGAGAAACCGCTGCCCCCGGATCTGTCGCCCTATGCTTACAAGGGCCCGCCGGAGCGGGTTCATCATCTGTTGGGCCATGTGAAGTTTTTTGTTGGCGAATCCGCTACTATGGCTTCCGAATGCGCCGTCATGGGAGTGCCAGCTGTCTACCTCGCGGCCACGGGACGAGGCTATACCGATGAACAGGAGCAGAGATTTGGCCTCGTATACAACCTGCGGGACTTAGAATGGGACGGCCTATATGCAGCGCTAACAGAAATCCTGGCGATGGATCCAGGTGTCTGGGAAAAGAGGCGGGAAAAGCTTCTGGCAGAGACCATCGACGTTGCCTCGTTTGCGGCCAAGCTGATCCTGAATTTTCCAGATACGGTCGAGTCTTTCGGTGTGGGTGCCAAACGCCGAGTGTCAATGATACGTGACCGATAGCCTGTTCCGATCGAACCCCCGACAGGGGTGTAGCCGGATGGGAAAACCTCATGGGCTTTTTTTTGTTTTCACGCAGAGTAGCTGAAACGCTTTTTCAGGATGGTTTCTTGCGTAAAACTGTGAGAAATCCGAAACGATCCGCCAGAACCATACGGGTCGCCGGACGACTTTTGATTTTTCACCTCGAATGTGTTTTAACCCGTTGATCCCGATCACCTCGAACCCCATCCGCCGCATCTGATCGACTTCCCATCCAGACTTGTGAACTTGGCTCGGATTGTTGCCGTATGCCTCCTGGGGAAGAAATCCGTTTGGTGTGAAAACGATGACTTTGTGTCGGGCGATGTCCTCCATTTTTGCCAGCAGCGACAGGCCCTCTTCAGGGGTGAGATGTTCGATCAAATCCGAAGCCACCACACAGTCAAACGAATTCGTCTCGAACTGCTCGTCGATTTCCAACACATCGCACTGCCGGTAATCGTCATGGATCCCCGCCGCCCTACTTTGCTCGATGCTCGGTGCGAATGCGTCCACGCCCACACAGTAAAGGCGCTTTGAAAAGCCCAGGATCGGCGACTTTCGGCCGCAGCCCACATCGAGTAGACTCTTTGACTCTCCGACCGCTTGTTCGAGTTCGTATCGGTACTTGCCGAAGACTTGTCTGTAAAAGAGGTTCAGATTCTGTTTTACTATCTTTAAAATACGTTTGATCATTGGTCCCGATGTCCTTGAGCACCTGATTTTATGCCGAGATTGTCATTTGCATTCCGCTTCATCCAGGTTCTCGTCGGATTGACAAGGAATGGAGCGTTGAACCGGAGGGCTGTGGTTCTTTCTCTGTTCTGACGCGACAAGTTTCTCCGCCTGACGAATGCAACGACGCCAGAACGATTCATCCGAACCTTTTGGGGTTTTCCATATTTTGCTCATCGTTCCGTATTTGTGGGCAAGCATCGGTTCGCGCTCGTATAGGTACAATTCGAAATGTCGGGCCAACCGTTTCAATTCCGGCCCAAGGGGTTTCTCCTGGAAGATCGCTGCGTCGAAAAGCACGGAGTTTAGGTTTTTTCCCGCCGCATTTCTTGCGGTTCTCCATCCTGTATCCCTGCTGCATACGCCGACCATGGTTTCTATCCTTTTAAAATATTTTCGCACGGCAGGAGAGCTTTCGTACATGCTGCGATTGACAAGAATTCCGAATCGCAGCAGGTTTCTGAGAAGAAAATCGGTCACTCGGGTGAGCTTGTTGTCGGCAAATGGGGTCCAGTCAGGCTCAAGGCGAAGAAAGGCCTCGACGTCGAAGAAGCAGAACACAGGGCTCGGAAAATTGTGATATTTCCCGAGCTGCCAGGGCGGATAGGCAGCTCCTGCGGCTACGGCGTGGCATTGGTTGAGCAACTCGATTAAAAAAGTATCCCAATGCTTTTTGAACAGATATACATCGGGGTCGACAACGAGCGCATACGGTGTGGCAATGCGGCCAAGGGCCGCGTTTAGTCCTGCAGCGTGTCCGTAGGATCCCCTCAAATTTCCCGTGCGATTTTCAACGATCTTTACCGGATAGCCTGCGATTAGCTCCGGCAGGGCGACATCTTCCCCGGCAGTGTTGTCAATGACGAGTACGGTCAGATTCTGTCCGCCGGCGGCTTTTTCGAAAAGGTTTTCAAAAAGCCGTTTGAGATACCGGCCGGAAAACCAGTTGACGCAGCAGATGGTAATCAGTTGTTGCATTTGTCTACGCTTAAAAGATTCGAAAAGGGCTTTATCCAAAACCCGGCCGCAGGTCAGTTTTTGCGAAGCTGCCTGTACACTTTCTTCGTTCCATAAAGAAATCGGTTAGCCAGGTTCGCCAGCCAGTTGGATTCCTTGTGCAAAAATAGAAATATGAGAAAATCTCTGAACAGGAATCCCCGATGAGGATACACTTCAAAAAAGGAATTGTCGGCCCGAAAGCTCCAGCCCCAGGTCTTCATCGGGACGCCTGTTTTCCAGACGACATACGGCAGACTCAATTGATCTCTTCCGGAAAACGACTGCAATTGCTCCCACCACAGGCGCATGGCCGCAGAAAGCTCGGGATGTCGGTGCCATCGAAACAAGATGCCGTTGTCCGTGAGGGGCTGGTTTGGCGGCAGGCCTTCGCCGTAATAAATTCGTAACTGCTTCTTCGACAATTCCTTCTCGTTTTCTTTGAATTTGCCGAGCCGGCTGCAGGCATCGATCTCCTCAGCCAAATCCCTGCGCTGCAGATGTCTGAAAAGGCCAAGCGCGCACCCGCTCTTTCTGAATTCGTTCATGAGCGTGGAAAGATCTCCGATCACGCGGATATTTCCATCAAGGTAGATCGAGTAATCGAAGTCTACAAGAATTTCATGGGGGAACAGCTTACAGTAGCGGTTCATCATATTCGGACGATATCCTGAAACAGCCGGCGGAAACGACCTCGTTTCCCACCCTTCGACTTGGCGAATAGGCCGATCGAGAAACGCAATATACCGCAGCCCCGCCGGGGCCAAAAGCGGCGGAGACATTGCATCATAGTTTCTGCTCACAGAGGTGTAGATTGCCCAGCGGGCCTTTTCGTTGGCGGTATTGCCCAATTGTTTTCCTTTTCAGGAGGATGTCCTTTTTGCCATGGACAGGCATTTTTTGACAATTCTGTTCAAAATAAATTTGGTCCTGACTGGTTTATACATATTGGAGTCAAGGCTCCAGAAATTTTTCATCAGATCCATCAATTCGGTCCTGTCCAGTGATTCGTAGTTCTTCTGATATCGACGCTTAAGGTCGGGATTTGTATAATCATACAGTTGTCGTTGAATCTTTCCCTGAAAAACCAGGTAGGCGCCCAGCGCCGCATGCCCCTGTCTGATGTCATCAAACGACAGGAAGTTGTTCCAGATCTTTTTGAGCATGTCTGTTTGGGCATGATACTGGTTTTCTCGAAAAACGAGATGGGACGGCTGTATGGCTTTCAATGCCCTGTGTACACCGAAATGAAAAGCCTGAAATTTTGAAGGATTAGGATTGTGGATAACGAACGGTGCAGGATGATCCCAGAGATCAAGCCTCTTTCCACTTATCTCGGGTTGAAGATCGACAAAAAGTGTTTCACCTGAGATGTTCCATTGGGCGTCACTACGAAAAGCATGAAGCCCCATTATTTGAGAGTTGGTTAGCCAATCATGGACAGCTGACTGCAAATGGACCAAGTCGGTGTTTTTTTTAAAAAGCGCTATGATTTCTTCGAGACATGTTTTTCTTAAAAAAACCATATCAGCGTCTAATTTTAAAGAAAGATCAAAGTTGTCAGAAGAACGCATGAAGTATTTGTAAATCGCATCATGTGCCTGTTTGTTTGGTAAAAACCGAAAGACCTTATGTTCCCAATTTTGGTAATTTTGACTTTCCAACGCAGTAACACAGTCAGGGAATTGTGCCTCGCCAGAGTATAGAGTGCCAACTAAAATTTTAGGATTTTTTATCATTTTAGGAAATCGTTCATAGAATCTTTTACGTTTTGCCTTGAAATTGCCAGAAGTCCATGTTTCCCTTTTTCTGTTGAAAACCCGTACTTAAACCCTGCTTGCCGAACCATGAGCCGAGTTGAAAAACAATGAGCCCCATATGGATAGGCAAAGCAGGAAACACTGTGCCCAAGTTTTTTTTCGAGGAGCCGCTTACCTTCACTGATTTCATGCCAGGCAGAAAGCATTCCAATTTGAGGAAGCACGGAATGCGATAGGGTATGAGCGCCTATTTCAATAAGGGGATGGTTGTCTAACATGATTACATCATTCCAGTCTAACATTCGAGGGGCAGATAGCGCTTCCTGTCTGATACCGTTTGCCTCCAGAAGCTGTGATAAAAGAAATGCTCTATTATTAGAATTTTTCCCCTTTAAAACCGTTCTTATGCAATGGTATTGAGACGTTTTGTCGGCAAAGCTGGAGCATCCGTTAAAATGCTTACGTGGCAGCTTGATTCTGGAAAGACGCTGAATCAAATCCGCCAAAATGTATTCGTATGGGAAAAATTTTTTTGAAATGAATCCCACAGACACAAATAATAACACCTTCACCCCAATTCGTTCTATATGTGGCAACACTACATCTAAAAAATCTTTGAATCCATCATCAAATGTTAAAGATACCTTATGGGTCGTGGCGTTGCTTTTCCTTTGCATATGAAAAGGTGGTTCGTCCCAGTCTACGATATTGCCTTTCAATGCTGAGAGTAGATTATTGAATTGTTCCAGTGAAACTGCATTGTCTGCATCCGGTCCGAAGGGTAGCATAGAATGGTTTGTCTTTAATACTCTATGGAAATAAAAGAAAGTTTTTCTCATCGTCAAAATACCCAATGAAATAGAGAAACTCGTATAAAATCAAAGCAGAAGAAAGCAGGGAGCCGCTAAATAGAACTCTATTATCGATTTTAGTTACTTTTGTTTCGCCAGTGTGTCAGATCCACATGTAAAAGTTTCTCGAGGTTAGAGATATCTTGTGCGAACATGGTGTCTAACTCATCAATGACTTTTGGATTTACTTGATGTAGTTTTTCTATTTTTTCATTAAAAATTTTATTCAGTCTTTTTTCGAAAATAGAATTTTTCAACTGTTTTGCATGCTTATAGGCACCAATTTTTTTTAACAAATTGGAAATAAAATTTTTTGTCTTAACAGAAAATAAATTTTGTTTTGGAGCGGCTGCGTTTATTTTTTCATGCAATACAGAAGGTCTGAATAGATCGTCTACTTCAATAAACTGAAGAATTCTTTTCAAAAACAGTTCTGGATCTTTCTGAAGATTGTCGAAAAATTGTACGAGAATTTGTTCTTTCTGGAAGAATTGAAGGTATTTTTCTAAATGAAAAAAATAAAAGCTTGGCTCCACCCAATTTGAGTATAGATCATAATTTTTCAGGACTTCTTCAAAGTTAAAATTGAAACGCATTTTTTTCTTTTCATGCCAATAGTGAGAAAATGCTCTTTCAATTGGCTTACGCAGGCAAACAATTATTTTAGCATCGGGGTTCTCTCGATAAATTCTTTCTGGTGCAACAGGGGATCGAAAGTAGCTATATGTCGGATCAAACAATTTTACATTGTTATTGAATTGCCTAAAATGTCGCATATACCATTGTCGGCCTTTATGATAGTTCATATCAAAATAATGTATACTGTCAGAATCCGGGCATTCGATACCGGGATGCTCACGGAAACATCGATAAACCCATGTTGTTCCAGTTTTCTGGGGCCCAATATGGAAAACTTCAATAGATTTCATCAAACTCTTCTCTGAGCCTGATCGTGTTAAATTGAATGATTATGAAAGAAAAAATTTATGATGTTAATATAATATATTTACTTAAATAATATTAAGACTTTTACTTTCTTGGATGGCTTTAAATACAAAAATAAATCTATTCCATCGATTATTTTTTATAGCATAGCATGCTAAAATAAATAAAAATAAAAATTTGTTAATTACGAATAAAAATTGAGAATTGCTCCAATAATATTTTTGAAAGTATGCATTGTTGCGTAGGAGATAGTATGTTTTTTTATAATCAATATCGCCTAAGATTAAATTCTTATAATCGTTATTTCCCTTGGGCATATTGTGGCTCGAAAGATCAATATCGTGAACAATGCTTTTTAGAACCAAATAGATACCCTTGCCTTGCTTGGTGAAGCGATATGTAAACTCTCTGTCATCCGAATAAAGGTAGAATTTTTCTTCCGGAAGACCGACATAATCTAAATTTTTTTTATGAAAAAATAGCCCGCCCCATGGAGCATATGGAATATGAATAATTTTTGAATTATCCTGATTTGTTGGGAAAAAAAATTTATTTCGAATATTAAAATAGATTCTGTAAGGCAATTTAAAAATATGAAAGCCTCTAAAACTCGAATTTAATGGGAAAACTTTTTCTGCGGGAATTCCCCTTGCCAACTTCTGAAAATGTGAACGCCCTTCTTCTCTCAATGATAGAAGTGCGAACGGTTTACGAATTCCGGAATTCAGTAATTTAAAGTAATTTCTGAACAAATGTTGTAGGGCCTCTTCTTCAGGTACATTGTCATCATCGAGTAGCCATATAAATTCGCATTCCGATTGGCTTGCAGCATAGGAAATGCCGACCTTGTATCCTTTGGCAGATCCTTTGTTGCCGTCTAAATGCAGAACCTTCAGACGTTGCCGACACTGGTTTTCGAGTGCCGCCAGAGCACTTCTGCAGGCGGGGTGTGAACCGTTATCGACAACGACAATCTGCCCGGCTCCATTCGAAAGGGCGGCATGAACCGCCTGCTCAAGGAAACGGTACCTGTCGCCGTAAGTCACAGTTACGACCCAAGCGGAGGACAAGCACTTTTGTTCATTTTTTTTTTTCATTGGGCATCTGCTTTGCGGCTGAATTATCTTCTGCCGCATCTGGTGGGCCAATGTCCGATATTCGGGCCCCTTTACGGAGTTCACGGTACTTATTTGGACTACGGCTTCGGCCTAACTTTGAATACATAGAAGACAGAAGATTTGATCCCCAACTGATCGGCACACCGGACGTTCAGCAGGATAACCGTCGCTATGCCCCCAATCACCGTGGAAACAGCCGCCCCCTGCAGGCCCCAGACCGGTATCAAAATGGCGTTGAGCGATACGTTCAAAACCACCCCCAGTGCCGAGCCTATGGCAGTTTCGCGCTCGAACCCGGTCATGTTGAGCAGCATTCCCGAGAGGCCCATAGAGACATGGATCATTTTCCCGACGGCCAGAATGACAAAGGCCTCTATCCCGCGTGTAAATTCTGGGCCGAAGATCAATAAAAAATTTCGTCCGAACAGAATTAGCAGACCGCACAAAAAGAAAGAGAGCATAAAAACGACCCTTGCGCTTATCGTTGTGATTTGCTGCAGTTGCCGATGCTGACCGGTGATGAATAACCGGGCCGCGATGGGCGAAAGGACCGTGTTGACGGCCATGATAATGAACATCATAATTTCGGCGCCATAGCTTGCGACGGCGTAGATACCGGTGGCATCCATTCCCATTAGCACGCCGACCATGATGACATCGGCCCGCTTGTTGATCGTATTGATGCCACTGGTAAGAGTGAAGGAAATGACGCTCCCTCTCCAACGCTTTGTCTGATAGGCTGGAGCCGACTGAAAAGTTGTCGCCGGAAGAAAGGAACGCAGCAAGATGCATACAATGACGAGTGCGATGGAATATACCGAAACCCTCATGGCGATAAGACCAGCCGGGCTGAGTAGCGGGGTGAAAAAAAAGTAGAGAAGCAAAACGGATACGAGGAACATCGTCGGGGTGAGGATGTTTTCAAGCAGCTTGCTGTAGATGACGTGGTTGAGTCCCCGTATTGCAGATTGCCTAAGCGCGACTAGGTTCGAGACCGGCAGAAACACCATCGCCGTCAGTACTGCATATCGCATGGCAGCGTCTTTTACCGCGAAAATAAACGAAACGGCGGTTGCGATAGATCCGATGGCAACTGAGGCGAAAAAAACAGCCCTAGTGCTCCACCGCAAGATTCCTCTGAGATGCCCCCAGCTCTTTTTGGAATGAAAGTTTGCCACCTCGCGGACAAGCAATTGATCCGAGCCTAGGCTGGATGGAATGCTCAACAAGGCGACCCAAGCCATCACATATTTGTATAAGCCGAAATCTCCCGGTTCGAGGATTCTGGCCAAAAGCACGGTTGTCGCAAATGACAGTCCTGCACCGGTGACCATGATACCGAACGTTCCAGCAGCTCCTTTAAAAAGAGGTGTACTGGACCGATACAGCTGTATGTGGCTGTCCTCGGAACCAAACTTAGCGAAAAAGAACTCAGCAATTTTCGATTTTACCGCGGTCATCATTGATCCTGCGATATGCTCTCGGACAAAGATGGGTTCTGTTCATTTTCCCAGATCAGAATGTGAGGGTTCTTCAGCAGCCGCGTCCTGAAGTTTTTAAACTCCTCTCTGGTCAAAACCAAAGGACGGATCTTTCTCTTGATATAGTGTTCAGTTTTTCTGCTCAAATCGTTCAAATGGTATTGATCGATATTGCCGACCAGCACCAGGTCGATGATGCCGGTGTCCTTTCCCTCTGCGTAGTCGTCGATCAGGTAGGCCCGCTCCAGGTTTCCAAGGCGGCTGACGATGCTTTCGAGGACCTGGTCGATTCCCATTACCTTGCCGACCATGGCGCGCAGTTCCGGGAAAAGGGCATGATCCGTGTTGGCCTTGTAATAGACCTGGCGGCCGTTTTTTTCCGAATTTAAAAGTTTTGTCCTGGTGAGCTGGTTCAATTCCCCTCGGACGGCGTTGCTTGAAACGTTGAAGTCTTTTGCCAGTTCCCGGAGGTAGGCGCGGGTTTCGGGATTGAAAAAAAAGCGCATGAGGAGCTTGATGCGGGTTTTGGAGGAGATGATGCCGGATAATAGATTATCCAATTTTATGGTCCTATATTGAATAGTTTTGTTGCTCAATATAGGTTTGAAAATGGGTTGTCAAGAATTTTTTTGCCCCTTGAAAGGTTGCAAGGGAAAGTCATTCGGTCGAATGGATGTGGGATGTACTTGATAAAGAGGTTCCCGGATATCGGCTGCGCTTTTAATGCCAAGGGCTCAAAGACCGTTCCCTTGTTTTTTCCCGTGGATAAATGTAAGTTGTTCCACGGTTTAAACCACTTCGAGATATCACAAAGAAGCAACACAGCATGAAGGGTTCTAGCATGATAAGCAGACGGATTTGGGGATTCATTGCCGTTTTAGTTGTAACCCTTGTTGTCGGGTTTTTTCTGCCCAAGCCCCTGATGCATTTTTGTTTGCGTTCATTTTCTTTTTATTTCTTGATTGCTTTGATTTTGATCTGTATCCGTCTGATGATCGGAGTCTACAGAAATGATTTGGCTGGACGAGTCCGGAGCCGTATTCCTGTAATATTGATGGCTTCAACCCTTACCGCGCTGATCTTTATCCTTTCTCCGCCTCGCTTTAAAATACTGGCCGATGAAACCAATCTCCTGGGTGTCTCTCTGATGATGCACGAAACCCGGAGCGCCGTGGTCCCTCTCGAAGGCGTTTATACTGGTTATTCGGCCCCGGACGTTATGACGACAACTCCAAAACGTCCGATGCTTTTTTCTTTTCTGCTGGCTCTGCTTCACGGTATCCTTGGCTATCGACCGGCAAACATCTTTATCCTGAATTTTATGATAAGTATTGGAGTTTTTTTGCTTTTTTATCTTTTCATAACAAAGCTTCTTCCGAAAAGTTACGGTATGGTCGGAATAATGCTCATGGCTGCAACGCCCATTTACGTAATGTGTGCGACATCCGGCGGATTTGAGCTGCTGAATATGCTGGTTCTGATATGGGTGGCTTTTCTGATTATCGATATGGAAATAAACGGATATGAAAATCGAAAAATCACGACCCTGATGTTCTCGATGATGCTTCTGATCCACTGTCGGTATGAATCCATATTGATTCCTTTGGTTGTTATCCCATTCCTTGTGGCTAAAATGCAGAAAACCCGGTTTTTCCACGAAATGCCATTGAGCACAGCCTTGCTCCCGATCTTTTTATTGCCTGTGTTCTGGCAGCGTATGATTTATTGGGGAAAGCCTGAATTCAACCGTACGGATATTGGACAATACACGGTGGTGGATTTTCCTTTTGGATGGAAAAATATCATTACCAATGTCGACGATAACCTGGTTGTGCTCATGGGGTTGAATCCGAATTACGGGTTCAGCCCGATTTTGTTTGGGTTGTCCATCCTGGGAGTTTATTTGTTTCTGCGCAAAACCATTAAAAGGGAACCGCCAAAAAGGGACAAGCGGTTGTTTTTCATGGCATCCGGTGTTTTTCTTTTGCTTTTCGTCTTTATCTCTTCATTTTACTGGGGGAATTTCGGCATCCCCATGGACATGCGGTTGTCGCTTGTTTTTCTCCCGTTTCTTTGTTGGAGTGGCATTTATGGAATTTATCGGATTCAACAGCGTTTTTCATTAAAATATCAAAAAGGAGCAAATGTTTGGGTAGTGCTCCTGGCAGTGTTTCATCTTCTGCTTTTTTGGCCTGTCGGTGCACATCAGCGGGCATTAAAGGAAATGCTGCTGCCGTATGAGTACGGCCGTGTACTCGATTTTTTGGAAACCAATTATCCAAATCGGGAAAATATACTAATTGTAAGCGAATTTCCGAACCTTTACCTCGTGCAGGGATACAGCGCTCTGAAGATAAACAATCCCCAAAAGGTGCTTTCGACTGTTCAACAGCCGAACATTTTTGACCGGATTCTTTTTTTGCAACGATATGACAAAGAGAGTCGATCCATTTTGGACCAATCTCGGATTGCAATATCAAATTTTGAACTTCGAGAGGTTGGCTCTATGTCTCTAACGCCAAAGATTGGGCTTCGAATTTCAGAGTTGAGACCTGCTGTGAAGGGATGATCGGCTGAGGGGTTTTTTGGGGTATTTTCAAGCGGTAGGAAATACCGTTGGAAAGGTTTCGAAATCTTCCTTTTGGGCGGCTTCAAGAAGCCTGGAATCGTAACAGGCAAATACAATGCTTTCCGAGAGAATCCGTCTGATCCCTATGGCAGACGCCAGGTGGATGGCATCGAACCCTCGCAGTGAATGGTTGCCGATGATGCCGTCGATGATTTCATTCAGATCTTCCGTAACCTGGATACGGATAAAACTTTTCCAGTCTTCACGGAAGGCGGCCAGGGTTTCAAGGAGGATCTTTTCGTTGAGATTTCCCTCTCTCATTTTCCGGTAAAACGCGGCCGTTGCTTCCGCGTAAGCAATGGCGGAGGTGACGATCTCTTGGGCGTCTTTCCACTTTGAAATCAGCGCGTCAGAGTGCGGTTCCGAAAAATACCGTTTCACCAGCGCACTGGTGTCCAGGTACAGGATCATCGGCGGTCCTCGATGACCATTTCCGAAACCGGTTTCCCGGACACTTTAGCCGGGGTCAACTGTTCTTTCTCGATTTTTCGAGTTGGTAAAACAATGCGCCCATTTTCTGACAGCGGCGCCAGGATTTCCCGGATGGATCGGCCGCCGGGTTCTTCCCGGATGATTCGGGCAACCGGTTTTCCCCGTTCGGTGATGACGACCTCTTCCCCTGCCTTGACATGCATGAGGTAACGGCTCAGGTTGTTTTTTGCATCTTTGATTCCGGCTTTGATCATGGTTCGGCCTCCGATTGGTGGCTACTTCAACAAATAAAGTAGCTACGTTTTGTGTATCTGTCAACAGAAAAGGAAAATGCGGCGCCGAAGGCGACCCGAAGTTGGAGTAAGGGTGAAAATGGGGAGGAAGATTTGAAACGACCGGACCCCGGCTGGAGTTTATCCCGCACCAGATGCGGGACCGGGGTGAGGAGTTTGAAATTACTGTTCCGTATATCGGCTGAGAAAACGTTTGGGAGAAAGGATCTCGATTCCCATGTAATTTCCGATTTCCAGGAGGGCTTTATCCCCTGAAATAATGTAATTCGCTTCCAATGCCACCCCGCATTCGATAAATTTGTCATCGCTTGGATCTTTACTCACAATTCTCAAGCGCGGTGTATCCGATGTAAAAAAGATCTGATATCCTCTTGAAAACAGGTTGAGCAGTTCCTTTACATGCGGTTCATCGACCCCCAATCTTTTTAGAACGGCAACATACTCGTCTACGATTTTCGGAGAAAGGCAAATGAGGATCGATCCGCTTTTCCACAGATCGATGACTTTCCTGGGATTGCCTCCGAAAAAAGACGATACGAAGATGTTCGTGTCCACCACTACGCGGATCAATTTTCAGCTCTTGTCCTTCTTATGGCGGATTTAACAGCAGTCGAATCGACCCCTTTTTCCCGGAGATCTTTTCCGATGCGGTCCCATAGATCGTCGACGTAGGTGCCGATGTCCCGGCTCCGGACGTATTGCGCCATCAACTCCCGAACCACTTCGCTGGCGGGCTTTCCCTCTGTCTTGGCAAGGGCGCTGAACCTTTTTTTCAGTTCAGGGTCGATGCGGATGATCATCTGAGAGGTCATGGGTGCCTCCTTTTGTCATTATTGTATATACAATATAGATTTTAAATGGCGTGTCAAGGTTTTTCTGGCAGGACAAACGCCAACCGGGGGCAAGTCAAGTCAAGATGGTGAATTCATGAGCACAACTTGACACCTCTCATGACGCAATCTATAATCAGAACCATGATCAAGCACTCAAGCCTTCCAGAAAACATCGATCGGCTCTTGCCCAACGCCGCGGCGTATTTGAATTCCCATAGAGCCGTCATATTCGCTTACCTGTTCGGCTCGCTTTCCCGGGGAAAACGCGGACCATTGAGTGATGTGGATATTGCCGTATTCTTAAAGAAGACGGAAAGGTTATCCGAGATACAAATGGAGATCCTTGGAAACCTTAATGCAGTGTTGAAAACCGATGAAGTCGACCTGGTGATCCTCAACACCGCGCCGCCATCGCTCCGGATGAAAATCCTTCAAACAAAAAAAACCCTGGTCGATAAGGATCCCGCCTTCAGGCACGCATACGAATCACTGGCCATGCGGGAAGGCATGGATTTTTCGATTTTTGAATCCGCTTTACTGCACAGGAAGTTCTCCATTGGTAGACCGTCTGCTCATTCTTAGAAAAATCGCGGAGTTAGAGACATATCTGTTAATTTCACCGCCGGCTTGATTCCGGCTTCTCAACTTCCCGGCCTCCCAGCCTTATAAGGTCCCGGCCTCCCAGCCTTATAAGGTCCTTGGCGGGCTTTCCTTCCGTTTTGGCAAGGGTACTGAATCTTTTTTTCAGTCAAGCCAAGATGGTGAATCCCTGATCGGCGAAATGGGAATCGAATGCAAAGACCGCATCGGGCTTTACGTCTCTGATCAATTCAAAACTGACGCAGTCCACGAGGCTCAACTTTCGCCTGGAGGCCGTCAACAGGGCGGAAACGCCACTGGAATGGATTTTCGGCGTGACAAAATGGATATGGACCAGGGGAAGGATGTCCTCATGAAACACCCGCACCGCTTCCATGCCGATCCGGCTTTGCAACAAGGCCACGGTTTCCACAATGACATAGTTGCTCGTCACAAGCCGGAATTCGTTTTCAATGACTTCTTTCCACAACCGTCTTGCCTGCGGATGGTTTTCATCGTCGCCATCGAGAACGGCGTAAAAGGCGGGCGTATCTGTGAAGCAGTTTATTTGCTGAAGACCTCGGACAAATAGTCGTCGTGCTTCCGGGATATGTCGTGTTTTCCGGAGCTGAATTTTCCGGCGGCTTCCAGGGCGCCTGACCGCCGGCGTTTCCAATCCGATCTTAAGCCATTGATTTCCGGGATGGGATCTGCATCCCTCAGCTTCAATATCAACCATTCTTCCAATACAGAAATGAGTTCCCGTCTGCATTCCTCGACGGAACTCCCGTTCGCCCAAACCCCTTGAAAACCGGGAATCTCTGCAAACCAGCTGCCGTCTTCCAATTTTTTATATTCCGCCTTGTCCATTGCTTTTTCACAATATTCGAAAATCATTTTTTCTCCTCTTGGTAAATGGAAGTATATCTATAATTTTTCGGTCATTGTCTGGCTTCCGACTTTTACAACATTGGTGTTTATTATCCCAACCGATTCAATGGTTGTCAAGATTAGGGGCTTGCGAGAAGCGTTCCGGTCAAGATTTAACTTGAGTTTAAAAATGTCCAGCATAAATTGTAGTTCTGTTTGACAGATGGTTTAATATACCCAAGGACATGTCTTGTTTGATTATCGGCCCCCGGGGGCCCGGGAAAACAACTTTATTTAAACAGCGCCCCGCGGCCTTGCACCACGCGACCCTGAAAGACATGGATCACCTTGACTGGGCAAAAAAAAGACCCCAAGGAATTTATCGGGAATTTCGGCAGCCGGGGAATCATCGATGAGATCCATACGAAACGTTAGACGGTATACGCCTCATCCCCGTTGGGGCGCTTTTTCGAGGCGCTTGAGAAATACCACTTTGCTGTCGCCGGGGCGGTAGAAGTCGGTGAGGACGGCTTCCTTTTGGTATCCCATGTCCTCGTAGAAGGTGCGGGTGGAGGCGTACTGGACGCGACTGGAGGTCTCCACGTAGATGCGCTCGCCGCCGGCCTGCCGGATCCGTTTTTCGCACTCGGCAAGGAGCCGGCGGCCCACGCCCCGGCGCCTTACGTCCGGGTGCACGGCGATCCAGTAAAGATCGAAGCTGGAGGCCGTCATGGGAACCGGGCCGTAGCAGGCGTAACCCACCAGGCGGCCGTATTGTTCTGTAAAAAGAAACAGGTAGCCGGAGGCCGGTCCGGTCTTGAGGTGTTCTTCCGCGAGTTCGCCGGCCACCTTCACCTCTTCGTCCGAGAAAAAGCCGGTAAGGGTCACGAGTTTGCGGATGCGCTCGGGATCCTGGGGGAGGACGTCGGTGCGGAAGGTGATGCCGTGGAGGTGGTTGGAAGAGTCGCGGCGGCTGCGGGCCCAGGTCCGGATCCCCTGGGCGAGACCCGTGAAGAAGCGGTTGGCGTTGGCGCCGATGCTCGCGGTCCGGTAGCCCCCCTCCTGGACCACCAGGACCGGGAGGCCCAGCTCGCCGATCCGCTTCCCGTTGGCCTCGAAATCCCTGGCGGTCAGGGCCCAGGTACCCGTGGGATCCCCCTTGGCCGTGTCCAGGCCCAGGGCCACCACCAGGAAGGCGGGGTTGAAATCCACGATGCGTCTGAGGGCCTTGGAAAGGGCCTTTTCGTACCGGGGGCCGTCCACGGTTTCGGGCAAAGGAAGGTTCAGATTGAAGCCTTCGCCGTCGGACTCGCCTTTTTCTTCTTCGAATCCCGAAAAATAAGGATAGGCGAACCGGGGATGGCCGTGGATGGAGACGGTGAGGACATCCGAACGCGCGTAGAAGATGTCCTGCTGGCCGTTTCCGTGGTGGTAGTCGATGTCCAGGACGGCCACCCGGCCGTGGGCCGTGAAATACTGGGCCGCCACAGCGGCGTTGTTGAAGTAGCAAAACCCCCCGAAGGCCCGGCGCTCGGCGTGGTGTCCCGGCGGCCGCACCAGGGCATAGGCGATCCGTCTTCCCTCCAGGATCTCCTGGGCCGCGGTCAGCGCGCAGTCCACGGCCCGGCGGGCGGCCGGGTAGGCGTTCCGGTAGATGGGGGTGAAGGTGTCGATGCAGTAATACCCGGGCAGAACCGATGCCTCTTTGGGCGGCCGGGTTTTGTTGCGGATGGGAAAGACATAGGGGTACAGGGACCGGTTTTCCTCCATTTCCCTGGAGGCCTCTTTTAAGTACCGGATGAAATCCGGGTCGTGGACCGCGGCAAGATGCTTTTCGGGATGGTGCCGCACCGGGACGGCGGAAAACAGCCCGCCGGGTTCAATCTTTTTGAGGATGTTCCGAATACGCACCGGAGCTTCCACGTACCCGCGTTCATGGACGTGGTGGATGGCGTGCTTGTCGTTGACCACCAGGGCGATCTGCTCCCAGCTACGCTGGACCACGGCGGGCCGCACCGCTTCGGGCGGGATGTACCGGAAGGGGCGGAGTTGGACCGGGTCGTCCTTGAAGGAGTCCACCACCTTTTGGACATACTCGGGGGGGCAATAATCCCCGTACTTGCGCTCCAGGACGGCCCGGACCACTTTCCTGGCAAAGGACCGGCCGACGGGCGCGTTGGCCTCTAGCGTGTCCACCACCAGGTGCGGCATGCAGGTGTCATCGGGCTTTACCGGCGCCTCGTAGGCGGTGTGGATGATGGGGCGCGCGCCGTAGCGCTCGTAAAACCGGAGACGGGCCTGGTTTTCCTTGACAACGGCCGGATCCGGGCATTTTTGGGGATCATCCGGGAGGCATTCGAAAAAAAGGGCCCTGGCCTTGAGATCCTTGGCCTCGGTCCGGACGCGGTCATAGAGGGCCCCGCCGATGCCGCCGCCGGCCCGGCCCTTGAGGGTGGCGATCCAGTCCAGGTAGCAAAAGCCGATCTCGGGCTCGTGGAGGATCATGGTAAAGCCCAGGACCTGGCGCCGGAAATTTTCGGCCACCAGGAGGATGGCCCGGAAGCGCTGCTTGAAAGGGTTTCTCAGCTTTTCGCCGATCTGCTCGATCTCTTCTTCGGAGACGGATTGGAACCGGGCCCGGAGGATGGATTTCACCTGTTCGATGCGGGCGCGGTTGGCCGGGATGACGTCGTCGTATATGCGGCGGATGCGGAACATGGGTTATGTTCTTACATGAAACGATGAACAAAGTAAACGTCATGGCGGATCGGCGACCGGGGTTATGGGTTCAGCGTGGAGGGGCGTCTTGACAGGATTGCCGTTTGAGATTAGTATAAATGTTAAAATTTATTCATTGCAGGGGTGGCGGGAGACCGCCTGAGAAGATACCCTTTGAACCTGATCCGGGTCATGCCGGCGTAGGGAGGCATCGTGAAAAAACGTTTCATGGATCAAGCGGGCTGTTTTTTTGGAAAAAAGCAGTCCGTTTTGTTTTTTGGACCCGAAGCGGGCGTAAACGGAAGGAGTGACGATCATGGCATCCATGGCTGAACAGGCCGCGAGAAACCTTGCGGCCGTGCGAAAAGAAAAACCCCTGGTTCACAATATCACCAATTTTGTGGTCATGAATTATACCGCCAACGCCCTTTTGTGCGCCGGGGCGTCGCCGGTGATGGCCCATGCCGAAAACGAGGTGGAAGAAATGGTCTCCCTGGCCAGAGCCCTGGTGCTGAACATCGGGACCCTCACGGATGCCTGGGTGGCCTCCATGATCCGGGCCGGGAAGCGGGCCAAGGAACTGGATATCCCCGTAATCTTAGACCCCGTGGGATCGGGCGCCACAACGCTGCGCACCCGTTCGGCAAAACAGATCCTGGAACACACGTCCGTCCGGGTGCTCCGGGGGAATGCATCCGAAATCCTGTCCCTGAGGGATGCGGATTCCAAAACCAAGGGGGTGGATGCGACCCATTCCGTGGAGGATGCGGCGGCCATGGCCGAAACCCTTGCCCTGGAGCTGAACACCACCCTGGCCGTCACCGGGGCGGTGGACCTGGTCACCGACGGCAAACGCACGGTTCGGGTGGAAAACGGGCACGAACTCATGGGACGCGTCACGGGCACCGGGTGCACCGCCACGGCCCTCATCGGGGCCTTTTTGGCCGTGGACAAAGACCCGGTCCGCGCGGCGGCCACGGCCCTGGCCTTTTTCGGTGCGGCCGGTGAAGAAGCGGCCCGATCCGCCGCGGCCCCGGGGAGCTTCATGATCGCCCTTCTGGATGCGCTGTACACCCTCTCCCCGGAAACCCTCCAGGACCGGTGCCGGATTCTGACAGCATGACAAAGAAAAAACCCATCGACTATTCCCTGTACCTGGTCACGGACCAAAGGCTTGCCGGCGGGAAACGCACCCTTGACATCGTCGAAGCCGCGGTAAAAGGGGGAGTGACCTGTGTCCAGCTCCGGGAAAAAGATGCGTCCACCCGGGAGTTCATCGCCGAAGCGACGGCCGTCCGGGATTTTTTGCACCGGGCTGACATTCCGCTTATCATCAATGACCGGCTCGACGTGGCCCTGGCCGTGGAGGCGGACGGGCTTCACCTGGGGCAGACGGACATGCCCCTGGAAACGGCCCGCCGCATCGCCGGGAGTTCCCTGATCATCGGGGTTTCGGCGGAATCCGTCCGGGACGCGGTGGAAGCGGAAAACGCAGGGGCGGACTATATCAGCGCGAGTCCCGTCTTTTCAACCCCCACAAAGACGGACACGGCGCCGCCCCTGGGGCTGGAGGGGATCAAAGAGATCCGAAGGCGGGTGGCCCTTCCCCTGGTGGCCATCGGCGGGTTGAACCCGGAGAACATCGAAGCCGTGATCCAAAGCGGGGCCGACGGGGTGGCCGTGGTGTCGGCCATCGTCTGCGCAGCGGATCCCGCGGCGGCCGCCCGCCGGCTCAAAGAACGCATCCAAAAGGCCCGGTCCGCATGAACCTGAAAGACATGGGCGAATTCGGCTGGATCGACCGGATTCGTGAAAACTGCCTGATCCGGGAAGACGCCGTCCTGAAAGGGATCGGCGACGACGCGGCGGTGTTTCATATCGGGCCCGGCGGCGCCGTCCTGGTGACCACCGATCTGCTGGTGGAACGCGTCCATTTTTTGAAAAACGCCGCTTCGCCCTTTGACCTGGGATACAAGGCCCTGGCCGTCAACCTGAGCGACATCGCGGCCATGGGGGGCACGCCGCGGGAGGCCTTTGTCAGCATCGGGATCCCGGAAGACTGCACCGTGGAATACCTCGACGCCCTCTACCAGGGGATGAAGCACCTGGCCGCCGAACACCGGGTGAATATCCTCGGCGGGGACACCACGGGTTCCAAAACGGATCTGATCATCAACGTCATGGTGGTGGGAACGGCCCCACCCGATGAGATCCTTTACCGGCACGGCGCCCGGCCCGGAGACGTGATCCTGTCCACCGGGTTTCTGGGAGACAGCCGGGCAGGCCTGCATCTCATCCTGGAAGGCATCCGGCCGGATGCGCCTTATCTGAAAGATCTGGTCCTAAGCCACCTCAAACCCTATCCGTACGTGCGGGAAGGCCGGTTTCTGGCGCGCCATGAGGGGGTTCGCACCGCCATCGATGTCAGCGACGGCTTGAGTTCGGATCTATCCCATATTTTGAAAGCCGGCGGCGTGGGGGCGCTGCTGGACGCCGAAAAGATCCCTGTATCCGAAAACCTGAGGCGCTTCTGCGCCCAGTTCGACCGGGATCCCGTGGAATACGCCCTGTCCGGAGGGGAAGATTATACCCTGTTGATCACGGCGGCGCCCGAAAAGGAGACGGCGATTCGAAACGCTTACGAAAAGCGGTTTCACGCGCCCCTGTACCCCATGGGACGGATCACGGATACCCGGCGGCTGGAAGTCCGGGAGGCGGCGGGAAACTTACGAGAGATTCCCGTGACGGGGTGGGATCATTTTAAGTGAAAGGGTGATGGCTTCGTAAAAAGTCCATCTGCGGCGTTGCGCTGCATTCTTCGTCATTGCGGCGTACCTGTAAGTACGCCTCATTCCTCAGAATTTGCGCGCCTTGCATCTGGAACTTTTTACTTTGCCATCCCAATTTCGGCTTTTTCCGAGTTTATCAAAAGTGCGGCGTTCCAGGTCGATCAGGGCCTGTTTCAGGGGGGTTCCGCCTCCGAATTCTCCGGGGGAGCCGTCGCTTCTGACCACCCGGTGGCAGGGGATCAACAGCGGGAACGGATTTTTCGCCATGGTGGAGCCGACGAACCGGCAGGCCTTCGGCCGGCCCACCGCCGCGGCGATATCGCCATAGGCGCGCGTTTTCCCGTAAGGAATCCTTGCCGTTTCCTCCAGTACCGCCCGCTGCAGGGGCGTCAATTCCCCGAGATCCAACCACGGCCACGGGGGCCATTCGATTTCAAGGGGGCGGCCCTTGAAATAATCGATCATGGACCGGGCGACCTTTCGGGCAAGGGGGTGGGCGCCTTCCGGAAACCGGCCTTCGGCGGCGATATCGGCCAAAAGATCCGAACGGGTTTTGCAGGGTAAAAACGTCCGGAATACGGCAAAGGGGGATTCCCGGTACAACAGGGCCGACGGGCCGAACAGGGTCTCAAAAATGAATACCCGCCCGGCTGTTTTCGATGTTCCGGAAAAACCTGGCGGCTGGGTCTTCACGACCTCGCTTTCCGGGCCGAAAGCGTCGAACGCTCTAAAAACCACGGGCGCTTGGGCCTTGGGGGAAAAAAGATTGGATGAATCCCCCCCGGCCCCGAAAGGGCCGGGGGATTGAAAACCGTATCGGTTTAGGTCTCCTCTACGGTGATGGCGCCGGGTTCGCAGACTTCGACACAGCTTTCGCAACCCAGGCACTCCTCGGCGTTGACCGGTACGGACTTGTCGTCCACCAGTTCATACACTTCCACCGGGCAGACTTCCACGCATTCTCCACAACCTTCGCACTTGTCATGGTCAACCGTTACATCCCATCCCATTTTGAACGCCTCCTTTCCTATTTTTACTTAAAGATCCCGACAATCGATCTTCGCGTTTAAGATTAACGTAAAACAAGGCAAGCCAAATATAATAATCCATGGGGGGAGTCAAGCGTTATTCCATATTTTTTCTTTGCCATCCCAATTTTGAATATTTACCCATTCATCACCTTAACTCTTCAATATTACTGGGATAAGAGCACAACCAGGGTCCGGCCGGCAAATTTTTCCGCACCTTCAGGCGTTGGGACCGATGGTTTTTCCCCTTTAAAAAAGCTCGACGGGCGTTTCGGGACCGCGGCCACGGATACCGAAAGCCGCCGGGGGCCGTGAAAAGGAATCGCCGGGTCCACGAGGGGATCCGAAAGGCGGAAGTCCGGATCCTCAAGGGCCTTTTGGAGCCCTTCCCGGAAGGCGTTTTTCCATGCATCCGCGGGGTGTCCCGGATCCTGTGCTGCCGGCTCAAGATCCAGGTGCACCGATTGGACGGGATGGGGCAGGGATTCCAGGAGGTGGGCCGCGGCCGGTTCGCTGTGGGTCACCCAAATCCCCGGGGAACTCCCTGTTTCCGGCGGGCCGGCATCAAAAAAGAGGCGGGCCCATGCCTCGAGCCGCTCTATGGCCATGTGGCTTCCCGGCATGTCCGGCACCGGCGCCGCCGACGGGCTCCGGGAGGGCGTGTTTCCCGTGAGGCTTTCCATCATCTGTTTTTCCGCCGCGGCCAGGGACTGCATCTCTTTTTCAAGATCCATGTGGTCCATGTCGTATCGCTGGGCCAGGTACAGGAACAGGGCCGATGCCAAAAGCGGCGCTTCCGGCGGGTTTTTCGATTCTTTTTGTTTGTTTTTTTTCAGGGTGGAAACGATCTGGGAGGGAATCCAGTCATCGCCGGGGGTCTCTGTTTTTTCCAGGTACGAAAAAAACCGGGTCTTGAGATCCCCTTGAAGGCCATGCATCCGGGCAAAGGCCTGGAATCCTTCATGGGCCTTGAGGAGTTGATGCGCTTTTTCTTCCAGGACCGGGCGCACCGTCAAAAAGCCGTCCTCCGTAAAGGCCGCCATGGATTCGGTGAGTTCAAGGCGGCACGGCTGGATCATCTCCACCCCGGCAAAACACGCTTGCAGGTCCGCCAAAACGGACTCCGAAACCACCGTAAAAGGGAAATAGACTGTTTTCATGTTCGTGATGCTCCTTTGTGAGGTGAAACAGGGGCTTTAGACCGGGGTATCCCGGACCTCGATGCCCATGGACCGGAGCCGGTCCCGCAGGCGGTCCGCCGTATTCCAGTCCCGGGCCTTTCGTGCCGCTTCCCGCGCTTTCATGAGGGCGGCGGCCTCGGGGCCGAGGGCTGAATCCGATCGTTGGAAAATATTCAGGACCGCATCGATTTCCATAAAGGCGTTCAGGATCTTTCGGGCGCTTTCGGCGTCGATGGTTTTCCGGCGGATGCCCACGTTGACCTTCCGGATCTTATCGAAGACGGCGGCCAGGGCCTCGGGCATGTTGAGATCGTCATCCATGGCCGATATGAAGCCGTGCTTGATGTCGTATAAAAGCTGATCCGTCTCGGGATCGTCCGTCCCGTTTTGGACCTGCCGGAGGGCATCCATGCAGGCGTCGATCCGCTTGAGGGCGCGCCCGGCTTCCTCCAGGCGGTCCTCGGAAAAGGTCAGGGGTTTCCGGTAGTGATGGGAAAGGATCCAGTACCGAATCACCCGGCCCGGATACCCCTTTTCGAAGAGTGCGGCCAGCAGGGGGCCCCCTTTGTTTTTTTCTCTTTCCGCGGCCTCCCACAGGACGCGTTCGCAGTGGACCCAGTAGCCGGCCATGGGATGCCCGGTCAAAGCAACGGAAATGGCGACGTGGTTCTCGTGATGGGGGAAGATCAGTTCCCGCCCGCTGGCATGGATGTCGTAGCGCTCCCCCATGGTCTTGAAGGCGGCGGCGGTGCACTGGAGGTGCCACGACGGCCGGACGTTCCCCCACTCGGTTTTCACGAAAATCCCCCGTTTGAGTTCGGACAGCCGGGAACGCTTCAGCAGGGTGAAATCCCGTGGGTTGTCCTTTTCGTATTCATCCAGGTCCACCGTGGCCCCGAGCCGGATCTTCTGGAGATCGATCCCGGAAAGTTTTCCGTAATCGGGGATCCGGGCGATGTTGAAGTACAGGGAACGCAGCTTTTCATAGGCATACCCGCTTGTCTTGAGGTCCCGGGCGATCTGCACCATGTCCTGGAGGTTGCCGCTCGAAAGGGGGTAGGCGTCCGCGGGACGCACCCCCAGCGCCTCCAGGTCCTCTTGGACCCCCTCAATGTTTTTCCGGGCGAACTCGGAAAGGGGAACATCCGCCGATTCGGAGCCCGCCAGGGTTTTGTCGTCGAAATCGGTGATGTTCATGACATGGCGCACCGCATATCCCCGGTATTCGAGGTACCGGCACAACAGGTCCGAGAAGACGAAACGCCGGCATTCCCCGATCTGCATGCGGGCATGGGCCGTGGGCCCGCAGGTGTAGACGGAGGCCTTTCCCGGAACCAGGGGCTTGAAGATTTCCTTTTTGCGGGTCATGGTGTTGAACAGGGTGAGGGCCACTTTTTCCTTCACCGCAAAGACGGTGGTGCTTAAGTACCGTTCCCCCCCGTCAGGGAGAATCACCACCATCACGCCTTGTTCCATGGCGGCGGCCTCCTTGACGGCGATGGCCATGGCCGCGCCGCTGCTCATCCCCGCAAAGATCCCCTCTTCCAGGGCCAGCCGGCGGGTCATCTCGAAGGCCTCTTCGTCTTCGATGTTGATCTTTTTATCGAGGCGCTGTTTTTCGAAGATCTCGGGCTGGTAGGCCTCCTTCATGTTCTTGAGCCCCTGGATCTTGTGCCCCAGGAAGGGCTCCACGCCGATGATTTGGATCTCGGGATGATATTCTTTCAATCGCCGGGAGATCCCCATGAGGGTTCCGGAGGTCCCCAGGGTCGCCACCACCGCGGTGACGCGTCCGCCGGTCTGGCGCCAGATTTCCTCGGCGGTGCCGTGGTAATGGGCCTGCCAGTTGGCCGCGTTGTTGAACTGGTCCGGCATGAAGTACAGATCCGGGTTTTCCCGGACCAGCCGGTACACTTCCTCGATGGCGCCGTCCGTCCCCAGGTGCCCCGGCGTCAGCAGAATGTCGGCCCCCCGGGCCTTGAGGATTTTGCGCCGCTCCTCGCTCACCGCTTCGGACATGGCCAGCAGCAGGCGGTACCCTTTCACCGCACACACCAGGGCCAAACCGATGCCCGTGTTCCCGCTGGTGGCCTCCACCACGGTTTTTATCGGGGTTAAAAGGCCCCTTTGCTCCCCGGCTTCGATCATGTACAGGGCCGGGCGGTCCTTCACGGATCCGCCGGGGTTGAAGGATTCCAGCTTTGCGAAGATCTTCACCCGGGGATTGGGGTTCAACCGCCGGATCTCGACCAGGGGCGTGTTGCCGATGGCATCGATAATGGAACGGTTCATCTGTTTTTGGGGTCTCCCATCACCCGTGATAATTCCCGAATGACTTCTTTGCCGACCGTTTCTTCGTCAAGATCCGCATCGATCACGCGGATCCGCACGGGATCGGCCTGGGCCAGCGCCAGGTATCCCTGCCGCACCCGTTCGTGGAAGGAAAGGACTTCTTCTTCGAAACGGCTTTCCCGCTTGTGGTGGCCGTTTTTTTCGATTCTGTCCCAGGCCCGGGCCAGACCCGTTTCCACGGGCAGGTCCAGTAAAATCGTCAAGTCGGGGGCCGGTATCTTGAGGGTGTCCGAATGCAGGGCGTGGATGCGGTCGATATCGAGACCCCTCCCATACCCCTGGTAGGTCACGGTGGCATCCGTGAACCGGTCGCATAAAACCGTTTTCCCCCGGGCCAGGGCCGGAAGAACCACTTCTTCCAAGTGCTGGATCCGATCCGCCAGGTAGAGCAAAAGTTCGGCCGTGGGATCCATCCCGGTGTGACCGGGATCCAGCAGGATCCCCCGGATTTTCACGCCGATTTCCGTGCCCCCGGGTTCCCGGGTCATCACGCAGGAAACCCCCTTTTCGGCCAAAAAGCGTGCCGCCCGGTGGATCTGGGTGGTCTTCCCGGATCCCTCGATGCCTTCGAAGGTGATGAACACACGGACTCCCTTGATGGCTTCGTAAAAAGTCCGCCTGCGGCGTTGCGCGGCATCCTTCGTCACTGCAGCGTACCTAACCGTACGCCTCGTTCCTCAGGATTTGCGCGCCTTGCATCCGGCGCTTTTTACTTTGCCATCCAAATCAAATGTTTTACGATTCCATTAATCTTTTTTCCAGAAGAAATGGCGTTCCAGCACGCGATGGTAGGCGGTCCACGGTTCCCCCGGGTTGTTGGACTCCATGTACTCCCGGATCCCGTTGATCTTGGAGTCGATTTCATCGATGTAATGCAACAGGACCGCCTCCATGGTCTTGGGGACCTCCGGGGAGCCGTATTCCCGGTTTCCGTGGTGGCTGAGGACCAAATGCTTCAGGAGCATCGCTTTTTCAGCGGGGAAATCCTTTATTTCCGCCATTTTTTCGTCGATCATGCGGATCCCCATGAGAATATGCCCCAACAGCCGGCCCGCATCCGAATAGTCGATCACGTGATGATAGACGAATTCCCGTATTTTCCCGATATCATGTAAAACCGCCCCGGCCAACAGGAGGTCGCGGTCGATGCCGCCGTAATGGCCGGCAACGGCGTCGCTGAGAAGCGCCATGGATAGGGTGTGTTCCAGGAGTCCCCCCAGGTAGGCGTGATGCATCATCTTGGCTGCAGGGGCTTTCTTGAAGGCCTCCATCAGGGTTGCATCCTCGAAAAAGGCGGCCAGGAGGGCTTTCAGGTGGACATCCTCCAGGGATTTGGACAACCGGACGAGCCGCTCGAACATGACGTCGATGTTGCGCCGGGTTTTCGGGAGAAAAACCTCCGGGTCGCCCTTTTCTTCCGGGAACGGGAGGGCGTCTTTCACCACCACCTGGAGCTGTTCCTGGTATTCGGAGACCGATCCCCTGATGCGGACGAGTCCCCCTTTCCGGATCTCCGCGGCCGCCCGGTCCGCATCCTCCCACATGACCGCCTTGACGCTTCCGGTGCGATCCGTCAGGGTGAGGCTGAGATAGCTGGTGCCGTCCCGTTTTTTCCCCAGGGCTTTATCCGTAAGGGCGAAGACGTCGTCCACGGCCTCTCCCGCCTTTAACTCCCCTGCAAAACGGTGCTTCACGAAAGATTTATTCTCCATGGCCGCCGTCCGGTTGGCACCGCCACGCCTTTAAACGGGCAAGGCTTTCCTGGTCCGTGAGATCGCACCGGATCGGCGTGATGCTGATGCGGTTTTGCGCCAGCGCCGCGGCGTCCGTATCCGGTCCCGAAAACGTGTTCCGGCGTTCGCACCCCTGCCAGTAGTATGCCCGGTTCCGCGGGTCCATGCGCCGTTCGAAGCGTTCTTCAAAAGGGTGCATCTCCAGGCGGGTGATGTCCACCCCTTCGATGTCATGGAAAGGTAGGTGCGGAATGTTGATATTCAAAACGATCCCCCTGGGGAGGGGATGCGTCTCCATATGCCGCACCACCTGTTCCAGGAAGGCCGCCGCATCATCGGCATACGGGGCGCCGTCCCCCGGCATGGAGACGGCGACGGCCGGAATGCCGTAATATCCGGCTTCCCGGGCCGCACAGACCGTTCCCGAATAATTCACGTTGAAACCGATATTGGCGCCGGGATTGATCCCGGAAAGGACCAGGTCGGGCGGCGGCGCCATGAGTTCCAGGACCGCCAGTTTGACGCAGTCCGCCGGCGTCCCGTTCACCGCGTATCCGCAAACGCCCGCCTCCAGTGTCACGCGGTCACAGCGCAAGGGCTTGTGGAGCGTGATGGAGTGCCCCACGGCGCTGCGCTCCCGGTCCGGCGCCACCACCAGCACCTCATGCTCCCCGGAAAAGCGCCGGTAAAGGGCGCGCAGCCCTTCGGCGTGAATCCCGTCGTCGTTGGTCAGCAAAATACGCATGGGCGGTCCTGTCTTTACCCCTTGAGACCTTTGCAAAACGCCCCTTTTGATCAACTTCATGTTGACTTTTTGCCACGAGTCGGTTTTATACATAAAACTTTACCGGCGTTCAAGAACGTTATCCATCACCGGGCCGGCCCCTTTAAAATTCAGTCGTTGAGGCAATCTCCTCAAACCCGGGACGGCCGCCAGGCGACCCCGATGCCCGTAATATGCCTCCATATCCTTTTTCTCAAACGCGTTTCCGGCCGCTTGCGCCGGCGGATGGGCGTCTTTTTGATGGCCGCGGTCCCGGTGATTTCCGCCGCGGCGCTCTTCGACATGGCCGTTGCCGCCCCAATGCCGGGAACCGGGGCCGCGTCCATTTCGGCGGAACCGGGGAGCCCCTGGCAGGTCAGCGCCGATTCCCTTTTTTACGACCAGGAGGCCGACCACTACGTGGCCAAGGGGCACGTGGTTATTATTAATAAAGACATGCGGTTGAGCGCCGATTTCGTGCAGCTGGACGACAAAACCGGCCAGGCGCTGGCCATCGGAAACGCCGTGCTGACCGACGGGAAGGACATCCTCAGCGGAGAACGCATCCGGGTCGACCTGAAAAACCGCACCGGCGTCGCCTTCCGGGGGACGATCTTTTTAAAACAGAATCATTTTCACATCCGCGGGGACAAGATCGAAAAAACCGGGGAGAAAACCTACCGCGCCGAATCCGCCACCGTTTCCACCTGCGACGGCGACAGTCCGGCCTGGAAAATCACGGCCCGGAATCTCTCCGTGACGCTGGACGGATACGGAACCGCCACCCACAGCACCCTTTGGCTGAAAAAGGTGCCGGTCCTGTATTCCCCTTTTTTTGTTTTTCCGGCGAAAACGGACCGCCAGTCCGGATTCCTTCCCCCCCGCATCGGGGTCTCCGAACGGCGGGGGACCCAGTACGAACAGCCCTATTTCTGGGCCATCGATGCGCATTCGGATGCCACCTTTTACCTGGACCATATGGACCGGCGCGGGGAAAAGATCGGGGTCGAATACCGGTATGTTCTGAGCACCGAATCCAAAGGCGCCGTCATGGCGGATTTCCTCCAGGACCGGCAGGTGGACGACGGCAGCGAGGATGCCGGGGACCGCTGGGGATATCCGGATGACCGTTATCCGCGGCCCAACCAGGACCGCTACTGGTTTCGGATGAAACACGACCAGTCCCTTCCCTGGGGGTTTTCCGCCAAGCTCGACCTGGATTTTGTTTCGGATCAGGATTACCTGGTGGAGTTCAAAAGCGGCTACAACGGCTTCGACGAAACCAACCGGTATTTCGAGAACACCTTCGGCCGGGGGGTGGACGACTACACGGACACCACCCGTCTGAATCGATTGAACCTGAACCGAAACTGGGACCGGAGCAGCCTCAACATCGAAGGCCGGTGGTATGACAATGTCCTGTTCCGGCGGCACAGCGACCCGGAGGACGAGGACACCACCCTCCAGCGCCTCCCGTTTGTGGAATACGATGTCTCCAAAGGACAATTCCTGGACACCCCGCTGTACTACGACCTGTCTTCCGAGTATGTGCGCTTCCACCGGGAAGCAGGACTCCAGGGGCACCGCGTGGACCTGTTCCCCAAGGTCTACCTCCCCGTAAAACTGAAAAATTACCTTTCCCTCGAGCCCTATTTCGGACTCCGGGAGACCTACTGGTATATCGATCGTTTCGAAGACGAAGAGGAGGACCAGGACAGCACCCAACTCCGGGATATTTACGAAACGGGCGTGAACCTCAGTACGGAAGTCTACCGCATTTACAAGACGGGAGGAGATCGCCTCGACAAGATCCGCCACAGTATCCTTCCCAAGATCTCCTATCGATATATCCCCGAAAAAAAGCAGGACCAGTTCCCCCGTTTCGACGGGGTGGATCGGATCGGAAAGGTCAACCGCGTGAGCTATTCGCTGACGAATACATTTACGTCCCGCTCCCGCAAGGGGACTTCGGAAACCGAAGCCCCCCAATACAGTTACCGGGAATTTGCACGCCTGAGCGTCGGGCAAAGCTACGATATCTATGAGGCCACGGACAAGGACAAGGAGGAAAAAGAGCCGTTTTCCAATATCAACGGCCGCCTGGAACTCCGCCCCACGGACCGGATCTTCCTGGATGCGGACGCCCAGTGGTCGGTTTACGAACACGACTGGATGTCCTATAATGCCAAATCCACCATTTTGGATCGACGGGGGGACCGCCTTTTTATGGAATACCGGTATCGACGGGATTCACGCGAAGGGAAATCGGACGGCAAGGAATCCATCTACACCAAGCTTTCCGTGAACCTTTTTGCGGGCCTTTCCGGTTTTTTGGAATATGAGCGCAATATTTACGACAAAGAGGATATCCTGCAGGGCTTCGGGATCCTTTACGCGGCCCAGTGCTGGGCCGTTGATTTCCGGTACATGGACGAATTCGAAAACCGCACCTATTCGGTGATGCTCCACCTGTACGGCCTGGGCGGGTTCGGAACCAGCATGGCCGAAGAAAAACAAGAACCCCAATAGATCGCAGCCCGTTTCAGCGGAAAAGGAACACCGGTCATGGTCATCGTCAAAACCCCCCTCCGGTTGAGTTTTGTGGGCGGCGGGTCCGATATGAAACCCTTCTACACCAAACGCCCCGGGCAGGTCATCTGCACGGCCATCGATAAATTCGTCTATGCCATCGTCAAGGAACGCTTTGACGACATGATTTACATCAATTACTCCAAGAAGGAATGCGTGGACCATGTCTCCCAAATCCGTCACGACCTCGTACGGGAGGCCATGAACATCACGGGGGTGGAAAAGGGAATCGAAATCACCACCCTGGCGGATGTCCCTTCCAGCGGGTCGGGGCTGGGGAGTTCCAGCTCCATCACGGTGGCGCTCCTGCATGCCCTTTACGCCTACAGAAACATCCTCGTCACCGCCGAACAGCTGGCCCGGGAGGCCTGCCGAATCGAAATCGAAACGCTCAAAAAGCCCATCGGCAAGCAGGACCAATATGCGGCGGCCTACGGCGGCGTGAACCAGTTCGTCTTCTACGAAGACGGGGTCACCGAGCGGATTCCCATCTCTTTGGACAATTCGGCGAAACGGAAATTCGCGTCTTCGCTCCTTCTTTACTATACCGGCATGACCCGGAAGGCGGATGCGATCCTTGTCCATCAGCAACAAAATTTTTCGGACAAACGCGTATTCGATACCATGGTCCGGATGGCGGCCCTTGTGGAGCCGTTCAAGGCGGCCCTGTGCAGCGGGGATATCCTTGAATGCGGCCGGCTTCTGGATGAAAACTGGGACCTGAAAAAGCGGATGGCCCAGGGCATCACGAACACCCCCATCGATGAAATGGCCCGCCGGGCCAAACAAGCAGGCGTGCTGGGAGCAAAGATCGCCGGGGCCGGGGGCGGCGGGTTTCTCCTTTTGATCGCCCCCCGGGAACGGCAGGGGGATATCATGGAGGCCATGAAGGCGTACCGGGAGCTTCCCTTCATGCTGGAAGACAGCGGGTCGAAGGTGATTTTCGATGACCGGTCCTATTCAAGTAAATGATGATGGCAAAGTAAAAAGTGCCGAAACCGTCATTCCGGACTTGATCCGGACACGAAGTGAAGCTTTCGCGCTAATCCAGAACTATTTGAAATTACTGGACCCCGGCTTTCGCCGGGGTGACGGAACTGGCTTCTTTTGGGGTTTTTACAATTTCATCAAATTTGATGGCGTCGAAAAAAACCCGTTTTCCCCTCCCCTGGCGGGAGGGGATTCAGGGGAGGGGGATACAACCCATAGAAAATACATCCTATATTCACCCTCACCCCAACCCTCTCCCTCAAGGGAGAGGGAGATTTCGACTTTTTACGAAGCCATCAAACCTTAGGGACTTCGAAAAAAGACAAAAGCGTCATGCCGGACTTGATCCCCGCCTGTGTCGGGATCTTTGACCGGCATCCAGAAGGATTTGAAACATGGCGTATCGGATCCTGGTGACGGGGGGTGCCGGGTTTATCGGCTCCCATACGGTGGACGCCCTTGTCCGGGAAGGAAACCGCGTCCGGATTGTGGACAACCTTTCAAAACGGGTGCACCCCCGCGGCACGCCGGAGCACCTGAACCCCGAGGCCGAACTGATGGTGGGAGACGTCCGTGAAAAAGGCGTCTGGGAAAAGGTGTTGAACGGAGTGGACGTGGTGTACCATTTCGCCGCCTACCAGGATTACATGACCGACTTTTCCACCTTTTTTCACGTGAACGCCGTCTCCACGGCGCTCCTTTATGAAGTAATCGTGGAAACGGGGTTGTCCGCAAAAATCAAAAAGGTCATCGTGGCCGCGAGCCAGGCGGTGATGGGGGAAGGCCGCCACCGGTGCCCGGCCTGCCATCCCCGCGAAGGACACGACCTCTATCCTCCCATCCGCCTGGAATCCCAACTTTCCCGGGGGGACTGGGAGCATCGGTGCCCTGCCTGCCGGGGGGTCCTCCAGTGGATGCCCTCGGATGAATCGGTGGTGCATCCGTGCAACCCCTACGCCCTTTCGAAGCATTCCCAGGAGCAAATCGCCCTGAACATGGGGAAACGATACGGGATCCCCTCCGTGGTGATGCGCTACTCCATCGTTCAGGGGGAACGCCAGTCTTTTTACAATGCCTACTCGGGAGCCATGCGGATCTTCGCTTTGAGTCTTTTTTTCGACCAGCCTCCGGTGATTTTCGAAGACGGGAACCAGGTCCGGGATTTCATCAACATCCATGACGTGACGGCGGCGAACCTGAAGGTCCTGGAACACGACGCCGCCGACGGGCGGGTTTTCAACGTCGGAGGGGGCATCCCCTGGACCATCCTGGATTTTTATCAAACGATGCAACAAACCGTGGGAAAGGCCCTCCCTCCCCGCATCCCGGGACACTACCGGTTCGGCGACACGCGCCACATCGTCTCGGACATCACCCGGCTGAAATCCCTGGGGTGGTCGCCCCGGCGCACCGTCAAAGACAGCATCGAGGCCTACTGGGCGTACATCACCGGAAACGCCGTGCAAAAAGACGCCCTGGAGCGTGCCCAGGCCCGAATGGCGCAGATGCAGGTAATCCGAAGCGTCAATCCCCAATGAACCCCAAAGTTGCAACGTTGGGGTGAACATGAACACGGACTGAACCCATGGATTTCAAAGGATTCGCCCAACGGTACGTGGCCGAACTGATCCAGGCGCTTTCCGCCCTGGACCGGGAGGCCTTCGAACAGCTGGTCCGGCTGATTCTCGAGGCCTACGATCACCGTCGCCGCATTTTCATAATGGGAAACGGCGGAAGCGGCGCCACGGCATCCCATTTTGCCTGCGATCTGAACAAGGGGTGCTGTCTCGATCTGCCGAAAAAGTTCAAGGTCGTTTGTCTCAATGACAACGTTCCGACGCTTTCGGCCTATGCCAACGACCTGTCCTACGCGCACGTCTTCGTGGAACCCCTCAAGAACTTCTTCGAAAAAGAGGATGTGGTGATCGGCATATCGGCCAGCGGAAACTCCGAAAACGTCCTGCAGGCCGTCTCCTTTGCCAATGAAAACGGCGGAAAAACCGCCGGCTTATGCGGGTTTTCAGGCGGGACGCTGGCCCGGATCGCCCAGGTGCCGGTGGTGGTCCGCGTCAACGACATGCAGAAAGTGGAAGACGCCCATGTCATCATCACCCACATGATCATGCAGGCCGTTTTTGCGGTACTGCATCCCGGAAGCGGAAGGTGATGAAACCCGACACCCTTGTGAAACAGTGGTATGTCCTGCATACCAAGAGCCGATTCGAAAACGTGGTCGCCGACGGCCTGGCCAAAAAGTCCCTGGAGGTCTTTCTTCCCAAGATCCAGGTCAAAAGCCGGCGCAAGGACCGGAGCTGCGTCATCCGGGTCCCCCTTTTCCCCGGGTATACCTTCGTGAAAACGGACCTGAACCCCTATGAACACCTGGAAATCGTCAAGACGGTGGGGGCGGTCCGGCTCATCGGGAATAAAATCGGACCGGTCCCGGTCCCGGACGAAACGGTGAACTCCCTCCGGATCATGGTGGCCGGGGATCAACCCGTCGCCACGGGAAGCCGCTTGAAGAAAGGAGACCGGGTGATGGTGGTGGCCGGTCCCTTCAGCGGAGTGACCGGGATTTTCATGCGCTACAAGAGCCAGGGCCGTGTGGTGGTCAATATCGAGGCCCTGGGCCAGTACGCCGCCGTGGACGTGGACGAGGAGGATGTGGAAAAGATCCCCCATTTTGTCCGGTAAACCTTGCCTTGTCGCCTGTTTTCCTTTACACTGCGCGCCGTATGTGCTTCCGGCACCGTTAAAACCGACAGGATAACTCCCTTGATCAAACCGGACTTCGACCTCTTGAAGGACCAGAAACATGCCCGCCGTCTCATGGGGGCGTTCCTTGCCCGCGGCCGTCTCCCCCACGCCCTTTTGTTTGCGGGCATCGGAGGATCGGGGAAAAAGGCGGCCGCCGTGGCCTTTGCCATGGCCTGCAATTGCCGGGCATCAGGGGCAAAGGAGATGCGCGCCTCCGGGGAGGCCCTGTGGAACGGCCTTCCCTGCGGCGGCTGCGCGCCCTGCCGGAAGATCCTTTCGGGGAACCATCCCGATATCCTTGTGGTGGATACCGGGGGCGACACGATTAAAATCGAACGCATCCGCCGCCTCTGCCAGGACCTTTCCCTGAAGCCCTATGAAGGCGACCGGCGGATCGCCGTGATTCTCGATGCCCCCCGGATGACGCCGGAAGCCGCCAATGCCCTTCTCAAGGTGTTGGAGGAACCCCCGCCGGAAACCCTTTTGATCCTGACCGCGGCCCAGCGCTCGGACCTCCTGCCGACCCTGGCCTCCCGGTGTCATCCCGTGAATTTTTACCCCCTGCCCGAAGGCCGGATCGCCGCGATCCTGGAACGCCGGTGCGGCATTTCCGCGGATGCGGCCGCCACCCTGGCCGCCATGGCCCACGGCAGCCTCTCCCGGGCCCTGGCGTTGGCCGAAAGCCCCGCCGACGCGGCCCAATGGCACCATCGCCGGGAAGTCGTCTTTTCCGCCGCCGGGCTGGATCATCCGGACGCATTGCGTTCCCGGCCCCTGACCGTGGCGCTGGTATTCGCCGAGCGTCTCTCCTTAGAAAAGGCGCGCATTCCGGAGACCCTTGAAATCCTGCAATCCCTGCTCCGGGACATGATGGTGCTCCACTGGAAATCCGGCCATGTCTTCAACAAGGACTTGACCGGGAAGATGCAATATGCTTCACAACACATCCATCCGGATATTCTCCTGGCGCAGATGACAGCGGTGCAACACGCCGAAAGGGACCTGGCGGCCAACGTCAATCCCCGCCTGGTGTTGGAAAAACTGATGATTCAACTTCGAAACGCCTGTGATGAAAAAGATCGTCGGCATCCGCTTTAAACCGGCCGGGAAGGTCTATCACTTTGATTGCGGCGCTTTTGTGCTGAACAAAGGCGATGCCGTCATCGTGGAAACCGAACAGGGCCTCGAACTGGGTTTGGTGGCGGTGGCCCCGTTCACCCGCGAGGAAAGCGAGCTGGAAAAACCCTTGAAAAAGGTTTACCGGCTGGCCGTGGAAAACGATTACCGCCAGTTGGCGCTCAACCGGGAAACGGAAGCGCGCGCGTATGCCTTCTGCCTGGAATGCATCCATACCCTGGGGCTTTCCATGAACCTGTTTGCCGTGGAAAGTACGTTCGACGGGAACAAGCTCACCTTCTTCTTCACCGCGGAAGGCCGCGTGGATTTCCGACAGTTGGTGAAAATGCTGGTGAAAGAACTCGGTGTCCGCGTGGAGATGCGGCAGGTGGGGATCCGGAACCAGGCCAAGATGTGCGGCGGCATCGGCCGCTGCGGGAGGGTCCTTTGCTGCTCCACATTCATCGAGAAGTTCGAGCCCATTTCCATCCGGATGGCCAAGGAACAGGGACTCTCCTTGAATCCCACCAAAATTTCCGGACAATGCGGGCGATTGATGTGCTGTCTGACCTATGAAAACGATACATATGCCCAACTGAAAAAAGCATTCCCGCCCCCCGGCCGGACGGTCCAAACGGATCGGGGGGAAGGGACAGTCCTCCGCCACAACCTGATCTGCGACCGCCTGGTCATCCAGTTGGCCGACGGCCAGGAGATCGAAATCCGGCGGGATGAACTCAAGGAAACCGAAAGCGAGGAACAACACCATTGACATCCGAATACTTCTACATCACCACCCCCATCTACTACGTAAACGCCCGCCCCCACCTGGGACACGCCTACACCACCCTCGTGGCCGACGTGTTGTGCCGGTACCACCGGATGAAGCAGAAAGAGACGTTCTTTTTGACCGGCACGGATGAACACGGGGACAAGGTGGTCCGGGCCGCAAAGGCGGAAAAGGAAACCCCCCGGGCCTACGTGGACAAGATCAGCGCCCTGTTCAGAGACCTCTGGCCGAAGCTCAACGTGGAATTCAACGATTTCATCCGCACCACGGAACCCCGTCACATCGCCGTGGTGGAACAGGTCCTGCAAAAAATCTACGACGCCGGGGATATCTATTTCAGCGAGTACGAAGGGCTCTACTGCTTCGGATGCGAGCGCTTCTACAGCGAGCATGAACTCAAGGACGGGAAGTGCCCGGATCACGAAACGGTCCCGGAACCCATCAAGGAATCCAATTACTTCTTCAAGATGAGCAAATACCAAAACTGGCTCATCGACCATATTCAATCCCATCCCGATTTCATCCGGCCCCAGCGGTACCGGAACGAGGTTTTGGCCTTTTTGAAGGAACCCCTGGAGGATCTGTGCATCTCCCGGCCCAAGACCCGCCTGCAATGGGGGATCACGCTCCCCTTCGACAACAACTTCGTCACCTATGTCTGGTTCGACGCCCTCTTAAATTATGTTTCCGCCCTGGGATACCCCGCAGGGGAGCGTTTTTTGAAATTCTGGCCCCATGCCCAGCACATCGTGGCCAAGGACATTCTGAAACCCCACGGCATCTACTGGCCCACCATGCTCAAGGCCGCGGGCATCCCGGTCTACCAGCACCTCAATGTCCACGGATACTGGAACGTGGATCACTCCAAGATGTCCAAGACCCTGAAAAACGTCATCGATCCCCTGGCCCTGATGCAGAAATACGGCCTCGATGCGTTTCGATACTTTCTCATGCGGGAAATGGTCTTCGGGCTGGATGCCGGCTTCTCCGAATCCGCACTGGTGGCCCGTATCAATTCCGATCTGGCAAACGACCTGGGGAACCTCTTTTCAAGAACCCTGGCCATGGCCCATAAATATTTCAAAGGGCAAGTCCCCCAAACCGATTCCGGCATCCGGGAGGAAATGGAACTGAGCCTGGAAAAAAAGGCCCGGGAAACGGTCTCGGAATATACGGAGGCCATGGATGCCTTCGCCTTCCACAAGGCGCTCATGGCGGTATGGGATTTCATCAACCAGATGAACAAATACATCGATGTCACGGCGCCGTGGATGCTGGCAAAAGACCCTGCCCAGCGGGACACCCTCGCCGCCGTCATCTCCAACCTGCTGGAAGGACTCCACGTGGTATCGCACCTGATCCATCCCGTCATGCCCGGAACCGCCCGGACCATGCAACACCATCTGGGACTCGATCCGGACGCCTGTTCTTTCGATCTGCACGGACTCGGTGCATTCGACCGCCTCCGCCACGGGGTGCATCTTCCCAAGGCGGTGGCCCTTTTCCCGAGAGTCGATACGGCGGAAACCCAGGCGGAACCCGCCGATTCGGTCCATGCGGCAGAGGCGGTATCGCCCCTTAAACCCGAAATCGATATGGAAACCTTCCGGAAACTGGACTTGAGGGTCGCCACCGTCTTGAAGGCCGAACCCCTCCCCCGGGCCAAGAAGCTGTTGCTGCTGACGCTCGACGCGGGGGAACCGCGCACCGTGGTGGCGGGCATCGCCCGGCACTATGATCCGGAAGCACTGGCGGGGAAGCAGGTGGTGGTGGCGGCCAACCTGAAGCCGGCCAAGATCATGGGCGTGTTTTCCCAGGGAATGATCCTGGCGGCCGCAGACGAAAAGGACGTGGTATTGCTGACCCCGGACAAACCCGTCAAGCCCGGAACTTCCGTGAGTTGAAAGAAAGACTTGAGGCAAGGGCACTGAGACGAAATTTCTTCTGAAACCGGCACCAACGCCATGGAATCCAAAAAACTTCAGGAAAAGCCTGTTCCGGCCCGCACCTCCCGTCTATCCTGGCAGGAATACCAGGCGGCGTTGAAGCGCCGAAACACGCGAAAACAACGCGCCCGGGGAATCACCCGCTGGGGCGTGCTCCTGTTGGTTCTTGCGGCGTCTTTTTACGGCCTGTCGGTGGGTATCGACGGATTCTCGAGCACGCCCACCGCACCGCCGAAACCCGGGCCCGCCGGCATGGAATCGGACGGGCCCCAAAAGAAAAATACCGACCCGGCCGGTTTGAATTTACAGACGGACCCGGGTCCGGCCTTGTGGGACACCGCGGCGTTGCCCCGGAAGATACAGCCGGAATGGAGGATTGCCAAAGACGGGAAAGAATTTTTGGTCCAAACCACGTTAAATCCCGTTCTCCAGGCGTACCTGGATGACAAGCTCGATCGGGAACTCCCGAAACAGGTGGCCATCGTGGTTTTGGAGCCGTCCACGGGACGCATCCTGGCCCTTGCCGGAAACGATCGGGTGAACCCGGAAAACAACCCCTGCCTGGAAAGCGAATTTCCGGCGGCCAGTATCTTCAAGATTATCATCGCTTCGGCCGTTGTGGAAGCACGCGGTTTTACGCCCGAAACCCCCTTGTATTACAACGGCGGGAAATACACCCTGTATAAATCCCAGCTCAAAAACAAAAAGAATAAATATACCCGCCGGATCACCCTGAAAAGCTCCTTTGCCCAGTCCGTAAACCCGGTGTTCGGGAAACTGGGGGTCTATCATCTCGACATGTCCCAGATCGAAAATTACGCCCGGGCCTTTGGATTCGAAACACCCATTGAATTTGAACTCGGTGAACCCTTAAGCCGCCTGTTCGTCTCCGAGGAGCCTTATCACCGCGCGGAAATCGCCAGCGGCTTCAACCGAAAAACCACCATTTCCCCGGTGCACGGCGCCCTCATTGCATCCACCGCCGTAAACGGCGGAAAACTCATGGCACCTACATTCATCCGCCGCGTCACCAACGGAAGCGGAAAAACGATCTACCAGGGTCAACCGTCCGAAATCGGGCAGGCCGTCACCCCGGAGACCGCATCGGTTCTGGCGGAACTCATGCAGGCCACCATCCGGTTCGGAACCGCCCGGAAAGCCTTCCAGGGATACCGTTACGACAAGGTCTTGTCGGAACTTATCATCGGCGGGAAGACCGGGTCCATCTCCAACCTGACCCATACCTCCAAATACGACTGGTTCGTCGGGTTCGCCAAGGATAAAACAGGCGGGGACGGCATCGCCGTTTCGGTGCTCGTGGTGCACGGCAACCTGCTGGGCAGAAGGGCCGGGTCATACGCCAAAATGGCCATCAAGGCCTATTATGAGGATTATTTCAGCCAAAAATCGGCCGCCTCCGGTACGCGCGAACGCTCCTGAAAAAGGAGGGAAGGGAGATTCCTTATGCCCGGATTTGAAAAATTCGACGACGCGGAACGAAAAGAAGTCCAGGAGGTCCTGGAGACCGGTGTTTTATTCCGGTACGGATTTGATGCGGCCCGGAAGGGCCGATGGAAAGCATTCGAATTTGAAAAAGCCTTTTCGGAACGCCTGGACGTCCGCCATTGCCACCTGTGCGCCAGCGGCACGGCGGCGTTGAGCATCGCCCTGGCGGCCTGCGGTATCGGCGCCGGAGATGAAGTCATCATCCCGCCGTTTACCTTCGTGGCCACCGTGGAAGCGGTCCTTTTCGCCGGCGCCGTCCCTGTCTTCGCCGAAATCGACGAGACCCTGTGCCTGGACCCGGACGCCCTTGAAAAGGCCCTTACGGACCGCACCAGGGCGGTGATCGTGGTCCATATGTGCGGGTCCATGGCCAGGATCGACGCCCTTTCCGCATTGTGCCGGGAACGGGGCGTCACCCTCATCGAAGACGCCTGCCAGTCCGTGGGGGCGTCTTTTCAGGGGAAGGCCCTGGGGACCTTCGGCCGGATGGGGTGTTTTTCCTTTGATCCGGTCAAAACCATCACCTGCGGTGAAGGGGGCGCCGTCGTCACCGACGATGAGACGCGGTACCGTGTCGCCGCAGGGTTCGCCGACCACGGGCACGACCACGAGGGCACCGACCGGGGCCGTGAAGGGCACCCCTTTTTGGGAACCAACTTCCGGATCAGCGAACTCAACGCCGCCGTGGGCCTGGCCCAGTTGAAAAAACTCGACACCTTTCTCGCCATCCAGCGGGCCCACAAGGAGAAGCTGGCGGAAATGCTCGGGTCGTTTCCACACGTCACGTTGAGACAGATCCCGGATGAAGCGGGGGATTCGGCCACGTTTTTGTCTTTTTTCCTCCCGGATGAAGCCGCCGCCCGGAAGACCGCCGCCGCCCTGGCCGAAAAAGGCGTGGATGGATGTTTTTACTGGTATGATAACAACTGGCATTACCTGCGCCAGTGGGATCATATCAAGGCACTCAAGGCCCCGGCGATGCTGCCCATCATGCTCGTGGAGCCGCGGCCGGACTATCACTCGGTGCACCTCCCCCGGTCGGATGCGATCATGGGCCGGACGATCTCCATGCAGATCAAGCTTTCCTGGACCGACGCGGACCTGAAAAACCGCATGGACGCCATGGCCCGGGTTTTCGATGAAATCGGGTGAAACAGCTGCGCCTTTAAATGACGCGGCATACAACGGCAAAATTTTATATCGACCTTGATAAACTCGTAAAAAGGCTTTTGTGAGCGCCGTTCAAGCCTTTTCGGAAAAAGAGAGACAAAGGGTTGAGCGTTAAAAATCTCAAGCTGTTTGAGATCCCGCCGAAGGCGGGATGCCGAGTTCTTGAGATTTAGCGAAACCCTTTGGATCTCCCGAAAAGGGTTGCGGTGTGAACAAAATCGGCCTTTTACGAGTTCATCAACCTTAAGGACGACGCACATGTTTCGAAACTTCAAGACCGTCTCCCGGGTCCTTTTCGGCCGCGGGAGCATGATGCAACTGGAGGGGATCCTCCGGGAACAACGGAAAGCAGACGCCGATTTCATGGTCTTTGTGGTGGACGATGTCTTCCGCGGCCGCCTGCTTCAGGACCGGATCCCCGTCGCGGATGCGGATTTCCTGCTCTGGGTCAACGTGGACGAAGAACCCACCACCGACTACGTGGATGCGCTCACGGATCAGATCCGGCGATTCAACGACGCGCTTCCCTGCGGTGTGGTGGGCATCGGGGGCGGGAGTACACTCGATCTGGCAAAGGCGGTTTCGCTGATGCTGGCCAACCCGGGGTCCGCCGCCGACTACCAGGGGTGGGATCTCATCCAATCCCCCGCCGTGTACCATGTGGGGGTGCCCACCCTTTCGGGGACCGGCGCGGAAGTCTCCCGCACCACCGTGCTGATCGGTCCGAAGCGGAAACTGGGCATCAACTCCGACCACACGGTCTTTGACCAGGTCCTCCTGGACCCGGACCTGATCGCCTCGGCGCCTGCCCGGCAGCGGTTTTACACGGGAATGGACTGCTATATCCACTGCGTGGAATCCCTCTCCGGAACCTATCTCAACGCCTTCAGCCGGGCCTACGGCGAAAAGGCCATGGATCTGTGCCGGGAGGTTTTCCTGACCCCGGATGCGGACGCCGATGAAAAGCTGATGATGGCATCTTATTTCGGCGGGATGAGCATCGTCTACTCCCAGGTGGGCGTGTGCCATGCCCTTTCCTACGGCTTGTCCTTTGTCCTGGGGATCCACCACGGCATCGGGAACTGCATCGTTTTCAACCAGCTGGACGCCTTCTATCCCGAGGGGGTTGCCGAGTTCAGGCGGATGATGGACGCCAACGGCGTGGCCCTCCCGGAACACCGGGTCTCCGGCGTCCCCGCCGAGCAACTCGAAAAGATGATCGACGTGGCCTTGACCCTGGATCCCTTATGGGAAAACGCCCTGGGAAAAGACTGGAAAGAAATCATGACCCGGGAGCGGATCCGGGAGCTGTATCAGAGGATGTAACCGAAGATCATGGCAAACGAAAAAGACCACCTGCCATGTTGCGCGGCATTCTTCGTCATGGCGGGGTATCTGTAACAACAAAATCATAAAAAGGCTTTTGTGAGCGCCATCCAAGCCTTTTCGGAAAAAGAGAAACAAAGGGTTGAGCGTTAAAAATCTCAAGCTGTTTGAGACACTTGTGTCGAGTTCTTGAGATTTAGCGAAACCCTTTGGGTCTCCCGGAAAGGGTTGCGGCGCGAACAAAATCGGCCTTTTTACGATTCCATCAAAAATGAAATTGCGGGTCTATCCAGAATGAAATTTTCAGCTTTTTTCGAACTTCGTTTGCGCCGCCGCTTCTCCCCGACCCTTGAAATGATCCGGCGGATCCTTTCGGCCCGGGTCTATTTCGCCAGGGCGCCGGGAAGCGTGGGCGGAAACGCCCTTGTCTTCTTCCCGGTTTCTCCGAACCGCCTGTGCTGCGGTATCGCCGGCATCGTCTCCTTTATTCCCCCAAAAGAACCGGTGGAACCGGATATCGGGCGCATTGAGGCCGTGTTTGACCGCATCCGGTCCAACCCGGTTTCCCTGCACGCGCAAAAGGAGCCCACGACCCCGGACCGGGAAGACCTTCGCAGGGAACTGCTGCACGCCGTTTCCCGGCTCAAGCAGGACGCCTTCTTTTTTCACATCCTCCGGGACCCCCGAATGTATGCCCGACTGACGTCCCTGGGCCGGGAAATATCCGACCTTGCCGCCTCGGAAGAGGAGTGGCTCACCGAACAGATGGGGGTCTTGCCCCCGGATGCCGTGGAATCCGCCGGCCGCGGCATCGATCTCCTCAAGGACGCCGCCTGGTCGCTGCTGTCGGAAATCGCCGAAAACGCGGTGAAGGTGAAGACCCTTTTGAACCACAAAGAAACGGAATGCCCTTTCCACGCGGTCCTGACCGCCAAGAAGATCAACGCGGTGCTCAACAGCATCGACCGCCTCGAAGTCCGGGGACGGGATTCCGCCGGCATCTCCCTCATGGCCTTTTTCGAAAAACCGGTCTTTGCCGACTTTGAAAAAACACTGGACGCCCGAAACCTCACCGCCGCCTTTCGGGACCGCCTGGCCATGGAATATTTGACCAACCAGGGGATCGACTGCCGGGAAACCATGGATGAACACCGCACCCCCCTGGTGGCCCTGACCCTGACGTACAAAATCGCTGCGGAAATCGGAAAACTCGGGGACAACGTCCGTTTCTTAAGGGAAGAGATCCGAAACGATCCGGTTCTCTTTGTCCTGATGCAGTATCCCCCCCGGTACTGCACGATCCTCAGCCACACCCGATGGGCCTCCGTGGGGGCCATCACCGAGGCCAACTGCCATCCCGTGGACAGCCGGTGCATGGACGCCACAGCCCAGCCGTCCGGCATCATTCATGTCTGCTTGAACGGGGACATCGACAATTACCTGGAACTGAAAAGAAACTTCGACCAAAACGGCATCCGCATCCATCCGGACATCTCCACGGACACCAAGGTCATCCCCTTACAGATCGGGAGTTACCTCAAAAAGGGTTTCGGCGTGGCGGAAGCGTTTCGCCGGGCCGTGAATGACTTTGACGGATCCCATGCCATCGCCATGCACACGGACATGGCGCCCGGGAAGCTCTTTCTGGCCCAGCGGGGAAGCGGGCAGGCCATCTTCGTGGGGATCGCCCCGGACCATTACATGCCCACCTCCGAGGTTTACGGCTTTGTGGAAGAGACGGCGTCATACGTGAAAATCGAAGGGGATAAAGAACCGGAGGGAAAGCCCAAGGGGCGGATCTTCGTCCTGGACCAGGCCTGCACCGGCGGGCTCTCAGGCATTACCGCCATGGGGTATGACGGCGCCCCCATCGCCCTGGCGGACGCCGATATGAAGACCACCGCCATCACGTCCCGGGACATCGACCGGCAGGGCTATACCCATTACTTTCTCAAGGAAATATCCGAAGCCCCCCGATCGGTGGCCCAGACCCTCCGGAATCGATGGTATCTGGAGGAGGGCCCCCATCGCTTCCACACGGTGCGGCTGGATGAAACGGCCTTTCCGTCCACCCTGCGTCAGGCGTTCCTCGAAGATCGGATCCGGCGCATCTTTTTCATCGGCCAGGGAACCGCCGGCGTGGCCGCCGCCGCCTGCGCCGAAATCTTCAATTACTACTTCAATGATCCGCGACTCCACATCGGTGCCCTCAAGGCCTCGGAGTTGAGCGGTTTCCGCCTGAACGAAGAAGACGGAAAACAGGACATGGCCGACACCCTGGTGGTGGCCATCACCCAGTCCGGGACCACCACCGATACCAATCGGACCGTGGACATGGTCCGGGAAAAGGGGGCCTATACCCTGGCCGTGGTGAACCGGCGGGATTCGGACATCACCTTCAAGGTGGACGGTGTCTTTTATACGAGCAGCGGCCGGGACATCGAGATGTCGGTGGCATCCACCAAGGCCTTTTATTCCCAGATCGTGGCCGGCGCGGTCCTGGGACTGGCCATCGCCGGGTTCACCCGGCGCCGGGACAACACATTTGTTTCCAAAGAGCTGGAAAGTCTTTTGAATCTCCCGGAACAGATGGAGAAAGTCCTTTCCCTGAAGGATAAGATCGCCGCTTCGGCCGAGCGGCTGGCCGTCACCAAAACCTACTGGGCGGTGGTGGGGAGCGGTCCCAACAAGGTCTCCGCCGATGAAATCCGGATCAAATTAAGCGAGCTGTGCTACAAGACCATTTCTTCGGACTACGTGGAAGACAAAAAGCATATCGATCTTTCCGCAGAACCCCTGATCATCGTGTGCGCCGCCGGCACCAAGAACACCGTCATGGGGGATATCGTCAAGGATACGGCCATTTTTCACGCCCACAAGGCGACGCCCGTTGTCATCACCGATGAAGGGGACCACCGGTTCGACCCGTATGCGGCCGACGTGTTTCATGTTCCCATGGTGAGCCAGCATTTGGCGCCCGTATTGAACACCCTGGTGGGGCATATCTGGGGGTATTACGCCGCCCTGGCCATCAATGAAGGCTCCCGCTTCCTCTTTGATTTCCGGGAAGACCTTCAACATATCGTCGACGACCATGCCGCCAAGGGGCTCGATATCTACGAATTGGTCCTGGACAAGGGTTTCCGGGAAAAAATCGCTTCCTTTTACCAGGCCTTCCGGAAGAAAAAAGCCCGGCACCGGCTCCCCAGCACCATCGGATTCGATACGGCCGCGGAGCTCCCCCTGCTCCTCAAGTATCTCACCGGAAGGCTCCCGGTGACGGATTTTGAAATGGACTTCGGACTCAAGGGGACCGCCGCCAACATGCTGCGGTCCCTGTTTCACTGTCTCGGCGAATCCATCAACCAGATGGCCCGGCCCGTGGACGCCATCAAGCACCAGGCAAAGACCGTCACCGTGGGAACCAGCCGGATCCGGGAAAAAGTGGAAGGCATCCTCTTCGATGCCCTCTTCGAACGGCACTTCAATATCTCCCAGATCACCAACAGGAATGTCATTGTTTTGAAAAACCTCCAGGCCGTCATCCACACGATCAACGGGTCCACCCTGTACCGGATCCACGAATTGAACCTGTTGGGAGAACCCGCCGAGGAAACCACCATCGAAATGGTGGCAAAAGACGGAACGTCCCTTTCGATCCCCTCCCGGGTGGAAAAGGACACCACCCTCAAGGGGACCAAGCGCATCATCGTCCAGGAAGGAAACGTCTACATCGGCAAGGGGCGGAAGGACGACCGCAGCATCCTGATCATCCCCATCATCGCACTTTCCAGCGACCACCCGAACTTCATCGAATACCTGCTGCTTTTTGATGTGGCGTTCAAAACAGCCGTGCCCCTGTCGGACAAGATCAAGGCCCTGGGCGGCAAGTACGAGCGGATCAAGAATATCGTGCAGGAAAACAGCCTCACCTGGGAGGATGCCTTTCTGGAAGGCGTCGAGACGGAGGAATTGTTCGGCAGATCCGCGGAAAAGGTGGGGGAGCAAATCGTGGCCCGGTTCAAAAAGATGAACCCTCCGGATCTATAGCGGATCGCCAAAAAGCCAGAGAGACGGCAGCATCAAAAAAATATCCGGGGTATGGCGATAAAGCCAGTCCCGCCCCGCGGCGGCCAGAGCATCCACATCCGATTCGGCGAAAACCCGGGCCGTTTCCGCGGAGCCCTCGGTATCCAGGATCCGGATCAGATCCGAAACCACGGCGTCTCCGAAAAGATCCAGGAGGGCAAAAAGGGCGAATTCCTTTTTGCAAAAATCCCCCCGGGACACCAGCGAAAAGAACAGCGCCCGGATTTCGCCCGTCTTGAGCGCCGCCTGGGTCTCCGATAAATGGAAATCGAAATAAACCCGGTCTTGAAATGTCCCGGGCCGCCAGTCCCTAGCGGACAGGGCCCTTGCCGCACAAAGGCCCGCCCATCGGTCCGGCAGGGCATCCACCAGGATCGGAATGACTCGGGGGTCTTGGATCCTGCCCAGCCCTTCCACGGCAAAATACCGGACCACCGGGTCTTTATGATCCGCCGCCGCCGTCAATGCCGGAAGGCCCGCGGGATCCCCGATCTCCCCGAGAATCTTCACCACCCTCCAGAAGCGCCGTGGATCCCCCCTTTCGATCTCCGCCTCCAGAAACGGGATCGCGGGCCCACCGATGCGCACCAGGATTTCCGCACACATGTTTCGCATCACCACGTCCGGGTGGGTCAGATGCGCCGTCAGGTCCAAGACCGCGGCTTCTTTCATTTCCGCCAAAACCCGGGCCGCCTTTTCCTGCAGCGCGGCATCCCCCTGGTTCAGCGTATCGATCAGCGGTGCGGCCGCCGGGGCACCGATACGGATCAAGACCGTTTCGGCCCGAAAGTGAAGGGGCGACTCGGGATCCACCAGGATCCGGATCAAGGGCGACACCGCCGGCGCCCCGATTTTGGCCAGGGATTCTCCGGCGACTTCCGGGAGCACCGGCGCATCCGATTCGAGCGCATGGATCAGCGGCGCCACGGCGTCGGCGTCCCCGATTTTCCCCAGGGCTTCGGCGCATCGGATCCGGACGGCCAGTGCTTCGGCGTTCAAGCCCTCGGCCAACACGGGGGCGGCCGCCGGTCCCAGGGCCGTCAGCAGCCGCGCCGCCCAGTCGCCCCTGGAAAAGGGATTTCTTCTGAAGGCCGCCATGAGGGGTTTTGCCGCCGGTGCGCCCACGGCCGGGAGGACCTCAAAGGCCACGGCCTCGAACCGGCGGGGGTTCGATTCGAGGATTGACAGGAAAGATGGTACGATGAGAGCGCCGATTCCCGCAAGGGCCTCCACGGCCCGATTTGCGGCTTTTCCCGGGGCCGCCGCCCGTTGGATCAGGGGGATCACCGCGCTCTCTCCCATGGCGATGAGGGCGTCCACCGCCGCCTGGACCAAAAAGGAATCTTCCCTTTCCAGGAGTTCCAATACCGGGCCCACCGCCCGGGCATCCCCGATTTCGCCCAGGGCCTCAACGGCCATCCGGGCGGTCTCCGCGTCCGGGTGCTGCGACGCCTGAATCAGGGGTTCCACGGCGGGGGATCCGATTTTCGCCAGGGCGCGGGGAAGCTCATGCAGTGCCGGGGAGTCCTTTTCGTAAAGGGCGGCCATGAGGGGCCCCACGGCCCGGGGATCTCCCAACCGGCCGAGGGCGATGACGGCGGCGATGCGCACCCGGTCCGGGAAAGGGGGTTTTGTCGCCAAAAGTAAAGGCACGAGGGCGGATGGATCTTTGATGCTTCCCAAAAGCCGCGCCGCGGATTCCTGGACCCGGGGACGGGCGTGCTTCAATGCGACGGTCAAAGGAAAGACCGCATCCGCCCCGAAACCCGCCAGCACCGTTTCCGTGACATACCGCACCCCGGGATCCGGGTGATCCAGCAGGGGAATCAAAGGCCCGATCCCGCCGGGACGGCCCAGGTCCCCCAGGGCGGCCACCGCGCCCTGGACCACTTCTGGATCGGCATCGTGCAAGCGGTCCAACAGCGCCGGCACCCACCGGGGGTCGTGGGTTTTCCCCAGGATCCGGGCCGCCGCCATGCGCTTCTCCGGATCCGGGTGTTCCAGTTTCAAGACGGCCTGTTGCGGCCGGACGGCGCATCCATACAGAACGCCCAAAACCAAAAGGACAATCGGCAGCCGTTTCCGGCCCGAAACAATGATGTTATGCCGACTTGAACTCTTTAACCAGATCGTAAAAAGGCTTTTGTGAGCGCCGTTCAAGCCTTTTCGGAAAAAGAGAGACAAAGGGTTGAGCGTTAAAAATCTCAAGCTGTTTGAGACACTTGTGTCGAGTTCTTGAGATTTAG
>Ga0068712_1000350_pt1 | contig 91356 bp, 96 predicted proteins | sample MTBAKSrepl1MetaG_FD_62987 | JGI IMG/M metagenome (GOLD analysis project Ga0068712, IMG submission 62987) | Enrichment culture microbial communities from Arthur Kill intertidal strait, New Jersey, USA, that are MTBE-degrading - MTBE-AKS1... | ecosystem: Environmental > Aquatic > Marine >... | reverse complement strand
TCGTTCAATATCCCAATGATCTGGCTCTCTGTAAATCTGCTTTTTCTCATGATCGCTCCTGCAAAAATTTTAGCAGAAACTGTCACCTTATGAATGGTCTACTTTATAGGGAGGGGTACAGGGAAGCTGTAGAATGGTATCACTGTAACGGTATAGAAAAATTACAAAATTCACTTGTAGATGATAAAGGAAAATAATTATGTCAACACCAATAAAATACATCGATGTTGAATCAAGACCTGTAAAGTGGTTAGTTGATGGGCTAAAAAATGGGCATATTATCGTAGATAATAGTTTTCAGAGAAGATATGTTTGGGTCACAAAAGATAGAGTTGCCTTGATTGAAACAATTTTACTTGGTTATCCAGTTCCTGAAGTATATTTATGGCAAAACGCTACTGATCCAGAGACTGGTGATACTGTTTTTTCAATAGTCGATGGACAGCAAAGACTAGGTTCTGTTTTGTCATTTATTAACGATGAGTTTAAACTAACTGCATTAGGCTTAGATAATAAAGATGCTGATTATGCTGGAAAGTTATTCTCGGAGTTGAGCCCAGATCAGAAAAGTCTCATATGGAAATACCCATTTTCAATCCGTTTTATAGAAGAAAGTTTGTCTAAAGAAAATATTGTAAAGTTATTTTTAAGACTAAATAGAACAAATACTACATTAAATCCTCAAGAGTTACGAAATGCAGAGTTTTCAGGTCAGTTTATAAACTTGGCTGAAGAAATTTCAAAACATGTTTTTTGGGAAGACTTTAAGATATTCAACTCTTCTGATATTCGGAGAATGCTCGATATTCAGTTTATTAGTACACTATTGATTTTTATACGTTCAGGTATTGAAGAAGAAACCACACAATCTGCGATTAATAGAATATATGATTTGTATAATGAAAACTATCCTGAGGCAGCAGGTGATAAAGATATATTTTTTAACATTTTAAATGTGTTAACAGAAATCATTCAAGATCAAGAGCACACAACTGAAATTGTAAAAAAGAAAACACATTTCTATACTTTATTCATCTATGCATATTATCTTATGACAATAGATAAAACTTGTGATCTTGAAGTTGTGTCTTCACAGTTGAATGAATGGTATGGATATTATATTAAAAATGCTGACTTTGGTAATGCTTACCACACAAAGCTATTGGAAGAGTATAAAACGCTAAGCCAAGAAGGTGTGCAAAAAAAGGTAAATAGACAACGGCGTTTTGAAATTATTAAAGAATACATTGGTTTATAACGATCATCATGTCTCAATATACAAGATGACTTGCTCCCAAGTTCCAGTTTAGGAGTGCGTTATATTTGTCTCTATACCTAAAACGAGGACGTTAGGAACGAGAAAAGTTACTAAAGCAGAGCCTTTTCAGGCATAGATGGCTTCTTTTTGAATCCGTTCTTTGAGAAAAGTGTTCATGCTCTCACGGTAGCTGATGAGGTCGACATGGGTATGCATCAGCTCTTCGAGATCGAGACGGATGCGGGAAAGTTTGAAAAGGTTGGGTTGTTTGGTCTCGATCACGACATCGACGTCGCTTTGTTCCGTCGCTTCATCACGTGCAACAGAGCCGAATACACCGATACGGACGATGCCGAACTCGTCGGCATGGTTTTGTTTGTACGATTCCAATACTTTGAGTACATCTTGTCGTTTCATGCAATGATTATAACCTATCTGCAGGATGTATTTCAATTTACATGGTTTTGATGAGTTTTTCACCACCGTTTTACGGGATTAACTCTCCGAGTATCGTTATAATTGGACTTATTCGATAAAATACGGATTTTAAAGTACAGCATTACCATTGAGAAGGTTTTAGAGCAATGAGCGAGAGCAAAGATTTTTTACGTGTCATCGTCGAAGAGGATTTAAAAGCACACAAATATAACGAAGTCGTGACACGCTTCCCCCCTGAGCCAAACGGCTTCCCCCACATCGGACACGCCAAATCGATCGCGATCAACTTCGGGATCGCGCGGGATTACAACGGTCACTGTAACCTGCGGATGGACGATACCAACCCCACAACTGAAGATACCCGCTATGTCGAGGCGCTCAAAGACGCCGTCGAATGGCTGGGATTCAAATGGGAGGGGAATGTCCGCTATACCTCTGACTATTTCCCGCAGATTTATGCATACGCCGTCGAACTGGTCAAAATGGGCAAAGCCTACGTCGACAGCCTGAGCGAGGAGGAGATCCGCGAATACCGCGGAACGGTCACCGAACCGGGTCGCCGCAGCGTCTATGCCGAGCGGAGCGTCGAAGAGAACCTCGACCTGCTGGAGCGGATGAAAAACGGTGAGTTCAAAGACGGCGAACACGTCCTGCGCGCCAAGATCGACATGAGCGCGGCGAACATGAAGATGCGCGATCCGCTGCTGTACCGCATCCGTCACGCCCACCACTACCGCACGGGCGATGCGTGGCATATCTACCCGATGTACGATTTCGGCCACTGTCTCTCCGACTACATCGAGGGGGTTTCGCACTCGATTTGTACGCTGGAGTTTGAAAACAACCGCGACATCTATGACTGGGTACTCGATACGCTGGGGCTGACAGCGCCGCGCCCGTATCAGCACGAGTTCGCGCGTCTGGGGATCAACTACACCGTCATGAGCAAACGAAAGCTCCTCGAACTGGTCAACGAAGGCTACGTCAGCGGCTGGGACGATCCCCGTATGCCGACCATCGCGGGATTGCGCCGAAGAGGGTATACCCCCGAGTCGATCCTCAATTTCTGTCATCAGATCGGTGTCGCCAAAGCCAACTCGATGGTCGATGTCGCACAGCTCGAATTCTGCATCCGGGATGACCTGAACACCAAAGTGCCGCGCGTCATGTGTGTCCTCGATCCGCTCAAAGTGACGATCGAAAACTACGAAGGCTCCGAAGAGCTCGACGCCTCGTACTACCCCGAGGATGTGCCGAAAGAGGGGTCACGCAAACTGCCGTTTTCCCGTGAGATCTACATCGAGCGCGACGATTTCAGTGAGAATCCTCCTGCGGGCTTTTACCGCCTTACACCCGAACAGCCCGTGCGGCTCAAACACGCCTACATCATCACCTGCAAAGAGGTGATCAAAGACGCTGATGGCAACATCACCGAGATCATCGCGACGTACCGCCCCGACTCGAAAAGCGGTTCGGATACCAGCGGTATCAAGGTCAAGAGCGCGATCCAGTGGGTCGATGCCGCGCGTGCCAAAACCGTCGAGGTGCGCCTCTACGACCGCCTTTACGCCTGCGAAGCGCCCGAGGGGGTCGAAGACCTCAATCCTGACTCGCTGAAAATCATCAAAAACGCCCTCATCGAACCGGCCGTCATCACCGAAAAACCCGACGTGCGCTTCCAGTTCGAGCGGCAAGGGTATTTTTACGCCGATCCGGTCGACTACACCGACGAAGCGCCGGTATTCAACAAAATCGTAGGCTTAAAAGACTCGTGGAACAAAAAAGCCAAAGCGGATGAAGCCCCCGCCAAACCTGAGCGCAAAGCGGTCGAGAAAAAGGTGCAGGTCGAGGGGGAAGTGGCCCCGATGAGCGAAGCCGAGCAAAAACGCCTTAATAAGTATAACACTGAAACTTATGGACTTGGCAGAGAAGTTGCCAATACACTTGCACGTGATGAGAAGCTTGCGAAATTCTTCGAAGAGGCTGACAAGACACCTGGTATGATTTCAGAAATCATCGCAAATATTGTGGCAAACGAAGTGGCTAGAGAGCTTAAAGAGCAAGACGTGAGTGATATAAAATTCACCCCTGCACAAATTGCCGAGTTAGCCAAAATGATCCATGAGGGGACCATTTCAAACAAGATCGCTAAACAGGTCTTCGAAGAGATGGCGCAAAGCGGCGAGAATCCTGCCGCGATCGTCGAAGCACAGGGGCTAAAACAGATCAGCGATCCAGACATCATCGGGCAGTTTATTGACGAAGTAATGGCGAAAAATGCGGAAAACGTTGAAAAATACAAAGCGGGTAATACCAAACTGTTCGGATTCTTTGTCGGTCAGGTGCTAAAAGCGACCGGAGGAAAAGCCAATCCTCAGGTCGTCAACGACCTCGTAGCGCAGAAACTGCAATAATATAGGGAGCTGTTATCAAAAAAGTTGAGCGTGTGTTCCGATTCGCACGAGGATGATCTGGTTGTCATCATCGATGTGGTAGATGAGGAGCATATCTCCGCCCAGATGAAATTCACGAAAATTTTTCCATTCGCCGTTGAGCGGATGGTCTTTTGACTCCATCGGCAGATCATCCTCCTCGATTAGCAACGATAGATAATGAACCATTTTTGTAAACTGCTGATCGGTTAGGGTAACTTTATCGAGGTCTTTTTTAAAGAGTTTGTGCCGTATGAGTTGGCGCATCAGGCTTTTTTTCTCTCATTTTTCAAATCATCGAGCGAAAACGGTTCGAGATTTTTCCCTTCCAAAACGTCTCTCATTACTGTCTGCGTCTCTTCGTTCGGGATTTCAATGTCAAAAGGGATCCCTTTACGTAGCCGTACCTGATTTAAAAAGAGATTGACCGCTTCACCGAGACTAAGACCCAGTTCGTTAAAGATTTTTTGGGCTTCTTGTTTGACGGTTGGGTCAAGTTTGATGCTGGTAGTCTGACGCATGGTAGACCTCCGATTTAAAATAATACTATCGTATTATATTCCTATAGAGTGGGAATGTCAATGTGGATATAATGTGACCGATATATATTTTTTATCGGAAGAGTGGAAGTGAGAGAAGAAGGGAAACGCTAATAATGAAAGAGAATTGTATGAGGAATGGAGGTGTTAGTAATGTTGTATTGGTGATTATTTTGGTTGGTTTATTTATACGTATGTGTTCATTACCAAATGATAATCCAGATGCAACAGCAGTTCATAAAGAAACATTAGCTGAATCTTATAACAAGAGAGAAGCATTAGTAGCAAATATCGTAAATATCTATATGAGTGGAAAATCATTTGATGGATATAAGTTTGAGGACATGGAATTTAAAGGTAGTTCAGATTACCTTAGACACGATTATATTAATCAAAGGTTTGAAGTGAAACGTGAAAAATTACGCAAAGAACATTCATATTATCAAGTAGACGTTGAATTGACAAATCATACTGAAATAAATGGTGAAACTGTAGATGTTATGCCTGAAGTTGTGTCAGTTAAATCAAATTATGGCATGAAATAATTTCAAGGATAATGTCGCAAATATACACGTTCATTTGGAGAAGCGCGAAGGAATACTAATATGATTGATATATTGAAAACTGATATTACAGAAATTGAACGTTCTGCAACTATTAAGACGTTTGGTTTGATAGTTTATAATGATGAAAATCCAAATATTATTCGATTATTAAGGGATGAAGATAATTGGAAAGCATTAAGTAAAGTTTCTGGAGAAAAATTTTATATTTTTTCTGTTAAACCAAAAAAAGGTTTGATGGAATTTCCACCCATGTCAAATGGTTTGATGGGCATGTTAGTCAAAATTTGGCAAGAACCGACAGATAATAATCTGTTATTGCAACAATTAGAAATCGAATCAACAAAAGAGCTTCCATTATTTTTTGTTTTCACAAAAGTAGGACCGTATTTATTGCATAAAAGTATGAAAATAGATGAATCTAATGTAGATGTCGCTTTTAGTCAGTTGAAAGAAATTTTTTACAAAATTCGAGAGGTTTCCGACAAGATCCATTCCGAATATCAAGAACATGATGCACAAGTACATGACAAAATTGCAGAAATTTTACAAAAGCATAATGCATGGAAAAAAATCAAGACTATTGGTGGCTTAATTAGTGCTATGAAAAGATTTACTCCGTCATCACATAACGGATAAGAAATTTTTTAATTCTGCCTTGTTAGAGGCAAGATTCAGTGACATAGCGGCCAGCGTAGCTGTCGGGGCTTTGCTCCGATGGCGTTCAAAACAAATAGAAGATCACGCTTCGGCGTGATCTTCTTGCTTATAAACGAAAATAGGCTCTTTGGTCGGATCGTCGATGACCGCGTCGGTGATCGTGACGCTTTGCAGATTCTTCTTCGACGGGCAGCTGTATTGCAACGGCAGCATCGCTTCTTCGATAATTCCCCGTAATCCGCGCGCTCCCACCCCTCTATCGATCGCTTTTTGTGCCACCGCTTCGAGCGCTTTTTTGTCAAAATGGAGCTCGATGCCGTCCATGTCGAAAAATGCCTGGAACTGTTTGATGAGGGCGTTGTCGGGCTCGGTGAGGATCTGGATCATCTGATCTTTGGTGAGTTCGGTGAGCTGTGCTACGACGGGGATACGCCCGATGAACTCGGGGATCATCCCGTAGTGGACGAGGGCTTTGGCATCGATTTTTTTGGGCTTGGCAGCTTTGTCGCCAGAGCTTTTGGCGAATCCGACTTTGTTGCTCTTTTTCGTATGGGTGTCGGGGACGAGACCCACGAACGCACCGCCGCAGACGAAGAGGACGTGCGAGGTGTTGAAGAGTACCGTTTCGGTGGTGGAGTTTTTGCGGCTCCCCTTGATGGGGACGTAGACTTCGGCACCCTCTAGGATTTTGAGCAATCCCTGCTGAACCCCTTCACCCGATACGTCGCGCCCCATCGTGGAACTCTCCCCTTTGCGGGCGATTTTGTCGATCTCGTCGATGTAGACGATACCGCGCTGTGCGAGGTCGATGTCGTAGTTGGCGGCGGCGAGGAGGCGGCTGAGGATGCTCTCGACGTCTTCGCCGACGTATCCCGCTTCGGTCAGTGCGGTCGCGTCGGCGACGGCGAAGGGGACCTGCATGATTTTGGAGAGCGATTTGGCCAGCAGCGTTTTACCGCTTCCCGTCGGGCCGACGAGCATGATGTTGGATTTTTCCAGCTCCACGTTGTTGTAGATGGGGTTTTCGATCCGTTTGTAGTGGTTGTAGAGGGCGACGGCGAGGACTTTTTTCGCCTCTTCCTGCCCGATGATGTATTTGTCGAGGAATTCGACGATTTTCTCGGGGACGGGGAGCTGCTGCTGCATGGCCGAGCGCTGCTCGTAGCGCACCTCTTTTTGGAGTACCCCCGCGCAGGTGGAGACGCACTCGTTGCAGATGTGGGTCGTCTCCGAGGAGAACATTTTTTTCACTTCGCTCTGTTTACGACCGCAAAACGAGCAGGTTTTTTCCGTGGCACTCATCAGACATCCTTTGCGCTGAATTTGGTGATGATCTCGTCCGCAAGACCGAATTTAATCGCCTGTGAGGCTTCCATGTAATTGTCACGGTCGGACTCTTTTTCAATCACTTTGGTACTTTGCCCCGTCGCTTCGGAGAGGATGACGTACAATCGGCGTTTGAGGTTCAGGATATGTTTTGTGTGGATCTCGATGTCGCTCGCCTGACCCGAATAGCCCCCCAGCGGCTGATGGATCATCACTTCGGCATTGGGAAGCATGTAACGGTGACCTTTTTCTCCGCAGGTAAAGAGTACCGCCGCCATCGAGGCTACCAGCCCCATCGCGTAGGTGTGGACGGGGGCGTTGATAAGGTTCATCGTGTCCAAAATCGCCAGCCCCGCCATCACCGATCCGCCGGGGGAACTGATATACATGTGGATCGGCTCCTCCGAATCCATAGCCTCCAGATAAAGAAGCTGGGAGACGATGACCCCCATCATGTGGTCGTCGATCGCTTCGGTGATAACGATGACGCGGTCGCCGAGGAGTTTGGAGAAGAGGTCGAAATAGCGCTCACCGCGCGGGGAAACATCTTTGACGGTCGGAATGTACGGCATAATATTCTCCTTTTGCTATCTTGATTTTGAACGGATTGGGAGCAAAGCCCCCCATCCTACGCTGGCCGCTATGGCACTGAAGCTACGTCCTGACGGACGAGAATTAGATAAACGCATGGATAAACTCCGGCAATGACATCGGGATCACTTCGAGGTTATGCTTGTCGATGAACTTCTTCTCTTTTTTCCCCAGTTCGCGGTCGGTGACGACGTAACCGCCTTCCAGATCGATCGTAAGCTCGTTGGCGACCATCCGGTCGGTGTCACGGTCGAAACAGGTCCCCAAAAAAAGGTATTTTTTCGCTTTGCGGTAGGTTTTGAGCACTTTGGGGACGGCGTAGCCTCCCATCGCCTCTGTGAGCCAGTCGACGTAATCGGCATCGCTGATGACGAAGCTGGGGACGGGGAGGGGGGAACCCATCGGTTTGAAGAGGATCTTTTCGGCGCTCTCGAGTACCTCGTCGTCGACCTGAAAATATTTCTGGTTTTCGACGTCGTATTCGTAGATCTCATAGCGGTAATCGTTTCCCATAATGCGTGATTTGCCGATAATGAGACAGTGCGGCGTGTAGGCCAAAAGCTCCTGGAATTTCGTGTCGCGGTTGGTGTCGATGATGTAGCGCGGCGACATATCGGCAATCGCTTTGTGCAGCGGTGTCGGGTCGAAGGGCTTCGTGTAGATGTGGTTGATCAGCTGAACCATGTAGTCCACGCCGCGGCGTTGTTCGAGGTGCATCGCGGCGCGGGAATATTCGTACATGAGCCGGGGTGCCATCGCACGGCCCCCGTTCATCGCCAGAATCAGCGAATCGCTGTCATAGGGGAGGGCTTCGCCCTCTTTGGTCGTCGCCCCCTCAAAGACCCCAAGGCCGAAGTAGGGGATCGTGGTCTGGTTTCGGATCTCTTTTTTGATCGTCTCTAGGAGGGTATTCATCCGTGGCATCCTTTTCCGGTATAACAGTTTTGCGCGGCGGCGATTTTTATCAGCGCGTTTTCGACCGCGAAGGGGGCATTCAGGTCGCGGAGGATCTCGTCGTAAAAGAGCGCCCCGTCTTTTGAAATCACGAACAGCGCTTTGGCAAACTCTCCGCCCAGTTCCCCCGGCGAGAGACGGATCCCGTAGTAGTCCCCGAATGCTTCGTCCCTGTCGATCCCGAAACGCCATTCGGCGAGCTTCGGATCCATGTGGCAGTTTGTGGCGACGACCAGCGTTTTGGTGATTCCCCCGAGTGCGTTGAGGGAGAGGAGGAGGTCGAGTTCGTGCAGCTGGGCCAGAAGATCGTCGTCGATGAAAGGGGTCGTCACGATGAGCTGCGTAACCCCCTCCTGCCCGCCGATGCGAAACGTTTCGTCCGAACCGCCCGTGAGTTCGACCCTCTCTGAGGCGTAGCCGATGTCGAGCGGCATCTCTTCGAGCCGTACGCTGGATGTGTTATAGCGGATCTGCATGGGTGCCTCCGTGAATAGTGTTGTTAGAATCGATGCATTTTGCATTCTCGCGGCGTCAGACCTGATGGACGCAGCGCAGATAGCGGGTGATTTCGGTACCGATGATGAAATGTTCGATCGCTTCGGAAGCGGTTTTGAGAAACGGGGGGATTTTGTGGATCTTGATCCCGACGTGTTTCATCGCATAGAGGGTGTTGAAACAGTAGTGTCCCGCAATGAGGACGTTGCATTTCCCGAGGGCCTGCAGGAGGATGTAGTGTTCGCTGATGTGCGAAGGGTTTTGCATCATCGCGCATTCGCATTCGCACGCTTTCATCCTGGGGTCGCTGATCATGTTGCCACCGTACCGTGCCCACGGATTCGGGCGGATTTCGAGGAGGCTGTAGCGCACTTCGTCGTGTTCGGCGAGGACTTCGTAGAGGGCGAACTGTGGGCTCGTGCAGGGGTTGTCGTGGCAGAGAGATCGGTAAATGTCCATCGGTACGGCGACGATCATCGGCATGCTCCTCCTTTTTTCATTCGGAAAGAGCGATGCAATTCTTATTCTGCGTTTGGAGATGTCGCGGGGAATGTCGAGGTGGGGACAAAAATGTCGGGATTGTCGTCATTGGGAGGGGGAAGGATCAAGAACGCCGTTTGCATCACACCTCTCAAGAATGATTGCGCGCCGGATGAGGCAAAGGATCATTGGATTTACATCAAGGAGAAACCTATGAGCTGTTCGTCAAGCCACAACGAAGCTTTTATGCCCGATGATATCAAGGAAAAGATCCACAACCATCCGTGCTATTCGGAAGGGGCGCACCACCATTATGCCCGTATCCATGTCGCGGTCGCGCCGGCGTGCAACATCCAGTGCAACTACTGCAACCGTAAATACGACTGTTCCAACGAATCGCGCCCGGGGGTGACCTCGGAACGCCTGAGCCCCGAGGAAGCGGCGAAAAAAGTGATGTTTGTCGGGGGGGAAGTGCAGCGCATGAGCGTTCTGGGGATCGCGGGTCCGGGAGACGCGCTGGCCAATCCGGGAAAAACGTTCGAGACGTTCGCTCTTGTACGCAAATTTGCCCCCGACCTGAAACTCTGCCTTTCGACCAACGGGCTGGAACTGGCCGGCTACATCGACGAACTGGTGGAGTACAACATAGACCACGTCACCGTCACGATCAACAGCGTCGATGAGAGCGGGGAGATCGGAAGCCTGATCTATCCGTGGATTTTCCATAACAACAAACGCTATTACGGAAAAGAGGCGGCGAAGATCCTCCTCGAACGGCAGCTGGAAGGGATGCGGCTGTGTGCCGAAAAAGGGATTCTGATCAAGGCCAATTCGGTGCTGATCCCGGGAATCAACGACAAACATCTCCCTGAAGTTTCCAAGAAACTCAAAGAGATCGGCGTGTTCCTTCACAACATCATGCCGATCCTCTCGGAGCCGGAATTTGGAACCAAATTTGCCCTTGACGGTGTCCCCAGCGCGACCGACCAGCAGCAGATGGAGGTGCAGGAGGCGTGCGGCATGGACATGAAGCTGATGCAGCACTGCCGCCAGTGCCGTGCCGACGCGGTCGGACTCATCGGTGAAGACCGGGGAGCCGAGTTTACCAAAGACACGTTTGCGGGGCTCAGTTTCGACGAACTCCAGATCAAATACGATCTTGAAGCGCGCCAGGCGGCTCAGGCGAAGATCGAAGAGTTCCGATTCTTCCTCGATCAGGCGAACGAACGGGTCCGCAAAGAAAAGGCGGAGCTCAGTTCGGACGGTCATACGATTCTTGTCGCGGTAACGACGGCCGGCGAGGGGATGATCAACCAGCACTTCGGAAGCGTACGGGAATTTTTGATCTACGAAGCGGGGGACCGGGGGATCCGGTTTATCCATCACCGCAAGGTCGAGGCCGAATACTGCGCCGGGCCCGACGGCACCAATCCGCTGCAGCCGATCCTTGATCGTCTCAAGGACGTCAAGCTGATCCTCACCGCCAAAATCGGCGGCTGTCCGCAAAATGACCTCGCAGCTGCGGGGATCGTCGCGGATCAGAGCTACGCGTACCAGCCGATCGAAGCCTCCGTGCTCAAAGCGGCGCGTAAATATTTCAACCTCCCCGAGGAAATGGAAGTAAATTAACCATGAAACAGAGGTTAATGGTGAGTTTTCAAGCGCGGTTTATCTGCGCGTGGGCTTTCTGCCGAAGAAAACACAGCGTTAGCGTAGTCCGATGGGCTTTGCCCATTGGGCGTGTAAGGGAGCCAGAATGGCGATAATAAATGACACCACATTGCGCGACGGGGAGCAGGCTCCCTATGTCGCGTTCAATACGGAAGAAAAACTCCGTATCGCGACGCTGCTCGATGCGTGCGGTGCGGATGAACTCGAAATCGGTATTGCGGCGATGGGTGAGCGCGAGCGCGACGACATCAAAGAGCTTTTGGCCCTCGGTCTCGGGGCGCGGATGATGACGTGGAACCGGATGAAGATGGAAGATCTGGACGCTTCGCTCTCCTGCGGCGTCCGTGCCGTCGATCTCTCCGTTCCCATCTCCGATCTGCTGATCGGGGTGAAATTCGGCGGTGACAAAAACGCGATGTTCCGAGAGATGGAAAACGTCCTTACCGCAGCAAAGCGGGAGGGGCTTTTCGTCTGTATCGGCGGCGAAGACAGCTCACGCGGTGATATCGGATTTATCCGCGAGGTGATGGAGTTGGGACGCGCGTGCGGGGCGGACCGTTTCCGTTACTGCGATACGGTCGGGATCATGACCCCCACGCAGACCTACGGCACGATCAAAACCCTCTGCGGCTACGATCTGCTGCCGATCGAAATGCATACCCACAACGACTTCGGCCTGGCCAACGCCAACGCCCTCAGCGGGATCGATGCGGGGGCGGTATCGATGAATACGACGGTGATCGGGCTGGGCGAGAGGGCGGGCAACGCGTCGTTCGAACAGGTGCTGATGGCGTTGCGGCATCTGTACGGCGAAGCACGCTCCATCGACCCCGTGAAGATCAAAGAGCTGGTCTCGACGGTTGCCTCGGCGGCGAATATGCCGCTTCTTCCGAACGCCCCGGTGGTGGGGGAACGGCTTTTTTCACACGAGAGCGGCATCCATGCGGACGGGATGATGAAAGATTCGCACGCGTACGAACCCTACGAAGCCGAAGAGGTGGGGTGCGTCCGCGAGTTCCCGATCGGCAAGCACTCGGGAAGCGCGACGATCCGCTATCATCTGGAGCGGATGGGAATCATTCCCGACACGACGATCCTCTCGGCGCTCCTGCCGAAAATCAGAGAGATCGTCACCGCGCGCAAGCGGGTGCTCGAATCGTACGAACTCAGATCCCTTTATCAGGAAGCGGTATGTTTATAGGATGGCTCAAATACGCCGACGTCGCGGAGCTGGCAAAAATCGCCGAAGAATCGGGGGTGCTGCTGGACGGATACCACATCAAGCTCATGATGATGCATGCGCCCCACCTGTGCTACGGCGCCTACGAAGAAGGATCACTCGTCGGTGCGGCGGTCGGCGTCGTGTACGAGAAGAGCGCCTCGGTGAAATATTTCATGGTCCGCCCTTCGCATCAGAATCTGGGGATCGGGCGGCGGCTTTTCGAGACGCTGCTGGGTGCGCTCCAAAACGAAGCACCCTGCCTCTCGCTGCGTTCGACAGCGCAAATGCGCCCCTTTTTCGAAGGATACGGATTCGCTACGGCTGCCGAAGTGGGGCGTTTTCTCAACGTCGGTAAAGTTCCGCCGTTTAGTTTTACGAACGCGCAGGCCAAAGAACTTGACGGCGGCAATTTCGACGCCGTATTGCGGCGGCTCGATTACGAGACGTACGGCGAGGACCGCAGTGCGCTGCTCTTTGACGAGATGGAGCGGAACAGTTCGCTTAAATTCGCGCTTCCCAATTCGTTTCAGCACTCCAGCGTCATTAATGCGCGCGGCGTCTATCTGGGGCCGTGGGAATGCCGCGAAGGGTTTGAAGAGGAAGCGGAGAAAATGATGCGCGGGGTTTTGTATTTCCGCGGGCTGAAAAAAGTGATCGCCGACGTCCCGCTGCAAAACCGTGCCGCGACCGACCTGTACGAACGCTACCACTTCCAGCGTAAAGAGACGTTCTATCACATGACCCGCGGTGCGGGTGAAACGATCAAATTCGGCAATATCTACGCGTTTTCGCTCTGATTTGAACGGAAAATGCATTCAATCTCTCAAACAAGGAGTCATCATGTCTGAAGAAATCGATCCCAAAAAAGAGCTCGCCAAGCTCAAACGCCTCGCAACCGACGTCGCATCCCAGATACACGACATCGTCGAAGACACCCTCTGGAGCGATTACGTCAAAATGCCCGATCTTGCGGCACAGCTCTATGACGCGGTGAAAGCGGCCAACGATTATAAAAAGGCCCACTCCCTCTAAGGGGGCTTTTATGGCGACGAAAGAAGAAGTGCTCGCCCTGGAGATATGCGAATGCGGCGGTAAAACCGTCGCCGAAGCGATCGTGATATTCCAGGAGACCGATCTGCCGTACAAAAAAGCGAAAAAACTCGTCACGGAGTGTGACAAGAGCTGCTGCCGCGCAGCCCTTCTCAGACTTTTTGATATGAGCTATTTCGGGACGTTCGATTACGACGAGATCGAGAGGTTGATTCAGCTGCGCCATGATAAACTCGCGGAAATTCTCGAGAGGATGAAAACGGGCCGATGATAATACGCCGCGCGAGTATGGACGATGTCGAAACGATGACGTCGCTTCTGTGCGAGCTCTTCGCTCTCGAAGACGATTTTACGATCGACGTCGCGGCGCACCGCCGTGGGCTTGAACTGCTCCTCGACACATCCGAAACAACGGTGCTGGTCGCCGAGGTCGATGACGCGATCGTCGCAATGGCGACGATGCAGCCGCTCGTTTCGACCGCCGTCGGCGGGAAGGTGGGGCTGATCGAAGACGTCATCGTCACCGGTTCCTGCCGTGGTCGCGGGATCGGCAGAGCGCTGATCGAAGAACTTATCGCCGAGTCAGAATGCAGAGGCTACCGCCGTATCGCGCTTGCGGCCGACCGCCGCAATAGCCGCGCAATCTCTTTTTACCGTCACTACGGTTTCGTCCCCGGCAACATGGGGATGCTGTACCGTCTCCCCTGAACCGTTTCCCTTCTTCTTTGATCGTTCAAGGCCCTTTATCCGTCGTCTTTCCGGCGAAAAACGGACTCCTGCAAAACCCGTTCCTACAAATTTGTCTTTAAAGCGGCATTTTGTCGCGTCATTTTAAAAAATGTCGCAAAAAACCGTAGAACACCCCTTGCAATAACTACAGCGAAGTTCAACACAAGGGGTTTAAGATGGCTGGAAGCGAAAGCTTGCGTCAAATCGCATTCTACGGAAAAGGCGGGATCGGTAAATCTACCACTTCCCAAAACACATTGGCCGCTATGGCACATTACTTCGGTAAAAACATTATGATCGTCGGTTGTGACCCGAAAGCGGACTCAACCCGTTTGATTCTCCATGAGAAAGCGCAGAACACCATTCTTCAGCTTGCTGCGGACAACGGAACTATCGAGGACGTCGAGATGGAAGAAGCGCGCCTTTGGGGTAAAGGTCTTTTCGCTCCGGAAACTCCGGGTGGTTGGATCAACTGCACCGAGTCGGGCGGACCTGAGCCGGGAGTAGGTTGTGCGGGTCGCGGGGTTATCACGGCGATCAACTTCCTCGAAGAAGAGGGTGCCTACGATGAAGACGGTCTGGATTTCGTCTCTTACGACGTTCTCGGGGACGTTGTTTGCGGCGGATTTGCAATGCCGATCCGTGAAGGTAAAGCTCAGGAAATCTACATCGTAATGTCGGGTGAAATGATGGCGATGTACGCGGCGAACAACATCTCTAAAGGGATCTTGAAATACGCGAACACCGGTGGAGTACGCCTTGCGGGTCTTATCTGTAACGCCCGTATGACGGACCGTGAGTACGATCTGGCTCTCGAGCTTGCAACCCGTATCGGAACGCAGCTGATCCACTTCGTACCGCGTAACAACATCGTTCAACACGCGGAACTGCGCCGTATGACGGTTGTCGAGTACAGCCCAAGTTCAGACCAGGCGAAAGAGTACAAAGAACTCGCCCGCAAAATCGTCTACAACGACATGAAAATCATCCCGACTCCGGTCAGCATGGATGAGCTCGAAGACCTTCTCCTCGAATTCGGTCTTGAAGAAGAAGTTGACGAATCGATCGTCGGTAAAGCGGCAGAGGCGTAATTAACGCTTCTCCCACAATCCAAGCGCAACACCTGATGGCTTGCCGAAGGTGTAACGCACGGCGTGCCGTGCTGAGCCTGCTGCTGAAGCAAACTCAGCGTTAGCGTAGTGGCGGGGGCTTCGCTCCCGCTACGTATAACATCTTAAATGAAAAGAAAACAACAGACAAAGGAGACAAGATGTTTATTTTAGGTTTTCACTTCCCAGCGGATATGGGAAACAAAATTCCGGACGAAAAAGTGGTTGAAAAACTTAAAGACGTCGACACCAGCAGTGTCAACGAGATCAAATTGCTGATGGGGACCAAAGAGAAAGACAAACAGTGGCTCAGCTACACGAACAAAAACACGTTCCTGTTCAAAGCCCTGGTTCACTACTTCAAAGAAGAGAACCCCAACAACGAGCAGAAGTACATGATCTACATGAACCGCTACCAGATGTCGGAAATCTCCAAACGCCTCGATGCGGGCGACGATGAGACGATGGCACTGTGCAAAAACCTCGATTCGATGGAACAATTCCGTATCGAAGTGGCCTGAGGAGGTGTACCATGGGTCCAGAAACATTAGAAGCCAGACAAAAAGCCGCCGTTGAGGAGATCCTCAAAGCGTATCCCGAAAAAGCGGCCAAAAACCGTGAAAAACACCTCGGTGTCGGCTCTCCCAACGACGAGAGCCAAAAAACGTGCGGCGACGTCCGCTCGAACAAAAAAACCGTTCCGGGCGTCATGAGCCAGCGCGGTTGTGCCTATGCGGGGTCCAAAGGGGTCGTATGGGGTCCGGTCAAAGACATGATCCACATCAGCCACGGTCCCATCGGATGCGGTCAGTACAGCCGTGCGGGTCGTCGTAACTACTACATCGGTGTAACCGGTGTCGACACGTTCGTTACGATGAACTTCAGCTCCGATTTCCAGGAAAACAGCATCGTTTTCGGCGGAGATAAAAAACTGGCCAAATGTATCGACGAGATCGAAGAGTTGTTTCCTCTCAACAACGGTATTACCGTCCAGTCGGAGTGTCCGATCGGTCTGATCGGGGACGATATCAACGCGGTGGCGAAAGTCAAAGCGGCCGAGCTTGGAAAAACGATCGTTCCGGTCAACTGTGAAGGTTTCCGCGGGGTGTCTCAATCACTCGGTCACCACATCGCCAACGACACGGTTCGTGACTACGTTTTCGATGCCGACGTCAACCTCGATACCACCGATGTGGAAGCGACTCCCTACGACGTCGCGATCATCGGGGACTACAACATCGGCGGTGACGCATGGTCGAGCCGTATCCTCCTCGAGGAGATGGGTCTTCGCGTCGTTGCGCAATGGTCGGGTGACGCCACGCTCAAAGAGATGGCCCTGACGCCGAAAGTGAAATTGAACCTGCTGCACTGCTACCGTTCAATGAACTACATCAGCCGTCACATGGAAAAAGAGTACGGGATCCCCTGGGTCGAGTACAACTTCTTCGGACCGACACAGACGATCAAATCGCTTCGCAAAATCGCTTCGTTCTTCGACGAGTCGATCCAGAAAAAATGCGAAGAAGTGATCGCCAAATACCAGCCGATGATCGATGCGGTCATCGCGAAGTATAAACCGCGTCTGGAAGGGAAACAGGTCATGCTGTTCGTCGGCGGTCTCCGTCCGCGCCACGTTATCGGTGCGTATGAGGATCTGGGTATGGAAGTCATCGGTACGGGGTACGAGTTTGCCCACGACGACGATTACAAACGGACGAAAGAAGAGATTTTCCGCTCGACGGTCATCTACGACGACGTCAACGAGTACGAGCTCGAGGCATTCGTCAAGAAACTTCAGCCTGACCTCGTCGCTTCGGGGATCAAAGAGAAGTACGTATTCCAGAAAATGGGTCTGCCGTATCGTCAGATGCACTCATGGGATTACAGCGGACCTTACCACGGTTACGACGGGTTCGCCATTTTCGCCCAGGATATGGATCTTGCGATCAACTCTCCGGTATGGGCACATTCCAAAGCACCATGGGAGCAAGAGGGTTGATCCCTCTTCGCCTGATATAAGGAGTTTATCATGCAAAACGTAGACAAAATCGTCAACGGGAAAGACCTGTTCCTAAAACCTGAATACCAGGAAGTCCTGGCGAACAAAAAACAGTTCGAGTCGTCTATGCTCGCGATCAATCCGGCCAAAGTGGACGAGATCGCCGAATGGACCAAAACGTGGGATTACCGCGAAAAAAACCTCGCCCGCGAAGCGATTACGATCAATCCCGCAAAGGCGTGTCAGCCTCTGGGTGCGGTTATGGTCGCGCTCGGGTTCGAGGGGACGATGCCTTACGTTCACGGAAGCCACGGATGTGTCGCCTATTTCCGTTCGTACTTTACCCGTCACTTCAAAGAGCCGACACCGTGCGTATCGGATTCGATGACGGAAGACGCGGCGGTATTCGGCGGTCTGGTCAACATGAAAGAGGGGCTCAAAAACTGTGCCGCCATCTATAAACCCAAAATGATCGCCGTTTCGACCACATGTATGGCCGAAGTCATCGGGGATGACCTGGGCGCGTTCATCACGGGTGCAAAAGAAGAGGACGGCGGCGAGTTTCTCCCTGCCGATTATCCGGTTCCTTTCGCCCACACGCCTTCATTCGTCGGAAGCCACATCACGGGTTACGACAACATGATGCACGGGATCATGAGCCAGCTGACCGAAGGTCAAAAAGGGGAGACAAAAGAGCGTATCAACATCATCCCCGGTTTTGAAACCTATATCGGAAGCCTCCGCTCGGTAAAAAGCATCGTCGAAGCGTTCGGCACCGATTACATCATGCTGGGCGACCACTCGGATCAGTGGGACATGCCTGCGGGCAAATACGAAATGTTCCAGGGCGGAACGAAGCTCGAGGACGCCAAAGACTGCATCAACTCGAAAGCGACGATCAGTCTCCAGAAATACGCTACCGCCAAAACCATGAAAATGGTTCAGAAACGGTGGAAACACGAGGGGGGATTCAGCAACCCGATCGGTCTTAAAGGTACTGACGAGTTCGTCATGAAACTCGCCGAACTGACCGGCACCGACGTCCCTGAAAAGCTCAAAATCGAGCGCGGACGCCTCGTCGATGCGATGCAGGATTCCTATCCGTACATGCACGGCAAAAAATTCGCGATCTGGGGCGATCCCGACTTCCTTCTGGGTGTCGTGTCGTTCCTCCTCGAGATGGGTGCGGAACCGACGCACGTGTTGTGTCACAACGCCCCCAACGGCTGGGAAGAAGAGATGAGAGCGCTGCTCGATACTTCTCCGGCCAAAGATTCGCTCCACGTATGGGCCGGAAAAGACCTCTGGCACATGCGCAGCTTCCTCTTCACCGAGCCGGTCGATTTCATGATCGGAAACAGCTACGGGAAAGAGCTGATGCGCGATACGGGTACACCGCTGATTTACGTCGGGTTCCCGATTTTCGACCGCCACCATCTCCACCGCTACAGCATCAGCGGTTACGACGGGGCGCTCAACCTTCTCACCTGGATCACGAACAAAGTTCTCGATCAGCTGGACGAAGAGACCAAAAACATCGCTTCGACCGACTACTTCTTCGATATCGTCCGCTAAGGACATCCTGCCCTCCTGCGGGCAGACCCTTCATTGGTTTTCGTCATTTCTCCGCATCCGCGGAGATCCCTTCTTCCGAAATTTTGATTTTTCGTTGATTTTTTCACCACTATAATTCGTGCATTATGATGCAAAGAGGTCCTATGCCGAGCAATACGTGGGTCGTGATTCTGGAATCGCTTTTTTTATTTGTATTGGTTATTATCTTTTTTATCAGACTGGTAAAGACGCTGCATAAATGAAAACGGTTATTTTTCCCTATCGTCATTATGTGATTGCTTTGATGTTTCTGTCGGTGACGGCCATCATAAGCATACTCTTCGGCGACGTGTTGGGACTTATCAATATCGCGCTGCTGTATCTGTTGCCCGTGCTGGTCATCGCATTGCGCGGAGATATGAAGGCAACGACGGTCGTAACGGTGGTTACCGTGATAACGTTCGATTTGCTCAACGTCCCCCCGCAGTTTAGTTTCAGTGTGCATGACCTGGTTCATGCATTGAGCTTTATCCTGTTTTTCGTGGTCGGATACACCATCACCTATCAGGCCAAGCGGATTGAGGCAAACGCGATACGGGAGATGTTCCTTGATACTTTGTCGCACGATTTGAAAACACCGCTTTCATCGTTGCTGGGGAACATTTCGATGCTGCTCAAAGACCACCCGATAGATCCGCAAACGCGCCGTAGCATGTTGCTGCAGATCAATGATTCCGGCCAGCGGATCAATCGTCTGGTGCTGAATCTGCTTGACAGTGCCCGGTTAAAGAATCGGAGCGGATTGCTGCGACTTGAATGGTGCGATTTCGAAGATATTATCGGTGTCGCCTTGCAGGAGTTCCGCTACCATCCCAAACAAGACCAGATTACGGTACGGATTGACCCCGATACGGGACTGTTTTGGGGAGATTGCGCTCTCTTGGTCCGCCTTATGGTCAATTTGATGGACAATGCCCTCAAATACACCGACGAGGGGAAACGTATCCAAATAACGGTAACGGGGGACAATACGGCGATCACACTCCTTTTTTTCAATGAATCCGCTCCGATCAAAAAAAGCGATTTGAAAAATCTGTTTGAGCGGTTTTATCGTATCGACGACGGTGCCGATGTCGGCGGCAACGGGATAGGCTTGTCGATTTGCCGCGATATCGCGGCGATACATGGAGGGACGATCGATGCGCGCAATTGCACGGATGGGGTCTGCTTTGAAATTCGTCTTCCGATCCGAAAAGCGTCGAACCATCCCATCGGAGAGGCATTATGAGGGCCCATGAATTGGTGCTGATTATCGAAGACGATGAATCCATCTCACAAATGCTGAGCCTGTCGCTTCGGCAACAGGGTTACAGAACGCTTGTCGCGATGGATATGCAAAGCGCACACCGCACTTTCCGTGCAAACCGCCCGGATCTGATATTACTTGATCTGGGGCTTCCCGACGGTGACGGCAAAACAATGATCCGGACGATACGTTCCGAAACGGCGGTTCCCATCATCGTCATTTCCGCACGTCATGTGGAAAAGGAGGTTATTGCTTCACTCGATGCAGGGGCGGATGATTATGTGTTCAAACCTTTTTCCCTGGATGAACTCGCCGCACGAATCCGCTCCGCCCAGCGTCGTTTCCTCGGATTGCAGCCTTCAGTGAATGTCATCGTTTGCGGGGATATTAGCCTGGATATTGCCGAACACAGCGTCAGGAAAAACAGCGAATATCTTAAATTGACGCCGACGGAATATAATCTGTTAAAATATTTCATGCTTCATCTCAATCAGGTGCTTCCGTATACGCGCATACTTAAAGAAGTTTGGGGAGTCGGATATCAACACGAAATGCAGTATCTTCGGACGTATATCAATTCGTTACGCAAAAAAATTGAAACGGATGCGGCGCGTCCGGGTTACATACGGACGGAAATGGGCATCGGGTACCGTTTTATCTGCGACACGACAACTCCATAACGAAGGATGACCCATACATACGCATGAACTCAAGCTTATCGTATACAGTTTTATCGGACTGATTCTTTTTGGCGCATTATTGCTGTTGATGCCGTTTGCCCATAACGGCGAACTCCGATTTATCGATGCGCTTTTTACCTCTACGTCCGCCGTATGCGTTACGGGGCTTATCGTCAAAGACACCCCGATCGATTTTACGCCGGCAGGTCAGGCGGTCATTATGCTGCTGATCCAGATCGGGGGATTGGGCTACATGACCGCCGTGACCTTTTTGGCCGTGATGCGCCGTCAGAAAATCGGCCACCGTGACCGCCTGATACTGCAAGAGTCGCTCAATTATCCGGGAATGGACGGGTTGATACGGTTTTTAAAAATCGTTTTCGGGTCGATTTTCATCATCGAAGTGATCGGGATGTTCATCCTGACGCTTCGCTTCTGGGTTGACATGCCGCTGGAAAAAGCGGTGTGGTATGGGGCATTCCATGCCGTTTCGGCCTTCAATAACGCTGGTTTTTCACTTTTTAGCGACAACATGATGGGGTATCGCGGTGATTGGATCATCAACCTCACTATCCCCGGACTGATCATTCTCGGCGGGTTGGGTTACATCGTTTTGACCGAGCTTTACCATTTTCGGAAAAAAGAGATTCTACGTCTTTCCACCCATACGAAAATCGTCCTGGTGATGACGGTTATTCTGATCGTCATCGGAATGGGACTGCTGTTGTCATTGGAATGGAACAATGCATTCAAACCGCTTTCGTGGGATGAAAAACTGCTTGCCGCATGGTTTGCATCGGTCAACTACCGAACGGCGGGGTTCAATAGTATCGATCTATCGACACTAAGCGATGCGAACCTGTTTTTCTCGACGTTTTTCATGATGATCGGGGGAGCTCCCGGCGGGACGGCCGGAGGGATCAAAATCACCGCTGTCGCGCTGGCGCTGATCGGCGTCTGGTATACGCTTCGGGGAGATACCCACGTCCATATTTTTCGGCGTTCCGTTCCGGCCTATCAGATCCAGAAAGCGTATGCCATCATTTTCGTCGCATCGTTTTACGTCGTCGCTTCGACCGTGCTGCTGAGCGAAATCGAGCGGTTGCCGTTTTTGCGTACCCTGTTCGAAGCGTGTTCGGCATTCGGAACGGTAGGACTCTCCACCGGCAACGGCGGAGTTCTGAGCTACAGTGCATTATTCAGCGACTGGGGCAAAGCGAATATTATTTTACTTATGTTCATGGGGCGGATCGGGGTGTTCGCCTTTACGGTCGTCATCGTCGGAAAAGCGGTCGAGAGCCGTATCAAATATGCAGAAGGAAAGGTCATTATTTAATCATGGAAACATTTGCGGTCATCGGATTGGGAAAATTCGGATTTCATGTCGCCAAAGGGTTGGCACAGCAGGGGCTAAGTGTCATAGCCGTCGATCAGGACGAAGAACAGATCCGGGAGATCAACGAATTCGTCCAGGACGCTATAGTGCTCGATTCCACCGATATACGGGCACTGCGCGAAGCCGGGATCGGGAATGCCGACGTCGCGGTGGTGAGTATCGGCGAAAATATCGAAGCGAGCATCCTCACCGTTATGGCGCTGAAAGAACTGGGGGTCGAGACGGTCGTGGCCAAAGCGATTACGACGGTACACGGCCAGATCCTCTCCAAACTCGGCGCGGCCAAGGTGATCTATCCCGAAATGGAATCGGCGAAAAAGATCGTCAAAAAAATGGTGAAAAACATGCACTACGAAACGATCGACCTCTCGATTACGATGAAGATCGCCAAACTGACGGTCCCCTCGTTTTGGGTCGGTACGTCGGTATTGTCACCGGTTTTCGAAGAGGAATACGAAGTCAAGCCCATCGCCTACAAACACGGCGGAATCTGGTATACCTCCTTTGAACAAGACGACGTACTTGAAAAAGGGGATATCCTCGTCGTCCTCGGAAACAGCGCGCATATCGAAGCCCTAAGCAAAAAGATCTAAGGGTGTGAATAGTTATTATTTATAACTAAATAATATAATTCAGAGGATCGACAGTTTTTCGGAGTACGATGGTGTCATTAAAGGGGTTTGTATGACTCTGATGCGCAATATGACAGTCACTCGTCGTACCGTGTTTTGGCTATTGGCCATATCGACCGTATGGTTCGTCGTCTTGGCGTTTGTCGTCCTCCAGGTCCGCGAGAGGGTCCGTCATGACGGTCTTATCGAAATCCGAAACGTCCTCCAACACAAAACCGAATCGATCGAGCGTTATGTCGGCGCACAGAAAACATCTCTCGACAATCTGGGCTATATCATCGACTTTGAATCACGTCACCATGCGGTCTTTAGCCGTTCGTTCTGGAAAGATCCTCCCGCCGAATGGAATACGATCGTTTCCGATTTTGCCCGTGAAAACGGTTTTTATGACGTTTTCATCATCTCGATACAGGGTGATATCCTTTACAGTGTGAAAGAAGAGAACGATCTTCATACCAACCTTTTCAGTGGCCCCTACCGCAACAGCGAACTTGCCGCCGTATTTAAAAACGCCCTGAGCAACGTCCTACCTTACATCTCGGATTTCCGTTACTACCCCCCCAGCCGCGATTACGCCGCGTTTATGGCCAAACCGATTCTCAAAGAGGGGAAAGTGATCGGGGTGGCGGCGGTACAAATCGATAACCGTGCCATCCATGCCGTCATCAACGATTATCGCGAACTCGGTAAAACAGGTGAAGTGATCGCATCGGTATACCGCAACGGAGAGTGGATTGCTATGGCTCCGCCCCGCCACGGCGGGTACAAAGCGTATGGAAGAATGCATGAGCCATCATGTTTTCCGGCCGATGAAGTGCGAAAAGGGGAGAAGGGGGAACGATATGCCCTGAACGCTAAAGGTTCCGGCGTCGCCGTTGCGTGGGACTATATCGAAGAGCTGCGGTGGATCGTTGCGGTCACGATCAACGAACAAGAACTCCTCAACGGCTGGTACAAGCTGATGACGTCGCTGATGGTTATTTTTTTTAACGGCGTGTTTCTGATCGGCTTTATGGTCGTGATGGCGTTCCGCTCGTTTTCCGGTCCTATCCAGGAATTGACGAATAAGGCCAAACAGCTCAGTGAAGGGGACTACGACATCGATATCAACGCCTCGAAATACGACTATGAATGGCAGATCCTCGTCGACGCTTTCAAACAGATGTCGCTGGAGATCAAACACAAGATTGCCCAGCTCAACGAGCTGAACCAAAGCCTCGAAGAGCGGATCCGCGCCAAAGCCCAAACCCTGCAGCAATACATCGACATCGTCGATAAATACGTCATCACCTCCCGCACCGACAAATACGGCATCATCACCTATGTTTCGGAAGCGTTTTGCCGGGTCAGCGGTTATACGAAAGAAGAGCTGATCGGTAAAAATCACCGCATCGTACGCCATCCCGATATGTCACCCGAACTGTTCGCTCAGTTGTGGACGACCATATCGGCGGGAAGGGTGTGGAAAGGGGAGATCAAAAACCGCAGGGCTGATGGGACCCACTACTGGGTCGATACGACCATCACACCTACCGTTGAGAACGGCGAAGTCGTCGGCTATACCGCCGTGCGGCACGATATTACCGACAAAAAAATGATCGAAGAGATGGCGGTCACCGATCCGATGACGGGACTCTACAACCGCCGCCATTACGTCAAAACGATACAAAAAGAGCTCAACCGCGCCAAACGCAGCCGTTATAGCCTCGCGCTCATGATGATCGACGTGGACAATTTCAAACTCTATAACGACACCTACGGCCACCAGGAAGGCGATGAGGTTCTCAGCCGCGTCGCCGAAATACTCAAAATGTACACGTCGCGGGGCGGAGAATGCGCGTTCCGACTCGGCGGCGAAGAGTTTGCGGTGCTCGTGGGCAGTATGGAGGAGGCCGAATATTATGATCTGGCCGAGCGTATACGCAGGGACGTTGAAACGCTGCATATCGTGCACGAAAAAAATCCTCCCGCATCGTGCGTTACCATTTCGGTGGGAGTCGCCGTGCGCGGTCCTGATTCGGCGATCACGTGCGAAGAACTTTATAAACACGCCGACGCGCAGCTGTACCGCTCGAAAGAGCAGGGGCGCAACCGGGTATCCGTGGGATCGGTGTAGAACGGCAAATGCAATCGGAGGGAAAAAGAGCGGGAGAACGGACATGGAACATCACGTTGTTATCGAAAAACTTTGCAGCTGCGCCAAAAAAGAGGGGCTGAGTCAGATCAGCACCTACGGCGACAAACCCTCGGCTCTCGAAGCCGCCCGGACACAGCTGTCTTACATGCAGGGGCGCTTTTGCGGAAAACACGAATTCGAACTCGTCGAAGTCGACGACCACTACGTGATCGGGATGGTGAGCGGCTGCGGTTGCGGTGCAGAGAGTTGATCGCCCCACTTGATTGTTGAATGCTCCCCCTGATAAAATTACACAATCGCAAAATTGTTCACGCGAATCGGAGCGGTTTTTACGATCACGTGTTTTTTGCATGGGTCAGGCACATCAACGAGAAGGTTTACACTATTGAGTATTTATGCATTGCAGTCTCCCGCCGGCGGTTTTTTGGATGAGGATTTACGGCATTTCAACAAAACTTTCGACGACTGGTGTGTACAGTTCGATCATTACGACGATGCGAGGATGATCGCCGAGACGCTCGATAAAAACATGTATGCCGAAGTGGTGGAGATCACGCCGCTGAGTTATCCGAAGTATTTTTTCCCGAATTTGCAGGGAATTATCCATGCTACGCGCGAAGTGGACGGAAATATCGTCTGCATCGTCGAGCCCTTTACCGGTTCTTATTTTCGGATCGCGGTATGCAATCTGAAAACCAAAAGCGTCAAACTGACCCCGTCACGCTACAAAAGCACCATGAGCGTGGAAGGGGCGTTTGCCAATTTCAAAAGCAGGGATAGCGGCGGAGGCGGATAAAAATGGCTCTTCGGATGGGTAAATACGGGACATTACCTGTGCAAGAGGGGATCTGCAGAAGCCGAATCATCGGATGTTGAAGTTTTTTTTGCCATTATTAGGAGAGAGTATTTCCGAAGCAAGAGTTTTTTTTCAGCATGATGAGCCGATATTTTTTTCCGATAGCGATCTTGTTCGCTTTTTCCCTCAACGCCCAGATCGACAAAGACGAAATGGACAGACTCAAAGTCGACGCGCTGATCGTCAAGGATCTCAAATCCGATGCGATGGTCTATTCCAAAGAAGCGTTCAAAGAGGTCAAACCCGCCAGCCTGACCAAAATCATGACCGCTATACTGGCGCTTGAACAGGGGTATCTTTACCGCCCCGTCGTGATTACCGCCGAAATGATCCGGGTCGAACCGACCAAAGCGGGATACCGGGAAGGGGAAATGGTGGTCCTCGATGATCTCATCAAGGCGGCCATGATCGAGTCGGACAACGACGCGGCGATGGCGATCGCAGTCGCGGTGGGCGGAAGCGTCGAGAAATTTGTTGAAATGATGAACGCCAAAGCCTTGCAGCTTGGGATGAGCAACACCGTATTCACCAATCCGTGCGGCTACGACATCGGCAACCACCATTCAACTCCGATCGATCTGCTGCGGCTGGCCGAATACGCGATTCAGAATCCCCGTTTTAACGAAATCACCCGGATGAACCGGCACGAATATGCCGAGCTTATTTCAGGACGCCCCTTTGTTGCCAAGACCCACAATCATCTCCTCAACCGCTATGAATACGCCGTAGGGGTCAAAACGGGCTACACTTCCAAAGCAGGACCGTGCCTCATCGCCCGCGCACAAAAAGACGGGAAGGACTGTCTCATTATTATGCTCAATGCCAAAGAAAACCGCTGGAGCCTTGCCCGCCAGATTTTTGAAAAGCTCTTCGTTCGTCCCGAAGATCAGGTCTCGGACAAGGTATAAAGCCGGGATAGACGTTTCATCGCTTTTTTATTTGGTTTTGCAACATAAATTTGGTATAAATCCATAAAAAAATACTGTTTTGGCTCTTTAGATGAGCCGTGATTCAAGGAACCGACAATGATGCAGATTACCACTTCCCATCAAGCCCCGACACCTCTGGAAGCAAACAGTATCGCAGAATCTTCCATGCAGTCTAATCGTCCCGCGACCGAAGCGGTCATGGAGATGCTCGCTTCCGAACTTAAAAAAAACCGCGAGGAATCGTTGAGCAACATTTCATCGTTGGCGGCAGAGATGACGGGTAAGGGGATGAATCTTAACGTAATGGCGTGAGACCCCTCTTTTCGAGGGGAGTTTTATTCCACGCATCCGAACGTGAGGTTCGTGATACGGTATTCCTTATGGCCTTTCGGACGGATCCGAAACAATCTTTTGAGTAGACGGATCATCATGCGTACCTTTCATGCAAAGAAGAATCCTCTTTGACATCTAACAGCACATGCTCATGAATGAAAGTGAGCGTTTCACCGATCACTTCACCAAAGACCTTCGTATAGGCGGCAGCGGCTTCTTTGTGTACGTCGCGAACGGCGGCGCACAGTTCCGAAGCACCGATGCCATGGAAACGGGATAAGTATGCCAGTTTACGCATGAGACTTTTATAAGCGTTCATGCGGGAACGTTCTTCTTCAGTTTTCTTTTGGCGTGATGCGATATCCGCATAGAGAAAATAGAGACGGAAAAAAAGGGTGATCGTTTCGGTTCGTTCAATCAGGCGGTTCATAGCCGTAGTGTAGAGTGAATCGTAGCTTGGAAACGATTATCTGGCAAATTGCCATATATGCTCCCGATTCGGGTGATTAGAGAAAAGGGAGCGCGCGGTAGAGCTTAAGCCCGATCGACTTTTTGACGGCCAGTCCCAGAGGATGACGGCGTGTGATTGCAAAAAGGGCGGTACGGTTGCGCAGGAGCAGGCGGAGCATCGAAGGGTTGAACCAGCGGTGCGGGAAGGTATCGTGCGCTTTTTTGAGACGAATCAAGGTCTCCCGGTCACTGTGCTCGAGGGTAGGAATGCGCAGGAGCTCGTTAATCACTTCGGAATCGGATGCGTGCCCTTGAGCTTTTTTAGCGTGCTTACGGGCGATTTCATGGAAGAGCGAACACTTTTTGCGCCCGTTGCAGCTGAGGGTATTGGACGCGTGCTGGCGGTATCCCACCAGCGGCTCGTCGACGTAGGCGATCCCTCCGGCCGATGCGGCGCAGGCCGCGATCCATGCATCGAAATGGATACGCGAAGGGAACGGAAACAGGTGAGGAAGCAGCGAACGGTGCAACAGCATCGCATGGGCGGAAACACAGTTGTCATAGACAAACGACAGGGGCGTCGAGGCCGCGATAAAGCGGTTGCGCAGTTTCTGGGAGAGGGTTTTCCCGATGCTCTTGCCTTGGGCATCGATCAAATACGAATCGCTGTAGACCAGCGACTTATTGCCGATGGCGTTAACGAGGGTTTCAAGTTTATGGGGCTCCCAGATATCGTCCTGATCGCACAGTGCGATGTATTCGCCCTGTGCTTTGGCAAGAGCCGATTCGAAATTACGGACATAGCCGAGATTTTCAGGATTTACGTGCAGCCTGATCGGCAGACGGGAGAGATAGCTCCGGACGATTTCGACCGTATCGTCGCCCGAACAGTCGTCCTGAACGATGATTTCCTCCGGCTGAAGGGTCTGAGCCGCAATCGATTCGAGCTGGGCACGGATATAGGATGCGCCGTTGTAGGAGGCAATGATAACGGATACAGTTTTATTAAATGTGTTTGACATGAATGTAATAATACTACCATTTAAGTCTATAGATCAAGGGGAATGGCGGACAGGGCTGAATTTGCGGTTTGAAGGCCGAAACGTTTACCTTTGGTAACTTGGCCGAGCCGAACCGGAAAACAAGAGCCGATGAAGCCGTTTTACCGCTTGTATACGGATTATTTCCTAGATTTGCTTGGAGCTTTCTAAAAGGGCTTCTTTTTGGGAACGGGCCATTTTTTTGATTGCTTTTTCACGCTTAAGCGCACTGCTTTTGTCAGAACAGGATTCATGGTAGGCAAGAACGAGGGGACGACGCGAACGGGTGTATTTTGCCCCTTTGGGCGAACCGTTATGTTCGGCCAGACGTTTTTCGACGTCACGGGCGATGCCGGTATACAACGTACCGTCGTTGCAGCGGAGCATATAGACAAAGTAAAACGATTCTAACGATGAAGACACGACTATAGGTAATAAATAGAGGAAAAGGAGCTTTCCATCGCCCGGGGCGATGGAAATTTAGGCTTTTACGTCGACTTTCTGTCCGACGCCGGTTACGCCTGCGCCGCTGACATTTTGTCCGGCCATTTGAGCCTGTTCAGCCGACTTTTCGGCACTTTGCAACAATGTCGCTACACCATTGCCTTCGATTTCCATAGATTTTTTCAGGGCGAACAGTTCAGTCCCGCTCATTGTATTGCCAGATACTGCATCCATTGTGAAGCCTTTCTAAATGGTATATTTTAAAATCGGCAGATGCCGAAAAAACTTTAATCGAGACCGAACAAATCAGTGCTCGAGTTTCAGCCCTTCGCCTTCCCATGCCCCGATTCCCCCTTCAAGGTTGACCGGTTTGAACCCGTTGCGCTGGAGGATGCGGGCCGCTGCGACGCTGCGCATGCCGCTTTGGCAGTAAACGACGATCGTTTTGTTTTTGAACGGTTCGAGTTTGGGAAGATTGGCTTCGAGGGAGCCCAGAGGAAGCGAAGAAGCCCCCGCAATCCGCTCCTGAGCAAACTCTTGGGGAGTCCGGACGTCGAGAAGGACGGTTCCGCCCTCTTTTTGTAAAAGCGCCTGGGCCTCTGCGGGGGATACCGATTCGAAATCGGCGAGTATCCATCCCCGCATGTAGGCGAAATACCCGATGACCCCCATCACTACGACCCATGATAAAAGGTTCGTGATCCGTTTGAGCGCCATCGTCTGTTCTCTCTTTTCTGTTGTTGCGGGGGTATTGTAGGGGAAGAAGTTTAAAGTTTTCTATAGATGCCTGCGCTAGAACTCCTTTCAGGGCATTGATTTAAGCGAAACGTTACCGAATGGGACGTGTCCAATACAGTTTTGCCGGATCGTACCCCAGCGCCGGAAGACGTTCCAGAATGGCACTTTTATCATTTTCGGACAATAAAGGAGTGCGGGCGAGAATCCACAGGTATTTGCGCTTCGGATCGCCGACGACGCTGTAACGGTAATCCGGGGCCAGCATAAGGACCCAGTAGTCGCCGTAAAACGGACGGAAAAACGTGACTTCGAGTTTGGAGTTGGAACTTTCAGCAACCGGGTAGGCCCGACCGAGAGCTTCGGCCGTCTGTTTTCCCGAAGTATCGTAGCATCGGTTGGTGATGGAAACGTATTCGCCGTTAAGACGGTATTCGGCACTTGCCGATGCGCATCCCCGCTCGAAACGGTTTTCGTACCGGGCGATTTCAATCCATTCGCCGCTGTAGCGTTCCAGATCGACTGCCGCAACGGTGGGAAGGGGAGAGTTCGATGCAGCCGTGCAGCCGCCCAGCAACAAGACCCACGAGAGGGTAATCGGATAAAACAGTGTGCGCATGGCAAGCTCCTCTCAGTGCAGAAACGCGGTTTTGAAATGTTCGGGTTTGAGGTCGGTAATCCCGATTTCCGTAAAAAATTCAAGAATCGGGAGGGAGCGGAGGTGATCGGAGACGAAATACTCGTCGAAACACCCGATCGTCGATCGGAGAATATCGTCGCTGAGTGCGGAAGGGGCGGTTTGGGTATAGGCATAGTAGTCTTCCATCGCCTCTTCGGGAAAGGTCCGGATAAAGGCGATCGATTCCCGCACCGCCTGCAAAAAAGCGGAACATTCGGCTTTGTGCTGCTGATAAAAAGAGCGGTTGACGAATATATCCAGTGCGCTGAAGTTGGCGAACCCCGCGTTACGCGCGTCAAGATAGAGGACATCCAGTCCCGCATGAGCCGCTTCGATCCCTTCGAAATTGTAAAAATAGAGCCATGCGGCGTCGGCACCTTCTTGTAAATAACGGATGTGTTCGAAACCGTTGGGGACGAAGACGACCTGTTCGCGGTAAACGTTTACCCCGGCTTTGAGATAAAAACGGCGAATGATCTCATAGCCGATTGCGTCGGTGGTAGGATTGGAGACGGGAGTCGTGACGGTGATCGTCTCCCCCTGAAGCAATTTTTCATACGACGAGGCTTTGAGCAAAACGCCCCCTTCGGTTTCGAAAAAGCGTCCCAGAGAGAGAAACCGGTGGTCGAACTGCTCGATCAGATGAAGCGGCTCGTTGGTGGCAAGTTCGATGTTGCCTTCGAGCAGTTCGCTAAGCCCGTCGTAGTGCTCGGTCGGTTCGATCAGGACAAATTCGATCCCGCGGCGCTCGAAAAAGCCTCTGCGCATGGCGACGATGAAAGGGAGGTGGTCGGGATTGAGGAACCATTCGATGGCAAGACGGAGTTTCACGGGGTCATTCCTTGGATGAGATGGGTGACATTGCGGGCTATGTGCCCTTTCCAGATTGCGCTGACGCAACTGATCATATCGGGGGAGTAAGCGGCGATGCGGCCGATATTCGAACGGTCTATTCCTCCGATCGCGCAGATCGGAATCCCCAGGGTTTTACGGGCTTTGCTCAGAGTATCAATCGGGACGATCCCGGAACGGGGCTTGGTCGGGGAGAGAAAAAACGATCCGAAAGCGACGTAATCGGCAAGGGCCTCTTGAGCGGCGAGTGCGCGTCGTATACTTCCGTAGCACGACACCCCGATGATACCTTCGGGGAAAATGGATCTGGCTTCATGCGGCGTTATGTCGTCTTTGCCGATGTGAAGGCCGTCTGCACCGATACGCCGGGCCAGTTCGGGTCGGTCGTCGATAATGAAAATCGCCCCGTATCTCCGGCAAAGATTCTGAAGTCTGATGCATACCGCTTCGCAATCGGCATCAGAAGCGGTTTTGTTACGGTATTGAAGGATCTTAACTCCTGCCGCCAGTGCCTGTTCTGCCTGGGCTGGTAGGGTGGCATCGGGGGTGAGGATTTCATCGGTGATCGCATAGAGACCTTTAAGACGCATGCGGTGCTCCGGCTTTGTGGTTGATGGGCCCCGGACCGTGCCCGATGTGCGGAGCCCGGCGGATCGCTTCGGTGATGAAGCGTTTGGCGCGCACGATCGATTCTTCGAGCGAATTCCCAAGAGCGAGCGACGCGGCAATGGCCGAAGCGTACGAACATCCGGTACCGTGCAGGTCGGTCGAGGGGATCAGGTCGTCGGTAAAAATCCGTTTCGAGCGCCCGAAGTAGAGGAGGTCGGCACTGAGGCTGCCGACGATATGGTTTTTGATAAGGACCGGGGATGGATGGGCAATGAGGGCATCGAGCGAATCGCTCTCGCCGCTGAGGTATCCGAAAAGACGGTAGGCCTCATGGAGATTCGGGGTGGTCAGGGTCGCCATACGACTGAGTTTGCGCAACGAAGAGAGGGCATCGTCTTCGAGGAGGTTTGAACCCGCTTTGGATACGCAGACGGGATCGAGGACGACGGGGATATCAAGGGTTTCGACGAACGCTGCAACCGTTTCGATGATCGGCGTTGAATGGAGCATCCCGATTTTAACCGCCGCAACGTCGAAATCGGCCGTAACGCTTCGGATCTGCTCGGCGACGAAGGAAGCCGGAAGGGGATGGATTTTTTGGACTCCGAGGGTGTTCTGGGCTGTAAGGACGGTGATGGCCGATGCCCCGAACACTCCGAACGCCTCGAAACTTTTGAGATCGGCCTGGATCCCCGCGCCGCCGCTGCTGTCCGAACCGGCGATGGTGAGAACGACTTTCATACGCTTTTCCTTCCGTTTTGGGGGAATTTTAGAATATTCCCACACGGGTTCGTAGAGGAAAAATGGCGTTTGGTTAGAGGGCTTTACGGAAGTGTTCGAGAGCCTTCGCGGAACTCTCTTTGTGCGAGACGACGGGCCGGGGATAGCCGGGGATGTCCGACTGCAGCAAAGAGCGTTCGTCGGCGAATAGTTTGGCCGGGAGATCGCGGAGTTCGGGAAGATATTGTTTAATATAAACTCCTTCGGGATCGAAGCGCGCCGTTTGGGTGTAGGGGTTGAAGATGCGGAAATAAGGCTGAGGATCGATGCCGGTGCCCGCACTCCACTGCCAGGAAAGGATGTTGCTGGCAGCATCGTAATCGAGCAGTCGGTCGGCGAAAAAACGCTCTCCCCATTGCCAGGGGAGAAGGAGGTTCTTCGTCAAGAAACTCGCACTGATCATCCGGATGCGGTTGTGCATCTCTCCGCTCTCGAGCAGTTGACGGATTCCCGCGTCGACGATCGGCACTCCCGTACGGGCGTTGCGGAACGCTTCAAACCGCACTTCATCGTCGATGCCGCTGAAACGGTAGCGAAAATTGCGTTCCCGAAGATAGGGGAAACGGTAGAGCAGCGAAGCGTAAAATTCCCGGAAAACGAGCTGGCGGAAGAACGGCTCGGTGTCTACCCCGCGTTTTTTTTGCCCGGCCAGCCATCGAAGTACCGCCCGCACCGAAACGGTTCCGAAGCGCAGATCGACGCTGAGATGCGAAATGCCGTCTAAAGAGGGGAAGTCGCGACGCAGGGCGTAGTCGGGGAGTTTGGCCTCAAAGAGGTCGAGTTTCTGGATCGGGGTGCGGCGTTGGGCTGCGGTGAGCGAAGCGCGCTTGAATCCCAGCGACGCTAGATCGATCGGACGTGCGTCGATTCCCTCATGCGAGAGGGTATGGATCGCGTCTCCTTCCCAGGGAATGAGTGTCTGCATAACAGGGTGGTATTCCTGCATATGCTCGGGACGAAAAAGACGCTTGGCCCGGTTGTAGTAGGGGGTAAAAACGAGATAGGGGGTGCCGTCGTCTTTGAGCACTTCGTCGGGAGAAAAAATGTAGGTGTCTTCCAGAAAACGGAAGGGCAAGCGGTGGGAAACGTCGCGGTCACGGTCGCGTTCGTATGTACCGTAATCTCCCGAAGCGCACACTTCGTCGAATGCGCTCCGTTGCAAGAGGAGATCAAAGACGTCGCCGGGTCGGCCGTAAAAAAGGATCAGATCCAGCCCGAGCGTTTTAAGCTCGGATTTGAGGCGTACGACGGCGTCGAAAATATAGGTGGCGCGCCGGTCGTCTCGCCGAAGCGGCGAGAGGATATCGGGATCGAAAATGAAAATCGGCAGCACTTCTCCGCCCTGGGCGAGAAGGGGATTGTCGGCGACGCGCAGGTCACGGCGGAACCAGAGGATGCGGCGCATCTATTTTCCCGCATCGAGGTGTGACCGCAGGGCCAGCGTTTTGGGGTAGGGGTCTAGGAATACCTGCTCAAGCAGGTATCGGGTGTCGTATTTGCGGGCATAGAGGCCGATCGTCGAGAGGGGAACGATCAGCGGGATGATTTTGTCGGCATAGTCACGGATCTGGCCGTGGAGAATCTCTTTTTCGGCACGGGTGAGGTCGTGTTTGAAAAAACCGGCCATGTGTTCGAGGACGTTGCGGGTCCGTTTGATTGAGCTTTTGTGGGAAATGGCGGTTTTGAAGAGATGTTCGTAACGTTCGAGGAGGGATTCGAACGGCACGTTATCGCGGTTGGCGACGACGTTGCCCATCTGGCGGTAGAGCATCTCGTTTTTCGACTGTAGCATGAACTTGTGCGCGGTATGAAACATGACGAGCTCTTTCATGGAGGGCGAAGCGTTTTTGAACGTCTCGAAGCGGTGGTAGGCAAAGAGCTGCATCACGAAATTTTCCCGAAGCCACATGTCCTGAAGCCGCCCTTCCTCTTCCATCGGCAGCAGGGGAAAACGCTCGCGGCACATGGAGGCGAATACTCCGTCCTCTTTCCCTTCGCAAAAACCGTTGTCGAGATAGAGTTTGGCGCTTTTGAGGCCGCAGCTGGGGGATTTGGATTTAAAGACGATGCCGCAGAGGTTTTCGGCGGCGATCCGGCCCAGTTCATTGGAACACTCAGCGGTGAGCGCGTCGGTGAGATCGCTGTGGTCTTTGTTGCTCTCGATGCGGATTTTGGAGCCTTCGCGCACAAGTCTCACCGAAGGGCGCGGGGTGCCGAATGCTAGGTGTTCGGGGCAAAAAGGGACGAAACGGGCGAATTTCCCCAGTTCGTCGGTCAAAAAGCGGTCGTGCTTGTGGCCTCCGTCAAAACGGATGCGTTCACCGAGCAAACAGGCGGATACGGCGAGAATCATTCTTCTTCTCCTTTGAAGCGGTTTCGGAACTGTTTGGCCCCTTCCTTGGAACTTTCGACGTTCTCGTCGATCCCCTCGAACGTAAAGCGGATGCGGCTCTGGTCTATCGTTTCCATCTCGTCGACGCGGCGGAGGTTGATAAGGTAGGAGCGGTGGATGCGTAAAAAGCCGTAGGGTTCGAGGAGCGTTTCAAGTTCGGAGATCTTTTTCGGATAATACGAAAAACCTTTGTCGGTGCGAAACATGACTTCGGAAAGGTCGGCTTTGATGTAATAGATCTCTGCTGGGGTGAGGAGGTAATGATTGTCTCCCGCCTTGGCAATCAGGCGGAGCTCTTTTGGTTTGGCCTTGGCCGTGACGCGCTCGATTGCTCGTTCGATCTGCTCGGCGCTGTAGGGCTTTAGAAGGTAGTCCACCGCACCGACGCCGAAGGCCTGCAGCGCAAAGGTTTCATGGGCGGTCTGGTAGATGATGGCCAGGCCCTCGAGCCGTTCGCGCAGGATGTGCCCCAGCTCGATCCCGTCCATTCCGGTCATGGAAACGTCCAGAAACGCAATGTCGAATTCGCGTGACGCCACCAGTCCCAGCGCTTCGGCACCGTTGGACGCTGAGGCGATCGACGTATATCCGAGTGACCCGAGCAGCCGGGTGAGGCGGGCAATCGCCAGGGGTTCGTCGTCAACGATCAGAAATTTCATGAGGTTCCTTGAGAGTGATGAGATAAACCGGCGGGTCGAAGCTGACGATTTTCAGTTCACCGTGGCACAGGTAGGCCAGCCGTTCGCGCAGATTCGAAAGACCGATGCCGTATTCGGGGGAAGTGATGGGCTTGCCGCTGTTGGCGACGCGGATCCGGAGAAATTCGTCGGCGGAGCAGTCGATACTGAGCGAAAAAGGGGAACGGCTGCCGCGCATGCCGTGTTTGATGGCGTTTTCGCACAACAGCTGAATGGAAAATTTCGGGACGGCCCACCGTTTAAGCGATTCGTCGCTTCGGATCTGAAGGTCGATCAGCCCCGAAAAGCGGAGGTTTTCGAGATCGATGTAGTCACGGACGTTTTTGAGTTCCTGCTCGAGCGATATCAGAGGGGTTTCGGTCATCGTGTTGCGGAGGAAGGTGGAAATTTTCAGAACCGTGGCTTCGGCTTTGTCGGGATCCTGGTGGATCAGTTCGGCCAGCGAATTGAGGGCGTTGTAGAGAAAATGGGGATTGAGCTGGGTTTCGAGGGAGCGGACACGGCTGTTGACGAAAAGACGGTCGATCTGCTCCTTTTCGTTGCGGGTTTTCACGAAACGGTACATCAGCGCTCCCATGAGATACGTCAGCACTCCGATAATCGACGCCATTTCGTACGGATGGACGGAGAAAAGGGCGACCGTGGCCAGTGCGTTGTGCTGCAGGGCGTAATAGGTGCTGAGCGTTCCCAGGAACCCTGAGAGAAAGGAGAAAAAAGCGGCGATCCCGTTCCACCATTCACGGCTGAGAAAAGGGAGGATATAACGGTTCATCGAAGAGATGAAAATCATCGAAAAGGTGGTGATGAAAAAACCCAGCAGCACGCCGAAGATGGCTCCGTCCAATGCCGAAAGACCCAAAAGATAGTACCCGAATACCGACAAGAGGGTTGAAAACGACACGCCGATGAGCAAAACGCTGAGCCAGTCGTTACGGGTGATTTCGAGTTCGATGTTACGCATCGATCAGCCTCAGGAGATTCATAGCGCCCATGACGACGCCCGGCCATCCCTGTGCGGCGTATGACGTGTCTCCGACCTGGTAAAACCCCCGGATGGGAGTGTCGTTGGCGGGAAGGCTGGGCAGCAGGTTCGACAGGCTCAAGGTGTTTCCTCCCAGTTGGGTTCGGTGAATGTAGCGCCCGAAGGTTTTCGGCGTCGCGGCAAAACTTTCGGTGACGCATTCCCGGTCGATAGCGAGTCTATCACAAATCCAATTTCGAAGCAAATCGTGAAGCTCTTTTTTTCGGGCGCGGTATTCGGCCGGAGGCAGGCCGACCCATTCGCGCAGATCGGTATGGACCGATGCGGTGATGCGGTAGTGTCCCTGCGGCGCCATGGCGGTGTCGGAGGGATTGCTGAACGATACGAAAAGCGATTTGGAGAGGGTATGTTTGAACACATCGTCGGCGATCAGCTGGTAATGATGGGCGAACGGAAAATCGGATCGGACGCTCATGTAGAGGACAAAAGCACTTTGGCGGTTGTTGAGCCGTTCGTATTTGCGGTAGTAGGTGAGGATAGCATCGTCGCTGAAGAGGCGAGCACTGTCGAAATGCGACGTTGCCATGACCAGATTGCGCGCATGAATGGCTCCCTGGGGCGTCGCAATCGTGTAAAAACCCTCACGCCGAGCGATGGAAAGGGCTTCGCATCCCAATCGAACGTCATACATTTTGGAAGTGATGGTTTCGCATACGGCGCTCATCCCCCCAAGGGGATAATGGGTTTCGCAAAACGTGTATCCCAGTGCCAAAGCGGCCGTAAAGAAGCTCACCTGATCGCTTTTGGCCTGGGTGACGATCAGTATCTGGGCTTCGAGGAAATCCAGATACTCGTCCGAGAGGCCGCCGTAAAAGCGCTCGATGAAGGCTCGGGCATTGGTATGAAGGTAGGGCCAGAACCGGTGGATGAGAGGGGTGAAGCTTAGGATCGAGCGCAACTTGGCCAAAAAAGAGCGGTTGGAGTAATAGTGTCCCTCCATCGCGTAGAAATCACGCCCGATCGTTTGAACGAGGGTCCAGAATTCACGGTGACGCGGGTGGGGGTAAAACGCTTCGATTTCCTCCAAAAAACGCTCAAGATCGCGGTAACGGATGCATGTGCGGCCGTTTTGGACGATTGTAATGGCCGGATCGCTGGTGATGAGGTTCGGGGTAACTCCCAGCGTCTCGCATAACCGGCGCAGGATACCCCCTTCGTGGTATCCCGATACGGTGGTGGCACCCGCGTTGTAGCGGCTGTCGCCGTACGAAAAGGTCGAAGCGCAGCCTCCGAGGACGGGCTCTTTTTCGATCAGGACCACGTTTTTCCCCTGATGGTGAAGCAAGGCGGCGGCCGAACACCCGCCGATACCGCCCCCTACGACCGCATAATCATGCATCATGACGCCGTTTCCCGGTAGAGCGCTTCAAGAGCGTCGATGAAACGGGGATGATCGTTGGGCGCGCGGGCGACGCGGTAGTCTTCGAAGCCCAGATGTTCCGCTTTTTCGCGGTATTCGACGTCGAGTTCGAATTCGGTTTCGGAGTTGTCGATCGTAAAGGCGATTGGGACGATGATTGCCTTTTTTTTCTCCAGCGTCGCTAGTTTGTCTTCCAGATAGGGACGTATCCATTCCATCGGACCCAGTCGGGACTGATAGGCGAGGTGGGTTTTGGCAAAGAAGATGCCGAGCTCGTTCAGCGCACGACGGACGTGATAGACGCTGTAGCGTATGTGGTGCTGGTAGGGATCTCCGCGATCGATGATCTTTTGCGGCAGCCCGTGGGCCGAAAAAACGAGTTCGAACCCGGCCGGATCGTCGCTTCCGAGCGCCTCCTTGATACGTTCAACGACAGCGCCGATGTACGCCGGATGGGAATGATAGTGCTCGACCGTGCGGATCTTGTCGGTGATTCCCAGTCTGGACGCTTCAGCGTAAAGGGCATCGAATGATGAGAGGGTTGTGGTGGATGAAAAATGGGGGTAGAGAGGGATCGCACAAATACGTTCGTAACCTGCCGCTTCGCGGAGTACGTCCGCGGTGAACGGAGAGGTGTAACGCATCACGTAGAAGACGTCCGCGTCCACGCGCTCCGAGAGAGCGTGAACGACGCGGCGGGTATGTTCCACGATAGGAGATTTTCCCCCCAACCGGGCGTAGTTGTCGCTTGCATCCCTGTGGCGGCGGGCGGTGATAAACCAGGCGATGAACCTTCGCACCGGAGCGGGAGCGGCGATGATACGGGGATCGTTGAACATGTTGCTCAAAAAGGTTTTGACTTCTCCCAGATTGTTGGGACCCCCCATATTGAGCAGCAATACCGCGTTTTTTCGATCCATCCGAATCCCCTGAGTGTCGATTTTATGCATCAAATGATAAGGAAAAGTCGTATCGGTTCGTAGGGGGAATGTGTCGATTCGTTATATGGCAAGGAAATCACCAATCGCCATAGCCAGATCACTATAAAATTTTCTGTTTATTCTTCATTGGGCACATTCTCTTGTTCTTTCAACAGCCAATGAGCAATTGACAACACTAAAACAGCGAACGCAAGGGCAGACAACTGCATTGCATTGGTCTCTTTAAAATCGAGAATGATAAATTTTCTAGCCAGTGCCAGTTGTGCAATCAATATCACCGTCTTGACTTGGATAATATGAGCTTTTCGATAGACTACTTTGACAATGGAATGCTTAAACTCCATCGCGATAAGCAGCGTCATGATCATTCCAAATACCCCCTGAAAGACCTTATGATCCAGGGGATTGAATACGCCAAGCAAGAGCATTTCATAAACTTCAATAATCAAACGCCACAAAGCAACAAGGATCGTTACAGAGATCACAGCACTTAAAATCAGCGCGACAACCTGTTCAAATTGCTCGTACAGATTCATCACCCCCCAGAATGTAGTGGTCTCGTTTTGCGGGCGTTGTTTCCGTTTTCCTATCGAGAGCATTGACTCCTCCTTGAAGGGTAATATTCTCTTTGAATGATGTGCTACATGATTTGTGTTTGCTGAAGGTTATAGCCGGACAGATGTTCATCCGGCCTTAGCGTTATTTAACCTCGATCGTTTTGACCCCTTTGGGTTTTGCCAATTTAGGAATCACTACTTCGAGAACACCGCTGTCGGTGCTCGCATCGATGTTTTCAATATCGGCATCATCAGGCAGTGTGAATGACCGGGAAAATTTACCGAATCGTGTCTCGACACGATAGTAGTCTTTTTCGCTGATCTCCTCTTTGTGACGGCGTTCCCCACTGATGGTGATGACGTTTTCTTTGAGATCGACTTTGATATCCTCTTTTTTGACTCCAGGCAGATCGATGTCGATGTGATAGGCAAATTCGCCTTCACGAGTGTTGACATTTGGAGTGAATGTCGAGACATTCTCCTGCGATGCAATAGAACGATTACCAAATAATCGATTCTCCATCTCTTTGAATGGATAGTAAGGCGTTAACAACATGATCGACTCCTTGAGTAAAAATTAATTTACACCGAAAGTTTAGTCAATTTCACTCATATATGTCTGCCACTTAAGTGGCAGATTTCATCAATATTGGAGCCGGTCAAAAAGGGCTTTAAGGTCTTTAAGGGTGATTTTCTTGCGGGAGATGTCGATAATTCCTTCTTGTTTGAGTTTTTGGAGGTTACGGTTGAGAACCTTTCGTACAGTACCTACCAACGCAGCGAGTTCTTGATGAGACAAATCATTGATGAGCCCCAAATGAGTTCCTTCACCTGAATGCTTTATATTTCTGGCGATAAGGCGCAGGAGTCTTTTGTAGACATCGTATAAGGACAGATCAACTGCCAAAGTCTCCATTTGCCGTATCTGCCGTCCCAGATATGGAAAGAAAAAGCGGTTAAATTCGGGATCGTTGTCGATTTTTTCGCGCACATGTTCGATTGGAACCTGAACAATTTCACTCCTCTCCAGTGCTGTCGCAACATATTCATGATAGCCTCTATCAAGGAGTGTTACCACATCAAACATATCTCCACGCCCTAACAATTGGATTGTTTGTTCTTTAGATGATTCAATGTTTACCTGGGAGATTTTGATTTTTCCGCTGAGGATAAAATAGAAATAACGGATAGTATCGTCACATGTGAATGCGTTTTCCCCGGATTCGATAATGAGATGTTTTTGCTGGCTGACAAGCTGCGGCAGTGCTTTTGTTAAAACTATATCAGAGTTTTCAGCTAAGAATATTTGTTGATCTTCCATCATACATACTCTTTTCTAATTAACATTATGAAAAATTTTACCATGTTCATCTTGATGCCCAAAGAGACAGATTTACAGGATATTAGCAACAGGGAGATCATCGAAACGCAAAGCAAACTCAACAAAAGATCTGAAAAGTATTGGGACGCCAATTCAAATTTAAAGTGCAACAGATGTGATCAAGAGGTTGCAGTGTAGAGTCGATTTTATCCGACCAGAGATAAAGGGACTTTCATGAGTTACAACCAATTGACCATGGTACAACGATACCAAATAGAAGCTTTGAGAAGAGAGCGTGTAAGTCAAAGTGCAATAGCGAAAGCACTAGGAGTGCATCGATCGACAATAGGGCGAGAGATAAAGCGAAATCAGTTAGATAGTGGCGAGTATCAAGCCTATTATGCGCAAGTGAGTGCGAGGCTTCGGTATCAGCGGAAACGAAAGAATTTGAAGATGAGCGGAGCTCATCATCGATATATTCTTTCTAAACTCAAAGAGGGGTGGAGTCCCGAGCAAATAGCAGGGCGGATGAGTTTAGATGGGTTAGTTGGGCTTTCCCATGAGACGATTTATCGGTATATCTATCGGCGTATGCGAGAAGGTCACAAAGAACTTGCACAGTATTTGCGACATAAACATCGGAAGTATCAAAGTCGTAAAGGGATATACGAGCTACGAGGCAAAATACCTAGAGCAAAGCCTATCCATACACGTCCGCTCATTGTAGAGACCAAAGAGCGTATCGGAGACTTCGAAGCTGACACGATTATCGGAAAAGATCATGAACAAAGTATCGTGACGCTAGTGGATCGTCATTCGAAGTTCACCTTGATGCGTAAAGCACCGACCAAAGAAGCCTACGAAGTCACCGAAGCAATTCTAAGATTGATGGAACCGCTGAGAGGAGTCATTCAAACCATTACCAGTGACAATGGTAAAGAGTTTGCTAACCATGTCTATATCGAACAAAAACTTGGGGTTGATTTCTATTTCGCTGAACCTTATAAGTCATGGCAGCGGGGACTTAACGAACACACCAATGGATTGATACGGGAATATATACCCAAGAAGACGAAGTTTGAAGAAGTATCAGATCAGTTTATTGTCGAAATACAAGAGAAACTAAACCATAGACCCAGAAAAGTCCTCGGCTATAAAACTCCACATGAAGTGTTCTTTGCTAAAATTGCACAATGGATTGACGACTCGAAGCTACACTATAAAAATAACTGTGTTGCACTTGATTGTTGAATGGGCCGGATATAAAACGTCGGCGGAAGTCTTCTTCAATATAATATTTGAAATCTTAATTCGGCAGCTTGACAGTGTGTTGCATGTACTACTTGAATCGGCGATAAAAAAAGTGATAAGCGATAGGCTGATAAATGCGTTGTGCGAGTAGTTGGTTGCGTTAGAACTAAGTTTAAGTGGATTGGTTGCGGAGGCCAGATTTGAACTGACGACCTTCGGGTTATGAGCCCGACGAGCTACCGGGCTGCTCTACTCCGCGATCCCGAATTAAATGTGTGACAATGGTGGATGGGGTAGAGGGATTCGAACCCCCGGATGACTGGACCAAAACCAGTTGCCTTACCGCTTGGCGATACCCCAATATCTCGCTTGGAGGCCGAAATTATAGACATTTTTTTCTCTTTTGTCAAGCCTTTCGCCGCATGCGGAGAAAAAAAAGACGAATCGGCAGGATGTGATAGATTTTTAATCCTTTTTGCTTATAATTCCCCAACTATATTTATAACTAAAGAGTCTTTATGTCAGCAGTGCAACGCGTATTGGACGCCATCGAAGAGTTTAAAAAAGGGAAAATGGTCATTATGGTCGACGACGAAGACCGCGAAAACGAGGGAGATCTCGTTTACGCTTCCGTTTTTTCAACGCCCGACCACGTCAATTTTATGGCGACGCACGCCAAAGGGCTCATCTGCGTCGCGGTCAATCCCTCGATCGCCAAACGGCTCAATCTCGAACCGATGGTCAAATCGAATACCTCGATGCACGAGACCGCGTTTACGATTTCCGTCGACGCCGCCGCGGCAACGACGGGGATTTCGACGGCTGAGCGGGATATGACGATCAAAATCCTTGCCAACCCGCTCTCGCATCCTTCGGAACTGGTAATGCCGGGACACATTTTCCCTCTGGTCGCCAAAGAAGGGGGGACGCTGGTGCGGATCGGCCATACCGAAGGTTCCGTCGACCTGTGCCGTCTGGCGGGATTGGCCGAATCGGCGGTTATCTGCGAAATCATGAAAGAGGACGGGACGATGGCGCGCCGCGACGACCTGGACGTTTTCGCCGCCAAACACGATCTGAAAATTGTCTACATTTCCGACATCGTCGAATACCGTCTCGCGAACGAAATGCTGGTCAAGGCGGTGAGTGAGGAGGAGATCGAATTTTTCGGCGTCCAGGTCAAAAAATACGAATTCGCCGACCATGAAGATAACCGTCACACCGCGATCGTCTTTTACCGTGCCGGAGAGACGGCCAATGTCAAGGTTCACAACGTTGTCCCCGACATCGATCTGCTGCTCAACCAGGGGAAATACACGCAGCTTATCGACGCGATCAACTACCTCAAACACAACAGCGGGGTGTTGCTTTTCATCAACAAACCGCCGCATCAGCAGGTAAACATGAAAGAATACGGGATCGGAGCACAGATTCTAAAATCGCTGGGGGTCAAGCACATGCGGCTGATTGCGGAGTCGAAGATTTCGGATTTTTCAGGCCTGAGCGGCTTCGGTCTGGATGTGACCGAAATCATCAGCGCCCACGAAGGACACTGAGCCTTTACCACCCGACGGTGGATTTGGAGGTCACTTTGCGGATCTCTTTTTCATCGGCCCAGACGATCTCTCCCGTCTGCGGATTGACCAACTCCAGAGAAATATTGTAGTAAACGTCTTTGACGTCGTCACTGGCTTTTTTGATCGCCCTGACGTTACCGGTGATGATGTAGTCGGCATCGGTCATGAGTTTGATCGCCTTGTTGTCGGTGATCGTGGTGGTGAGATTACGTTCGTCGTACACTTCGCCAAGGTTGGCTTTGTCGGCAAGGAAACGGACCTGGCCTGATTTGAGCAGTTTGATCCGGATCTTGTCGGTGATCGCTTTGGTGTCGATGTGCTCGTAGGTGAGGTTGTTGACGGTACGCAGACGCACTTTCGGCGGTTGTGCGGCTCCGGCGATGTAACGCGACTGCAGCAGCGACTGGGTAAGGGTCTCTGCACTGCTTTGCAGGTCGGTCGATCCGAAGGCGTCGGTCAGCGTTTCAACCGCTTTGGCGTCACCGTATTTGACGTTCGAGTCGTAACCGACCATTCCCGCTCCCCCTTTGGTACTGCTGCACCCGGTTCCGAGGATTGTTGCGGCGGCGAGTATTGCAAAAAGCGACAGTTTGTTCATGATTACTCCTTATTTTTCCGGTACGGAAACGATGATTTTATAGTCGACCACATCCGGTACGTTCGTCATTTCGACGATCTGGACTTTCTGGTTTTTGTGAATCGTGATCGGTTTCCAGGGGGTTGAGTCTTTGAGTATCCCGTTTTTGTCGTACCATTCGATCTGGTAGACGAATCCCTCGGTTTCGTCGTTGTCGTCGTTTTCGAGCTCGGCCATCACTTTGAGGAAGGCACCTTCCTGAAAACTTTTGTGTTTGTTGATCTCGACACGCTCTTCCCCGATAATATCGACTTTGGAAGCGCATCCGGCGATCAGAGCCAGCGCGGCGGCCGCCGCACAGAGGCGTAAAACGGTTTTAGTAATCGGCATAATCGATCCTTACATTGTCTGGTGTGAGATAGGAGACAAGAACGAAAACCCCTTTCCCGTTTTTGGGAAGGGCAATCGATTCCTGACGGTCATTTAACATGATACTGAGTGTTTCCCCTTTTTTCGCTTCAAAAGAGAGCAGGTAACCCGAATTGGGGAGGGTTTCCCAGTTCCGGAACCCCGAATCGGCGATGGAACTTCCGACGTCGAAAAGCAGCGACGCGAGTAATCCTCCCAGGTCCCCGAAATGGTCGTTCGCCTGTTTTGCCGCGATTCCGCGGGTCGTCGCGCGGACGGCGGCTTTGGCCAGTTCGCCGGGGAACTCGTCGCTGAGGGTTTTATAGGCCATCATGTCGCTTTTGAGGAGACGGGGCGGGGTGAACGTCCGTCCGCCGGCGGTGCTGATGGAGAGGCGGGCGAGATCGTTTCGGGGCGGGGCGTAAGAGGGGAGGTCGATACTGGTGTATTCGGCCGCGTGAAAGATCGGAAAACGGATTTTTTCGATTTTCATTGACGGGGCCACTCCTGAGAGGACGACCACCGTGACGCTCATCGTATCCCCTTTTTTAGGATTTTTGGAGGGGACGAGGGCATTTTTGGCTTCAGCATTGAGGGCGATGGCCCGTTTGAGGTAGAGTCCTCCTTCATCGCCTGTTGCGTAAGAGAGCCCCGACATCTCGGCGATCACATAACCGAGCGTATAGGAAAAAGGGTCCTGGTAATTGTTGAGCAGCGCGCGGACGTCAGGGTTGTTGAGGAGTGATGCCATCGAATAATTCTGCGGGATTGTATCGGTGCTGGTATTGCGTGCTTCGGCGGTTGCTTTGTCCTTGGCCGCCTGTTTGATTTTTTCATCCGATTCGAGGAGCCAGAACTCCTGGCGCTTCTCCATCCGGCGTATCTCGACCGCCGCCCCCTGGAAATCGCCGAGCATGATGTAATTGATCGCGTTGAGGGTATGCATGAGGGTCCGTTCGTACCCTTTGCCGTAATAGCTTTCCGATCCCTTGGAGAGGAACGAGGAACCTACGAACGAACTGATGTTGCGGACGCTGTAGGTTGCGCGGTTTTCGTACTCGTCGAGAATGGCGTACGCTTTTTCGAACGAACGGACGGAAGCGTTGTAATCGCCTCCCGATTGCTGGAGCCGCGCGAGATCGAGCCAGTACCAGTATTCGTCGTCGTCAGAATCGTCGCCTGCAAGCGCGGAGAGGGTCTGATCGAAAGAATACGCGTCCAAACCGCCCCGCAGCTGTTCGGAGGTGAGCGAAGCGCCGTAGAGAACGGCGGAAACGGACAGAAAAAGAAAAAGGAAAAATCGTGGCACCGAGTTATGTCCGAATCGAAAGATGGGACAATTATACCACCGTTTGTTAATGCTTCATCGCCTTGATGAACGATTCGTAGATGTTTTCGAGCTGGAGATCCTGTTCAAGGATCTCTTTGTTGTCCTGTACCATGTAGTGTTCGAGGACGGCGACCCGTTTGAGGAGGTATTCGAACATCTCTTTGTTGATGTCGGGGAGTTTGTTGTGGCTGAAAGGGTCTTTGTCCCGTCCTTTCTGGATGACATGGGCGGGAATGCCGATCGCCGTACTGTTTTCGGGAACTTCACGCACAACGACCGAATTGGCCCCGATCTTGCTGTTCGCGCCGATGGTGATGTTACCGAGTACTTTCGCCCCAGCGCCGATGACGACCCCGCTTTTGATCGTCGGATGGCGTTTGCCGGGGGTGAGGCTCACTCCGCCCAGCGTCACACCCTGATAGATCAGGACGTCGTCTTCGACGATCGCCGTCTGGCCGATGACGACGCCGAACCCGTGGTCGATGAAAACGCGGCGGCCGATGGTCGCGCCGGGGTGGATGTCGATGTTGGTAAGAATCTGGTTAATCCCCATCAGGAAACGGGCGAACGATTTAAAGCCGCGGCGATAGAGACGGTTGGCTATCCGGTACCAGAAGATGGCCCAGACGCCGGGATAGTTGAAGAAGAGTTCGATTCGGGAGCTGATGGCGGGATCATTTTTGTAAACGTTCGAAAAATCTTCGGCAATCTCGGAAAACAGTCCCAAATTCTATCCCTTAACGCGTGGTTCGGAGGTATCCGTTTTGATACAGATACATTTCGAGTTTTTGAAGTGTATCACTTTTTTCTTCTTCTGTGCTAAATTCGCTTACGGCGAGTTTATTTTTAAGGTTGGTGAGAAGTTTGGACTTGTCATAACCGATGTCCTCGAGGATGTTGAGAACGTTGTCCGACTCGGTGAAATTTTCGATTTCATACCCCGTGTCGTTGATGAGAATCGTACACTCGCTGGGGTGGGTGAAGAGGTTATGGTTCATCCCCAGCGTCTCCTGATACGCCCCGACGTTGAAAAAGGCGAGGAAATACTCCTCTTCATCCAGATCGATGTCGTGGAGGTAGAGGGGCGCTTCGGGTTTGAAACGGATTTCCCCGTCGCTGTCGCAGGTGATGTCCCACAAGCTGGCGGCGCGGATGGCCGGAACGTCGAGCCGATCGAGCGGCATGATCGGGAACTGCTGCTGCAATCCCCAGTAGTCGGGGATGCTCTGGAAAATGGAGCTGTTGATCAGGTAGCGCTCCTGCAGTTTCACCTGGAGCCGTTCGATGTCGGGCAACGGGTTGTCCTGCGAGAGGTAGAGCGATTTTTTGATGATCTGATGCACCAGGATCTCGGCATTGGAGCGGTCCTGGAGGTCGATATGGCCGAGGTTGAACAACGTCAGCAGGGACTCCATATGATCGAGCGCGTCGTGCATGTATTCGATGCAGGTGCGCGGCGAGAGGAGCGAGTTGAGCTCACGAAGCTCTTCGATCAGCGGCGGATTTTTCTCTTTGAGTTTGAGCGATTTGGTCTGGTAGTCGTGACTGAAAAGCTCGAGGACCGGTGCGATCAGCACCGAGTGCGACGCGACGATGAATCGGCCCGATTCGGTGAAGATGTCGGGGTGTTCGACCCCTTTGGCGTTCATGATTTCACGCAGCAGGTAGACGACGCTGTTGGAGAACTCTTCGAGGGTATAGTTACGCATACGGGTGGAAGGGTGCTGCGAATACTCGACCGCCAGACCGCCCCCGATGTTGATGGCGCGGAGGTTGTCGGCCCCCATTTTTTTGAGTTCGGCGTAGATGTTCCCCGCTTCGCGCAGCACCCGTTTGAGCGTTGCGATCTCCTGCATCTGGCTGCCGACGTGGAAATGGATCATCGTAAAGTGCTCGAGCATGTTGCTCTCCCGCAGCATCGCGATCGCTTCGATCAGCTCGGTGGAGGTGAGGCCGAATTTCGCGCTCAGGCCGCTGGATTTGGCCCAGATCCCGCTCCCCTCGCTTTGGAGACGGACGCGGATCCCGACGTTGGGAACTTTCAGGTTGCACTGCTGCGCGACGTCGATGATCCATTCAAGCTCTCCGAGCCCCTCGATCGTGATTGTGATGTCGTGTCCCATGTGGGCGGCCATAAAGCCCAGTGTCACCATCTCCTCGTCTTTGAAACCGTTGACGGTGATGGGGGAACCGATGGGGGTTTTGGCCATCGCAAGGGCAAGCTCGGCTTTCGAACCCGCTTCGAGGCCGTAGCTGTATTTTTCGCCATGCTCGACGATCGCGTCGACCGCTTCGGGGAACTGGTTGACTTTGAGGGGGAAAACGGCGTGGAATTTGCCGTTGTAGTCGTTTTCGAAGATCGCGCGGCGGAAGTTGGAATAGAGCATGTCGATCTGTTTGCCGATCAGGTGGGGGAAACGGAGGATCAGCGGCCCGCGCAGGTTGGTTTTACGCACCTGCTGCGTGATTTCGAGCAGCGAGGGGGAACTTTTGTAGTTGACCTTCACTTTCCCCTGGTCGATGATAAAGTTGTTTTCGCCCCAAATGTCTATACCGTACGTTTTCACCGCTGTTTCCTCCCCGCTGGAATTTGTTTTCAAATAAATTGGCTCATCGGAATCTGCGTTTCCGATTTTTGTTCGAGATCTTTGACCCACACCGTATCGGTATTCCGTTCGTTTTCACCGATGACCGCGCAGTAGCGGGCGTTGATTCGGTCGGCCCCTTTGAGGTGGTTCTGGAGCTTTTTGGGATCGTACTCTACGACCGCTTTTTGGGTTTTACGAAGCGCCTCGGCCACTTTGAGAACCAGCGAGAGCGATTCGGCGTCCATGGCCCCCAGGTAATATCCCTCACGCTTCGGTTCTGGCATGACGATCAGTTCCAAAAGCCGTTCAATCCCGATCGCGAATCCGACCGCCGGGGTCGGTTTGCCGTCGAGAAATTCGACAAGACGGTCGTAACGCCCGCCGCCGGCGATCGCGCTCTGGCTTCCGATGTTGTCGCTGACGAATTCGAATGCCGTTTTGGAATAGTAATCCAGCCCGCGTACGAGGTTCGTATCGATTTCATACGCGATGGCGTGCTGGTCGAGGATCGTTTTGAGGGTGGCGAAATCGCTTTCGCACCCTTCACACAGGTTGTCGATCAGTTTGGGAGCGTTGACGTAGAGGCTCTGGCACTTTTCGTTTTTACAGTCGAGGACGCGGATGGGGTTCGTCGACTTGCGGCGGACGCAGTCTTCGCAGATCGCGTCGCCGCAGCTCTCGATGAACGCGACCAGTTTCTCGCGGTAAGGGGGCATGCAGTGCTGATCCCCCAGCGAGTTAAGCTTGAGGCGGTAGCTGATCCCGAGCGCTTTTAAAATATCGGCGATCATCATGATCATCAGGGCGTCTTCGTAGACGCTCTCCACCCCGAAACTCTCGACACCGAACTGGTGGAACTCTCTCAGGCGTCCTTTTTGAGGGCGTTCGTAACGGAACATCGGACCGTGGTAGTAGAAACGGTGGATACCGCCTTTTTTGTCGAGTTTGTGCTGGATGAAGGCACGCACGACCCCCGCGGTTCCTTCGGGACGCAGACAGACGTCGTTCTCCCCTTTGTCGATAAACTGGTACATCTCTTTGCCGACGATGTCGCTGGATTCGCCGACGGAGCGTTTGAAGAGGGCGGTCTCTTCAAGCAGCGGGGTTTCGATGTAGTGGAAACCGTACAGTTTGGCGATGCGCGAAGCGGTTTCGAGGAAATACTCGAACCGCTCGTAGTCGGGGCTGAGGATGTCGTTCATGCCGCGAAGGGATTGGATCATAAGGCTCCTTTGATGAGATCGGATATCTCTTGTGTAATGGTATCAATCGATTGTGTCGCATCGATTACATGCGTTTGGATTCCCAGCGCGTAAGCCGAGGCGATGAGTGCTTCTTGGATCTCCAGCAGATAGGCGATCCCGCGTGCTTCGATCGCATCGTGCTCTTTTTGGCCCAGGCGGTGGGAGAGCTCTTCGGGGGTAAGTCGAAGGATGAAAACGCGATCGGGGAGGGTTCCTCCGGTGGCGAGGCGGTTGAGCAGCACGAGGGTGGACTCGTCGCACAGCTGCTGTACCGCCGCGTACGCCATCCCCGATACGGCGGAACGGTCACTGATGATGAGACGGTTAATATTGGGTAATATGATCTCTTCGGTATGTTCGGCCCGATCGGCGAGAAACAACAGCATTTCGGCCGTTTTGCTGCTAAGCTCTCCCCCCAGAACCATCGAACGGATCCGTGCTCCCGCTTCGGTTCCGCCCGGTTCTTTGGTAATGAGCGCATCGGGGTAGAGTGTACGGAGCCGTTCGATCTGGGTGCTTTTTCCGGCGGTGTCGATCCCCTCAATCGCGACGTACATCAGTTCTGCCCCGGTAGCGTGCACGACTTCATCCCGCGGATCACGTCCTGTACCGCGGGAGGGAGGAGATGATCGGTCTTGCCGTTGAATTTGAGTAGATTGCGGACGATGGAGGAGCTGACGAACGCGTGCTGGAGTTTGGGCATCAGGTAGACCGTTTCGATTTTCGGGTCGAGCGATTTGTTCAGGTACCCAAGCTGGAGTTCAAACTCGAAATCGCTCACCGCCCGCAGTCCCCGGATGAGGACGGTTGCCCCCAGCGAGTTGGCCAGTTCGACGGTGAGGTTGTCGAAGCCCACCACCCGTACCCGTCCCAGGTGCGCCGTGGAGAGGCGGGCCATCTCGACCCGTTCGTCCAGGGAGAACATCGGCCGTTTGTCCCGCGATTCGGCGACGGCGACGATCACTTCGTCAAAGAGCCGGAGCGCCCGCTCGATGATGTCGTAATGACCGTTGGTGATCGGGTCGAAAGTCCCCGGGTAAAGGGCGATTTTATGCACGGTCATCCCACCTTTTGTAAAGATTGTTGTCGATGCCGAGGAGGTCGAACCATTTGCCGATCATGAAGTTTTCCATCTCTTCGAGCGTGTTTTGTTCCCCGTAATAGGCCAGAACGGGAGGGGCGATGATGACCCCCATCATGGAGAGCTTGTGCATGTTTTCCAGCGCTATGGGGGAAAACGGGATCTCACGGGGCGCGAGGATCAGCGTACGGCGTTCCTTGATCATCACCGCGGCGGCGCGGGTGATCAGATTGTCGGCGATGCCGCAGGCGATTTTGGCGAGGGTATTCATGCTGCAGGGGGTGATCAGCATCGCATCCGCTCCGTACGAACCCGAGGCGACGGAGGCCCAGATTTCGTCGTTTCGGTGGAGGGTGAGGTTTTCCTCTTTTTCGAGGACGATTTGCGCGTGTTCGGAGACGATCAGGTGTTTTTGAACCGTGTCGGGGAGGGCGCGCAGCGTCTTGAGACCCAGTGCCGCGCCGCTGGCGCCGCTGATGCCGATCACGATTTTCATTGCAGTTCCACCCGTTTCTCTCCGATTACTTTGGCCCGGGAGCGTTTGCCGTCCCTTTTTTGAATCGTAATAATATCATAGAGTCCCCCTTCTTGCGTCGCTGTTGCGATCAATTCGAGGACGACCGTGCCGTTTCGGACTTCGACGACGATGTTGTCGTTTTTGAGGACCAGGGGCATTTTTTCGATATGGCGTATCGTCAGGGGAGTGTAGGGTTTGAGCGAGGCGCGGAAACGCTGGGCGTTTTGGGGCATCGAACTTAGCGGCACATCACGGAACGAATCGAAAGGGATCGCTTTTTGGACCGTGTTCATGCCGTTTAGGACCTCTTTGCGCGAGACTTTGCGGGTCGTATGCAGCACCGGGAGGGTGGCTTCGACGCTGTAATCGAAATAGCGCCGCAGGCCGTTGGCGTCCACCACGTAAAACGTCCCTGTTCCGTTCAGGGCGCACGAAGCGTCGAATACGGCGTTGGCTTCGGGGGGGAGAGCTTCCACGTAGCCCCGGGGAATGACCGAGATCCCTTCGATTTCGATCGCGGGGTAGCGTTCGGTGAGGAAGCGGGCGAGCTGGATTTTGAGCGACGTGACGTCAATGGGACTTTTTTTTACAAACGTGACGAAGCGCACTTTTCCCGTTTCGATTTTGACACCGTTGAGCTCGAAGGTTTTGGCGACGACGTTGGCATCGAGCCGGAAGAGCAGTTTGTCCGAAGGGATCCGCACCAGCTCGAAACGTTTGCCGATTTGCGGGAACACGTCGGTGGAAACGATTGTGTGATCGGTAAAAAAATACTCTTTTTGCAATTCGTACGAAAGTGCCGAAGTGCCGAGAAAGAGAAGAAAAATCCATTTAATCATTCCATGATTGTAACACATTGCACGCGGATGGGCCCTGAGGGAGTCCCTGCGATTACGTCGCAGCGCCGGCGTGCCCGAGAAGAATCGGTATCAGCCCTCTTTGGGCATCAGAAAGACGGAGGCTCTGAGGATGGCCTTGTCGATATGGTCGACGATGTTTTCAGAACCGATTTTGACGTTCAAATCCGAGAGGGCGATGAACCGTCTTACCTGCGGGTTGACCCCAGAGAGGATAAGTCGGGTGCCGTGGTGGCTGAGCCGCTCCTGAACCACTTCGAGCGCATGCAGTCCCGCCGCATCGATAAGGGGGACGTGGCGCATCCGGAGGATGAACACTTTCGGCGGCTTTTCGAACAGCAGCAGGGTATCGACCAGTTTTTCGGCGACGCCGAAGAAAAGAGGGCCGTCGATTTCATAGACTTCGACGCCGGGGGGGATCGTTTTGTTGGCCGTGGAATCGGGGTCGTCCTCCTCGTTCCGGACTGCTTTGATCTGGGTCGATTTCATCATCGAATCGATGAACAGAATCGATGCGAGGGCGATTCCAGCCTGGATCGCGAAATTCAGATCGACGAGTACCGTCAGCGCAAAGGTGGTGATCAGGACGATCCGATCGGCTTTCGGGGCTTTCATGATCTCCCGGACGTGTTTGATCTCGGACATGTTCCATGCGACGACCATGAGGATCGCGGCGAGGGCCGCAAGGGGAACCTTCACGATCAGCGGGGCGAGCAGCAGCATGAACGCAAAAAGCCATACCGCGTGCATCATCCCCGCAACCGGGCTTTTGGCCCCCGCTTTGATATTGGTCGCGGTACGGGCGATTGCTCCCGTGGCGGGGAGGCCGCCGAAGATCCCGGATGCGACGTTGGCCACCCCCTGTCCAAGGAGCTCGGCATTGGGTTTGTGACGGGTACCGGTCATTCCGTCGGCGACGACGGCCGAGAGAAGCGATTCGATGGCCGCAAGCGTCGCGATCGTGATCGCATCGGGGAGGAGCAACCGGAGCTTTTCAAAGGTGATGTCGGGCCATACGGGGCTTGGCAGCATCGAGGGGATCGAACCGAACCGGCTTTCGATCGTTTCGACGGGGATGTTCAGCGCCCAGACGGCCGAGGCCGAGAGGATGACGACGAGGATGGGACCGGGGATGCGGGGAGTATAACGCTTGGCAAGAAAAATCACCCCGATCGATGCCGTCGCAAGGAGTACCGCCGCGAGGTTGGTTTCGTGCAGATGGGCAAGATAGAGGGTGAGTTTGTCGATGAAATCGGGTGGTACGGTGTCGACGTGCAGACCGAAAAAATCGCGGATCTGCGAAAAAGCGATGAGAAGGGCGATCCCCGAAGTAAATCCTACGATGACGGGATAGGGGATGAATTTGATCAGTTCTCCGGCCCGTAAAAAAGCCATCAGCGCAAGGATACCCCCCGCCATGATGGTTGCGAGTACCAGTCCCTCGTAGCCGTGTTTCATCGCGACGGTGGCGACGGTGACGATGAATGCGGCCGTCGGCCCACCGATCTGGTAGCGGCTGCCGCCGTGTGCCGAGATCAAAAAACCGGCGACGATGGCGGTAAAGAGACCCCGTTCGGGGGGAAGATTCGAAGCGATTGCGATCGCCATGGCCAGCGGGAGGGCGACAATGGCAACCGCGAGTCCCGCGATCGCATCGGCGACGAAATCGGAGCGGCTGTAGCCCTGCCGCTTGAAGAGGGTGACGAGTTTCGGCTCCAGTGAGTCGTGGATAGAGCGCAACATGAAAAAATGGTCCTTGGGAAAAACGATGGGGGTAGTGTAGCACTTTTTGCGCCGAAACGCTATTTCGAAACGGCGGAGGTGATGGCGTACCCGGTTCGGGCCACGGCGGTTTGCATTGCATTGAGAGTGACGCTTTCATCGGTGTCGACAAGGGCGGTTTCGTTTTTGAACGTGACTTTGGCGTTTCGGACTCCGGGGACCTCCATCAGTGCCTTTTTGACCGCAAGGGTGCAGGCAATGCAGTGCATCCCCCCGATCCGCAGCGTCCATTCGCGCGCCTGGAGGAAAACGGCGCAGAGGGAGAGTACGAGGATTATTCTTGCCATATCCATCCTTCGTAGTAGGGATAGAACAATACGGCCACAGTGAGGAGGAACAACACCCAAAAAAGCCCTTTCAGGACTTTGGATGCGGCGCTGGGCTCGCAGTCGCATTCGATCTGCTTGCGGATCACCATACGGTAAAAGCCAAACGAGAGCATCCCCAGTGCCGACAGGGTGAAAATCCATCGGTACGGCTCGAGTACGGCGACGTTGACAACCCCCGCGAAGGAGACGCCGAAGAGGACGAACAGGGTCGGAACGAGGCAGCACGAGGCCGAGAGCAATGCGGCGGCGAAAGCGCCCGATAACACGAGGACCGAATTTTGGCGTTCCCGCACGATCATCGCTTCTACCGGGTTATCGACGTCGGGGCCGGAAACATAGCCTTTCCCTTTGACGATGACGAGGCGCGTCGCACCGTCGGGTAGTTGCTCTTCGCTATAGCTGCAGTGTTGGGAGAGGGCGAACCGCTTGCAGTTTTCGCGTCCCGAGAGGGTATTGACCTCCACGATCAGCGTCGCATCGTCCGGGAGGGAATCGAGTGCCTTTTTCGTCGCCAGCACCGGGCGGGGGCACTCCATGTCGCGGCAATCGAGAATCACAGGGTCCCTTTGGTCGAGCGGATTGCGTAGCGGTACGAGGCGGGACCGAACGGATCGAGGTATTCCCCCTCAACCTCGCCGTAGGGGTAGCCGAACGTATCGAGGACCCCCTGTGCGTTGGCGGGATAGAGGTCGAAATCCCGGGCGTGGTTGAACGCCATCCAGTTGTTTTCCCAGAAACCGAAAAAGAGATCCGTGAGTTCACGCGCACGGGGAGAGGTTTTTTCTATCCCCTCTTTGAGGACGAGTTTGGTGATGTCGGCGGGGTCGCAGGGGATCCAGCCGTGCTGCGGGGTGAAAAACTCCACTTTGCAGTGTTGGGCCTTCGTGATTTCCTCCCCCGCGCCGAATGCGCTTGAAAAACGCGAAGGGCCCACGCGGACTCCGGTCACCTCGCGGGCGGGGACCCCCGAAGCGCGCATCAGCGCGACGCACAGCGCCGACATGTCCAGGCATTTGCCCCCCATCCGCCCCTCTTTTTCGAGTGCGGCGAGCATCGCGTTGGGGCTTCCGATGCCGCATCCCATGACGCTTTCGTCGCGGTAGCTGTTTGCCACGATCCAGTCGTAGATGCGGCGGGCTTTTGTGAGGGGCTCTTTTTCACGCGCGACGATGGCGGCGGCAACGCTGGCGACGGCACCGTCGGTGGGGAGGTGCGCCGAAGGGGCCAAGAAGGCTTGGGCCTCCTTTATGGCTTCGGAGCAGATTCGCCGGGGGCGAAAGTCGCAGCGGCGGTCGCGCAGCGCGACGGTGAAGCGGAGGTCGAGGGTTTTGGCGGCGGCGCTTTTCTCCCAGAGGGCATAGAGGGTTCTTGCACCGTCACGGTTTCGGGCGGTTTCGAAACACTCGGACGCATCGCTGTTCCAGCCCAGTTTGACAACGTGCTGGAACCCCTCGATATCGGAAGGAATCGGAATCCACAGGGACGTTTGGCCGGCGTGGTGCGAGAGATCGAATCGCCAGGTGATGTCGTAGAGGGCGTATCTCGTAGAGGGAACGGCCGGTTCTTCCGTGTGCGCGGGAAGGAACCCTAAAGCACCGATGGTTGCTGTATGTGTGATGAAAGTGCGTCGGGTCATGGGCTATCCTACGAAAATATCGGTATCGCGTTTGGCAACGACCTGTGCCACGATGGCGGCGCTCATCCCCTCGTTACGGCACCGCTCCTCAATCCTGCGGGCGTTTTCAGGGGAAGCGGCGATCAGCAGTCCCCCGGAGGTCTGGGCATCGAAAAGGACCATTTCCAGATCGCTGCCGATGTCGTGCGTAAAGCGGACTTTTCCGTGCAGGTACTCCCGGTTCGCATAGCTTCCGGCGGGGATGATTCCCATCGAGGCCATCGAAAGCGCCTCCGGGAAAAAGGGGACGGAGGAACCCTCGACCTCGATCGAGGTCGAGGGGGTGCACATCTCGTACAGGTGGCCCAGGAAGCCGAAACCCGTCACGTCGGTGCAGGCGCGTGCGTCGAATTCGCGGGCGATCAGGGAGGCTTTGTAGTTGAGGGTGCGCATCGATTCGGCCACCTTCATCATCGTCGGAGCGTCCAGCAGATCGGCTTTGATCGCGGTGACGAGGATTCCCACCCCCAGCGGCTTGGTCAGGACGATCATATCCCCTTCGCGGGCGGCATTGTTGCGCAGGATCTTCTGCGGGTGGACGAACCCCGTGCACGAGAGGCCGTAGATCATTTCAGGGGTTTCGATCGTATGCCCTCCGACGATGACCGCGCCGCATTCGGCGACTTTGCTCTGGCCGCCGCGCAGGATCTCGGTCAGGACCTCGGTCGTGTGGTTCTTGCCGTCGAATCCGACGATGTTGAGAGCCGTTTTGGGATCGCCCCCCATCGCAAAAACGTCGCTGAGAGAGTTTGCCGCCGCGATCTGCCCGTAGATAAAGGGATCGTCGACGACGGGGGTGATGAAATCAAGCGTCTGCACTATCGCGTTTGTATCGTCGATACGGAAGACCCCCGCATCTTCGTTTCCTTCGAAACCCACAATAAGGTCTTTGTGAAACGACACGAGACGACAGGTGACGTCGCCCAGTGAACCGGGGGAGAGTTTGGCGGCACAGCCCGAGGCGCGGACGAATTTGGTCAGTTTGGCGTCGGTGTTCATCATGGGTGCTTCTCCAGTTCGCGCTGCAGCTCCGCAAGAGTTGCGGCGGTCTGCGCCGGATCGTCGTTGTGAAGCGTGAGATCGGGCGTGTGCGATCTTTTGTAAACTTTATCGTAATACTGCACCAAAAGGATTTCGGCGACATGCTCAAGATCACCGTTGTCGAAGGCGCACAGTGCGGCTGTTTTGTCCTCGCGACTGATGTACGGAGATATCCGCTCCATCCGCTCGCTAAAAAAAGCCCCGTCCATCCGGTCATACATCCGTATAATCCGCGACACGCGCTGTTCGAGCGGAGCGGTGATTTCAACGCGGAACCCCTGCATCATCTGATCGTGTATGGCGGCAGAGAGGGTAAGCCGTCCGATCCGTTTGCTTTCGGACTCGACAAAAGCGCGTCGGCGGGGATCGAGGGCGCGGTAGCCGTGTACGATGCGGTTTTGAAACTCTTTCTGGCTCGGCTGGAGGCCCCCGACGTCACCGAAAACGGAGCCGTAATGGTTGGCCATTTTTTCGAGATCAAGGACATTGTCGAGGTGTTCGAGCAGTTCACTTTTTCCGCATCCCGTATGTCCCGAGAGGGTGATGAAACGGATGGAGGGTAGGGAGTCGAGATAGTCGACGACGTACCGGCGGTATTGCTTGTAACCGCCATGGATACGGTCGATCCGGTAGCCGATACTCGAAAAAATGGTTGAGAGAGAAGAAGAGCGCATCCCTCCGCGGGCGCAATAGATCGCGATCTTGGAATTCGGGGTGAAGGCGGGGTAAAGCGCTTTGATATGGTTGGACGCATTGACGCAGACGTACGAGGCCCCCTGTACCCGTGCTTCGAAAGGGGAAACCTGTTTGTACAGGGTCCCGACGATACGGTGCTCTTCATCGTTGAGTGCATAGAAGTTTCGGGCGCCGGGGATATGGGACTCTTCGTATTCGCGCGGGCTTCGGGCATCGATGACGAGATCGTAGGTATGGAGCGTATCCAGGAAAGTTTCAATCGGTATGGTTTGCATGATGCGCAATTGTAGCACCTGGGGGCTGATGGTTCCATGAGTGCAACGGGTAATTAACCTCTGCTTAACCGGCACTGTATTACAATTCGCGATATTTTTCCGCAAAACTCTTCCCGTTCTCCTCCACTGCGAATTTCTTGCTTTTCGTTCGGGCTTGTCCAAATCGGGAGAGGTTTTCGTGTGCATGCCATCAAGGAGTTTTCATGTTATTGCTATCCCCGAGGCAGGAGTGGTTCGGCAATATCCGTGCCGATATCCTCGCCGGTATCGTCGTCGCGCTGGCGCTCATCCCCGAATCGATCGCCTTTTCGATCATCGCCGGGGTCGATCCGAAGGTGGGGCTTTACGCCTCGTTTTGTATCGCGACGGTGATCGCGTTCGTCGGCGGACGCGCCGGGATGATCTCGGCGGCTACGGGGGCGATGGCCCTGCTCATGGTGACGCTGGTCAAGGAGCACGGCCTGCAGTATCTTCTGGCCGCGACGATCCTTACCGGGGTGTTGCAGATCCTTGCGGGGTACCTGAAGCTGGGAGTGCTGATGAGCTTCGTCTCCCGCACCGTCGTGATAGGCTTTGTGAACGCGCTGGCGATTTTGATCTTCATGGCGCAGCTCCCCGAAATCACCGACGTCACGTGGCACGTCTATGCCCTCACCGCGGCGGGGCTGGCGATCATCTACCTCTTCCCCTACGTCCCAAAACTGGGGCAGCTGATCCCCTCGCCGCTGGTGACGATCGTCGTCCTCACCGCCGTTGTCGTGTATATGGGGATCGACGTGCGCACCGTCGGGGACATGGGGCAGCTCCCCGATACGCTGCCGATCTTTCTATGGCCCGAAGTGCCGCTGAACCTTGAGACCCTCGCGATCATTTTTCCCTATTCCGCGGCGCTGGCGGCGGTGGGGCTGCTCGAATCGTTCATGACGGCGACGATCGTCGATGACATGACCGACACCGACAGCGACAAAAACCGCGAGGCCAAAGGGCAGGGGATCGCTAATATCGCCAGCGGGTGCGTCGGCGGGATGGCGGGATGCGCGATGATCGGGCAGTCGGTCATCAACATCAAATCGGGCGGCCGGGGCCGCCTCTCGACCCTCGTTGCCGGGGTACTGCTGCTCGTCATGGTCGTCTTTATGTCCGATTTGATCTCCATCATCCCGATGGCGGCGCTGGTGGCGGTGATGATCATGGTCTCCATCGGGACGTTCAACTGGGCCTCGATCAAAGGGCTGAAAACGCTTCCGCTCTCCACGAACGTCGTGATGCTCTCGACCGTCATCGTCGTCGTCTGGACCCACAACCTCGCGCTGGGGGTATTTACCGGGGTGCTGCTGGCGTCGCTCTTTTTTGCGAACAAGATCAGCCATTTCCTCTACTGGGAAAAATCGTTCGAGGAGACGAGCTCCACCCGTGTCTACAAGTTCGTCGGGCAGGTGTTTTTCAACTCGGCCGACCGCTTCGCCGACGCGTTCGATTACCGCGAAGATGTCAGACACGTCATCATCGACGTCACGCGCGCCCACTTCTGGGACATTTCGGCCGTTCATGCCCTCGACAAGGCTGTTATCAAGCTCCGCAAGATGGGCAAAGAGGTCGAGGTGGTCGGTCAGAACGAAGCGACCAAGACGATCATCGACCGCTTCGGCATCCACGACAAACCCGCCGAAATCGAGAAGGTGATGGGAGGGCATTGATTTTCGTCAATACCTCTTTTCTCCGAAACCGCTATCATCCCTCTCAAAAAAGGAACTGAATGAGAATAGCGTCATTGCTCGCCGTTTCGGCCCTCTACGCGTGGGGAGCGGAGGGATACGCCGTGTATCAGAAACATTGTGCCTCCTGCCACGTCGAGATGATGGAGAAAAAAGAGGTGATCCGTACCCTTCACACCCTCAAAGCTCCTCCGATGGTCGAAGTATCGCATAGGTTAAAAGAAAACGTGATCATTGCAGATGAGGACAATGACGTTAAACGCCGTGTCATTATCGCGTTTGTCAAGGACTACATCGAAAACCCTGATATACAGTACAGCATGTGCCATCCGATGGCGATCGAGAAATTCGGGATCATGCCCTCACTGAAAGGGAAACTCTCCGAAAAAGAGCGTCAGGCCGTTGCCGAATGGGTGTATGACCGCTATGAGGGGACATTATTTCGCTGATCGGCGAGGATAAAACGTTTGCGACACGCGTATAAAATCGCGGCAAGCACTGCCGCGGAGATCCCCGCGACCCAAAAGGGGACCGTACTGCCGAAACGATCCCACAGCCATCCCGCCATCACGAGCGATGCGAGCGTGGAGAGGCCGACCGAGGTGTAATAGACGCCGTATGCCGTCGCTTTGAGCTCCTGGGGCGCCGTGTCGGAGATGATCGCCTTGGCCAGCGCGTTGAACCCTCCGGCAAAAAAACCGTATATGCCGAATCCGATCCACGCTCCCCATACTCCTCCCCAAGCCATCGCCATCGCTCCCAGACCGAATGCGAGATAGACAAAGGCCAGAAGCGTCGCTTTGCCGAAGCGGTCGGCAAGACGGCCGATGGGGATCGCGAAAAATGCCTGGGTGAGGTTGTAGAGGGCGTAGGCAAGCGGTATCATCGCCAGCGCGACGCCGTTGTCGCCCGCCTTGAGGATCATGAACGAATAGTTCATCGCAAAGAGGGAAAAAAGAGTCTGGAAAAAGACGAGGGTGTAAAACGCTGCGGGCAGGGCATCGGGACGAAATTGTTTGGCGGGTGAGGGGGTGAAGGGGGCATCGGTGATGACGAACACTAAAATCGCCATCGAGATAAGCCCCGGAATGAGGCTGAGGGCAAAGATCGTGCGAAACGTCTCTTCGCTCTCTCCCAGCGCCCAGAGCAGGGCGAAGGTTGCCAACGACCCCGCCAGCGCCCCCGCACCGTCCATCATTTTGTGAAAACCGAACACAAAACCGCTCGTGCCGTTGGGGGTTGAGGCGCTGATCAGCGCGTCACGGGGAGCGACACGGATCCCTTTGGCCAGACGGTCGCCGATCCGGATCATGGCGACCATCCCCGCGCTCTGGGCGAAGAAAGCGAGGGGTTTGATGAGATTGGAGAGGCCGTATCCGAAGACAACGATCCCCTTGCGCCGCCCGAGGCGGTCGGAGTAGAACCCCGATAGGGCGATAAGGAGGGCGACGGAGAGCTCGGCAAGCCCCTCGATCAGGCCGATTTGCGTTTTCGTCGCGTGCAGGAACCGCTCCAGAAAGATGGGCAGCAACGGCAGGATCATCTCGGTCGAAAAATCGGTAAAAAAACTGTTGGCCCCGAGGCCGACGATGTTTTTATTGAGCGGATTAGGTTTAATGATCTGTTCGTGATCGTTTACCGGATGACTCATCCGATCAGCACCCGCATCCGGGGAGCACTTTCGATTTTGCCAGCGCGGCTTCGACTTCTTCTTTGGTGATTTGCCCGCCGAGTGTCAACTCGACGTTTCCGTCTTCTCCGCCTACTTCCATCGAGGCGATTTTCGCTTTCGTTTCGTCGCTCATACAATCGCATTGGCCGTTCTGGCAGTTCTGGACCATTGTAAAGACGGTGTTTTTGGCAATGCCTCCCGTAAAGTTGATTTTGACTCCCTCAGCGGTAGCGGAGATGGCCTTTTCGACCGGGTTGAAAAAGCCGTCGATTGCGGGCAAAAGGGACGATTCGAGCTCTCGGTAGGTCTCTTCGAACGCTTCGTACCCTTTTCCGTCTGGGTCTTCGAAACCGACGTGGATTTTCGGTACGGGACGGGGGAACATCGGACATGTTTCGTGGGCATGGTCGCAAACGGTGACGATGAGATCGTATTCTTTATCCATCATCGTGTCAAGGGTTTTGGAGTGGTATTCGTCTCGCCAGATCCCTTTTTCGGTGAGGATCTTTTGGGCGTTGGGATTGACCCGTCCGCTGGCGCGAACGCCGGAACTGTAGGCACGGTAACGATCTCCCATTTTGGCGTTGATGAGCGCTTCGGCCATGATGGAGCGGCAGCTGTTGCCGGTGCAGAGGATAAGGACGTTTTTCATAATTTACAGTCTCCGGTTTCTGATAGTTTTTTGAGTGGAGGGAGTTCAATCCCCAGACAGCGGATTTCACAGAGCGCTTCGCTGCGGAAGCGGTCCAGCGGTGCTCTTATGGAGTAATAGGCCCACGTACCGCACCGATCGACCCGCAAAAAACCCCCGTCTTTGAGGATTTTGAGGTGGCGAGAGAGGCGCGACTGGATCATACCGAAGCTCTCCTGCAGGTCGCAGACGCACAGCGGCCCGTGCTGATCCAGAAACGCCAGCAGTTTCACCCGCGTTTCGTCGTTCAGTGCCGATACGGTTTCTAAAAATACGTCCATAAGTACCTCCGATGGGTGACAGTGTAACGAAATAAAAATAATATATCAAGATATGTTGATATTATGATACAATGCTTGACTCAATTTTCGGCAAAGGTTCATTTCATGGCATTGGCAATTGCTCTCTTTTTGGTTACTCTGGTTTTTATTATCGCTCAGCCGCGCGGGCTTCAGATCGGGACGACGGCGGTCGTCGGAGCTCTTGCAGCCCTCATCCTCGGTGTCGTAAGCGTTTCGGACGTATGGACGGTGACGGGAATCGTATGGGATGCGACCCTCGCGTTTATCGGGATCATTTTGCTCTCGATGGTGCTCGATGAGATCGGCTTTTTCGAGTGGTCGGCGCTGAAAATGGCGCGCCTCTCCCGCGGGAACGGCCATTTGATGTTTGTCTACATGATGATCCTCGGTGCACTCGTGGCGGCCTTTTTCGCCAACGACGGGGCGGCGCTGATCCTCACCCCGATCATTCTGGCGAAGATGAAGTACCTCAAGATGAACCCCGTCGCGATGTTCGCGTTTCTGATGGCGGGGGGATTCATCGGCGACAGCGCCTCCAACCCGCTCGTGATCTCCAACCTCACCAACATCGTAACGGCGGGATACTTCAACATCGGCTTCTGGGAATACGCCCGCGCGATGTTTCTCCCCAACCTCCTCAGCATCCTCGCCTCCATCGCCGTACTGTGGCTCTTTTTCCGCAAGGACATTCCGACCCATATCGACGTCGAAAACCTCGCTACGCCAGAGAGTGCGATCCGCAACATGACGATGTTCCGCCTCAGCTGGCCGTTTCTGGCGCTGCTGATGGTCGGCTATTTCATCGGCGACGCGTACCATCTCCCGGTTTCGGTGTTCGCCCTCGGCGGCGCTTTGGTATTCCTCGCCATAGCGACGTACTTCAAAGCCACCAAGCCGATCATGACGATCAAGGCCGCGCCGTGGCAGGTGGTGTGGTTCAGCATCGGCCTCTACGTCGTCGTCTACGGCCTCAAAAACGGAGGACTGACGGCGTACCTCGCCGACTGGATCGTCCAGCTGCAAACGATGGGGAACGCCTATGCCGTAATCGGCACCGGCTTCCTCGCCGCCATCCTGAGCTCGGTCATGAACAACATGCCCACCGTCATGATCATGGACATCGCGATTGCCGAAGCGGGGAACAGTGCTTTAGCATATGCGAACATCATAGGGTGCAATCTGGGGCCGAAAATGACCCCGATCGGGTCACTGGCAACCTTGCTGTGGCTGCATGTGCTAGCGCAAAAAGGTGTCAAGATTGGATGGGGCGAATACATGAAAGTAGGGCTGATTGTTACCCCGCCGGTGCTGTTGGTGGCATTGATTGGGTTGGTTTAGTTGTTCTCGAAAAACTCTTTTAAATGTTCAAAAAAAGTATCTGAAAAAGGGGTTTTGAGAAAATTAATTTTTAATTGCGCTTCTTCTACTATCGAGCCACCATCAAATGCACCAATATCAGCAATTATTCCTATACTTTTATATTTATTGAGTGATGTAATATAGTGTTCATTTTCAGGTGAGGTAGTTGTTTCAAACATATTTTGTCTGTTTTGATAAAATGAAATATTACGAAATGAATCATAAAAAACTTCAAAATCATGTACAGTTAATGTGTTGATATTTGAAAATAATGACGATTCATAGTAATTCAGTGCCCCGTTTCTCATCTTCTGCACCCAGAGTTTGGCCAATAAAAAAGTGGTGATTCGATTATCGGCATGAAGATTTTTTAGAATGAGATTTGAAATGAACTCTTTATTGCTCTCGGATTGAGAATGAATAAACGCTATAAGTTCATCTTCACGTATATCATTCGAAAGTACATCAAGCACTAGATTATTGAATTTTGCTTCTAAAAACCCTTGAAATGTTTGGGCAATACCTTGTTTGATAAGTGAAAGGCTCCCTCCACTCGCAATATCCAGTGCATTGCAGACAGCAATAGTATCGGCTTTTCTGCTGTTGAATATTTTTTTAATTTGTGTATTGATCCATCTTAAAATATTATTCATTTAAATCCTTTGCAAATGCAGCCAATTCACTATCAAACATTTCGAGGATGAAATATATTTCTTCATCGATCGTTTCATAATGATTTTTGTGAATGACTTTTTCATAATGGAAGACTCGGTTACGAAAGCGTCGGATATGATCGAGCTTTTTGTATATTTCCTCGCGGTTAATAATGCGTTCTGCTTTTGAGGGCATATTCGGAAAAATATGGCGAAGGTCTTTTATCCGCAGATGGTTTTGATACGGTTTTTGGAAAAGATTGACCCAAAACCCAAAGTTCAGTTCAGCTATGATTTTCTCTTTACTAATAGCTTCTTTACGAGCACTTAGTGTATCGATAGCTTCTGCAACCTTTTTTTGTGTGCCATGCGTTAAAAAGGTATTGTCGAGATGCCATTCCTCTCCGACTTTCAAGCTGAAATAACTATCTAAAGCATTGCGAAGAGCAATTTCTAAAATAGAGAGGGGAATATAAGCATTTTTTGAGATCAGAAGATTTTGGCAGTATTCATTAAAATCAATATAGGCGGATAAACGTGTCGGTGAAATATATTTTAATTTTAAGCTTTCTTTCACACTGCTTCGCCTATAATTTTTATGTAATTCCCCAGTCAGCCTATGGACTTGAGCCATAGCTTGGGGTGATCATCAACTTTCTGCATTATAACCAAATCCGTTTTCATTTATTTAAAATCATCACAAAAACTGTATAAGAGTATTGACTAGATTTCTGTTCCTATTTTCTGGCGCAGAAAGGGGTCAAGATCGGATGGGGTGAATACATGAAAGTAGGACTGATCGTCACCCCGCCGGTGTTGCTGGCGGCGTTGATCGGATTGCTCTAAAACCGGAACCTGACCCCCGCCGAAACGCTCTGGTTTTTCGTTTCGCTGTCGGGTTCGTAGTATCCTCCGACGTTGTCCGAAGCGCCGATGTTCCAATATTCGTAATTGTAGAGCAAAAAGAGCCCAAGCCGGTTATCGACGTTCCATTCAAGCGGAATACCGATTTTATAGCCGTAGACGTTTTTGAGACGGTACGTGTAACCGTGCCAGTTTTCGTACATTTCGGCGTTGAAGGCTTTGCGGTAGTCGGCGTCGATCCCCATCGATACGGTCGGCGACAAAGCCGTATGCCATCCGGCCCCGATGTTGAAATATCCCCACTCGTACAATTCGTCGTAACCGTACACCGTCGCGGTGCTTCCGATCTGCCGGAGCCATCCGCGGTATCCTATCCCAAGCCGGAACGGGACGGTGTTGTCGCGGTCGATGCGGGCGGTCATCTGATAGCCGGCGTCGTATTGGAAAAGGCGGTTGTGGGTGGTGGTGCGATGGGAGCCGTAGGTCGGATTAGCGGTCGTTCCGCCGATGTAATCGGTATCTCCCTCTGCGTAGCTCATGCCCAGGTAAAAGCCGTTCATGCGCGGTTCATAGCGCATGCTGATACCCACGATATCGCCGAAATCGCTGGTTTCGGTGTCCAAAAGGCTTCCCGTACGGGACGTTTCGGCGTAGTCGAAACGGGTCGTATCGACACTGAGCGACAGGGAATAATCCGACGACCAGGCAAAAGGGGCGGCAGTTGCGAGAGCCAGCCATAAAGGAATCTGCTTCATTTTTATACTTTGTAAGTGGTATGGTGGCAGCTATTATGGTGTGCCGAAGCTAAAAGAGAGATTTTATCGGCATATTAGAAGGTATAAAACGGGTAACGCGGGTTTGTTTTTATGATAAAATTTCTCAATTTCAAAATGCAGGTCTGTTTTCATACATGGAACATCATCACCACCACCATCATCACGGGGAGATCAGCGGAGGCAAACTGCTCTTTAGCGTTGTTCTGAATCTGGTTATCACCGTTGCCCAGTTTATCGGGGGGATTTTTTCGGGATCCCTGGCACTCCTCAGCGACGCGTTGCACAATTTCAGCGACGTGATGAGCCTCATCATCAGTTATTATGCCCACCGTCTTTCGCATCGTCCCCAGAACCTGCGTCAAACCTTCGGGTTCAAGCGGGCCGAGATTCTTGCCGCACTTTTCAACGCATCGGTACTGATCGCCGTTTCGGTATACCTGATCGTCGAAGCGTTCAACCGCCTGATCGAGCCGCAGCCGGTCGCGTCGACGTGGGTGATGGTGCTGGCCGCTTTGGGTATCGTCGTCAACGGCCTCTCGGCATGGCTGCTTCACCGCGATGCGGACCGAAATATCAATATCCGTTCGGCGTACCTGCACCTGATGGGCGACTTGATGACGTCGTTCGCCGTTCTTGCGGGCGGAGCGCTGATCTATCTTTACGGGTGGTACTGGATCGATCCGATCCTCTCGCTGCTCATTTCGGTGTATCTGATCCGTTCTTCCTTTTCCATCGTCCGCGCCTCGACGGGAATGCTGATGCAGTTTGCCCCCTCAGACGTCTCGGTCGATGCGGTAATGGAGACGGTAGAGCGGTTCCCCTCGATCGAGAGCATCCACCATATTCATCTGTGGCAGCTTGACGACGAGAGCGTATTTCTCGAAGCACGGCTCAATTTTCATGATGATTTGAAGCTGAGCGAAGTATCCGAAATCGTACACGATCTGGGGCATGCGCTTGAAGAGATCGGGATCGCCCACACGACGTTTCAGTGTGAGACGGGGAAAACGGGACGCGAAGCGGTAAGCGCTTCGTGTCATCACCATTAACCCTTGAGTATATCGTAATCGGCGGGAACGAGCGGTTTGAAGCGGGAAGGTTCGATCGGTTTGTTCTGCTTTTGATCGTTGAACAAAATCACGACGTTGTTGTCGAAACCGTCGGTATAGCTGATTGAAGCGAGAACGTCGTTTTTGAACGTAACGGTGTACTTTTGCCCTTTGAGTGTCGCGGCATAGCGGCCCTCACCGAGCGGTTGGGCTTTTTGGACGATGGCGAGAAAATCGATTTCGTTGTCAAGCGTCCGCAGCGTCACCTGCTCGATGGCGGGTTCGATGACGGTGACTTTCTGGGCGTTGACGTAAACGCTTTTACGGATCGGTTTATGGTAGACCCAGAGGGCGTTTTGAGGCTTTGCGGCCCACAGCTCGCCGCTGTAACGGATCGTTTTGCCGTTGTCGTCGGTGATCGTCTGGACAAATTTGGCGTTGAACGAAGAGAGGTCTTTGGGGGCGGCAAACAGGGAGAGCGAAGCGCTCAGGGCGATGAGAAAACGGCGCACGACGAAATCCTTGGTGAATTGAAATATGCGTATTGTAGCGAATGCCCATTAACCAAACAAATAGATTTCCTGTGGTAGAATCAGCGACTTTTTAAATATTGCGCACAATAAGGCCAGTTATGCTTCAAACGTTTCTCGGAAAAATTTTCGGTACCAAAAACGATCGTGAAATCAAAAAATATCTCAGGAAAGTAGCTCGGATCAACGCCCTCGAAAGCCATTATGCCGCCATGAGCGACGAAGCGCTTCAAGAAGCGTTCAATGCTCTTAAAACGGCCGTACGAAACGGCGAAAAAACGCTCGACGACGTTCTGGTCGATTCGTTCGCCATCACGCGCGAAGCGGGAAAACGGGTGCTGGGAATGCGCCATTTCGACGTTCAGCTGATCGGAGGAATGGTTCTGCACGAGGGGCGTATCGCCGAGATGAAAACGGGGGAAGGGAAAACGCTTGTCGCAACGCTGCCGGTTGTCCTCAATGCGATGAACGGTCTCGGCGTCCACGTCGTGACCGTGAACGATTACCTCGCGGAGCGCGACGGAACCCAGATGTCGGCTCTTTACGCTTTCTTGGGGTATACGACGGGGATCATACTGGAGGGGGGATACAACCCCGCGGACAAACGGTTCCAGTACGGGTGCGACATTACTTACGGCACGAATAACGAGTTCGGGTTCGATTACCTCCGCGACAACATGACCTATTCGCGCGAGCACATGGTACAGCGGGGACACGAATTCGTCATCGTCGACGAGGTCGATTCGATTCTTATCGACGAAGCGCGTACGCCGCTCATTATTTCCGGCCCTACCAACCGTGCGCTTGAGAACTATACCCGTGCCGACGCGGTAGCCAAAGCGCTGGTGCGCGACGAGCATTTTACGGTGGATGAAAAAGACCGCCTCGTCCTTATCACCGAAGAGGGGATCGCCCGTGCTGAAGAGCTTTTCGGCGTTGACAACCTTTACAGTATCGAAAATTCAGGGCTCTCGCATTACCTCGACCAGTCGCTCAAAGCCAACTACATCTTCGAACGCGACGTCGATTACGTCGTCCGTGACAACCAGGTCGTCATCGTCGACGAATTTACCGGACGCCTGAGTGAAGGGCGCCGTTACTCCGAGGGGCTTCATCAGGCACTCGAAGCCAAAGAGGGGGTTGTCATCAAGGAAGAGACCCAGACGCTCGCCGACATCACCTACCAGAACTATTTCCGCATGTACAAAAAAATCGGGGGGATGACCGGTACGGCACAGACCGAGGCCACCGAATTCGCCCAGATTTACAGCCTCGACGTCATCTCGATTCCGACAAACGTGCCGGTCATGCGTAAAGATCTCAACGACCTGATCTACAAAACCGAAAGTGAAAAATTCGCCGCCGTCATCGCAAAAGTTAAAGAGCTGCACGCCAAAGGGCAGCCGATCCTGATCGGGACGGCATCGATCGAAAAATCCGAAAAGCTCCATCAGCTGATCAAAGCCGAGAAAATCCCCCACACCGTACTGAACGCGAAAAATCACGCGCAGGAAGGGGAAATCATCAAGCACGCGGGCGAAAAAGGGGCGGTTACGATCGCGACCAATATGGCCGGACGCGGGGTCGACATCAAAATCGACGACGAGATCAAAGCGCTTGGGGGCCTCTACATCATCGGTACCGAACGGCATGAAAACCGCCGTATCGATAACCAGTTGCGCGGCCGTGCGGGACGCCAGGGGGATCCGGGGACGTCGCAGTTCTACCTGAGCCTTGAAGACAACCTCCTTCGGATTTTCGGTTCGGATAAAATCAAAGCGATCATGGAACGTCTCGGCGTCGAGGACGGCGAATACATCGAATCGACGATGGTGACCCGCGCGGTGGAAAAAGCGCAGAAAAAAGTCGAGAACATGCACTTCGAAGGGCGTAAACACATCGTCGAATACGACGACGTCGCGAACGAACAGCGCAAAATCGTCTACCGTTTCCGCGGCGAGCTTCTCGATCCCGAATACAACATCGGCGACAAAATCGACGCCAACCGTGCCGAATATATCGACCGTACGCTTTCATACTGCGGAATTTTCCCCGGAATTCCCGAAGAAGAGGTCGATCTCGAGCGGTTCTTGCTGACCCTCAAAGAAGAGCTCAACACCGAGCTCGATGCATCCTCGTTTGCGGAGAAAAATCCCGAGTCGATCCGTGAGACGGCATTGCGGCTTCTGAGCGACGAGTACAACGAAAAAATGTCGGTTGTCGATGCCAAAGTGCGCAGTGAGATCGAACGTGAAATCTATCTCAAAACCCTCGATACCGCGTGGCGTGAACATCTCTATCAGATGGATAGCATGAAAACGGGTATCCGTCTGCGGGCCTACAACCAAAAAGACCCGCTGGTGGAGTATAAAAAAGAGAGTTTCAACCTGTTCAGCGAACTGGTCGAGACAATCAAATACGATACGGTCAAAACGCTTCACGTGGTCCGCTTCAAAGTCGAAACGGCCGAAGAAGAAGCCGAAGCGCTCGCCCGTGCCATGGAACTCGAAAAACGCCAGGAAGAGATGCGTATGGCGCTGAACCAGACCAAGCACGAACGGGAAGAGAAAAAGATCGCGCGCAATGACGACTGTCCGTGCGGCAGCGGACTTAAATACAAAAATTGCTGCGGCAAAAGCGGTCCGAAAAAAGGGGTATTCGCCTCTTGAGTATCGTCTCCTATCTCGTCAAGCGGTTTTTGCGCTTCGATAAAGAGCAGCCTTTCATCTTCCTCTCGGCCCTGCTGGCCTTTTCGGGAATCGCGCTGGGGGTGATGGTCCTGATTATCGCGATGGCCCTCATGAACGGGTTCGACAACGAGTTCAAGAAAAAACTCACCGTCATGAACTATCCCCTCACCATCCAGTCCAAATTCTTCGGCAGCGTCGATGCCCAGCTCGTCGATAACCTGCGTACGCAGTTCCCCGATCTTGCTTTCAGCCCTTATGTCACTTCGGCCGTGTTATCGCGCAGCGGTGACCAGATGGAGGGGGGATACCTCTTCGGCGTCGATTTCGCACAGGAGGCGAAAGTCAACCGTATTCTTGCCGAGGGGCTCAAACATCGCGTTCCCGGCGAATTCGAAGTGATGATCGGCAAGACCCTCAAAGAGCAGTTCATGCTCGCCGAAGGGGACAAACTCACCTATATCTTTACACAGATGGAACCCGGCGGACTGGCGTTGACGCCGAAAATCAAACGGTTCGAAAACGTCACGACGTTCGATTCGGGGCTCAGCGCGTACGATAAGGGATTTTCGTATACGACGCTTTCGTCGCTTCAAAAGGTGCTCGGAGTTCCCGAAAATCTCTACGACGGGATCCACGTCCATTCCGAGAATCCCGAAGCGGATATCATCCGCATCGCCGCAGCTCTTCCCGAAACGGTCGCGGTTCGCGGTTGGTGGGAAGACAACGGCAACTTTTTTGCCGCCCTGGAAATGGAAAAAACGGCCCTGTTTATCGTGCTGATGCTTATCATCCTCATCGCGGCGATCAACATCATCTCGTCGCTTCTGATGACGGTGATGAACCGGCGCAGCGAGATCGCGCTCTTGATCTCACTCGGGGCATCCAAACAAGAGGTCAAGAAGGTATTCTTGATCCTCGGGATCGTGATCGGCGCGCTGGGTATTCTGACGGGGACGATTCTGGGCTTTTTGGGGATGTGGATACTCGGAACGTTCGAGATCATCTCGCTGCCGGCAGACGTCTATCCCACCTCGACGCTTCCGCTTGATTTGAGCGTGATCGATTTCTTCTCGATCATCGTCGGCGCGTTCGTGATCGTTCTGCTTTCGTCGTGGTATCCGGCGAAAAAAGCGAGCGAGGTCGACGTTCTCACGGTCCTTCGAAACGAATAAAACCTACTTTTTCTTGTCGTCGTCGAGCATCCACAAAAACGGGTAGACCAGCGTCCGTTTGAGGATGTTGAACGGCGCGGTCACGATCTCCTTGGCAATCGCCGTTTCGATCTTGGGGTCTTCGAGACTTCCGCTGAGCATCAGAGTGGTCGACACCGAGCCGTCGTCTCCGAGTAGAATGTACCCGACCATCGGCACTTTCCCCAGTTTTGATCCCAGATCCGTTTTCAGCGTCAACGCCCCCTCAATCGTGTTCGTGTTCAGATCGGCTTTTCCTTCGCCGAGAATTTTCATTTCGGGTGAGTTGAGGGTAAAGTTATCGACTTTCAGTACCCCCTTGCGGTAATTGAAATGGGCGTAGCCCTCTTTGACGGGGAGTCCTTTACTGTGGTAATTCGGCAACGAAAACGTCGCCAATGAAGGGACCGTGTTGACAAACGCCAGAACGTTGTTGAGGACTTTGTAGTCTTTGAGCACGGTATTCTCAACCCGCATCAGGCCGTCAAATGCTTCGGCCGTCCCCTTGGCTTCAAACGAAAAAGAGCCGCCGTCGAAATCGCTGAGGGCGAAAAGGTGTTTCATAAAAGTGTCGTTGAACCCTTTTCCTTCGATCAGAAAAGCTCCTTCCCGGATCTGAAGCGATGCCAGACCCGATTCGTGGCCGAGCGATGCTTCGAATCCGTTTTCATCCATCGTCGCATCCAGCGTGTCGGCGACGATCTTGCGCCCTTTCATCAGATGCAGGTAGGTGTGGGTCGCATGGATACGTACCGGAGCGGTTTGGCTCTTTGCGTCGCCGGTCCCCTCGCTATCGGTGAACGCCGAGAGGAATTTGAACAGTGCGGGGACGTTGATCCCCGCGTTGTTGGCTCGGACGTACGTACGCTCTTGGGTATGGTTGATCACGAGACGGTCGCTGACGCGGATGGAAGAATCGCCGTCTTTGTACGAGCCGCTGAAGCGGTAGTGCGAGAGCGGAACGTCGTTTACGAGTACGAGCGGGTAGGGGTATCGGATCGAACCGCTAAAGCGGTACTGGGAACGCTCTCCGGTGTAATAAAGCTGAAGGTTGCCGTTATGAATATGATAGCGGCGCAAGAGCGGGGAGCGGCGCGAGAGGCGCGATATGTCGTCCAGCGAGACCTGCCATCCCTCCGGAATAGTGGTGAAACGCGCTTTGAGAGCCGGAACTTCCATGAGCAGCTCATCGCCACCGGCATTGACGAACAGCTCCACCGATTCCTCAGGACTGATGAAGGGGGTTAGTTTCGGGTTGAGCGGGAGGGCTCGATGGAGTTTAAGCGATCCTTTTTTGTTCAGGGTGTGATACGATCCTGAAAGGGTCGCCTTAAACCAGTCTCCCGCGACCGTTTCGATCTCGTTGAAGGTTAACTGGTCGTGTTTCCATACCGCGTTAAAAGCCGAAACAAGTATCGGCAGACGGTTGATTGACCAGGACGAAGGGGCAGCAGAGGAGAGTTTCAGCGTACTGCCGTCGTAATCGGCCGAGATGACGAAGGGCTTGTGCACCAGCAGCGCACCGTGAAGGTTCAAATCGTCGATTTGTAATCTTATCCCCGTGCGCTCTTTGGCGCCGTCGAATCGGGCCGTAACGCTTCCCTTGAGTTTACCGGGTACCTGAAACGGCAACGGTGCGAGAGCAAGGCGCATATTGGCATAGTCAAACGGTGCGCGGAAACCCGAAACCAGGAGCGTTTCGCCGAAGAGGTTCCATGTGGAGGGATGTACGTCGATCGAGTCGCCCGAGGGTGCGATACGATAGTCAACACGCAGAGGCTTGGTGGAATCGGCAAGTCGCAGATAACCGTCGTTCCCCAGCGGCGACACCCGGTAGGCTTCGATCGAGACATTCCCTTCCTCGCGGTCGGCGTCATAGACCCCGCTGATGCGCGCATGGGCGGTGTTGTCTCCGTATAGGGCATTGAAGCGCTCGAAACGGACCTTGGTCGTATCGAGCCGGACGATTCCGCCCGTCGTGCGCAGGCGGGTGCCGCCCAGCTGAAGTTCCGAAGCGGTAGGAATAAAGGTTCCTCGGGCGGTAGTGTCGAGGGTGTGCAGATCGATATTGAGAGCGAGGTCGACGGCACACTCTCCCGCGAGCTGTTTGATGGGAAGATCGATCTCATAAAAGCGCAGCAGGTTGAGGATCGGATCGCCCAGTTTCGCACGGTCGGTTTTGATCAGTGCGTTCAACGTCGTATTCGGGGTCGTAAAATCGATCCACAACCGGCTTTTTTGCGTCGGCATGGTGTAGAAGCTCCCCTGCAGCGGAACGATATGCAGTTTGCCGTGTTCGAACGCGAGGCGTATGGTGGGGGCTTTGATCGGTTCAAACCCTTGAGCGAAGGTGTATTCACCATCATAAAGGGTTGCACGGGCACGCAGAGATCTCACGAGGTCGCCCGGTTCATCGTAGCGGAAGTTTCCTTCCAGCGCATGGAGGCGGATTGAAGAGGCTTTAGCGTAGTCGGCGATCCACGGGGCTACTTCGGGATCGATACCGAAAAAAGCGACGAGGGGACGGAGCGTATGCAGCGGGGCATCCGCCGCAGCTCTGAACCGAAGTGTCTTCGAGTCGCCGTGTGCATTCAGAGCGATCGCGGGCGTTTGGGGAAGGGCGAGTCGCATCTGCGCATTCAGAAGCTGTCGGGGCAGATCGATGGCCAGAGAAAAGGAGACGTTCGCGTCACCCATGGAACATTCCGGCAGCGCGAGGCGGAAACGACGTTCGTCGAGACGAAAATTCCCCCTGCACGATGCCCCGCCGTTTTTGAAGACGACGGTACCGACCCTGTCGCGGTCATAGCGCAGGGATGCGCTTAGTCGGTTGTAGCGTATCTCATCGATTTGGATCGATTCCACCCAGTCATTCCCCCACCGCACGATACGCGGAAGACGTTCGAGAGGTTTGAGGGTAAGGGGCTCTCCGTCGCCGCGGTATCCGCTAAGGTCGACACGGGACGCTTTGATAAGGAGGGCATTGTTCCATTTGAGATATAATTTCTCGATTTTTACCCCTCCCAGCGTGAGGCGGTCGATCCCAAATCCCTCCAGTAAAGCGATAAACGTGAAAAAGCCGAGAAAAAAGAGCGTAAAGAAGAAAAGAACAATTCTCTTGTGGATAGTGGGGATCACTTTTGTGATAATCGCGTCTTTCATGAGCTACCTGTTCTCTACTGTCACATCCCCCAAAATCGTCTATATTCCGAAAGGTTCCGTATTTAAAAGTATATCACACCTCCAAAACGAGGGGGTCAACGTCTATAAATTCGATGCGTTTATCCTCCGACTGCTCGGACATCCCCAGCAGGGATGGATCGATCTTAAAGAGGAGAAAATGAGCCGTATCACCTATCTGCACCGTCTCACGACCGCTAAAGCCGCCACGCGCCAGATTACGTTGATCCCGGGGGAGACAACCGAAATTTTCCTTTCCCAGCTCGCAGAGGAACTCTCGCTGGATAAAAAAGCGCTTATCGAGGCTTATGAACGCCATGCCCCCTATAAAGAGGGAAATTTTGTCCCTGAAACCTACAGTATCCCCAACGAAATCGACGAGGAGCGGCTGATTCTTCATCTGCTCGGTGAATCCGAAAAGACGATGAAAGCATGGGCAGAGCATTACAATATAGCATATTCGCGGGATAAATGGTTACCTATAGTAACAAAAGCATCGGTAATCCAAAAAGAAGCTTCTTCTTTGGCTGATATGCCTTATGTGAGCTCCGTTATTGATAACCGGATAAAAAAAGGGATGCGTTTGCAGATGGACGGCACGCTCAATTACGGAGAATTTTCGCATCAAAAAGTAACCGCACGCAGAATCAGAACTGACAGAACTCCCTATAATACGTATAAAAACAAAGGTCTCCCCCGGTACCCGGTATGCAACGTATCACGTGAGGCAATAGAGGCCGCACTGCGTCCGGCACAGACGGATTACCTCTATTTCGTCCGGGGTAAAGACGGGGAGCATGTTTATAGTAGTTACTTTTCTACACATAGGCAAAACATAGCAAATGCTACAAAATGAAACATTTTTTAAACTTTTTGGCCTTGGGGGAGTTACAAAACGTCAAATCAGCGCAGTAAGTGTTATGATGCTCGTATAAAAATACAAACAGGAGAACCCGATGGCAAAAATCATTTGGTCAAAAATCGATGAAGCCCCGGCTTTGGCAACCTATTCATTCTTCCCGATTGCATCTAAATTTTGTGCAGCGGGCGGCGTTGAACTGGAGCAGAGTGACATTTCACTTGCTGGGCGTGTTCTTTCAGCAATGGGTCTTGCTGAAGACGAGCTTTCAAAACTGGGTGAGCTTTGTGTCAAGCCTGAAGGTAACATCATCAAGCTTCCGAATATTTCAGCATCAGTAGGTCAGCTTAAAGATTGTATCGCTGAGCTTCAGTCTCAGGGATACGATATTCCCAACTATCCTGAAAACCCTGCGAACGATGCGGAAAAAGAGATTCAGGCGAAATACGCGACATGCCTCGGTTCAGCGGTTAACCCGGTTCTTCGTGAAGGTAACTCTGATCGTCGTGCGGCGAAAGCGGTTAAAAACTTTGCTCAGAAAAACCCGCACAAATTGCGCGCTTACTCTGAGAATTCTAAAGCGGCCGTCATGCACATGGGCGGAAAAGGGGATTTCTACGGTAACGAGAAATCGGTTACGATGGACAAAGCCCAAAAAGTAACGATCGCCCTTAACGGTAAAGAGCTCAAAACGATCGATGCTATGGAAGGCGAAGTCCTTGACGGTACCTTCATGTCGGTCAAAGCACTGCGTGCGTTCTATAAAGCGTCTATCGAAGAGGCTAAAAAGAAAGGTGTCATCTGGTCGCTGCACCTTAAAGCGACGATGATGAAAATCTCTGACCCGATCATGTTCGGTCACGCGTTCGAGATCTTCTTTGAAGACGTATTCGCGAAATACGCTTCTACGTTCAAAGAAGTGGGCGTCAATCCGAACCTCGGTATGTCTGACCTTGAGAAAAAAATCAAAGGTCACCCTCTTGAAGCCGAGATCAAAGCGGCTTTCCAGGCAGTTGTCGATTCAGACGCTCCGAAAATCGCGATGGTTGACTCGGATAAAGGGACGACAAACTTCAACGCTCCGAACGATGTCATCATCGATGCTTCGATGCCGGTTGTCGTCCGTGAGGGCGGTAAGCAGTGGGATCGTACCGGTGCGGCGCTTGAAACGCTGGCGGTTATCCCTGATTCAACGTATGCTATGTTCCACGCCGAGATGGTCGCAGACTGTGTTAAAAACGGCCAGTACGATGTCGCAACCATGGGTACGATGCAAAATATCGGTCTGATGGCTCAAAAAGCGGAAGAATACGGTTCGCACCCGACAACGTTCGAACTCCCCGAAGCAGGTAAAGTAACCGTGACTGCGGCTGACGGCACCGAGCTCATGAGCTTCGAGTGTGAAGCGGGTGATATCTGGCGTATGTCCCGTGCAAAAGACATCCCGATCAAAGACTGGATCCGTCTTGCGTTCGAACGCGGCCAGATCGAGAAAATCCCGGTTGTATTCTGGTTGGATGAAAACCGTGCACATGATGCTCAGATGATCGCCAAAGTGAAAAAATACATGCCGGAATTCAACACCGAAGGTCTTGAGATTCACATCCTCGACATCACGGCGGCGACACGTTTCACCAACGAGCGGATCCGTAAAGGTCTGAACACGATCGCGGTAACGGGTAACGTTCTTCGTGACCACCTGACCGACATGTATCCGATCCTTGAGCTGGGAACATCTGCTAAAATGCTCTCTATCGTTCCATTGCTCGCAGGCGGCGGATTGTTCGAAACGGGTGCGGGCGGATCGGCTCCGAAACACGTAGAGCAGTTCCTGAAAGAAGGGCACCTCCGTTGGGATTCACTCGGTGAGTTCCTGGCGTTGGCCGAATCACTCCGTATGATCGAGCAAAAAAATCCGAATGCGGAACTGGCTGCCGTCACTGCGGCTCTTGACGTTGCCAACCAGGCTTACCTGGACAACAACAAAGCCCCGGGACGTAAAGCGGGTGAGCCTGACAACAAAGCGTCTCACTTCTACGTGGCGCAATACTGGGCGCGTGCGCTTGCCAACAGCAACAACGCCGCACTGGCGGCTAAATTCGCTCCGGTAGCCGACGCGTTGGAAGCAAACGAAGCAAAAATCATGGAAGAGCTGATGGCAGCATCCGGCAAACCGCAGGATATCGGCGGTTACTTCCACCCGAACGATGCGAAAGCGGAAGCAGCAATGCGTCCGTCTAAAACGCTCAACGCTATCATCGACGCGATCTGATTTGCTGCCAGAAGGCAGACTTCGGAACCGCGCTCACGGAGAGGCGTTCTCTCCGCTTATTCGATAGCATTTTCCGGCTTTTGCCGGGAATCGTTTTTTATCTGGGGAGAGAGCTCTCTTTAGATAAAAGACGATAAAACGTCTTTCATTGTTCCCTTGACCGGTATGCTTCCGAGTACTTTCGACAGTCGAAAGTAGTGATGAGTATATTGTGGAACCGGAACGATGCTGATATGACACAAGGAGTACTATTATGGTAAAAGGTAAACGTGTCGGAATCGTAGGAGCGGGTAACGTCGGTTCCACCATCGCTTATTCGCTCGCTATGCTCGGCTCTTGCCACGAGATCATCTTGCGTGACAACAAAATTGAAATCGCGAAAGGGAAGGCTCTGGACATGTCACAGGCCGCCGCTGCGGTCCGCAGCCACTCGGTAGTCAGTGTCGCCGAGTCGATGGCCGATCTGACCGACTGCGACGTCGTCGTCATTACGGCGGGCAGTCCCCGTCTTCCGGGGATGAGCCGCGACGATCTTCTGATGATCAACGCCAAAGTGACCCGCGAAGTGATCGAAGGGGTCGCCAAATATTCTCCGAACGCAATCGTAATCATGGTTTCCAACCCGCTGGATGCGATGACCTACGTCGCCCTCAAAGACAGCGGCTTCGACCGTAACCGTGTTATCGGCATGGCGGGTGTACTCGACAGCGCCCGTATGGCGGCATTTATCCATGAAAAACTCGGATACGGCGGCGGACAGATCCGTGCGTCGGTCATGGGCGGTCACGGGGACGACATGGTTCCGCTTCCCCGTTATTCGACGGTTGCGGGCGTGCCCCTCTCGGACGTTCTGAGCAAAGAAGAGATCGAGGAGATCGTTCAGCGCACCCGTAAAGGGGGTGCGGAGATCGTAGCCCTTCTACAGACGGGATCAGCATACTATGCGCCGGCAAAAGCGACCGCTATCATGGTCGAGGCGATTCTTAAAGATACCAAGCAGATCCACCCGTGTGCGGTTTACCTTGAAGGCGAATACGGCTATCACGACGTCGTCAGCGGCGTTCCCGTAATGCTCGGGGCCAACGGTGCGGAAAAGATCATCGAAGTAACTCTCAACGATGCGGAAAAAGAGATGTTCGCCCGTTCGTGCGCATCGGTACAGTCGCTGATCGACACGCTCAATGCCAATAAATTTTTTGAAGGAGCCAAATAATGAGTTTTCGCATCGAAAAAGATACGATGGGTGAAGTTCGCGTACCGAACGACACTTACTGGGGAGCGCAGACACAGCGTTCGCTCGAAAATTTCCAGATCGGCGAAGAGAAAATGCCCTACGAGATTACCCGGGCCTTTTCGTTTTTGAAGAAAGCGGTTGCCCTTGTTAACTGCGATCTTGGGATGCTTTCGAAAGAAAAAGCCGATGCGATTGCTCAGGCGGCCGATGAAATGCTTGCGGGAAAACTCGACGCTCATTATCCTCTTGTGGTATGGCAGACAGGATCGGGTACGCAGTCGAACATGAACAACAATGAAGTTCTGGCGGCACGTGCGACCGAGATCCTCGGCGGCGATTTCCGTACCCAGAAACTGGTTCACCCAAACGACGACGTCAACAAGTCGCAAAGTTCGAACGATACCTATCCGACGGCGCTGCATGTAGCGGCGGTCATCGCGGTCGAGACGCGCCTGCTGCCGGCAATCGATCATCTGCGTAAAACGCTTATCGCCAAATCAGAGGCGTTCAGCGACATCGTCAAAATCGGGCGCACGCATCTACAGGACGCGACCCCGTTGACACTGGGTCAGGAGATCAGCGGCTGGGTCGAAATGCTCAACAAATGCGAAAAAATGGCCAAGGACTCTCTCGAATCGGTCCGCGAACTTGCCCTCGGCGGTACGGCGGTCGGTACGGGACTCAACGCCCATCCCGAACTCGGGACACGCGTAGCGGCGAAACTGACCGAACTCACGGGACATAAATTTGTTACGGCTCCGAACAAATTCCACGCCCTCACCAGCCACGATGCGCTGGTTTATGCCCACGGTGCTCTCAAAGCGCTCGCGGCGGATATGATGAAAATCGCTAACGACGTACGCTGGCTCGCTTCGGGTCCGCGCTGCGGCATCGGGGAGATCACGATTCCCGAGAACGAGCCGGGTTCGTCGATCATGCCGGGTAAAGTAAACCCGACTCAAAGCGAAGCGGTTACGATGGTCGCCTGCCAGGTGATGGGGAACGATGCGTGCATCGGTTTTGCCGCCAGCCAGGGGAATTTCGAACTAAACGTATTCAAACCGGTCATTGCGTACAACTTTTTGCAGTCGGTACGCCTTCTGGCCGATTCGATCGTGTCGTTCAACGACAACTGCGCGATCGGCATCGAGCCGGTGCGTGAGCAGATCGATGCGTATCTGAACAACTCGCTGATGCTCGTCACGGCGCTCAACCCGTACATCGGGTACGAAAATGCGGCGAAAATCGCCAAAACGGCCCACAAAGAAAATTCCACGCTCAAAGAGACGGCGGTAAAACTCGGCCTTCTCACGGCCGAAGAGTTTGACAAATACGTCGTCCCCGAAGAGATGACAAAACCAATAGCGTAAATCTAAACAGGAGGAATCGGATGAATATTCACGAATATCAGGCAAAAGAACTATTCAAAAAATACAACGTGCCCACCCCGCGCGGGCACATCGCTTTCACACCGGATGAAGCGGTCAAAGCGGCCCAGGAACTGGGCGGCAACATTTGGGTTGTCAAAGCGCAGATCCATGCCGGCGGACGCGGTCTCGGCGGCGGTGTCAAGCTGGCAAAGTCGACATCCGAAGTGCGTGATCTGGCCAGCCAGATCCTCGGGATGACTCTTGTGACCCACCAAACGGGTCCTGAGGGGAAACTGGTTCAGAAAGTCTACATCGAAGAGGGTGCGGACATCAAAAAAGAGTACTACCTCGGTATGGTACTCGACCGCGCGTCGGAAATGCCGATCATGATGGCTTCGACTGAGGGCGGCATGGAGATCGAAGAGGTTGCTCACAAATCTCCCGAGAAAATCATCAAAGTAGCTATCGATCCGTTGACGGGTTTCCAAAGCTTTCACGGACGTAAACTGGCGTTCGGGCTTGGGCTGCCGGTTGAAGAGATCAATACGTTCATCAAATTCGCGTCCGCCCTGTACAAAGTGTACATGGACCACGATGCGGAGATGATCGAGATCAACCCGCTGATAAAAACGGGTGACGGGCGCTTCCTCGCGCTGGATGCGAAAATGGGCTTTGACAACAACGCCCTCTACCGCCAGAGCCAGGTTAACGAAATGCGTGACCTCTCCGAAGAAGAGCCGACCGAGATTGAAGCGGGCAAATACGGCCTGAGCTACATCAAACTCGACGGCGACGTCGGATGTATGGTTAACGGTGCCGGTCTTGCGATGGGTACGATGGATACGATCAACTACGAGGGCGGCAAACCTGCCAACTTCCTCGACGTGGGCGGCGGAGCGTCTGCCGAGACGGTTGCCAAAGGGTTCGAGATCATCCTCAAAGACCCGAACGTCAAAGCGATTTTCGTCAACATCTTCGGCGGTATTGTCCGTTGTGACCGTGTCGCGAACGGTATCCTTGAAGCGACCAAGCTGACCAAGGTCGACGTACCGGTCATCGTCCGTCTGGACGGAACCAACGCCGAAGAGGCAGCCGATATTCTCAACAACGCCGGAATCTCGAACATCGTCGCGGCAACGGACCTTGCCGACGGTGCGCGTAAAGCCGTAGCAGCAGCGAAAGGAGCTTAATTTATGTCAATTTTGGTCAATAAAGATACAAAAGTAATCGTACAGGGTTTCACCGGTAAGGAAGGAAGTTTCCACGCCGAGCAGTGTATGGCCTACGGAACCAAAATCGTCGGTGGGGTCACTCCGGGCAAAGGGGGCCAGCACCACCTCGGTCAGCCGGTTTTCAATACCGTTGACGAAGCTGTCCGCGCTACCGGCGCAACCGTTTCGATGATCTTCGTTCCACCCGCTTTCGTCGCCGATGCGGTCATGGAAGCCGCCGATGCCGGAATCGAACTCGCCGTTATCATCACCGAAGGGGCACCCGTCAAAGACATGATGTACGCTAAAGCGTACGCCGTGAAGAAAAACATGATGACCATCGGGCCCAACTGCCCGGGTATCATCACAGCCGACGAGTGCAAAATCGGGATTATGCCGGGCTTCATCTTCAAAAAAGGGAACGTCGGTCTGATCTCCAAATCAGGGACGTTGACGTATGAGTCGGCCAACCAGGTTGTCAAAGAGGGATTCGGTATCACCACAGCCGTCGGTATCGGCGGAGACCCGATTATCGGTCTTAGCTACAAACAGCTTCTTCCGATGTTCGAAGCCGATCCCGAGACCAAAGCGATCGTCATGATCGGTGAAATCGGCGGAGACCTGGAAATCCAGGCGGCTGAGTTCATCAAACAGCACATCACCAAGCCTGTCGTCGCGTTCATCGCGGGCCAGACGGCTCCTAAAGGCAAACGTATGGGGCACGCCGGAGCAATCATCTCCGGAAGTGCCGGTACGGCGCAGGAAAAAATGGCAGCCCTCGAAGCCGCAGGCGTCAAAGTCGTCGTCTCTCCGGCCGACATCGGCAAAGCCGTTGCGGAAGTAATGGGAAAGTAACGATGAAACAGGTCTTCGAGGTAGCCAATATTCGTTGCGGCGGCTGCGCCAACACGATTACGAAAGCACTCGAAGAAGCCGGATTCATCGGGGTCGAAGTCGACCTTTCGTGCGAGCCTCGCAAAGTAACAGCCGACATCGCTGACGAGGCGCAATTAGCACATTTTAAGGCAATATTAAGAAGCCTCGGCTATCCTCTGTCCCATGAGGCAAGAGGATTTACGGAAGACACGATTCTCAAAGCGAAAAGCTTTGTTTCGTGTGCCGTCGGTAAGATAAATTAGTTTAACTCAATCAAGGAGAAGGAATGTCAATAATTAAAGCGCCAGAAAACACTCCGGTGTGGGTCGATGAAGCACGATGTAAAGCGTGTGATATCTGTGTATCGGTTTGTCCGGCAGGGGTTTTGGCAATGAGACTCGAACCTACGTCGACATTGGGAGCAATGATTGAGATCGTAGCGGCGGATGCCTGTATCGGATGTAACGACTGCGAATTGAATTGCCCTGACTTTGCTATCTTCGTAGCGGATAAATCCGAGTACAAGTTTGCAAAACTTTCGGATCAGGCAAAAGAGAGAGCTGAAGCTATCAAGAAAAACAAATACATGAAGCTTAGCGCTTAAAGGGGGAAACATATGGAATTGAGAGAAGTAATTTCAACCGGAAACGATTTGGCGGCTGAAGCGGCGGTAGATGCGGGATGTATGTTTTTCGGAGGGTATCCGATTACACCGTCATCCGAAGTTATGCACACCATCTCTGACCTGCTTCCGGCAGTCGGCGGTGTCGCGATTCAAATGGAAGACGAAATCGCCGGTGTTGCCTGTGCGGTAGGTGCAGGTATGGCCGGTCACAGAACTATGACCGCTACTTCAGGTCCCGGTATTTCTTTGAAAGCGGAAAACCTCGGACTTGCGCAAATGGCGGAAGTTCCGTTGGTCGTTGTTAACGTAATGCGTGGCGGTCCTTCAACCGGTCTGCCGACCCGTGTATCCCAGGGGGACGTTCGCCAGGCGAAAAACCCTTCACACGGTGACTATCGTTCAATCACCCTTTGTGCGGGTAACCTCGCGGAGTGTTATACTGAGACGGTTCGTGCGTTCAACCTCGCAGACCGTTTCATGCAGCCGGTATTCGTTCTCTTGGACGAGACTATCGGACACATGCACGGTAAAGCGATGATTCCGACGGTCGAAGAGGTCAAAAAAGGGATTGTTCCGCGTAAAAAATTCACCGGGGCACCTGAAGATTACCGCCCTTACGGCGTAGGTCCGGACGAGCCAGCGGTACTTAACCCCATGTTCCAGGGGTATCGTTACCACTTTACGGGTCTTCACCACGATGCGAAAGGGTTTCCGACCGAAGAGATCGAAACCTGCCGCAAACTGATCCAGCGCCTTGAAGACAAAGTCATGATGCACACCGACGAACTTGAGTACAACGAAGAGTTCATGTGTGACGATCTTGAAGAAAACGACGTATTGATCATCGCGTACGGTTCGGTTTCACTCGCGGCTAAAGAGGCGATCCGTCACCTCCGCGCAGCAGGTATCAAAGCCGGTCTTTTCCGCCCGATCACGTTGTGGCCAAGCCCGGCAAAACGTATCAAACACTTTACCGATAAAGTGAAAAACGTATTGTGTGTTGAACTCAACATCCGCCAATACACCGAAGAAGTAGAGCGTGTTTCAAGCCGTCTTGATATCCACGGTTTGTACAAAGTTAACGGACGGGCGATTTCTCCGTACGAGATCGTTAATAAAGTGAAGGAGATCATCTAACATGGCTTTCAATTACGACCAATATTTACGTTTAGAAAAAATGCCGACACTTTGGTGTTGGGGATGTGGTGACGGTGTTATCCTCAAAGCCGTTATTCGTGCAATCGAAACCTGCGGTTGGAAACAAGACGACGTCTGTGTCGTTTCAGGGATCGGATGTTCGGGACGTTTCTCATCGTACGTTGATTTCAATACCGTTCACACGACGCACGGCCGTACCGTAGCGTTTGCGACGGGGATCAAACTGATGCACCCTGACAAACACGTCATCTGTGTCGCGGGGGACGGTGACGCGCTGGCGATCGGCGGTAACCACACGATTCACGGATGCCGCCGCAACATCGACATCAAATTCATCATGATCAACAACTTCATTTACGGGTTGACCAACTCGCAAACCTCTCCGACTACCCCTCAGGGTATGTGGACGGTGAGCCAGAAATCGGGGAACATCGACCCTACGTTCAACGCGTGTGACCTTGCAATCGCTGCAGGTGCTTCATTCGTAGCGCGCGAGACGATGCTTGATCCTAAAAAACTGGAAAAAGTACTGGTAAAAGGGTTCCAGCACCGCGGTTTCGCGTTCTTTGACGTTATGTCAAACTGCCACATCAACCTCGGGCGTAAAAATAAAATGCAAAGTGCGATGGAAAACCTCGAGTGGATCGACAGCATCACGACACCGCTCAAAAAATGGGAAGCACTCTCCGATGAAGAGAAACTGAACAAATTCCCGACGGGTATTTTGAAACACGACGAAAACGCTCGCGAATACTGCGATATGTACGAAGACGTCAAAGCATATCACCAAGGTAAACGCAAAGCGATTACCCAAGACGATTTCGCGAAGAAAATTTAAGGAGAAAGACACATGGCTAGAACATTAATGAGATTTACCGGTGTCGGCGGACAGGGTGTTCTTCTTGCGGGAGAAATTTTCGCTGCGGCAAAAATCAAAGAGGGGGGACACGGTCTTAAAACCGCTACCTATACCTCGCAGGTTCGCGGCGGTCCGACTGTCGTTGACATCACGCTCGATGACGAAGAGATCTTCTATCCGTACGCAAACGACGGCGAGATCGATTTCATGCTCTCGGTTGCGCAGGCTAGCTATAACCTGTTCAAAAACGGGGTAACTCCGGGCGGAACGATTGTTATCGAGCCGAACCTGGTTCACCCGACCGAAGAAGACCGTAAAAAATGGAACATCGTGGAGATCCCCATCATTACGATCGCAAAAGATGAAATCGGTAACGTTATTACCCAGTCGGTCGTAGCGTTGGCGATTGCAAACACTTACATGAAAGCATTGGACGACGAACTTCTGCGCGGCGTTATGCTCTCGAAAGTACCGGCAAAAGTACACGATGTCAACAACAAAGCGTACGACCTCGGTAAAAAATACGCGCTTGAGGCAATGGCTAAAAAAGCGTCGTAATGTTTCCGCTTCGGCGGAAATCCCCACTTTCTCTTAAAAAAATCAATCTATCCTACAATATCTAACTGCGATTAATCAACGATTCGCTACTCTACGATAACTATGAACAGGAGATAAACATGTCGAAATACGATGTATTATTTGAAGACGAAGACGATATTTTCGGCGGCTCTCCGCAATCCAAATATTGGGATATCGCCACACAGGTGAGCGAAGATTTGTACCGCTACGATTTTGACGAAATCATGACCAAAATCGCCGTCATGGAAAAGATGCTGATGCAGCAGCACGGGGAAGAGGAACTTGATCGCATCGTAGAGTCCTACGCGATCATGAACCAGTCTGAAATCGAAAATCATAAAAAAAGCCTTTACATGGAATATGCGGGACGACTTATTTATAAAATCTCCGATTGATTTCCCCCGATTTCCTGCCGGTCGCGCACACTCGTGCGGGCCGTGTTTCATCCTTTTTCTGCACCCGTTTTATCCTCTTTTGCAAGTGATACTTTCTTAGCAGCTCCGAACACTTTTTAGTTTTTTTAGTTTGAATAAAGTTATAATCAAATAGAATATAACAAAATAACCGTTTCGAATAATCCCGACTCTGTTTTGAAAGGACGATGATGCGCGAATTTCCCCACATGAATTCCGTTGTCGATGCATTACGCTACGATACGGGTCTTGTGGATTTTTTCGAAGAACAACGCGAACATATTCTCCAAAAATGGCTGGATTACCCCGTGCTGGGGAACATCGTCGATACGTTGGGGTATACGCTCGAGGAATACCGCAGCAAAATCGCGACGGGCGTGATGAACAATTTTCTCAAAGTCCTCAACGGGGACCGTCAGCCCGGCGACTGTCCCGTCATGCGCTCCATCATCAATGAATTTTACGAAATGGGCCTCACCGTCGAAGACGTTTTCATGAGCTGTACGGCACTGAAAAACGTGCTGGTGCAGTTTCTGGAAGAGTGCGGTGTCTTTGAGATGAAAAAGCACGCCCATAACGTCATGATGGTTCTTGATCACAACCTCTACGGGGTACTGTCGATCTACAGCGAGATGAAATGCGCGAGTGAAGTCGAACTTGATTTTCGCAACCGCATCATCCAAGAAAACGTCCTTTATTCACGGACGGGAACCGACGGGGTCATCCTGGAAACCACCGAAGCGTTTTGCAAGCTCAGCGGCTACGAGAAAGAGGAGTTGATCGGCAAAACCCACGCGATGCTCCGTCATCCCGAATCGGATCCCGATATCTATCGCGAGCTGTGGGAGACGATCACCGCAGGGGAAATCTGGAACGGCAGCCTCGCCAACGTACGAAAAAACGGGAGTACCTTCATTACCAAAACGCGGATCGTCCCGGTCTACGATGAAGGAGGAGAGATAACGGAGTACATGGCGTTCCGCAACGACATCACCGCCGACGAACTGGCCAAGGTCGATCCCCTCACCGGACTCTACAACCGCCGCGAACTCGATACCATTTTCCGCAATCTCCATTTCAACGCGGTGGCCAAAACCGAAGCCCTCTCGGTGATCCTTGCCGACATCGACCATTTCAAATCGATTAACGACACTTACGGGCACTACGAAGGGGACGACGTGATCGTCCGTTTTGCGGGAATACTCCGTACCTGTACCCGCAGCAGCGACGTATGCGCGCGGTGGGGAGGGGAAGAGTTTATCATCCTCCTGCCTGGAACCGACCTCGCGACCGCCCGCGGGGTAGCCGAGCGGATACGCCAGTCGGTGCAGAACTGCCTGCAGGTCCGGGATCGGAAAATCACCTGCTCGTTCGGGATAGCCCAGATGCAAAAGGGGGAGGGGACGAAGGAACTGTTTAAACGGGCCGATGGATACCTCTACCGTGCCAAGGAAAACGGGCGCAATCAGAGTGTGAGCGAATGATCTTAGGCACGCCTAATCGAAATTAGCCTATAATGCGCCCAGGTACAACAGGCGATAGCTTGAGTCACAGCTCAAGAGGTAAAGTCCGGGCTGCCGTAGGACACGGTTCCATCTAACGGATGGCCACGGTAACGTGAGGGACAGTGCAACAGAGAGTAGACCGCCCCGCAAGGGGTAAGGGTGAAACGGCGGGGTAAGAGCCCACCAGTCCTTTGGGCAACCAGAGGAGCTATGTAAACCCAACCGCGCAGCAAGAAACAGATGGTTAGCGTCCTACATCGCTATTGTTTCGCTAGAGGCCATGAGTGATCATGGCAGTAGATTAATTATCGCTTCATCCAGAACCCGGCTTACGTTGTGCCTACTCCCTATTTTAGGGCTTTAGAAAGCCGATTGTGTCAGTATTGTGACAGTACAATCAGCTAAACAAATTAAAGTCTTTTCCCAGATCAATTCTTCTCGAATCAATGACACTTGCATAATGCGTCAAAGTGATCTTCGGACTCGAATGACCCAGCAATCCCGCCAACTCGTTTATGCTTACGATCCCGTTTTGAAGCATCAATGTCGCAAACGTATGACGAGCCGAATAAAGCTTCTGTTTTGGCAATCCGCACTTGGTTAAGAGGGAAGGCCAACGATGCCTGAACTTCGTTACGTCGTCGATCTCTCCGAAGAGGAATTCGTGATCGCTTTTGATCCGCTTCAATTCGTCAATGACGAAAGAGGGGCAGGGAATTTTACGAATCGAATGTCGGGTTTTGGGTACATCGACACGCCCACGGGTACGAACCCGTTTAATATCGATCCAACCGTCGGATATATCATCCGATTTTAGCCCTAAAATCTCCTCGGGTCTCATCCCCGTATGGAAAGCCAACATCAAATAGGGTTTCATGATCCCTTCGGCGTTCGATAGGATCAAATTTACTTCTTCTTTAGTGAAGTATTCAACCTTCTTTTGCGAATCGTCGCGCAATTTGATGTTGACCGCTGGGTTGGTGCTTAATATGCCATCATCAATGGCAAGCTCAAATACTTCCTGCAAAACCGTTTTATAAGCACCTTTGGAAACCGCCTTGATCGGTAGGCTGTTGATGTAGCTTTTGACATCGAGCCGTGTGATTTTGTCGATCTCCATATCTTTAAAACGGGCGTTTACCTTCTCCCAGATCGGCTTTTTGACGAAATAGGATCGGTGTGAATCTTTGAGTGTCAGAAATACCTTGAAGTAATGCCCGAAGGTTTTTGGCTGTCTTCTATGTATTTCGCCTGTTGCTATCATGGTAAGAAGCTTGGGAATGATTGTCTTTTTGATGAAGGCACGATTGGACTTTGTGTCTTCCAATCCGGTTGCTTTGCGTACCCGCCGACCTTCGACATGATAATCAACCCATAGCTTATCACCACGCACGTAAATGTATGCCAATCTTCTATCCTTTCGGACAGAAATGCTATGCGGTGATATTGTAGCATCGATCATATTAGCAACCGATTTAGGACGCTTTCAAAACGCTCATCGGCGTATTCTCCAGTCAGAAGAGGATGAATCTTGGCAACATCGAATCTGATACAATTTCCAATGACGATAAAATGTTCATCTTTCTTAATATCAAGTTCTCTAAAGCGACGGCGCAAGGTGTCAGGATGGACATCATAGTACCCTGCCAAATGGGTAAGGGATAAGTACCGCATTGTGCCACCTTTAAAACGCCTCAGGCAACAGTTTACGCCGTTGCATCTCATTGGTCAGGGCGATGTAGCGATACGACAGATAATCATACAAGGGCGAATCCTGATCCAGTCCGTCCATCTCGATTGAAAGTCTTGTATCCAGATTCCATAATCCCTCATCACTGTACGTTTTCAATTCATCCTCAAACGTCGGTTGATCCTGACCCTCGGTGTGTTCCTCGTGGAGGTTTTTCATCCGTTGCCGCATGTCGAACTCTGCCTTTGCTTTTTGAAGCACATCGAGGAAAAAGAGCAGGGTTGGATCATTCTTGTGTACGAGCAGACGGGTGATGACCTTCTTAATCGATTTCTCCGCATCCTGCAACGAATAGCGAAAGCTGATCTTTTCGATCTTTTCCAGTGGGGTATCGATTTGCATGAACTCTGTGATGTCGTAGTGGTACTTGATATGATCCCAGACGGGGAGGGTGTTAGCCCGTTTACGGTTGGAGCTTTGCAGGGTCTTTTCGCTCACACTCTCAGGGTCAATCAGCCTGATTTGATCGCAGGCGTTTTTAAACAGCACTCTTGCACGTTTGAGTGCATCGTCTATCGTATCGATCCCATACTGCTTCAGATACTCTCGGTGCATCTCAAATTCGACGTTAAAGATAGGCTTTTCTATATCCATCCCGTGAATCCCGAAATGGTTGTGCATGATCTCCCTCTTGATCGGTGTCGCGGTTGCAAGCTCTTTGTGCTTGTTGTAGATACGGAGCAAAAAGGGTTTCTTCCCCACATAGTACGTTTCAAGCTCATATGCGTTGGAACGCTCACCTATGTTCGCGGAATGATTTTGTTTTTTGGACAAAATCATTTCTTTACGCAGATAGCTGAAATCGTGTTGGATGAACATGTTCAGATCGATCCGCGTGATCGGGAATATCTTCATCGTGTATTCACCCAAGAATTTTGTATTAACGTACTCAATAAGCGATTTAAGCCCCAGAGTATAGATACCGATTGCATTGAGCTGTATCCGTATGTTGTGAATGTTGGTGGCCTTCTCATGGTCTTTGAATCCCGCTCTGAAAAAGTCATGGTTGAACCAGTGAAAGCCGTCACGACCCATACCGCTGTAGACTACGTCGATCCCGTTGATCGTCACGGTGATGTCATTATCAGCATACTGATAGTTTAGGCTTTTAAAATAGGCTTTCTTATCCTCGATCTGGTTGATGATGTCCTCATACAACCGATCATAAAAAGCACCTGATTGGGCGAAGTAATACAATGCGTCAATACCGCTTGCATAGGGCAATTTTTCGGCAATAGAAGATTGCATAGGGTTTTCCTTTCGACGCTAAAGCGTCAATTTGTTATTTGTAAATTCGATTAGGGAGAATGTTTAATGACTTATGTCAGGGGGTGTTACTAGAACCCCCCTGAACTTAGAGTGCTTTGCTCGGATAGCCCACCAAGTGGATAACGTCAAAATATTTCTGTAAATTCACTATCAGCCACCTCTTCGTGTAACATATCTTCCCAAGAAACGTATTTTCGATCCAGCCACTTGGCATTGGTATCCACCCCAAGAGGGATAA